>Ga0180217_1000128_pt1 | contig 156328 bp, 68 predicted proteins | sample eDN3rd37CBELigOP_FD_128521 | JGI IMG/M metagenome (GOLD analysis project Ga0180217, IMG submission 128521) | Enriched Organic Plus compost microbial communities from Emeryville, California, USA - eDNA 3rd pass 37_C BE-Lig OP (version 2) (version 2) ... | reverse complement strand
TGGCGTAGTTTTTTCATGTGCTGGGTGGGGGGGAGGAGGGGAGGGGGAGGAGGGGATGGGGGTGTTGTGGGGGTTGGTGAGGGGAGGGGGGGGGGGGGGGGGGGGGGGGTGTAGAACGAGATGAGAGATGTGGAGTATCACCGAACCAATTACCAATGAGATCAAGCGATAGGGGGACGATATATTACATAGCAGGCGATGGAATACGTACTTCCACTCAGGTCGTGACCAGCCTCGTGCGCTCGGACGCGCATGTCATACAACAATTCTTTGTACTGCATCCCAGACGAGTTGGTTGGGAAGTTGCCTGGAGAGGGAAGGGGATGAGGGTCACAGCGATTAGTCTAACCGAGTCCTGGCATTCATATTGGCCCGCACTATGCGGACAGCCTCCCCAATCAAAGCCAAGTCATACCAAGTTCATTGTCTGATCAAGCCATCCGGAGGATACTAGGGCGAACCTACCTCTGAAAAGGAAGTGACGGGTGTCATTGACCTCAATGAAGTCGACAAGGTGCACTCGCTTGAAGTCAAGGTCGGTCAGGCCGACGTTGCTGGCCTGGGCACTCGAGGCGAAGAGTGTGACCAAGCAGAAAACGACAACAGCGGCGACTACCGCGTGGTGTGTGGGTCGGAGCATGTCGAACTAGCTAGATACGAGGTTGTACAAGGAGTGAGTACACAATGAATTCATTGGTGTGAGTCGCACTCACCGACAATAGCGCCTTCCCACGATGCATGCATCGTAAATGCTCCTTCGAATCCCCAGCCCTGGATCGGACGCCAAGAGGTGGATAGGATCATTCGAAAACCGCCAAGTTGCACATTGACTTCAGGAGTGAAATCAGCACTTGCTGCAATTGCCGCAGTGAAACAACCACACAACAAGTTTGATCCTAGGTAGCTGTATCTCTGGACGCGGTAATACTGCAGGCTAACCAGACAGCTGCTCCGTATTTTAGTCCGATCCGAATTGGTGAGCTTGCCTCACGATAGGCCGCACACGCCCACAACGCGAGACTACGACCGCAGTGGAACTCCGATTGAACATGAAATCCACGCGGTCTGTTGTTGTGGCTGCTGTCTTGTGGCTGGTAGTGCTATGTGGACTGTTCGTGTCCCCCGCCAAAGCAGCCAATCCATTCGATACACCTGCGGACACCTCGTTAGCCACTAATACGATCGTGTCCTGGGACCTTCGGTGGGCCAGAGTCATCCGAGAAGGAGCAGGCGATGTTCCATGCGACAGTATAGCCAATCTTATCACGAAGTTCGTCGAGTTCGACCGCTGGGATGGCGACAGCGCACGCTACTTCGTGAATGCGACATACCGTGCACTTGAAAAACCAGAAATGTACTTCACGCCCCAATGTGCTGAGAAACTCATTAAGGCCAGCCGCTATTTTCACTTGATTGTACAAAATGCCGGCCCTGGATACGAGCAATCCCGCATGAGGCAGCGACTCCTAGCCCATGGCGGTGAGGAGGCCATTCTTCGATGGAGAGAAATCCACAAGGAGACTTCTGTGAATGCAGACGGAAATCTCGAGCTCCCGCCAGGTGATCCGTCGCTTCCCGTCCCCGTATCTTCCCGTAATCCCGCAATTCCCCCTGCGCTCAACAACCAAGTCCGTAATCTCATGATGAAAGTCCTCTTCTTGGCCTCACCTGAGCCAGATCCTCACTCCATCTGGGAACCTCCCCGCTTTGAAAGCGTGCTGGCAGATGCGCTTCGTGCAGCAGGTCAGTCAGTACCCTTGAGTAATACGTTTTCACCGCTCGCAGTTCCTGAGGCCGACCTAAAGAACTCGACCTTGATTGATTCTTTCAAGGACCCGACACAAGAGAACAATTTATCAGAGTTCTTCTCATCCAACCGACTCGTGGCGCCATTCACAATCCAGGAGCTACTGTACGAACTTCCGCTTTTAACAAACTTTTGGTTTACTTCGGTCCTACTGCATTATCCCACAGGCTTATCTGCGTGGCGCAGTTTCCATGCCTTACGACAACACATGCAGGACGCTTCAAAGCTGGGTGCACTGGATGAGCATATGAACTTCATCTATTTCTGCGTTAGCTACATCGATCTCGGCCAGGACCGCTTTGTGAAGCGTCAAATCAACGCGATTCTACAAGACTACATACGAACGACAGGTCGGCCTTCAACCAAGGTTCCCTATTATCCCTACCGAAGAATTATGGGCGCGACCACAATTGACGAAGCACTACCATATCCGAACGACCCAAATGAGAGTGCATCATACTCGAAATCCCTTGATCCTAGATTGATTGGCAAGCGCATTGCAGTGCCATGCCAGTTCTGGTTCCGACGACATTCTATCTACCGAACCTTTGTTCGTTATGCTCGAGCTTTAGTTCGTATGGGATTCAAGTTGCAACTCTTGGTCATCGGAAAGAAGCACGACGACCTCGGGATTGATGGCCCGGATCAGGACTTGTTTGAGGATGGTGTCCATTATTTCGATGACCCTTCGGACTTAGAAAAGGCTCATGCTATTGAACAGATGCTGGTGGCGAATCCTGTGGATGCAATATTCTATCCTGAAGTGGGAATGTCCTGGACAACGACTTATCTGGCAAATCTGCGACTTGCCCCCGTCCAGTTTACGGTTCAAGGTCATTCCGTGTCTACCTTCGGTAGTAAGATCGATTTCTACTTCAGTGGCGACGAAACCGAGCCTCTGATCCATCAAATTGCCGCTCGGGAGTTCTCAGAAATGCTGGTGCTTTTGCCTGGTATGGGTGTTGTGAATCGATCTCCAGGCTACCTCTATCGACCACGATGGCGAACCCAACCGGTGTCATTGGTGACGTCGCTGAAGCAATTTGCCAAATACGTTGGCCCAGAGTCACCGGGCTCGCCATATCCGACATGTGCTGCTCGCGCTCTCGGTATTGTCCTGAACCACGCGTCCCACAAGATCAATCATGAATTTTTGTGTCACGTCGCGCGCGCATTACCGCGTATCTTCTCCAAAGACGTTATTGAGGTCAAATTTTTCCCTGGATTCTTCACTAAACTAGAACGCCTAGCATTCGAGGCCGGCGTCAAGTCCACCCTCGAAGATTGTTATGTCCGTGAAGGACTCAATATCCTGGCGGCAGAATTGGGTCTCTCAATCCAAGGTGTGTTTACGGGGGATATTCATGACCTAGCTCTTGATATGCGGTCACATGCTCTTATGCAGGGGCGTTCCACTGCGACGGCTGCCGCGTATCCGCGTGTAGCTGAAATCGACGCACATGTCGATGAGCATGAAGGCGGAGAGACATTTACAAGCCATTATCCTACAGGTTCAGAGGAAGAGGCCAAGCTTCACGAACGTGAGTTCGTCGCATCTGTTGTCTGGGGTATGCCCGAAGCACGCCGCCGATACACTGAGCGTGCCAAGAGGGTAGATTCAATCCTGACTCAAGAGCTCGCTAATTCCTTCACTCCGGACCCAGAGCAGCATCCATTGACACATCGCATATTGAAGATTTGGCAACACCAAAACGATCAACTGAAGGCACTCAACTCATCACTCAAGAACCCGGTCGACGTAGCCGATCTGCTGCGCACAGATTTCCGAAAACGCGTCGAGGTTATCGTATTCCCCCAACTTAAGTATGAGCAGTATCTCGGTGAACTCTCTGCGCACGTAGAGACGGGAGCTGAGCGTGCTGGCTGCTATTCCCAAATCGCCGTGGAGTCGTTCCCCTTCGGTGGATGCAACACAGTTGTGGATTCCGTTTGGGCTGGCGTACTTGTGGTAACATTTGAAGGCCGCCGATATAACGCGCGCGTAGGTACTGCCATTCTCCGGCGTATTTCACCAGCGCTTGCACGTGCTCTAGGAACCCGTAACAAGCGTGTTTTCGTCAACAAAATTGTTGAGCTTGCCGAGAACGATGCTATGCGACGTGAGATCGAGCGTATCATTCGAGGCGCACGTTTGGAGCCTATCTTTGGAGCAGAAACCGGTACCTTCTATGATGATGATCTCGTGCATCCTAATCAGGTCTTGCTAGCCAATGGATCGGCAATTACTGAAACTCCTGATCTGATGCCCAAGTCCGTGTATTTCACTGGTACCTCTGAGGGTGATTTCATCCCATGGCGCAGAGCACAACATCCTCAACTCGAACACTGCCCGATTTCAATTGCTCATGAGATGCAGAAAGCAAATAGTGGCGATTTGTATGATCCTACGTTTGAATCCTTTGCACAAGCTGAGGCATCAGCCGCAGATGAGCTTGCGTCACTGGAAACAGAGGAGGCTTTACATACCAGACTGCATCAATCTGAGGATGAGAATTATGGCCCCGTGAGAGAGGACCCGTTTGATGTGCTCCATACTGCGACTCGATATCCTCTCAGCGAACCGGCACTTTCCGCTCCGGTGATCGAGGCAAACGAGTCACGCAGTGCCTGTGGTTCGAACCATGACAGAACGATTGGTTCGGCGATGAGCAGCGCCGAACCTGAAATACCACGTGCATCAGCAGGTGACCGAGAGAGTGAGGCTCCGCTTACGGGCGCAGCCGCTGTATTGAATAAGGTTCACGTTCAAGAACTCGCTGGAAGTAACGACCCGTTTGCTGACTTCGATGATGATGACAACGACTTCGCCAGTACTGGCCCGTCCGCAGGCGAATCAGCTACTCGCACCTTTGACTCGGACGCGGCAAATGCGACTCAATCGAACGTTTCTTCGATGGGAACGTTTACTAAGACAGTACCGACGGTTTCTGCACTTTCTGAGACTGAGCGCTATCTCTATCCGAAGTCGCATTCAGCCTATGTGGCAGTTCTACGCACACAGTGGCTGCGTAAGCGTGCAAGGTATGCACTTCAACGTTTAGAGCGTGTTCAGCTGGTCCAACACGCAGCACATGTTCGAGAGCGGCAGCAAGGGCTACGCCAGCTGCCAATTACTCCGGCACCTCCGCCCGACTGTGCGTACCCTTTCCAATCAATGGCCTATGGTGCTGACCTAGGTCCAATTGACCTTATTGTGAAGGACCAAGGGAAGAGCAAAATACCACCACTTTGGCTGTATCGACGTGGTGCATGGCCTGAGGCGCGTGCTGTGTCAGGTCAGCATCCTCCTTTCCATGTAACCGTGGGTGCAGAAGACGATGAACGCTGGACATTGCGGCAAGAGTTTAATATCCAGCCTGAAGATTCACACAGGCTTGTGATGCCCATTTCATTGACCGAGGCACTCAGTGCCGGACCGACTTCACCGATTGGCATGCTACCTGATGGAACGCTCTATCGAACACGCAACGATACACGACGCGCGACCCCCATGCTTCGTGAAGAGGACTACTTTGCCCTTGCTGTTCGTCATATTATCGATTACAACGAACCACTCCAGCGAATTGTAATTAATGCCTACCGTGTCCAGGTCCCCCCTCCCGTTCTTGACTGGGCAAAGTTTGCCACGGGTGAATCGCGATCCAATCCTCAACTTGGAACCATGTTTGTCCCTAGCGATGAGGTTCCGGCTTCACCAGTGCTAGGCGGATCCTCTCGTGACGAATTGTAAGCGACCTCTTTGTACACATACTTCTAACTAGCTCTATGCATAACTGACTTCGGCATCGTGTCTCAATAACTACAGCGATCACCCTATCTGATGTGAGGAGGGTTTTCCTCGACCAATGATCATACCCATTTCCAAAATAAAATGAGATATCATATACACTTAGCACATAGGGGAATCGCAGTGATGTTCTGTATTCCTTGATAGGCCATGCCTGCCTAGTTCTCATTGCTTCGATGAGCTCTGATGGTTAAACACTCGCTCAATCAGCACATCCTTGGTGCCACTGACGGGAAGCTTGAAGCTTCGCAGATAGTCTTTCAGCTCATTCAACGTCTTCTTCTTAAGAAACTCTTTGTCTATCGGCCACGCCGAGAAATCCGCTGGACTGGAAGCGGCTGCGTTATCGCCAGAGGCAACGTCGGCATCGACCTTCTTGCGGCGAGATGTAGTCGACGCTGGCGCAGCGGAGTCGATACCTGCAACCTCTTCGACGCCCTGGTAAAACTCTTCTAGTGCTTTAGTAGCGTTTGGCTTGTTGAATAGTTGCGGGATAGGCTGGAGCTGGTCCTCAATTTGCGATGGCAGCGGAAGGTTTAGCGCAATGGCTTGGAGCACATCATAGTGTCTCTGCACCACGGGGTTGCGTGTCTGGCCGATCCAGGATCGATCCTTACATGGAAGTGTGAGTTGAGAAATCGCTGCTTTGGCCTTGTCGATAAGCTCCACTGGGGCCGGAGGCGCGTAGTTGAGCTTTAGCCTGCGGACTTCATCGGCATATGGAAGGAACACCATGTGGAGGCCGAAGGGGTCGATTTGAGCACCAGTAGATTCATCAATACGCTCCAGTTGAGGCAAGAGCGCGATGAGTCGGGGAATCGCATTACGCCGAGGGATTATGCGTGCAATGGCAACTTTACGCAGCTTGGCCATGCTCTGAACAAGTGCTACAAAGCTGACATTTGATCCTGGATAGGCGCGGTCATCAGGGAATAGGAAGTACGGCGCTTTTAGGTTATACTGGATCTTGACAGCGCTTTCATCCTTGAATCCTAGAAGCATGAGCTTAGGCTCTCCAAATGTTTTCAACTGACGCATCTCCTCGTCCGTGATCATGATGCGCTGACCTGCAAAGGGATAGAACTTTTTCATGTCCTGGGCTTCGAGTTTTGCTCCAGTCGAGGGGCAAATCCACTGCGTCTCGGTCGTCAGGAGTTCATTCGTTGCTGGATCAATTCTTCGTGGAGGTTCCACGCGGAACTCACGAACATTGCAGTACACCTTTACCCCCAATCGACCTGCGTCTGGACTATTGCCTAGTCTGAATTCCAAGGTCCCTAAGCTACGTTTCTTAAACAACTTGCTGCGAACGGAAGTAAGGAGGTTTGACATTTTGTCCTTGATACGGTACACAAAGTCACTAATGTAATCACCTTCATCAAGCAGAACACGCGCGTAAAACTTCCCAAGGTTAAATCCGCCAACTATACCCGTTGAGTAATCAGGCGTACCGCTTGCATCGGATGGGGCAAGCTCGGTTTTCACAGAAGTATGTCCACCGGCTAGCGAACTTTGAGAGATCCCGGCTGTGACAGGTTCTCGCTTTACGTGATTACTCAAATCGAGTGATTGTTGAGTCTGGCTCGAACCAGAGGTGAGTGATCCTGAAGCCGTAGTGCTGCCGGTTTGGCCTACCCCAGCAGCGCTTTGCAAGCTCGACTTGGCATCGGACTTTGATTCCTCTCCCGGTAAGAAACCAGGATCAAGGGGGAATAGGTGAATTTCGATGCCCAGGTCATTCAGGTCCGCAAACTTCTGCACAGTCAACGCCGTGAGGTCCGCACGCCCATACGCAGGATCGTCATTCGCTGTGAACAGGAAGATGCGCTTGATGAAATTGTTTTTCGCAGTTTTGCTTCCAGCTCCCATGGCTGCCGCCTGAAATACATCTGAGCACACCCAGAGCGCTCGGTACAGATCCGTCTGTTGCGCCCTGGTTCGAGCAGATCCGATCTGCTTCTCGAAGTCAATCGGGGAGCGAAGATTTGCGAGTAGCCGGATGCGTTCCGCACTCAACTCGCCGGAGGGGAACAAAACATAGATGCCTGGGAATCCATTGCCGTTCTGACTCTCTCGAGTGTTGTAAAATACAACAGCAACGTGATCAGAAGGTTCAACGATGATCTTTGTCTTGACAGACTCGATGATTGTTTGGATAGTTTTCATCAGCCAACTATAGCCTTCGTCATCCTTGACGGACATGAGCTCACTACAATCCACAAGGTAGATGAGCGAGTCCTTCCTATTCAGTTCCTGCCATTCTCCAACGCTAGACGAAGACCAGTTGAGCGATGGGATAGCATTAGCAAACATCCACAAGCACGGTGGCAGCAACGTTACGGGCGGAAGGATAGAAATACATAGCAGCATGAAGCGATCCAAACTTGGTGCGAGATACGTACGCCTGCTCAGAGTCCTGCAAGAACTCATTTTCTTCACCAGCTCCGCCAAAGTCATCGTCTCCATATCCGTAGTCATGGGAGCCGGATCCACGACCCGATCCCCAGAAATCCATGGTTAAGATGCTATTCAAGTGTGTCTTCTACCTGATTCCAATGTCAGCAGTGCCCTGCACGAAGTGTGCCCACCCGATTCAGCCTCCTAGATACCCTGACAAGTAACGATACTTTGGTCGTGGCGGAATATCTCTCTGGCTTTTCCCGGCAAACACGACGTGACCATGGTCACAGAGCGCGAGGGCACTTGGACGAGCCTGAAATTGAATTCAAGGCCAGGACGGATGGAGAACGTTTTCGACCTTTCCGTCCTTTATACACACTGCCATCTTACGGGCCTGAACGAGTGTACGTCCATACACAACACTTGATCGCTTGATAACGCCTTGTACGACGGCATTTGCGACGTGTCTAGTCACAATATAGCCTATCGTACTGCTATAACCACCACTCCGTTACTCGCCCAGTTTCTTCACCTTACTGACCTCGGTATACCCCCTGTTTCTTGACCACCTGGTTCGTGTAGAGTGGCTATACTCTGTTCTCAGCTCTGTTAGCGCGAGTGTAGTCCCGACCGTTTGACGGAGCAACTGTAGGCCCCATAGCAGCCTGCAAGAGACCGTCGGGTGAGGTCTAGCTCTCCTAACATACTCCACGACGCAACTAAGACACCATTAAAGCACCGCACGATTGATCCAACTTTACTAAACACTGTTGGTATCAGCTGCTGGCGAAGCCTCAGCTGCTCCCAAGCTCGAGCATGCAGCGATATGACCCGGTGCATAATGCTGAGGATCTGGGGTACATCCTGCATCAGGCCCAACGAGACCTCGAACGCGTTCGGCAGCGTTTAGACGCGCTTCCGATTGAGCGTGAGCTCCGTGGTGCTGGATCAGCTGGGCAGGGCACAGCACCTGGAGTGGACATGGACGGTATTCAAAGTGTTTTTACATCACTGAAGGATGTGATCACACGGGCTGAAGTTGAGCTGCGAGTGAAGGCTGATGTCATCCTCAAGTCTGTTGAAGACGCACGACTTCCTCCGGCCATGGCATATCCTCCTCTGCATCACCTTGACTCAGCACCTACCTCTGATCTCGTAGGCATCCAGCAACGAGGTGCCGAGGCTGGTCCTTACCTCCCATATGCCTCTCAACAGATTCAGCATCCTCGAGACTCACCGCATCCACATGCCTCAGCTGGACCATTGTCGGGTGCAACGACGGCGTCGTCAGCGCTCTCAGCTTTCGAACGATTGAGCGATGCTGAGCGACGATTCCTCAACCGTCCAGTGGCGAATCAGATGGCAGAGCAGGCCCACATTCGAAGTTTACAAGATCCTCAGCAACCTGCATCGAACTACCTCATCAGGAAACAGTATGGACTCTTACCTGACGACGGCTCCCAGCCGAGAGAATTGAATCCCATTCCTACGACTTCAAGCCAGGACTCAAAGAACAGCTCAAAGTCCAGGACAGCTGGTGCCACAACGAAACAAGGGGTACGAAAGAGAGGTTTCACACGCACTGAGAGTCATGCTCCAACTCCGGAGAGCACTCTGTCCTCTGCCGGCGTAGGCACGCTCAAGCCACGAGGCAACGCGCTTAAATCAAAGTCCTCGCACATCGCAGACGGCAAAGTCACAATTTCTGCTGCTGTCGTTGCAGAGCAAGGCTTGGCACCTCTTATCGAGAAAGGCGCGATCCCCTCTTTCACCGACGTGACAAGCGCTTTTAGTGGAATCCATGGGGAGCCTCCGCTACGTGGCCGTGTCATGCCATTGCGACCTGCCGATATGAAGAGAGACATGCTAGCACGACGGAACATTCCCATTACAGCGATGGAGGATCCTCTTTCGCAGCTTGCGAATGTGAAGTTTGACGTGTCAGCGCAAGTATCCTCCGTACAAGGCCCACCGGATCCGAAGCAAGCCGGCAGGTCTCAGGTTTCTGACCAGAAGACGACGTACTTCGGATTGGGACCTGAGGACCTAATCGCGTTAGCCGCCAATGCTACGCGACCTGAGTTGCTCATGGAGGGTGGTACCAACGGCCGTCCAGGCAGTGCCGCCGGACAAGACCGTCCCCAAGATGAGATTCGGTCTTCAATAACGTCCGAGGTTGACGCGCGCGTTTCAGGCCGACCGTTACACAACGAACCTCAACCGCGAAGCATCACAGCGCCGCTCACCACTCAGGAGCGTCGAATGGTTCCCCAGTCTCTCTTCGTCCCACCAATCCCGGACATGAATGCCGGTAAGGCAGGAGCAATGGCAGATGCTGCATGGTTGGCTAAGGCTGCTTCTCAGCCAGCTGTCATTAAGGGTCTGTACTCAGAGCTGGATCATGCATACGGAACCGTCCCTGAACTCGCTCTACCGAACAAACAAGGTGAGCTTTTGTCCCGTGGCACGAGTGATAAGACGGAGAAAACCTCGTCTGCACTAGTCCCGGTGGATCAGAGTGCGAATGGTGAACCTGAGAAGGACTCGGAGCCAGTGACGTCATACGATGATTTATTGAACAAGTTCGCACTACATCAGATCTCGGTCCGAAACGGTCGAATAGTCCGTGATACACCGGAGTTTCTGGCTTTCAAGCGCAAGGCCACAGTCATATGGCGCCCGGTCGAAGCGGTTCTCTCGATGCTCGAGCTTTTTTCACATCAGCACGGCATTCAGACCGCTCATATCAGTGGAGTGAAGGTATTCAATTTGGCTCAGGATGAAGGATCAGGTGGCTTAGGTATTTTTGCTTCGGTTTCGGCAGCGGCATCTGCCAACTCGTTTGAGTATCGACCGGGGGCGTCTTTGTACATCACACGACTGCCTCCTCTAACTTCCCTCTCGAAGGCTGCTACTGTGAAGCCCACGTACTATAATCCCCATGGTTTTACATCAAGTCCGGGTGGAGATGGTATTACGGTAAAAACAGTTGACTTGTGCTATGGACAGCTCGCCCAACGGTTGCTAGACTGCTTCGATACAGCGGACACTGATTTGGCGGCACTTGCTCGTCGTATTCGTGCCGGAATTCTCCCTGATCAACCTCGAATTCAATATGCGCTAGGTGGCTCAAATCCAAGCTTCCCTGACGACGGTCTGAATCCCCCATCGGTCACAGGTGTAGCGCTTCCTTCGAATACGTTAGTGGTTGGTACGAAAGCGAGTCAAAAGGTCTCAACAAATAGTCGCAGCCCGTCAAAAACCGTTACGTTTGGAACCAAGACGAGCAGTGCCTCAAGTGCTCTGGTTGAGTACAAGGGGGAGGGTACTTTGGTTCCATCAGAAGGTGGCCAGCTTGTCGAGATTAATCCCAGTGAAGGCGAGGATCCAAGCGCAATTGTGGGTCAGCTTCGAAAGGCTGGTGTCAAGATTATGTCGTCACTGAGAATGTACCGTGCTCGTAGGCTTTATCTTATGATTAGAACAAGGCTCCGTGCAACTGTCAGGATACAAAGAGCGTGGCGAAGGCATGCCGCTCTAAAAGCCACACGCATATTACTTGCCAAAGTTTGGGAACGCGACTTCCTGCAGTGGAGAGAGGCGTCCCTCAAGTTTATTGCCGCTTGGCCGCAAATCTCAAATAAGCGACGCGTCGTCATCCATGTTCCTTCTCTATCGCTACCCACTCGGGAGCGCGAAATGCTCACGCAGCAACAGTTGCATATCCGCGAAAATGCTCAGCTGGCACGACTCGTGGATGTTATGGATCCGAATGTGGATGTCATTTACATCTCACCTTTTACGATCACAGAGGAAATCCGTGGATATTGGCTGAAGCTTCTTGAGCTTGGGCTTGCAAGCAGAGCTGCATCGCTCTCGCTAGGTGGAGAGGCGTCCAATCCATACGCAAAGATGACACCTGAGGAAATATCTGCGTCCATTACGAGTCGTGTGCGCATCATCGGAGTTGATTCGCATGAGAGCTCTAGTTTGACTGTTGCTCGTGCCAAGTACCACTTTCCACCTACGCTTTCGCTTACCCGACGTATCTTACTCTCTCACAAACTCCTCAAACGTATTCGCACGCTCGTAGCTGGCAGACCTGCGTATATTGTTCCATTCCACGTATCGCTTGACGAGATTCGGTTGGCAGTACGGTTGGGTTTTCCCCTGTTAGGCTACTTTGATACTTCCACCGCATGCATTCCTCCCTTGCTGAGTTCCTCTCGATTGCAGGCAATGCCCAGTGGCTCGGATCCCGCTGGCAACAGTGGTCAAAACGCCTCTGGTGGATCTAATGTCTCATCGCACACTCTAACCACCAAACTTCATGATGAGGGCAACTGCGAGACTCAGTTCATACGTCAGACCAAGTCCAGTACTCGCAGCTTCTTTCATTCGATCGGCTTTGCCCTCCCTTCCGGCACCTCCACGCCGGTCAATAGTCTTGCGGGGATTGCGACGGCGTTGGGTAGATTGATACTACAACACCTTTCCATTAATCGATGGGTCATCAAGCTGGAGTACGAATCTGACGCACGAGGTTTCTTAATGATTGATGCGGATCGCATTAGAACAGTGCAGATGCTGCGAAAGGATAAAGCTTCTAGACGCCAACGCTGGTCGCTTCCAGAGGCACGACATCGGGCGAGAGAAACTCTTTCTCACGACATTCGCCGCAACATTATGTTCATAGCTCGCTTGTGCAACCCTGCTGCCTGGGGTCCAGTTTCGCCTCCGAATGAGAGCGGTATAGAAGTCGCTGGTACTACGTCACCGCTTGAGGCGCTGGATCGCTACGACGATCCCCACCATTCTGATCGCATCCGTCTATTCTTTGCGCGCCTGGCCATTACAGGTGGAATTGTGGAAGCGGTTCCAGAGTCGATCATCAATTCACCCACCGTCGACATCTTTATTGACTTCCAAAGTAGGGTGGAAATCCGGGCATCCTATGATCAGGTCTTCTCCTCGCCATTCATTCCTTCGGGGGCAACGTTCCCTTCGAATGTTCCCTCTCGGCGTCTGCATGCATCTGCTCGTCGGATCGGCAAGGCCTTGGCTGAGCGTGGTGTTGTAGGTCACGTCAGTATAGACTTTGTACAGATTGCAGCACCGCTGACGCAAGAGGCTCTGGATTATATTGCTGCACAGCAAGACGCAGACGCGAGTCATCCTGCCTCTGCACTGCACCAAGGGCGTCGAATGAACTTACCTGAAGTGCTCGGTGTCGCTGGCGTTGACCTTCCAACCGGCAACGATACAGGCCTGTGCGAGGAAGCGATGCCCGACGTGACCGTTTCCAATCACATCTGCACGCAACTTCTGCCAGTTGACCTGAATCTGTACTCGTCCAAGTATTACCCTTCGTTCTCCATGTTCCACTTCCTGTGTCGAGGCAGGTACTCGGTTTCGTCGAGGCATGGCGCTTTGCTCTCTGCCATTGTGGCCACGGCTGATTCGCCTGACTGTGATACCACCTCACAACTATCCTTTGATCGAGCGAGCTATGTGATTCCAGAGCCGCAACAAATGCTTGAGACGGATGGTCGTGGGGATGTTTTGACCAAGAGTGAATCGACGGATTCTTTCGATAAATCGCTTTTGTATGTAGGTGAGTCGCCTCGCACTTCAGAGCATGGAGATGTAGACGAAGATCCTCTTGAGCATCCTTTGTCTATAACGCATCACCTGAGGAAACTACGCGAACGCGCTGATCTGCTCCAGAGGGCAGAGGCACAAAGGCTTCAGACATCGCAACAAACCGGACCCAAGATTCCTCGAGAACTGGCCACTCTTGCGAAGGGAACACGCACACTCAACCGATTGCGCTACTTCGCAACAGCACCTCAGATTTACCTTTCTGCGCTCGCGTTGCTTCAGCTCCCCGCTTTCTTCGCGGCCTCACGTCACAGCGGATTAACATTTGATCTGCCCACCGCACACGGTGTTGTCTTCCTCCTTTTTGACTCACTTGCCAGTGGTACTGTTGGTCTTATTTGCATGGCAGATAATCCTGACGCAGCGCTCGCTCTGCTCAATTCTGCACTCAGCTTTGCAACTCAGCAGGCTAATGTATTGCGACTCAAGGCCCGCGCCACGACGCCCACGACGTTGTCGTTAGCCTCGACCGAAATTAATCCAGGTTCAAGTGAGGCTGCAGACGAGGCGGTAACCGCAGGATTGCTGCGCTCATGTGAAGGTCTTGTTACAGCGCAGAGCGGCCACTCTGCGCTCGTTAGTAAAGTCGTGCAGGAGAGCCGGTTGTGAGGCCACCAAAGCTAAAAGAATGCCTGTTCAACATAAAAACTGTTCATAATATATGCCCACGGCCTGTAATGCTTTGTACATTTGGTTTGTATGGCGGCTTGAAGAAGCGTGATAACTGGGGCTAATAACAAATATTCTTACACGGAGTTAGTGTGATTTTATCCAGCAGATTGTGACGCACGGGTTAGACGGTGAACTGCACGACTTCATCTACACATGCTGCCAACTACTTTTGGAGAATGCCAAAGAAATATTGTGACTCCAGCACGCCATCCTCGGGGAGGTCTGTGCAGTGGATAGCGTTCATAACCTTGGTTGTTCCGAATTTGGCACGGATCGTATTGGGTCGAATACGCTGTGCCACAGCAGGATCGCTAGGACCGCAAATCTCTCTCAGCTTAGGAACCACAGATGCGGGGTCGGCGGGATACTGGACCTCAATAGCAACACATAGACCAGAAGTGAGCTGCTCAACCATCGAGTGGTACTCAGGAACCACACCCTTGTAGACCTCAAGGAATTCTTGTGCACCCACTTTGTCGAGAGTAAATGATTCGATGGCCGTTGCGACGAAGCCAGCCGAAGCCAGGATATCCAGAATAGGGCCAACAAGACCGGTCTGGACGGCATGCGGGCGAACAACTGCAACAGAGCAGTTCTCCAGCTTGGCGGTCGTGGATGGCCGGGCCTCGGGCTGGGCTTTGGCTGCGGATGTTGTGCGGGTCATGACGGGGGGCGGTGTAATCGTACCGGCTGAGGGGCGGAAAATCTTGGAAGCAACGGTCTTGGCATTATCTCCTGTGTAAAGCTCGACCTTGGTCCATACCGAGCCATACTTAGCCTCATCTTCGTGTGCCTTGCGCACGAAGCCTTCGACTGCACTGCTAGCGTTGGGGCCAATCAGCTGGACATAGGTCACATCGCCCTTTGCGGGGTCGACGCATCGACGGATTTGTGCAAGAGTGAACGACGCACGTGCAGTATCAGTGAGAATCGCGGCGATGTCGGCAAGCTGGGTGCTCTTAACTGCAAGCATGATCGTTTCCTTGAAGTTGCTGAGTGCATTTCGAGTGAAGTTGTCGGCGTAGTCGACGACCTTGAGTGTTCGTGCAAAGACGTTAATCTGGGCACCGGGGTACAAGTCAATGAGCTTTATCGATGGGTATGCACACTTCTTCAGGAACGTCCGGCGCTGCTTCAGATCGAACATGTCCAACTGGCTGTCCTGTGGGAAGTACCTCAGGTGGAACGATCTGACAATCGCGGCCTGGGCATCGTACCATTCCACGAGGAAGGTGTAAAAGGTCTCAGAGGCGTCGACTGAGGCCATGGGTCTAAACGTCACAATCGATGTCCGTTGCAGAGTGCGAGTAGGGAAGTCAATTAAGTGAGGTGAATTCAGACCGTTACCTCTGATTTAGTTTGTCTTTCTCAGGTTCCACGAGTCACACTGGTGAATGCTGAGCAATATAATGTCCCATGCACCAAGTCATACAACACCACCTGCTACACTACTCATGAGCACATACGCAATACCCGGTTTTCCACACGCAAACACCATTCTGAGAGCATTTCCGTTTTTCAAACCTGCCCCTATCCGTCCTGGCCCGGACCCGGACCCCACCCGGCACAGTTCAAACAGGCTGGAAGCAGGCTTGAGGTACATTTCTCAGGAGCATATTTCTCCGGGTTGGAGTGGCTGCGGAGGCAGAGCGGCTGCGTGGTTGGATGTATTATGCTTGGGACTTCTTACCGAGTGAGAGATACCTGATGGCATGGTGTATAGCCCTCGAATAACCCCAACAAAGCCTTTTTTCATTCACAATCACTCACTGGTTCACTCCATTCATCACGCGCATCCCTACACCCTGCTCATGACGCACACATTCCTGCTTGCCCCCCTGATCTGACCGTGCTAACAACTTAGCGGGAGGGGCGTGTGCGTGCGTGTGTGCCGCATTCGCTTTCCTTTTGGTTTCGTTCGGTTCGGTTCTGCTCTGCACTGGACGAGCGCTTCGACTCCCAGCAACAAGATCCGGTGGCTTTGCTTTACGTGCGAGCTTGAACTGGTGGCCTCTAAGCCGACATCCGGCCTGCATCCGCAGTGTATCAGTAGAAACGTCAGTAGCAGCTGCAACGCCACCTTCGGATGGCCAGCTTGAACAAACCTGAGTATGCTGGCGGTCTTGGAGGCGGTGGTTGGAGCAAGGACTGGTTAGGCGCGCCAAAGCATATCCAACTGGCGGTCCTCAAGAACGATTTCCAGGCGCTCTATGGCAGTCCCGTAGTTACTCGTGTCTGTGAGAGCCTGCTCGAACCTCCCAGTTCACCGCGTACTCGTGGAGTTGCCGTAGACCTCCTGCCTCGCCCTTCAAGCAAGCTTCAGACTATTGAGTTCCACGTGCATCTCCAGGCCATCAACGGAGTGGACTATACAAATCATCCGCGCTTTGTTTCACTCATTCAAGCCATTATTGAAGAGGATGTTGGACGCGTCGAGGAGCTCCTCGTCAGCGACAAGCAGCTGCATCAGCGGAACACAGGTAAGACGGCGGGCACCGGAAGTGGTAGAGTGTCACCGTTTGAGCGCTCTGGCGCTATCACACCGGATCCTCTCGAGCAAGGTGAAGAGGATGATTCTCAGGTGGAGGCGCTTGTTCATATGGTTGACTCCGCTGGCTTCTCTGCATTGCACGTTGCAGCGGCAGTTGGCAATCCTAGGATTGTTCAGTTATTACTGGCACACCAGGCGATTCCAAGTCTCAAGACCCTCGTTTCTCGCGTTGCACCCATGCACTGTGCCGCGTGGCATGGTCACGCAGCGGCATTGAAACTTCTCATCGACTCGAAAGCAGACGTTAATTCCAGATCACAACTCGTCAGCACTCCACTCCATGGAGCATGCTTCATTGGGTCACGGGAATGTGTTGAGATGCTCCTGCGAGCAAACGCAGAAATCAACGCGTCGGACTCAACGCGAAGGACTCCGTTGCACTATGCCGCCGCGTCAGGCTCTCTGGAGCTCGTTGAGTTTTTACTTAAACGCGGCGGCGCTCCAATGCTCGCAGCGGTCGACTCGAACGGTCACTTGCCTTTGCACTTCGCCGCAGAATTCGGTCAAGTGGCGCTTGTTCCTCTGCTGATTCATCCAATCCACGCCCCCGTGAACACCCGAACCTTACTTGGCCGGACACCACTGCATCTCGCCGTTAAGTCTGGGTGCGTGCGGACCACAAAAGCTATCCTGAGCGCTGGAGCGTCGGTACATTTGACTGAACATGACTTTGGATACACACCACTTCACACGGCGGTCATCTATCCGAGTACGTCCACAGGTGCTTCGACAAACGCTGTTGCCATGCTAATGGCACTCGTTGGCGCGGGATGTGACGTGAACGCTCTTGACAGGCTTGAGCGTACTCCCCTCCATTTCGCTGCGGCCATTGGTAACGAATCCCTGTGCCACTACCTCCTTGAAAATGGCGCAAAGGTTGAAGCTCGTGCCAGAAACAAGGCCCCACCACTTAAATATGCAGCACAGAATGGTGACAAGAATGTTGTTAAACTGCTTCTTGAACGAAGAGCCAATGCAACTCGTGTCGATGTAAATGGTGAAAGCCCGTTGCACGTTGCTGCGGCCCGTGATAACACAGAGGCGTTCGCCTTGTTGCTGGGTTATGACACTTACGCACGCGCGCTCAAGCACATTCCGATCTATCTCGCATCGCGCTCCCAGTCTAACGCGAAATCCAGTGATTCCAAAGGCGTGAGCAAATCTGGGGCTAGTAATAGCGTAGACAGCTCCACTTCCGCGACTAAGGACCGTCGCAAGAATGAAGTCCCTAAAATGCTGACCGGGGCACCACCGCAGGAGACTTCGGAAACCAAAGAGCGAAGGGCCAGCCTGACAGCAGATCAGGCTGGCACAGCAAAGACGTTAGATGCCGCTAATGCGATTGGTGCGCTGACATCCGCTCTGCCGTTGCTAGATCCTGGCACCGACGAGAATACCCCAGACAACGAGTTTACACGACACACGACTATTCCACTCGAAGATTTGCTAACTATCGCCACCATCAAAGGGCGGACGCCGCTCCATTATGCATGCTTTGACCAAGTACTAGAGCAACAGATGAAGAGTCTGGCATCATCTTTGAATGACGCGACCGCCGCACCGAACGCAGCATCAAGCCCGATGGCTGGCAGCAATCCACTGAGTCCTAGGGGTCCAAGTAGCACTCGACCCAGCCGCGCTCGAACGCAGTCATCTGCGAATCGAGGGGTAAACATCCCCATTGGTGTGAGGAATGCCCGAGCCCTAATTGAGCACGTAGATCCTACCGAACTGTATGCCAGCCTCGAGTCTCGCACCGGGTTTTATAAGCCATGCCAAGGCTCGATTGGTGTCGTGAAGCTGATGCTTCTCGCCGAGATTGATGTTACCCGGGCCGATGTTTACGGAAGACCTGCATTGAATGAGTTCACCCCTCGCCGAATCTTGACCACGCTCGCTAAGCACTACGTGAAGAAGGGTGTTAAGCCCTTGCCTGAGTGTGCTCATACCTACTTCTGGCGTGAAGTTGGGCTGAGCATGCCGCCTCGCGAGATTGCACCCGATCTCATCGCGAAGGTCTCAGCTCCCCTGTTATTCGAAGCATTCCAGCGCGCGTGGATACACAAGCCACCCCTCTCTGTCCAACAAGCCGCTCTTTTCTTTACTCTCCCGCATGTGGCTGCTCGGCTAGATTTATGCGCCAACTTACTCGAACTTGCGACAGCTCATCGCGATTTGAGGCTCTTCGCAGCCATCGCTGCCTCCCCCGAGTTAGAGCAGCTTCACTACGACCCTCTCCGAGCACCATTGTTCCTCGCGCTTCAGCCGCGCTCTCCCGTCCCAGCGCTGGACTTGGATGAGCTTATGAACGACGAAAGTCACTTGACAGTCGGCAGTATTGCTGGTGGCTTCCCGAGTGGGCCTACTTCGGCTGGTGGATCGAACTTAGGCTCAGCAGCAGGTGATCCGTCGAAACGTGCATCCATATCGAACACATTGTCACTAAACCGCGGAACAACCGATGATATTTTTGCGGGCTCTGGACCTGGCCAGCCGCGCGCGTCAACTGGTCCAGCAAGCGTCAATGCTAGTAGTTTAAGAAGTCAGCCCAGTGGACCTGGAGCGAATCCAACCCGCGCGAGAGGACAAGGACAACAGGCTCAATCACCTCCCTGGCTGGCTGCAATTCAATTGCTTTGCTATGGTCCTTTGAGGTTGCGTCGGCTGCGCGTTCCATTGATTCATGCAGTGGAGTTTTACAACTCGAACTCTGCGCCCCCTCCGGGAATTGAAGAATTCTTAGGACTCCATCTAGTCACTACAGGCGACTTCTACAATCCTCGACGTGTTGGTACTTCCGGACACCAAGACAAACCGGCTAACTTTGTGCCAGCGCAAGGACATACTAGCCCTGTGGATCGTGCAACTCAGGATGATCAAGCTTCGTTGCTTTCGAAGCAGGGTTCATCTTCGCTTCGCAGTTACAATTGGAAGCCTTTCAACTACGACGCCGCTAAGCAGGCAGAAGAGGCAGCTACTGGTATCTGGACAGGCATTTTACCTCGTCTTCCACCCCCGCCAGCGCTATCCATGGTTGTCGATCCTAGTGCAAAGGCCGTAATTGGATCCTTTCGCGATGCCGATGGAGCGTCACCACTTGCTGTTTTACTTCGTGTCTGGATGAGATGGACGTTCATGGTCAATAACCAACATGCGAGTGCAGTCTCCAATATTTCGGCACGCACTGGCTCTGTCACAACCGATGCTCGCGGCAGTACCAGTACCGGTGCGCAAAGATCAGGTCAGGCAAGTGGGGGAGGGGGTGGTGGACGAGGGAAGCCGCCCAAGCCTTGGAGTCCTGTATGCCACAAAGGAAGTGACGGCACAACGTTCCCCGCGCCACAAGTGTGGATCATGTGCACGCTCGCCCTTCTAGATGCTGGTACCGACATTGAGCAGGAAGACATTGTTGATCTGTTCGTCCTGGGTTTCCCCCTCGCTCACTACCGTCGTCTTCGTTCATTCCGTGATACAGCCACACTGGGATCCCGTGCGCTCAGGCTATTTGCACCTCTCTTTGAGTGTATTCTAGGAATGCCGTCGCCCCTGACACCCGCTTCATCTTGCCCGGGGTCCGTCTTGACGGCGAACTTTGCATATCTAGAGGATGTATGGGGACCTGGTGCAGGTTCACGTGCTAGTGCTGCGAATCCTTTCTTTGAGACCCCAGCCCTCAACTCCACGGGACAACCCGAAAGCTCCCAGAACACAACCAGACAGAATAGTCAGGAGGTAGTTCCGCCCTCCCGTGCTCCTAAATTCGTGGCCCCACACCTGTTCGCGCCAAACCCCGCTGCGAAGCGTACGTACTGGACGCGCAGATGGATTCATTATTTCGCTCCTGGAGTCGTCAAACAGGTGGCTACTGCGATTGGTCGACGCATTCGTTTCAGATTAGAGCGACTTCGAGGAATGGGTATCGAACCTGGACAACTTGAGGCTATCCACCTGGGGCAACGCTACTCACAAACGAAGAAGTCTGCGCAGGATGAGGAAAAGAAAGAAGTGGGCCAACAGGATAAACGTTCGCAGACCACAACTTACCGTGGGCCGTCGCCATCGCGTTCGCTTCCGTCGCTCGCACATACTGAAAAGACCACATTCAATCCACTTCTATACCTTGCAAAGCAAGGATCCATCCCTGAGTCTGAGTCTGATAGCGAGGTGGAATCGTCAGACCACGAACTGGGAACCGCAGCCCTAGTGGAGGATGCAGCACCAGTCGTGGTTGTCTCTTCTGAAATTGGCAAGGCATCTCGTTCAGGACCCTTGCCACCCCCCAAGCGACCCCCTCGACCTGCTGAGCCACCAGGTCAGCCGAAAGATCAAGAGGCTGAGGCTCGCGCTGCGTTTGCCACAGCCGTTGACTACGATGACTCGCATTTCCTTCAACCTGTGATGAACACTCCTAGTCAGCGGTTAGCCGCATTGTTTGGTAAGAAACCCCTAGAGGGGGCCCCTGCTCAGCCTAACCGCGGAAACTTACAGCAACATCGTGCAGAGAAGGAACGTGGGCTTCAATCAAAGTCTCAATCTAGTGCAGGTATCTCCGCCTCTGGTACGACCCAAGGAAGCGTTCCAGACTATGGGACTGAGCTGAAAGATTTCGCAGTGGCAGACGCGTTACCACGAACGATGTCAGGCTCATTTCTACCATTCGGAGACGATCTGACAAGAGCTTCCCCAAGAGTCTCCGCAAGATTGCCAGCACCAACGAGCTCTGGGGCAGCCATCGACGAGGAAAAGACTCTTGGTATGCCTTCTCGTGGAATTGGTCCAATCGCTAATCCGCCAGCTGTCCAACCACGTGGAGTTGTAGCCTCTCCAGGACAGGCTATCTTTTTCACTCCAGAGTTCGGCAAAGTTCCATCCGCTCCGATCGTGTATGAGCCGACACAACTCATGCCAGAGGGAGAAGATGACGACTCCCTCGCTCCACCTCCACTGCTAGGAGAGAGCGCAGGTCTTGCTGCTGACGCCGACGTGCTACCACTTCCTCCGCTGGAGATTGATGACGTTCCCACGCTTTCAGCGCCACCGATTCGTAGATCTGAGACCAAAGGCTCTGACGCGGATTCTGCTGCACCGCGACTTTTGGAACAAGAGCGCAAAGACGTTGCTCCTGAGGCAGAATCGAAGGGCGAAAGCAAAGCGCCTCCCGCAGCACGTAGCATTCCATCATTTGAACAGTTCCTTGGTCAGGGAATCGGCTCTGCTGCGAGTCAGCCTCCCTCTAGAGGTCCACCAAAGCAGAATTTACCCCCTGCACCGAAACGTATTCGCGAGAAGGAAGTCAGGCCGGCTCGATCTCTCTACTGGCAACGACACGGTAGACCTCTTAAACCAGGACCGGCGATGGGATGGGAGCTCCCCGCTGATGTCACCTTCGTCCCTGGACAAGGCTACGGTGTGCAGCAACAGAAAGAGGACCTAGAGACGCTGATGAAAGAAGAAGCAGAAAACCAAACCGCATCCATTGATTGGGGTGATCCAGAAGATGTCGCAAATGATACATCAGCGGACATGGACGACTTGGACGAAGACGACACAAATGATACCGCGATTGTTACAGACGCCGATGATCTGGTCACAGACAAGGACAAGTCGAAGTATTGTGAAGTTCAAATCGACCAACAGGATGAGAAGGAGCACGAGGAGGAAAAGCGCCCGACCTCGTACTCTACGCGCGTCGAGGTCTCCACGATCACGAGCATCCCAGAAAGTGTTCGCCGCGAGGCCGCTGTAACTGCGGAAACGATCCCACTTGGACCACGAGACCGAACCCTACTTCATGTTGCGGCATTATCCCAGAGACCGCACTGTGTCGCAGCGATTATTCTTTTCTCCATTCTAACATCGGCGCCCCTCCCTGGCTACAAGCGGCAACTGCAGCGATCGAATACGCTGTTCCGCGCGGCCCTAGGCCGAAGTACTACAATTCAAGAAGGTGTCAATTTGAATGCTATCAGCGACGAAGCCTTACTCGTGCGCGAACGTGGACCTAAACTTGATCCCATGGACATCCCGGCGCTATTTGCTCAGGACTCGTTCGGCCTTTCACCTTGGGATTACTGCACCGAACCATTTACGCTAGTCACATTACGTGCGTGGGCAAGCCTCCTAACACTTGCTGCAGATGTAGCGGACGCTACGATTGTCGTTAGCGAGCCAAATCTGCTGCAGTCCGCACTCGGTGTGACGCGAGAGGTTAACGCCGAAGAGGAGGCGACTGGATGCTGTGGAAACAAAAAGCAAAAAGCCACCCCCCACTCAGAAGGAGCCAAGTTAGAACAGAATGAGACTGGGCAATCCCAATCGATTGGAGGTGGAGCGCTGGTCATGGGGCAGAGAAATCCCTACGTGCACCCAGATCAGCGGACCGCCGAGTTGTATGGGTCGCTGCTTGGAAATGCAGTTCTTGAGGAAGAGCTTCGACTCGAGAAAGAGGCCCAGCTGACGGCGATGAATGTGTCACATGAGATGAATTCAAAATTCTCCAAGCCTATCCATGACGAATTGAAGCAGCGCGCGCAGCGAAAGCTGAGGAGCAAGAAGAAGCAGAAAGCTATCAAGAAAACGCAGGACACATTGAAGGACTCTGACACACCGGTGGTCGAGCTGATCGCGCGCATTGAGTCAATGGGACTGGCAGCCCATAGAGTGAGAAAGCTAGCATTGGGTCTGGATGTACTCCTTATTGCAGCACCTTATGGTCGCCTGCTCCTGGAGGCACAGACAATGGTTCGGACGGAACCAAGTATGCGCCAGTATCTCAGACTGGAGCTAGCAGCTGCCGCGAGCTCGATCAGCTCGGCTAGTGTGATATTGGCTGAGGCTTCGAAACGCAAACGCGCACAGGGAGCAATTGCGATTGTTAAGGCAGGGTTGGATCTGAACCCTTTCTTTATTGCGCCGCACCCGTTGCTGCTTGATAGTGCAATTCGAAAGCTCGAGAGATGGGAGGTGGAACAGGTCAAGAAGCAAAAGACGGGATCGATGCTGGGCGATCTGTTGCAACACCATGACCCTAGGCAGGGAGCCTCGGATGCAACATCCCCACTTGTTCTCTCCGTTGCAGAACGTGAAAAACGAAAGCGTGGTGTCGTCGAGGTCGATGAGATTGATCTTGAGGCCCGAAAGCAGGCGATGCTTCGAGCCGCCTCCGAGTCCACCTCACATGACTCCTCTCAAACGGGTGAAGCGAGCAAGAGCGATTCAGGAAGCGATGCCTCGCTTGATCAGGACAAGCGTAAGGCATTCGAAACTGCCGCTGCAATTCGTGCTGCGGCAGGTTCATCGGGCGTGGACGCTCTAGCGGAGGCATACGCTACACCTGGCCTAAAGACCTGGACCTTTTTTAAGGTCCTATGGGATCAAGGTGGTGTCTTCATGCGCCCTCCTCCAGTGTTGAGCTCTGCGCACCGAGCTATACTTGTGGAACGTATTCTGAGTGGCACAAGTGAGGTAAAACTAATGAAAGAACGTGCAACAGAAGAGGAGCTCATGGAGCAAACGAAAGCCATTCGCCGGAGCCTCAGATTGCTTAAAGAAGACCCCCTTGAGGTAGTAGCAGCAGCGCTGCGCGAAATACTTGGGAAGGCAGACGCTGACTATGAACTGGATGCCTGGCGCCAAAATGCGGAATGGATGCAACCTCCACAGGATTTGGTTGATGACATCATGCAGTGGGCAAAGACGCACCCTGTTGCGCTCGCACTCCACCGCAGCGATTGGTTTGGCGACTGGTCAAGCCCACTCGATGTTATGAAGCTTCCCGAGGATGGTCATATTGATGCAATCATCTGGCCACACTCACCTGAGGAAGTTGAAATCCTCGTTGACGCTTGGGGGCACGACTACCAAAGCGACTATCTTCGAGATGACCGATACGTTTCTACGTTCTCCTGCCCTCCCGAAGAGGACGAGTTAGACCATGTTGAGCAGTTCCATCGTGCAGCGTCCTCGGGTGCAGTTGTGGACGCCCCTGACGTGTCAGGAGTAGCTGCAAAACCCGCCCTTCGTTTGGAATCCGCGGTTGTTCAGCCAGTTCCCCTCAGTGAAGAACCAGCTTCTGCTGCGTCTGACGCGGCCCTGATTATGGCCGAATTGGATGAAGCGGGAGAGGATGAGGACTATGATGACGATGATATGCCACTACTTGGGCAACCGTTGTTCGGGGCAGAACCCCATGTCCGCAGCTCCTTCTCCGAAGGCATCTCTCCCTCCAATGCTCTCACGAAAGGGCGTTCCGCTTTGCGCTTAATGAGTGCGGCACCACCTGATACAACACTTCCAAAGCCGCGGGGCGCCCGTCTGCCGTCATCCCTTTCCCAAACAGACATCGACTACTACAAGGCCATGCATGATGCTGTAACATGCACTTATTATGTCCCGGACCCGTCCATTGTCTCGCCAATTGTGGGTAATCCCTTAGTGCGTGTGAGCGCACAGCGAGAGCTTGATCGACAGCGCAGTTGCTTTGGTGGTTCGCTCTTCCGTCGTATGGCAGCCCCAATTTTTACGCGGGCAGGAATGCGATTCATGTTTAAGGAGGTACCAGCGGTTGAAAATGTCCCACCAAGCTATCGCTACACACGCCAATATGCCGGTGAGCAAGCTACGTTTTATTTCATTTTCACATCGTTTGTGCAGTACTACCTCATCCCGGTGATTCTCACGGGCATCATCTTCATGTATTTCCACTTCGGTGAGGGTATTGATAATAGTGCCACGGCCTACAATGCGTTGATCATTTCCCTGTGGTCCACTTGGATGCTTGAGATGTGGACACGAAAGCAAAGTGAGCTTGCAATGCATTGGGACAGACGACAGTTCAAGAATATTGAACGCATTTCGCTGAGATTTAGACCGTTCCGCAAAGCTAACGGCGAACCTGTCACGGTACTTAATGAAATCACGGGAGAGCATGAACCTTATTATCCACCTGCCCGACGCAACGCTAAAATTGCTGTTTCGGTCTTAATCACTTTGCTCATGATGGGATTTGTCTTCACTGTGCACGTGTTTGTGCTTTCAATTGACAATCCAGGCCCGACGATGCAGTATGTCCTTTCAATTGGGTCAGCCGTCATCATCCAGGTTACTAAGGCGTTCTACCTGTGGTTGGCAGAGGTATTAACCGAGTGGGAAAACCATAGGTTAGAGTCCGACGCCATGACTTCACTGAATCTCAAGTCGTTTGCCTTTTGTTACTTCAACGAATTCTTCTCGCTTTATTGGATCGCCTTAGGCATGGACGACTCAGGTGAGCCTGCACCAGAACGTCTGTTCGTTCAAATTGTAACGCTCGTTGCAACTTCAATTCTTACCAACCTAGCGCTTCAACAGTTCATTCCATGGCTTCGGTTCCGGTATGCCACTCGCTCTGATAGTGGTTGGTGCTGCTGTTTCCGAAACACGGGATCATTCATGTCTACACTACGAAGGATCCTACACGAGGAGACAGTTGGATGCAAACTCTATGACACGCCGGTCAACCAAAGTCAAATGCAGGCAATGCAGGAGTCTAGTTCGTTTGTGGGCGCGTCAATTGACACACGAGATACAGCGATCGAAGAGGAGACCGAAGATCCGTTTTTGACACAGGTTTATCGCTACACACAGAATGGGCTGAATCAAGTCACAGGTCGGAGGTCGGCACGTATTTTCCCACTGTCGTCGGTGCGTGACAAAGAGAGGCTAATTGCTGCGTCGATGACCGAGCTCCTTCGCCCGCCCGCCACACGCCTATTTTCAGATTACCTAACCATCATGATTCTACTCGGCTACATTATGGGCTTCGCTGCGATCTTCCCCGAAGGCCCTATCTTAGTTCTAATAGCTATCTGGCTCGAACGTCAAGGTGATCTAACAAGATATCTGACGGTTTCGCGTCGAGTCTTACCCGAACCTGCTGTCAGCATTGGTGGCTGGAGTATTGCTCTTTCATTCTTGAGTTATGCCTCGGTCATATCTAATGGTATTCTGATTTTTTACACCAATAGTTCTCCACCCCTTAAAAGTGAAGAACCAAAGTTCCTTTTTGTATGCTATGTGTTTGCGCTCGTGCTCATTAAGTCAGGCGTTTCTCGTGTTATCAACGATGCCGCTGACTGGGTCGTATGGAAGGAAACACGGGCAGACTTGAAGGCGATGGAGGAGGAGCGAAAGTACGGCCATCTCACACGCGAGCGACTATTAAGCCAGGTTGTTGAGCTTCGCGAACAAATTGTGAATCTGAAACGGCAACAGCAGGGAAGTGCCGGTATCAAGTAACACTAATGACGCTCTATCAATCAATTGGCTCTATCAATCCATCTAGGCGACCTCCACCCTTTCTTTCTATCATTCTTAACCGAAACGTCTCCTGTCTTCAATTACGAACTTGCGAGTGATACCCTACCACGAAGCCGCCATTTATAAAACGCGCTCTCGCTCTCGCTTTCGCTATCCTGCGTTGTTATGTTAGTGTTTTTATCTAGACTCCCCGAGTCCTCTCTCTCTCTCTCTCTTGGACCACATGTTCCCGCAGCTACCATAGTTGTTGTTGCCGTGAGGAGCACTGCGATCTGTCGCTAACTTATATTTCACACGTGAATACAACCTACTGACCCACCAACTGTACGAACCGTCTCAAAGAACTATCAACGCACGTACGCCTACATATATGTACAAAGCAATGTATTCGAGTCAAGAGATGAGGGCCTACTGATTTAAGGTTTCACTTCTGAGTGTGCGCCGTCGTCGAAGTTGCCCTCTGCGTGGTCGAACGATGAGCGCTTGATGTAATGTGCGCGGTTGCTGGGCGTGCAAGCGTCTGCGGCCTGACTGTCGCACTTGTGGCGCTGGATGACTCACTTTCGGGTTTCTTGACAGCAGAAATAGCTCGCCCCCTTAGAACTGCATCGAGAGAGGGACGGGGAGGCAAGGTAATAGAAGCCTTGGCCGCCATGCCCTGAGCGGGAAGTGCGCGTGCAGCTGCACTAGTAGTGGCTGAGGATGATGTTGTTGTTGCTGAGACGTTTGCGGTAGAGTGTGCACTGGAAACTCGTGCGGTTGCGGGTCGCAGCTTCTTCACAGCTGAGGTACCAGTTGGGCTCGCCTTCGGGGAGCCACGAGTCGTTGAAGACAGGGATAGTGTTGAGGTTGTAGAGGGTGTGCTGGACGCAGCCGCTGTTGATGAACTGCTACGTGCAGTGGAAGGGCGTACGATTGCCGTTCTTGGACGAGGAATACGACTCAGGCTGCCCGTCGCACCACCAGCGTGCGAGCGGACTTCGCTTGCGGGTCGAAGGGATGACGACTCCGCTTTGGAGGTTGCAACAGCGATAGCAGCAGCTGCGCCTGAGATGGAAGATCCTGTGCGAGAGTGGCTGGCGAGGCTTGCAGTTGCAGGTCGTACGTGCTCAGCCACAGACTTCTTGTGCTCATGTCCAGCCGAATGGTCGTGATCAGTGTGACCTTCGCCATCGCTTTCGAATGCCCAGTCTGGAGGGAGAGTTATAAAGGTGGAGTCCTCCGGTGTGTCTTCAGGGTTCGTTTGAGCTGCGTGCAGCACTAGTGCAAATGCCCAGTAAACAAGAGCAGCTCTAGAGTCACCAAGCATTGCGAGTGCTGCTTTTCGATTGGGTGCGTTCGCCAACTCCTGGAGAGCTGCGGTACGCAAAATGGCATCAAGCCTAACGGGGTCATGTGTCAGGATTTTGCTCACTGGGGGGAGGGTCGAAGCATCGACAGTCGGCATAAATTGCGAATCGTTTGAAAATGGAAGTGAGACGACTGACTGGGCCAGTGTCAACGTATGCGTCGCGAAAGCCTGCAGGTATGTCGAAAGATGAATACTGACTAACATTGAAATAGCGGTGGGTGAGAGCGCAACGAGAGGTCGTCCAGATTGGATTGCAGCGAGGGTTGGAGATACCGTGGCTGCCAGCGCGGCCACCGCACTGGAGTCAACCCCGAACGTAAAGCTGTGTCTTGCGCGGGCGGAATGCGCCGCAGCGGCAGGAGAGGGTGCACTGAAAGTCAACCCTGATACGCGTCGTCTGTGCTCGGCTGCTGTTGGAGTGGGGGTGGTAGTATCCTGCGGTGCAGGCTGGAAAGTTTCTTTGCCTTGGGTAACTGCCCAATTCGTGGCGATTGCAATTGCTTCGACAGCTAAAATAAACCTCGGCGGCGCCCTTGCACGCCCAACTTGCTTCAGGAAAGTCAGCTCTGCTCGTGATAAGCCATGCAGTGCATGCACCGCTTTCGTCAAAGCTTCGATAACACGGGCATTGTGGGCAAGCTGTTTTGCAGTGGCAGGGGCAGCTACATGCCTGGGTGCGGTCGGCACCGGTGGTGGGATTCCTGAACGGGGTGTTGGAGCTGCTTTTAGCGAACTGTCATCTGCGGCGCGTGGCTTGGCCGACGGGACGGGCGGTGGGATGTTGGACGGTGGGTGCTGTTTCTTCTCTTCACACACAACGACAACTGGCGCTGGAGGGGCGGGGGCTGGAATGGACGGTGGCGGAGGCGGGCTTGCCTTCTTTGCCCTGGGAGATTCTGGCTCGACACCTGTCTTTTGAGAGGTCGCCTCAGTACAGATCGCTGATGGCTGGCGGGAATGAACCGGACGTTCAGGTGGGATAGGCCGTACTTGCTGTGCTTGGGATGCTGTCGCGTCCGCATCGCCAATCTGCGGCGGTGTGTTTGCGTTATCCTTCTTTGCCTTCAATCCGACCATTGGAAGGTCGTTCAGAGTTGAAGTGAATGGTGACTTGACGTTGCCAAGAGACGCGCGGCGAGCGGGCGAGCCCAAACTTGTCGATTCAGTGGATACAGGTTTCGGCACTTGGGATTGCTGGCCTGTGGTTTGCTGTGCCTCAGCAGCTGGGCATGCATCGGTACCTTTTGCACTCTTTCCTCCATCGATTACCTTCGACTCGAGTATCGAGGCTGTCGTGCCAACAGCAAGACTCGCTCCCGATGCTGCAACACTTCTACTGGCCGATGGTGTCGGTGTACTCTCTGGTACTGCCTCAACCGCACTTAGGTTGCGAACATGGATCGGCGGAGGAGGTGCCTTGCGGCAGGTTTGAGAGTTAACAGTTGCTTCAACGGTGGAAGTTGATGCAAACGAGAATGCTGGGGCTACATCCGGGTGCAGCACCCCCTTTTGTTGAATAATCATGCTCCCGCGTGCCATGCGGGTTTCCTCGAATACCTTGTCGAAGATTTCGAGCCAGACAGTTTGCAGAGCAGCGTACTCGTCATTGGTCAATGATGATAGCGATCCTGCCAGGGACGGATAGACTGCAGTAGCGGGTGGTGCCGATGAGCCTGCTGCAGCAGCCGCTGCTTGGAGGGCAGGGCTGAGGTTGACAGTGGGCGAGGGCAGGGCTCCACGGGCGAGCTCTTGCGAGAGCGCAGTAATGGCCGAGCTTGACAATGGGAAGGTTGCGTCTGGGAAAACGAACTTGACAGTCTTTGCGGGCTTGAGACCCAGAGTCGAGAACAGTCCGGTTGACGACTTTGCAATGGCCGACGCGGCGTGGGTCGGCGACATTGAGCTGATGTCATACCAGCTCAACAACACGCTGGTGGTCAGTGGTGAACGAATTGTGGAGGGCACCACAGGCGGCGGCGCCAAGAGGTCCGAATCGTCGGGTTGTGTCTTCTGGAGCGGCCAATTAGCAGCCGTACACAGTTCTCCGTCCTGATTGAAAATAGGTTGCGTTGAGACAACAACCCCGTCATGAAGCATCATCTCACATGCGTCGAGTGGGAGGGCACCCTTGACACGATACGACTTGTTCGGCCGGATACATTCTGTCCAAATGATAAGATCGTTAAGTAGGATCACAAAGCGCTCCTTGCGTCGCGCTGAGAATTGGTCAGTAATTTCCCACAAGTAGCCAGCATGAACGAACTTGCGGGAAGGCTGCAAGAACGGAGGGGGAACGTGTTCTTCCAAGTCAGTTAGCATCGAGAGGATTTCGACCAGTCGCGATTTCTGCTCAGCATCTCGTTTGGCCTCGTTGATCTTCTGAGCCACGGTCTTCACACTGTCCAAGGCGGCGTCGAGAGCCGCCGCATCATCATCAGAAGTAGAGTAACGTCTGAGTTCCCGTAGCAGAAGCTCAAAACGTGGAATCCTCTGAACAGGGGTGATCAAGTACGACATGATATCACGACCGCCACATGCTTCACGGGCTGATTCGAGAACTGAGTTGGTCTTTTTGTTTCCTCGTAAAAGGGTGACCGAGTCAATATAGTGATCGTATTCATTGATGTACGCCGTGTACAGCTTAAAGAATGGGGACACCTTTTTGAATGTGTTTGCAATGTCTTTAGGAGTTGCGCATTTTTTCAACTCAGACAGCAGGTGACTATGAAATGCAAGGATCTGGGGGATGTGGCGGAACATTCCCTTGACAGCAGAATCAATATCATCACGCCCTAGGTCCTCCACTACTTCAAGCAGCGGCTATATGTGATGGTAAGGAGGCGGGTAAGAGTTTGGATAGACTCGGTGTAAGTGGAAAACGGCGTCCACCAAGCTAGAATCAACAAACATCCAGAAAGAAACACATGACATGGCATCTGGGCATATGCGCAGCATAACGTACCGCCTGAAACGAATTCACGAGCGCAGAGAGATTCTCGTTGTACACTTCCTCAGTAGACACGATCTCTCCCATAACGGCGTCGCGACGCTTCGCCATCTTATCCTATAATAGAGCAGCGACGGCAGAGGCGGTCATGCAACATGAGTGAGGCTAACACGAATACTCCAATCCTTTCTCCTGCGCACCTTTTACGGATGCTAAGTGGGTAAACAGCCGGTTCTCCAGATGGATCATTCACTTGGCTGCTGGCTGTTGATCTGCGCCACCCTACCCCTCGACACGAGGCCTGAAGACGAGGCGTTACTAGTGTTGTGCTTCGAACGTACGGATTCGAGCGCGCTCTTGCGCTCATTGGAAGGGTTCGGCTGTGCTTCGGCACTCATGTGAGCACCGCGTAAGCCACCTAAATTAAAGTAAAAAGGACGTAACGTTTGCACCGAAGTCAGCACTGTTGAGACAGGCACGCGTGGAATATCCTCACGGACGAAACGTGCTTGTAGCGTTCGTGGGGTAGTTTACACCTCGAGTGGTTGGATCCTGGCTAGGTCCACACTTGAATAATGTGTCAGGCTGTATGCTGCATCTACCCAATTGGGTCATAACGCGAGCCCCGTTGCCACGCGCATGAAAACGGCGTTTATATGCGTCTTGGAAAAGCTAGGTTTCGAGTGTGAGATTTTCCTATTCCAGCACCCCTGGACCAGGTATACGTCCTGGCCCGGAATGCTCTGGCACACCAAGCGTCTATCCGTCCTGGCCCGGATTTCAACCGTCCACAATTTTGGTGACGAAGAGCAGGTGTAACGCGATGCAAATGCATGATGTTTCCACCAGACCCTTGACGGATTACTTGCATATGTTGTGTGCAAACGTGTGACACGTTGGAGTACTTCATTATTACCCACATTGTTCCACGCAATCGTCGGAAATCCGAGGAAACTCTGCGGTAAAAGTTGGAAGGCCACACTTGTGCGCCGAGTTGAGCTGGGATACCACGCGTTCCTGCGTATATAGTGTAGCACTGTGCACTTCATGGGCAGGTCCTGCGACGTCGCATGTGTTTCAAGTTGGCTCCTGACCATCGGCACTGCGCGCACCCGGAATTCGAGCCCAGGAACCCTGCCACGTCGCTCATTTCGAGGGCCACTCCACACAAATCGATGACGGGGTATATTGTGTGTGTGGTTGTACCGGGGTGAAATAGCAAAATTGTTAAAACGCTGTAAATCAACTTGAAGTGTACTCACCTTGGTGTATACTCGCTTCCGCCTACACCCCGCTGGCCTAGTTATAGCTGCTTACGGTTGTGTTACATATACCAACCCCATTCAGCCTACGCACATACGCACTTGAAACTCTCAACTGCACGCACAATAGTGATTCACTGATCGACTGACTGGAGTAGTACAGACGAACGCTATATCGCAATACCATGACAATACCGGGGGTGGATGCTGTAAGACCACTAGTGCGGTCTCACAGCTTAACACGTGCGATCATGGCCCTCGCCTGCCTGGTCTGCGTAACTTTCGCCTTCGGCTTTGGTACTGCTGCAGCATCAGATAACTCCATTGGTCATGTTGCCTCTGCACTCGCTCTATCTTCGACTTCTACTCTGACATCGCACTCGGTCCTTCAACGCTACCGCCGGAGCGTCCGCCAACGCGAAGCCAAGCGTCTCAAGGAACTTGAAGAGGAAGCACTGGCTAATCTCACTTCATCACTCTTCCAGAAGCCGGTGCCGAGCAAGAACGAGCTGATTGATCAAGATCCAACTGCCGCCCCCGCTGACCGCCCATTCGATGCTCCTGCCCTGCTTTTCCGCCGTGCGAAGAAGTATGGTGAGCGAAAGCGCATGGAGCGCAAGCTCAAGTCCATCCCCCAAGGTTGGAAGTACGTCGGCCCTGCTCCTCGTAATAGCCGCATTCAGCTCGATTTCTTTGTGAAGCAGGAAAACGTTGATGTCCTCGAAAAGACCTTGATGGATGTCGCAGATCCCGATTCCGCAAACTACGGTCGATTCTGGAACGTCCATCAAATCAACAAGCTTGTTGCACCATCGCCAGAGACTCTTCGAACTATTTTCGAGTGGTTTGCAGAATTCAACCTCACCGAGTCGAAAGTCAAGGCAACCCCCAATGGCGATATCCTCTCTGTGACTGTACCCGTTAGCCTTGCAGAATCTATGCTGCAGTGCAACTTCTCCGCCTTCCTCGAGCCCGAATCGAAGCGCACCGTTCTGCGAACCGACGAGTACTTTTTGCCCGAGGCAGTCAGCCCACTGGTTGATTTCATTGGTCCAACTGTGCGATTCCCTCAGGTTAGCTCGCGAGGTTTCGGCCACCGCAAGAAGAGTGGTCGCAGTCGATCATCTCGCCTCAGCACATCGAAGCGTGCCAAGGGTCACTTCGTTCGAACTCGGCACCCTGGATCGTCTCAGGACGAGTTGACACAACTTGTGGATATACCCAACCCTGAATTGTTGGCACGAGATGAGATGCCCAAGTTGAAATCCATGCGGAAGGAATCTAACCTCCGGAAAGAGACGGATCTCCCCACCATCACTCCTGATTTGCTCAAGAAAATTTATGGGACAGAGAACTACAAAGCGAGTGGTCGAGCCTCACTTGGCATTGCAAGCTTCTTGAATCAATTCATGTCCAGCAACGACTTGCAGCTCTTCTTCAATGAATATTGTCCCAACCTGAATTACACTATGCCCAAGATTGTGGGATTCAATAACGAGACTATGCCCGGCGCTGAAGCCAATCTCGACATTCAGTATGTCATGGCCATGTCGGAGGGCATTCGGGATGTACAGTTCTGGAGTACGTTAGGCCATCAGGATGGAAATGTAGACAACGAGCCATTCCTTGAGTTCCTGTTTGACGTAGCAAACTCGACGAACCCTCCCACGGTGTTCTCCATCTCGTATGGTGACGACGAAGAAACAGTTTTCGAGCCCTACGCACGTCGTGTCAATATCGAGTTCCAGAAGGCTGGTCTTCGCGGCATCTCGATCCTTGTTGCTTCTGGTGACGGTGGTGTTGCTGGCTCGCGACCAAACCCATGTGTAGCGTTTGTCCCAACTTACCCCGCAGCATCTCCATGGGTGACTGCAGTGGGCGGCACGACCTCCTTTAGTCCTGAAATTGGAGCCACGCTGTCTGGCGGTGGATTTTCGAACCGCTGGGAGCGCCCCGAGTGGCAAAAGTCACACGTTGAAGGCTACTTTAAGGAGGCCAATCCCGACATGCTTCCAGATCCTACTCGCTACAACCAAACCGGTGCTGGTTTCCCTGACGTTTCCGCGCAATCCCTCCGTTTCCCAATTGTGTTAGAAGGTGAGGTTCACGTCACCGATGGTACGTCAGCTTCGGCTCCTGTCTTCGCAGCGATTGTTGCGCTCCTAAACGATATTCGTGCGCAACAGGGTAAAGGGCCATTGGGTTTCCTCAATCCGCTCTTCTACAAGCGTCCAGAGATGTTCAATGACATCGTAGATGGATTCAATCCAGGATGTGATCTGATGGGTTTCACCGCGGCCAAAGGTTGGGATCCTGTCACTGGCTTGGGTACTCCTAACTTCGAGAAGATGCGTCAAGTGATTGAAGCGCTTCCATAACCTGGTTACCGCGTATATAGATTCCAATTCATGATCTTCCAGAGGTTACCATAGTTTCATCTTAGCTTTTTTACGTCACATGCATATCCCAATTCTGTCTTTTAGTAAGCTACTCCGGCTTACTGTTGGGTATTCTACTTCTCTTCTGACCATCCAAACGCAACACACAACTTGCTTTGCTAGTCAAGGCTATGACAGCTGTTCATACGAAAGAGCAAAGGGTGCAGATACGAGTTGCCCTCAAAATCGAATCTTTGTTGTATGCAGTCGCGTGGCCACTATAGACTTGTCTTAGTCCTCGTGTTAGTCAACAATACACCTGTGCCTTGTCACTTAGCGTAACCTTGTCTGTGTTCCACTAGTCTACTGGTTTCGCAACTCGCGAATGAGTGGCAGAAGCGCCTTTACACGTCTCCAGTTACTCAACGCACGCTCTCGACCTGTAAGACCAAATCGCATAGCCCCACGTTTAATCGTATCAGCTGCGAGTCTGGCTTCCATCTTGCGTCGCTCAAGTGCCTTCTGTGCAGTCAAATGCCACATAGACGAGAGTTTGCCACCCTGCGTTGCACCCGTCTTGGCTCCAAGCGATGTCGTGGCCAGCGCATCTCCGAGAAGAGAGCTTATTCCAGTAGCAGATAGATTCTCCAGGCCAGGAAGGCCATTGAAACCTTCATTTGGTGTGACGATGTCATCGGGAACGGTAAACACAACGTTGAGCATGAGCGTAATCGTGCCAGCAGGCTCAGTATACAATCCGTATTTGTTAAAGAAGATGACTTGGTCAGGATCCACGCTTTGGAACCGCTCGCGTTCTCGCCGTTGCTGATTTGCAGTTTGTAAGGCTCGCTCATTTGCATATCCTCCCAGGACATGACTTGGAATCGCCGGGTTATGAAGCTTGCCACGAAGTGTCTTGGCTTGCTCTGTCTCTGCAACCAGGTCGCGCACCTCTCCTGTCCATGATACGAACGTACTCGGCGAGGATACCTTGAGTCCTCCTGTTGTCTCAAGAACCTGAACTTGGGCCTGCCGCTTACTCATGGCTTCTGGACTAACTGTCTGACGCCATACCGAGCTGCCTAGTGCTGGCTCAGCTGCAGACGAGCTGCCGGCGGCGTCACTCCCTCTTGGGTTGTAGGCTGCGCCAAGCGCTGTCTCTTGAACTGCATCGGCCCCACTCTTCACATTTGACGCGAGTTCAGACCTCAAGATAGCGGCACGGTCATATGGGGATACAGTGCCAAGTGCTGGTCCTTGGTCGTCGCTAGGCATTGGATTGGCTTGAATGTGACTTTGCAGTCGAGCAATATCAGCCCGCCGAGAGATAGCATCATCGACCAAGGCTGACTCCAGCCACAACTCTTCTTCCAGATCTTCTCGATAGGCGCGGCCCTGTTCGTCGTCGTCCTCATCTGTAGCCTCACTAGATTCTGTCTCATAGTCGTCGCTCAGGTAGTCGATACGTCCAGCTGCTCCAGGGTCTTGCCCTCGTCGCTTGCGAAGCAATGCAATGCCTTCTGCAGCTTCTTGCTTGATGAGGCGCTGCTGTCTTCTTTCTGCACGTCGGCGGCGTTTTTCTTCTTGTGCGGCCCTTAACCTGGCGCGAGCCTCGCGGCGTGCAGCAACATCTACCGGCCCGCCACCTTCTTTCATATCGACCCAACCTCCGGCGCGTCCTGTAAGCCCCATCTTTTTGGCTTGGGCCTTGTCAGGATACGCGATGGATGCGACTGGATCTGCCAATCGCGGACCACCACCGATGAAGAAGCTAGACAATTCCGAGTAGATGGAGCCAACTGGCCGCCATGTGCGCACCTTTAGGACATGTGATCCTGGTGTTGTTGGTAAATGAACAAATCCATTGCTAGCGACGCGGTGACGACTGAAGCTGCCAACTGAGAAGGCAGTGAAGAGCAACATAGGCGCTGAGTCACAAAGTGGATCTTCAACGAGTCTACAGCCCATCGCTGCCGCTGATAGAATCTTGTTAAGTTCGCTCTGTGTTACTGTACTCGGATCCTTAATTGCTTCCACCAGTCGCTTACGTGCCTTGAGCCGTCGAGCGCCTTCCTCAAGAGCTGCAGACCTGTGGACAAGCTCAATCTCAAGTGGGTGTCCGATAAGGTGTTCCTGACTGGCAACGGCTCTGCGCGTACAGCAACACCATTGGTTAAGAATACCACGCTCACCTTCGCCACCTGGCTGATCTTCATATTCGTCGACGTCGTCCAGTCCCAGCTCTGCCTCAAATGAGGGAGCGTCACCGTCTGTAATCGCATAATCTCCCCCATGTGCATACACACTCTCCAGAGAGCTTCGTGTTTGGAACGTCAGCCCAGGACGGCCGCTTACTGCGCTTGGCGCTGGCAAGCGGTGCGCTGCGCCTTCAACTCCATGCTGCGTTGCGCCAGAAGGAGCAGCATAGCCAGCATCGCTTGCATGAGCCAAGGGATGCGCCTCTGACCGCAGCGCTGTCATGCGCAGCCCAGAGCCAGACCGAGCCTCCGCGGTATGGGTCGTGCTCCCAGAACGACAGTCGTCATCGGCTGGGCTCCATGACCAGCTGTCTGGCATCCGTAGCCGCCACTCAATCATGAGACGGCTTTCTTCAAACCCCGACGCAGCCGCAATCTCTCCGAGCAAAGTGTAGCGCAATGAGCCTGATGGTGGAGGGCGCGAGAACTCTGTACCCGCACGCTGTATCCGAGCCTTCATGCCAGTGACCTTCTCCTCACGCTCTCTTAGCGCAGCTTCGCGCCTCGCTTTGATGGCAGCAAGGCGAGCAAGCTCGACGGCGGCAACTTTCCTATCTTCTGCCTGCCTTGACAGGGGCCCAACCAAGGCGGTTGATGAAGCATCCTTCGGCTGTTGGGCGCCTAGTGCTGCTTGTGCTAGTGTGTTGGCCGCCCTCAGCAAGTCAGCACTGACCGCATCGACTGGTGATAACGACGCTGGTAGGACATGGCGATACTTGCTCATCAATAGCGTGACGATCTCGAACTCGAGTGCAGCCATGCGTGCCTCACTGAGCGGCGCTGAAGCTAATTCGATTCTATATCGGTAGTGAGAACCGTCTGGGGTACGGAAGTAGTACCATTGCGAGGGGTCAAATGCACCTGGCACATCCTGGGGGGGAGACAGTGGTGGGATTGTGTCAAATGTTCCGTTGGGATAGGCACGAACGCAGCACAAAGCGTGTTCATGTCCTAGTCGCGCCTTAGCAAGATCAGCAGGGGAGCGAATTGATGAGATGTCCTTGCGTACACCAATATGGGCCATTACATAAAACAGTTCAACACCCTCAGCGTCGGCATCTTCTGGATCAATGCTATCGCCATCCTCATTTCGCACTCGTTTCTTCGAAAATTCGCGTTGCCTCAAGACCCTCTGAGCTAGTGGGTTGAATTCTTGGTGTACTGAGTCAGTCACGGGACCTACCATTGCATGCGACAGCAACCAACTTGGATCCAAATCCAAATCGCTGTCGACCACGGTACTGATGCGAATGTCAGCTTTGGTTTGGTTCGCCATCATGCCTTGTTGATCTTGTGAGATTAGCACCGACGTACGAGCATACACGTCATCCCAAGATGCAAGTGGTTGCGGGGCCGCGGGTACCACTGAGCCATCGGAAGATGGTTGGGTACCAGTCACTGGAACATTGCTCAGCATCTCTGCAACTTGGGATTCATAGCGCTCAAGGATAATGTCTGCATCGTTTGCGCTCGCACCTGTGCGGATCTGTCGGCTCGCGTTGGATTGATTCATGAGTGCGGCATAGCCATACTTGAGCATCTCCTGCACAGCGAAGATTTTCTCTTGCCACCGAATGGTCATGCTCACTCCTCGACCGTCGTCGGAGCGGATAATTGAACGGCCCGAACCCACACCTGGGTTCGTAAGGTCAAACGTGGCGGCGGTCAATTCAGCGGATTCTGCAGCAGCCTGGCTCTGTTCCGTGAGGGCATCTATGCGCGATTGGAGCATCGCGGCTTGGGACTTGAGTCGATTTAACTCAGCATTAGTGTTTGCCTCGATGGTCGCAGCACGAGCGGCTGCCACAGCGGCAGAAACATCTCCAACAGCGGTTGTAGCTGCGGCTGCAGCTGCAACAGCGTTCGCCGCCGCACTTGCAGCGGCTCGTAATTGACTTGCACGGCTAAGTTTATCGTATTCAGCGCGCACGCGCTGCAGCTGGCGCAGAGTGGCTTCCTTTTCATCCAAAACTTTCTGTAACAGCAGTGCACCCTTACCCGTGCGGGGCTTACGGAAAAGGAGATCATCCTCGCGTTGGGGCACGATGGTGACCTTCAGCTGGAGGTTTTGAATGAGATCCTTGGTGAAATACAAGGCTGGAGCCGGATACACCTCGGCTTGGTCTAGCTTAACAATATCCTCGGGAGTAACACGGTGAAAGTATGTTTGTGAGGTCTGCTCCGTTGCCTGGAGACTCTGTACGAGCTCGGATGCCTGCACATTCAACCGCATCTGGTCCTGTTGACGCAGTAACTCGGGGTCTGGCATGGGCAGCTGTGTTGAATGCATCGTACGCTGAGTCGCGCCTGTACATGCCGTTGAGGTCGTGGAGGCGGGTCTTGATATGTCAAGCGGATGTGAGCCCGCCATACCTGCGCCGAGCCCCAGATCTCGTGCATCCTGGCCGAACTGTGAGGTAGATGCAGCTGGGACCGGTTTTGGGACGAGTGGTACGCCGGCACTAGGATGTGCCGACATGTGTGGTACTTTGATCTGGGTGATCGCAACGACCCCAAGCGAATGGTATGGTCAGATCTTGGACGCACTCAGTGAATTGCGCGCAATGCACTCCCCTTTGTGGTGTTCACCAAAGCTCATTCGAGCCCCTGACCAATTCAAATTTCGAATTTGAGTTAGATTTAGCCTGATACGGCCAAATGCAGTAACCGTTTGGCCTCTTTTCTCAGCCAACCTTGCACGTCTGTTCAGCGAGGATCTCGAGTGCAGTGAGGCTAACAACACTTTAGTTACGATTATCAACTGCATTGAAATCACCTGATAAGGTCCTAGGTCGCTGAGCACCCGAGAACTTAGTGAAATCTCCTGCAGATGTCCAGTCCTCTGAAAGTCTCACTTGCAGTCCCCACGGATCGTAGACGGATTACGCTTAAGGGAGGGACCATGCAGGCGCCCGGATCAGCTGGTAAGCCCTTCAAACCAAATTCAAATGCTTCGCTTGCAAAGAGCACTAACGACCCGGGAAAAAGTCTGACTCGACCCCCATTGAGAGCTCTGACGAGCAGTGATGCGAATGCAGTTGAGGCTGCTCAGATGAGTCCTAGAAGAGGACTCGCTAACGGCTCTGCCAAGGGTAAGATCGCAGATCCGGCTGCCCCCAGCGCGCCCTCGCAACCCCGTTGCGATACGGATCTCGCGCACAAAACAGGATTGCGGAGCATGGTCGGTCCGACGGTCAAATCACCACTGAGGGTCTCTCTCAAGCCTGTGGCGTACGTCAAGCCGCTTGCGGTCAGGATAAACACTGGAACCGCTCCAAGTGTTCCGCCAGTTCACACGTCTGCTCTGGCAGAGCAATCTCAGACGATTGTTGGTGAGAGTAAAACAGAGGTGGAGAAGAAAGCAGAGGGCATCCAAGAGGCGTTCGCTCCCCAGCAGCAGGCCCTAACGGTCGGCGAAGACTCTGAGGGCACATCCAGCGAGTCAGATGAGTTCGATCCAGTCGATGACCTGGATTCGACGCTGGCGGCAGCCGTTTCATCGCTATTGGGCCCCTCCAGATCTGCGAGCAAGGCGCACAAGGAACGCGGACAAACCTCAGCCACAACCTTGGAATCCACAGAATCAGCTGACTTGACTGAGTCACGGAATTTTGAGTATGGACGGCACGAGCAATTGGACGCTAACAATTTGGGTCACGAAAGCAACACCCCGGCGGAGTCGGAAACATCGAGCGTGGATCTCGGTGCTCCCGTTGCAACTGACCAAAGCAATGCAAACGTAGGTGAGGTGAGGAGTTGTCTTACCTCCACTCAAGATGCAGAGCCCACATGCTCTGACGCTGGTAATTTAGACGACATGAGCACGTCCCCCACAGTTGTCGATGGGGAGCGCTTTCCAGCTGGTCAAGCTGCCGCTCCGGTGGAAATGTCTTCACGTGAGGATGTGTCTTCTGATGATCAAGCGCGTGAGGAGCCCTTCATGCAGGAACATGCTCAGATTCCTGTAGTGGACTGTCTTAAGAGCGTTTCGGTAAGCTCGTCACGCCCGTCGGTAAGCCGACTGGCAAGACTACTGCGAGCACAAGGAGTGCAAGCACTCGAAGAGGAGTCCAGTCACTGTGCGCCAATTGATTCTAGTAACGAAAGCCGTTTTGCCCTTCGCAGTGCCGTGTTGCGCCCCAAGCAAGCACACTTCACCAAAATCAATTTGTTAAATTTGAAACCGCTGAGCGCGTTGAAGACACGACCCGGTAGCCACACCCGCTCCTCTACGTTCTCGGATGAAGAGAATGCCCAGCAAACGGACAATCCTATTGCCCCTGCCCAGCTAACGACTACAATTGGCAAAGGCCAGATCGAACCTCAGGAGGCACAAGAACAAGCCAGTGATGATGAGGGGTTCTCCTTTGCGCCAAGCTGCAAATTGAGCCTGGGGCATCTCCCTGAGTCAGCAATCAAGGAAGCTAACGTGCCTAGCAGCGGCAAGGAGGATAATGAGCTCCCTGCCCTGTCCAAGGTAACGTTCACATCCCACCCAAAGACACCAATTGACAGCCCAGACTATACTGAGGATGCAGAAAAGGCGATCTCTGCTGGTGAGATAGCAACCCAGGGAGCTGGATCGCAGTCAGAGCCATCCATTGTTACATCCAATCAACCAACTGTTACGCGCGATCCTAGTCTGAGTACACAGCCTCTTTGGAGGGAGGCCTTACGCGCGCCATTCGGCGCGACTGCGGCTCAAAAGTTCTTGCGGTCCGCCTATGCCTATTCGGCGCAGTCCAGTCGCGCCGCTCCCATGAGACAGGAAGAAGCACATAATGCCGCACCCATTGAGTCTAAGAATGCGGCGGCGTTTGAGGCGAGCATTGGGAATGCTTATGCGAGAAGCCAGAACCAAACCTCTCTCTCTCACCGAGCCCAAGGGGTTTCAGAGGTCAGCTCAACCTCGCCTCGTACTGAGTGCTCGAGCGTCAGTTGCAAGTCCGACACCGTTGACTCGCTCGTAAGCGAGCACCTAAGATCAATGAAGATGTTTATCTCGGAGGCGCTCAACAAAAGCACCACTCTTACGACGGCTCCATCTTCAGAAACGCCTCGCTCACTGCCAGATGATATGGTCTCAAAGACGTTTGAAGTGTCACCAGCACTTTGTGTGTCACCTCTTGTGGCGAAATGCCTCAGGAAGTCACGAGGCGAGTACGGCTGTGCTACTCCTGAGGCTCCAACGAGCACTCGGCCAACCACCAATGCGGTTGAGCATGCGTCCACTTGCCCTCGAGAAGCCTTGGTAGCAGAAGCAGCTTCCAGTACGCATCAGTCGCGAGCTCTCACCGCAAGCCCTATCTACACGACTGTTTCACGGTCTGTAGACTCATCAACAGAATCGGATGTCGACAACCTCGACGAGCTGATTGCTAGTTTGAATGCTGATCGAGATCCTCAGGGGGCGGAGGTGCGCCCATCTCCAGCGCTTGATCCACAATCACAGCCACGCAAGACACGAGAGTACCTTGCTCATGCCTTGGCCCAGAAGGCTGCACAAGCGAGTCAGGTCACAGTATGTCCACCAGGTACATCAACACCCAAGGGGCCGGCGTTGACACAGCCACAGATCAACCTCTTCATCAGGCTATTGAATGAGCGCACACAGTCAAAGCTCTCTGCATCACAAGATACTGCAGAGGCTTCAATGGCTGATGAAGACGACCAGTTCCTGTACTCACTACAGGTTGCCGACTCCATTTTCAAAGACTAGAATGATGGAGTAAAGCAATAGAGTGTGCAATACAGCATAATACATGTACATCAAGCTAAAGTGTGCAACATTAGACGATTGTTATTTGATTTTTATGTAGAGGATGCGATGAGGCCCTCACCTCATAGAACTGGAGTCATGTGCTGCGTCCGCCTTCGGAGAGGTTAGGCCAACTCTTATAGGGACGGGTCTGTTCGCGTCGCATTCATGAAGTAGTGCTAATCGCTTCGTCCAATTTCCGGATGCGAGAAAATGTGGCTCTACTGCGATGGGATCGAATGGCCCCGGTGCGGGGAGGGTTGCTCTTAACAAGTAGCTCTTCTTACCTAGATACATTTCACCTCGAGGTTTTAGTGTGCGCATCACCCATTCTGTTGGATGTGGTGACACTGCATCACCCAAGGGAGGAGGAGTGGGAGGGCGAGGAGGCTGATCATCGAGTAGTTGGGCTTGTGCGATTCGAGCTTGATGCTCTTCGAGCAGTTTCTGGCGCTCACGCTGACGGATGCGAGCCAACCTTGGATCCTCTGGTTCACCCGTCGAGTCTCCTCCAAATGAGCTGGCACCGTCTCGATCTTTCGAAGAAAAGGATCCATCGGAGCCTTTCGCTGATGCTCCTGATGCGGACGATGATGCGGCCATTCGCTGCTGAGCCTGCATCGCTCGCTTCTGACGCTCTTCGATCTTGAGGAAGGACTCCATGTAGCGCTTCAATGATCGTTCCTCACGTGTCAGTAGGCTATCCTCGATCGATAACAAGTCTCGGTCCATACTTGACGGGGCCGTGCTGGCGTCTTTTGACGCTGTTGTTGTAGACGTAGCGTTTGTGGAGGACGAATGGCTCTCTTCATGGCCAGCACTACTTTCCTTTTCACCATCCTTTTCAGTCCCATCATGAGAAGCACGGCGAGGTCCTTCATCGTGGGTGTTATCTTCGCCTTCGCCTTCCTCTGCGTTTGCGGAGGCTGACGATTTCCCACCTTTTCCTCGCTGCCCACGCTTGCCTCCTCCACCCCGCTGCCTTCTGACCTTCGGAGGTCGTGTGTAGAAGGATCCATTCGGCGCAGTAGCTCGTCTCTTCACATGGACAGGCAGATCAGGTACACACAATTCACAGAAGTATTGAGGTGGCGCTTCTGCCTCGGTGTTAATACCAATGCACAGTCCATGCTGCCAGACTTCACAAAGTTCACACTGGAGCATAAATCCGTCTTCGTTTTCGTTATCATTGCAGGGGCAGCGCGTGCAGCCAGGTCCACCTACAGCAGCGGCAGCGGCAACTGCATTCGGAGGTGCTTGCGTCGGGATCGGGGGCATGTCGCTAGCATCACTAGACGCTTCACCTTGCTGCTGCTGTTGAGGGTCCTGCGACTCCTCAGAATGAGATGTCCCGGAACCTGATGTGCTGGCAGCAACGGCACTTGCGGCCGCAGCTTGAGCTGCTGACGTATCAACAACCGTCGCAAATGCTGGATCAACAACCGAAACACCACCTGTCGCGGCAAGCAAGGCCTCTGGCGTGTTTGGTACAATAACGACCATATCGCCCTGTTGAATAACTGTTGAATCAGGAGGAATGGGAGTTGAGGCTGATGCGGCAATGCCAATCACGGCGCCAGTAGTCGCGTGAATAACGAGCAAATTTCCGTTCTGGTCATACACCGTCGCCGTTGGGATAAGTTGTTCTTGTCTCAGGCTCGGATCCTCTTCTTTCGCCGCAGCGGGGTCTTGTTCAGTGATCGGACCTGCCGTCATAGCGTGTGAGCTGTCAACTTCACCCACATTGACTGCTTCTGGCTTCATTGCCGAATCAGTCATATCGCTCTCGGTCACGTCTGTGGTATCTGGTGCCTGTTGAATGCCTTCATTGTCGTTAGAAGCCGTGTCAATTATCGAGTGCTCCTCTTTCATTACTTGAGACACCGCATCCTCGGTCTTGACCAAAGCCTCGGCCGTCATAAGACCCGAAGTGTCAAGCTCACTCGAATCCATATTGGTCATTCCGGCAGAAGCGTCGGCACTTGCGTCCACCATGGTCTCTCCAGAGACTGTTTTCTGATCTGACTCAACGTAGCTCTCGTTGATAGGTGCGTTGGTTTGGAAGTCAGCCTTCATCAACACGGCCGACTCAGATGATTGATTGTCGCCCATAGATGTCTCGGCCAAAGTAGCATTCGACTCAGCAGCATCAACCTGTGATGTGATTTCATCCTGCTGCATCTCAGACGTTGAAGCTGCAGCGGTGAGGTCATTGACTGCCTGTTGCTCGCTGTCTGTCGTTGACTCCATGGACTGGTTGGATTCCTCACTCTGGTGCTCCTGTGCGGGTTGTTCGGCAGATACATCGCTCATTGACTGATCGGCTTCAAATTCATGTTGCTGATCAAGTGAGTTGGTATCACGCAGCTCCTGACCTTCATTTTCATTAGGCGCTGGCGCGGCCGTCGCCTCATCCACAGCGAAGTTGGCCATTTGTGCGATGAAGCTCTCCCCTGCGGGGGCGGGTTCGATTGAGGGTGACGGGACGAGTGGAACGCTGCTGGCTGCCTCCTGTACGGGTGGATCCTGTTCCCTTTCATCATCGTTGGATGCGCCCTGCGCAGCATGTATGTTCTCCATGTCTCCGTCTGGTTCAGCGGGTTCAACTGGTTCCGGGGCGGGCTCTGCCTGAGGTGGGTCTTGCTCAGCATGCTCAGCATGCTCAGCCACTCCTACGGGTGCATTAGAGCTCGGCGCGTCGGGCTCGTCTACATCATTTGCACCGACCTGCTCGGCGGGCTCAACAGGCTCGGCCGCTGGGGATGCACCAGCGACGGAGTCGGGCTCCGAGGAGTTGGGCTCTGCGGGCTCGGATGTGAGAGCATCCGATCCACGGCTGAGCTCATCTTCTACGAGACCTTCGGGCTGTGCCTCACTCATGGTTTGGCGGTTCGGGGGCCGGCCCGTGGATCTGTGGGTGGGTTAGCGGTGGAAAAGTAGTGCGGGAGGGGGAGGGTGGGTGAGAGAGGAGCAAAAGGGACGGAGAGCGAGGTTAAATGGTTAACGATCGAGGTAATACTCGATGTGATCGATTGATATTCCCGATTGCAGTTCATTTCATTGAGTTTTTCAGCACGCTATCTCCCCACACTCCATATACCATACTCATATCTTATTGGGAAATTTTGGCGGAAAACACAAGTTAAACCAGGGTGATATCTCGCGTCTGGAGGCGCGCCCAGTACCCAGACCATGCATCCAGGCCTCTCAAGGTGCAACCGCGCATGTGAGCTATTTTACTCCCGCGATGCACCTAGGTCCCTATTCGCGCCTGGTAAAATCTCATAATTCCAGAATAACATAGCTCGCGCTTGGAGCACTTGGCGCGGTCAGATGCTGCAGTACAAGACGGTAGGAGGCGCCAAGGCTGACAAACAGGTGGTTTCCAACAAAACCCTGCGCGAAACAAACGCGCTGATCTCGGAACTCAAGGATGAATGTGATCGGCAGCGCACTCAATACGCAGTGCAGGGTCGTATTCAGACGATCGAGGAGCTCGAGAGCGAAGTTAGGGAGCTTGAGAAAATCCTCGTGCGGCTCGTATTCGCTGAGCGCAAGATCAAGGGCAACCCCGAATACATTGCATGGGAAGTCGATCCGAACTCAATCACCGATCCGGACCAGGTCCAAGACGTTTCAGGGAGGGTGGAGTCTACTGCATCCCCCGAGGAGCAGGAGACTAAGAAGGAGATCGCGACTGATCGGCCTTCGGATGAGACGATTACCAAGCTGAACGAGTGGCTGCGAAGTCACGGATGCTTCGTGAACGACCTCGTTGAGGTCAAGTCGGGTTTTGCTGAAGGAACAGGTATCGTGGCCACGAAGGATATTACTGCAGGAACTCCAATTTTGTCTATCCCGCGCTCTATTATGTTGGATGCAGAACGTTCCCAAACGGCACCATGGTACTCAGTCCTTCTGGATCGCGTGCCCGCCATTAGAACCCAGCCTGCGGTGATGCTTGCGATCAATCTCCTTCAGGAATGCCACATGGCGACGACGTCGCCCTCGGCGTCTCTCTTTGGCCCCTACCTCAATAGCCTTCCCAAGTCGTTTACTCTGCCGTTCTTTGCGATGCCAAATCTTATGGAGTCGCGATTTGTAGCCGAGCTGAAGAAACACGCGTTGAGTTTGGATACCGAGAGTCCAATTCCAAGTACTTATGTGCGACTGCTCAGGATTGCTCGTAGCATGATTCGTACGTTTGCGTCGATTGCATTTGAACAGCGTGAAGCGCGACGAATCAATGCGAAGTTTTATGCGGATCTCGCCAAGCTGCCGTTAATTTCATTCGAGCAGTTTCGATGGGCTACCTGTACAGTGATGGCTCGACAGAACTATATTCCAAAATTAAGCACTGGTGATGGAAAACCTGCAGGCCAACAATCAATATTGGCGCTGATTCCAGGCTTTGATTTCCTTGCTCACTCATCGGAGGCTATTTATGGCGGTGCAAGACTGACACTACGGAAGTTGAAGCCGGAAATCGAGCAAGGCTCCCAGGCTGAACGAAGCGAAGTAACTTTTGCCGTCGCGCTCGCCAAGTCACCAGAGATCACTCATGTTACAGGTTATGACCCAGTCAAGAATGCGACTGTAAGCGAGACTTGCCTTGATACTGCGGCTGGTCAGCAAGTGTATACCTCATACGGTACACGCAACAACGAAGATCTGTACCTTTTCCAGGGCTTCGTTTTGAATGATCACCCAATCCCACTCGTCAATGTACCGCTGTTGTTTGTGGATCCGGCAAAGGCTGCTACGAAACTGCGTGTTACACTTTTGAAGCGGTTTGAGCAGGAGGTACAGACTTATGTCGCTGAGGAAGGCAAGACTAGGGTCGTCGTGCAGCTCCCACAGCTTAGCCGCCTCGAGCGTGTCCTAGCAGAGGCAGAAGCACGCACACAGCTTGTCACAATTGCGACACTGTTATCAGAATCCTTCAATTGGCGTCATATTGTGTTGGCTGCGCTGAGCGACACGCAGCTTGGGGAGCTACTTTTAGCAACAGCTCCCAACAAGTTTAATGACTTGCTGGCGAAGTGGGGCAGCATCTGGCAGGCTTTCGAAGAAGCGTTTAGCTCTTCGTCAGCCAATGGAGATAAACGAGCTGCGGCTTTGGGATCTCTTAGTGGCGCAGTCGAGGAGTCACCTTTGGTTGCCACCATGGTCTTGCCCGTTGCGTTCCCTCTTCTGATCCTCGAATCGCTGGCTACCTCCAACTCGCAACTACGTCCCAAGACCACCGCATTAATAGTTCAGGTACTGAGTCACTGGAGTTCGGTCTTGTTGCAGCTCCTAAGATCCAATCCCAGTGACAGCAATGGACAGGAGGCCGGCGCAGCTGGACCTGCGTCTCTTGCAGTCGTTCCGAGCACCGAGGCGAAGGTGCCTTCATCCCACACTAAGCGCTCAACACCTCGACCATTCGACGAAGCAGCGTTTTTTGATCTTGCTGAGAAGCTTGTAGCGGCGGACTTCTCCGTCATCCGCCAAGAATTCGAGTTCACAAAGCAGGTTCTGCAAAGCGTGCACCCTGATGCCAAGCCATGATGAGACTGACGAGCCTACTTTTTGTTTATTAGACGCGAAATAAAGAAATGACCAGACCAACAATGCTGATCTGGGAGCAATGGCGTGCCAAACGAGGAAATTTGACTTATACAACATTTATTCCTGTTACATAACTTAGTCATGCCACTACCTTACCCATTTTACTCCTGCTTGACCAACTTGACCGCGTTTGCGGCGTCCTTAAGAGAGCCTAAGAGATCCTGCAGCTCCTCGAGGGAAGCCTGGAACTCGACCTTCTTGAGCGAGCCATCGGGCTCCTGAGTCGTCAATGAAATGAAGTAGACGGGTCGTCGAATATGTTCCAGGATGTTGTTCTGTACGTAGTAGTCCAGTCGCCAGTCGATTTCCACGACACGAGAGAGTCCGGAGGACGAGATTCGGGCGAGCTGAGCTCGAATGGCTTCTACATTGGCCTCAAAGTGCTTGAGGAAGATCTGCTGGAACTCCTTCGAGAGCCTTCGATCGAGGATCCCCGCCAGATCGCCTTCGAGTGCGTTCATCTTTGCCGCCTCTAGCGCTAAGTTTACCAACGCACTGTAGAGGTTCTTCACGGTCAGTTTGTCGGTGGATTTGCACTCATCGAGCAGTCGAGCCTCCTCGTCTGAGTTAATGCTTAGACTTGCCGCGCGAATGGCTGCCTGAGCGAGCGTTTCAAAGTCCGCCTCAGACAAGGTAGTGTCCTCTCCGGCCTTGGAAAGCGCCTCTAGCGTTTTCCTTTCGATTTCCTACACAAAGTAGATCCGTTCGTGTGAAAGCGGGATTAGCGCGGGCAGAAAACATAATAACACGGCATTTGATGAGGCTATACATTGAATGATTGCATATTCGTCCTTGACGTACCATCGCGACGCTTCAAACAGCGAGCCTTACGCTTTAGAAAAAATGCCTCGAAATCTCCCCAGTCCTCTGGGATGTTTGCAGGGAGTATTACGCAAGTTCGATGCACTCTTACACATGGGGAGACGGCAGCATGGTCGCAAGTTCAACAAATGTGTATACACAGATTTTTGTTGGTTTATTGCTACTGTGGTTTATACATTCTCGGCTCGATTGATTGATGGGTTGGTGGGGCTAACTGACACGCAACTGGAACCTAACCCACCAATTACAAACTCGTAACAGGGTCCGCCTTCTTGTGAGTCCACAGCACGTGGAAGATCTGCTCAAAGGCTGTGTAGATGTCTGCACGCGTCTTGGCTCCTGTCATAACGACCTTGCCTGTGACAAACACAAGAAAAACGACCTTCGGACTCACCATGCGGTAGATGAGACCCGGGAAGAGTTCGGGCTCATATGTGGCCCACTGCTCATGCTCACGCACAAGCTGCTCAAGCTTGATGGGGAACTTAACGTCTGCGCTTGCAACAACGTTCTAAAGAGGGATATGGGATATTAGAACCAAGTGTTAGAGACAGCGGTAATGTCGCAAATGATACACGCGTGAGCAATCATTTCCCAGGGATATGAGCCTAAGCCACACATGCACATGAAATACTTACCCTAATGGTAAAGTCTGTGAACCGGATATTCGGATAGCCAACGTTTTGGAGAATACGAGCAAACTTTCGTCCTGCGACGCGAGCATCTCGCTCGCTCTTGGCACCCACAACAACAATTCGTCCGGATTTAAACACGAGCGCTGTAACCTTGGGATCGCGGATCTTCATAATCAACGCGATGAAGCGCTTAGGATTGAACTCTGCATTTCTTGCCTTCATCGCAATTTCTCGCAAGTCGAGCTCACATTTGACGTCGAAAGTTGCGACAATGTTTTGGATCACTGGAATAACACCGGACTTCACGAGCGCCTCCATCACACCCACTGGGTTCGATGCTAGTTCTTCTAGCGAATAACCTGCCCCTCTTGCGGTCGTGGCTGCGTTGGAAGCAGCCGCAACAACTCCTGAAGATGGTGACGATGACGACCCTGTTGGGGTGGGTTGTCGAAGTGCCTGCATTGAATATGGTGTTGTAGTCACAGTCGGTCGGGGCAGTGCCAACGCTGCTGACGACGTAGATGAGGAAGATGTCGGCATGGTAGCTGGCGGTGCAGGTGGGCGTCCAAAGGCAGATCCGAAGTCCTGCCCAAAGCCGCCTGATTCGAAAATCGACATGGACGGTGCTGCGACTTCGCCCAAGTCATCCGTATCAAACAGCGATGCTCCCCTCCTCGAGGATCCTGTGCTTGACGATGTGGATGATGAGGTCTGCTCCGTGGATTGTGTGTCTGATGCACCCGGGATGGAGAGCAAGTTTCCGCCTCGTCGGGCGGGTGGCGCCTTCGGCGCGATTTGGTGTCGGCTCATGGTGATATATGCTAAATAATACGTACAAAGCGAGCCAATATGTGATATGTGGTGTAAAACGGCGCAGATTTGCTGATGGTATGCCGGAACGCCAAGCTGCAGTTAATACCTCCCTCAACTCAGACGTTAAGATGCTTCGATCTAGCGCTACAAGCGTGTGGAGTAAGGGAGACTGTGCCGGATTCGCACGCAACCCAGCCGGATGTACCCTACTGTCGACGCTCTCGTCACTCTCGTGCGTGCTAAGCCTGGAATTGGGGGCCAGAGGGTGTCTTAGCACGGATGTACTGAGAGGAGCTCGGTGTGGAGTGTCTAAACAGGTCGTAATGCAAAGGGAATCCGAGTACGATGAGTAAATTCAGTTTGTGCTAAGATTAAACATCAGTACACATCAACGAATCGAGCGTTGCACGCCGGTAACTCCTCTTTGCGTGTAGTCTGAAATGGCGCCAAGGAAGTGATTTCATCCACCTTACGGGGGTAATCCCATCCACCATAGGAAAGCAAATCCGGACCGAACGGACATCGCACCAAATGCGTGTTTATTGCCAGTGAGGACGGGTACGATGGTGTGACGACTAGTGTTTAATAGAGGCTTTGGGGGGATGCCTCGTGGTACATCATCCGTCCGTCCAGTGCGTTGCGTTCCCCTGATATCCGACTCAAAGAGCCGTCGTTGGTTTAAGACACCGACGGAACACGGAAAGAGTGTGAAACCAGCTCGCCGAGCGGTGCATTAGTGCTTGAAATTAATGCATGTGACTGAAGTCTGTGGAGCATCCATGTGCATGCATGTCTTATCCCCCAGGTGTGTCCCAAGCGCAAGCTAGGCGGAGTGGTCTGCTGATTCCAAACAAAGTGGCATGATACGCTGTGAAAACACATGAGTGACGTGGGTGAGGCGCAGCTGAACATGGTGTGGAACGATATATCACTCGCCATCGCGCACTAAGGCTTCTTGTTGCGCCCATTGGCCCTATATGCCGTAGGCTCATGTCAATTGCGACGCTGAGTGATGCGATGGAGTAGCTTCGACTCATGCTAGGTTAGCATATCTCTGGTTGCGAAGTGTGTTGGGATTATCCCTAGTGTGCTGATGGTTGTGGTCATCCATGCGTCTACATTACTCACCCTGGCTTTCCTTAAATGTCATTGTATCCCCCCATCTCGTAGTACGAAAAATGGAATCCTGTCCCTTCACGGACTCGTTCCTGTTTGATTTCCGTGCAGGGAAGGTGGCAATGCCTTCTATGCAGTATGATCGTATGGAAAGATTAAATCGGGACACAAAGCTCCAACTCACAAAACTCGCAACTGCGGTACAAGCCAATGCTACCAAGTCATGGACGAGGTTTGTTGAGAATGGACCCTTCTCGGCCAAGGCAACGATGCAGCAGACCCTCGCTCAACAACGATCAAGAATGGATGAACAGATTCGTCAAGCGATGTTCTCCATTGCAGCTCTGTCGAAATCAGCATCAACCGTGATTATGGGTTCACCTGATGAAGCCAAGGCCACCAAGGAGGATCTTAGCAAGCCCTTCAGCGGTGTATATGCCGAAGACCCTCGATGGATCGACAGGCTCACTTTGAGTGAATACGTCGCTCTCCTGGCCGTTGCAGTAACAGCACCCATGGCGATTGCATTGGGTATCGGCAAGGGTGTTCGCATGTACCAAGTCCGCAAGTATGGCAAGTACTGCCGAGGTCAGGCCGAAAACTACCTCAAGCAGGTGGTGCAGTTCAAACCCAAGTACCTGGCTCGCATCATGCCCTCGATTCCTCCTGAAGACAACCCAATTCCCAAGAACAAGCCGCATCCCACACCCTATCCTCCTGTTTTCGATCCTGCCATGTTCCCCTCCTTTATTCCACAGCAAGGCTGGCGACTAGACGATCCTGAACTCATTCGCGACGCTCAGGAGCGCATCAAAAGTACGTATCTATTTGTTCCTATATAGTGCTTTGTACGCCCTGCAGGAGAGCTTGTCTGATGTTTATGAGTTGAACTCATGGTCTTCCCCTCGCATTGCTTCGCACTGTCCTCGCTCGTGCTACTTTATAGAAATGACCGACATTGAGCTGCGAATGTTCCATATTCTCATGACGCAGTGGTCCCATAACCCAGCTTTCAACGAGATTATTCGAATGACAATTCGATGGGTGGCCTACGGTGAAGCCAAGACCCACGACTATGTGCTGGGCTTCCTCCCCGCAGCAGCCGTCGATGACTTGCCTCCAGAGGATCGAGAGCAGGCCAAGAAAATGCACAGTCTATTCCGAAGAGCACAGGTACGGCAGATCATTGATGCCGATGTCTATGGTTTTGGTTCGGGATCGCAAGCATTTGAAGAGAATCCCCAGCGTAAGCGCCCCAAGGACAGGCCTTCGTTGGGTAAGTTCATGGTTGACCTCCCAGATGGTACAAAAGAGGAGGTCGACCTTGAGGATATTGTTGTCGTCCCTGGTCTCTCCTCCGTTCATGCGAAACGTATTGTTGAACTGTTTGAAGCGCTTGAGCGTATTCGCATGCAAGAGCGGGAGAAGCCTCCTACCGCTGGCAGTCAACAGCAACAGCAGCAAGAACAACAGCCACAACAACAACAGCAGCAGTAAGTAGTCAATCGCTGTTGGGCAGCTGGGCAGCTGTAACTCAAATAGTCAATCGATCACCCAATCGCTCGTTCAACTCGCTATATGTAAACCCTGTTGTTGTGAATACAGTTTCAGATCTACATTAGGAGGATGCGCGCTGTGGAATTGTCACAACCGCCCACTGTCCATGCGTCGACAGGCGCCTGCCGACTCGCCTGCCGACTCGCCTGCCTCGCCTCGAAAATTTTCGACTTCTCCGATTAGTCGTTTCCAGCCTGTTTTTCGAGGTGACTGTTCTGTTTTCCACGCGTTGTGTTGCGGGGGTTGTGGGCTCTGCTCAGGTCTGAAAAATATAGTATTCGATGTATGCTTTTATAACATGTCCGTTGGCCTACTCAGCACTCGCAACACTCCCTCACCATGCGCAATATTCGCCACTATACATTTAGCCAAAAACTACCCACAACTCACACATGGGCATCGGACGCAGCAAACAGCAGGCGACGGTACTCTGCGTCGGTCTCGACGGCGCTGGTAAGAGCACAATGATCAATTACCTCAAGCCACCCGCCCGCAAGGTGCGTAAATCATGGAGACTCCTTGTGGAGCTGCAGAGGATGCTTCTCAGTTAGTGCACTTTGAATGTTGGCTCCTCGGTGATATGTGTGATAGTCGGGTTTTTAGTGCTTATTTTACTCAGATTGCGTGATCCCACCGTTCTTTGCTCTTCACCTCCGTCTAGAACGATGAAATAGCTCCGACTGTTGGCCTCAGCACAGAGATGGTCAAGTACTCAGGAATCCACTTTACCATTCAGGATATGAGCGGTGCTGCGAAGTACCGATCACTGTGGAAGGAATGCCTCGATCAAGTGCAGGGCATCATCTTCGTGATTGATAGTGCTGATGACATGCGATTCTCTGTCGTCCAAAGCGAACTCATGGAGCTCTTGGGTAAGTCAAGAGGTGTGGCTATCTGGCGGAACGCGGTATCGACTCGTAATGTGTGGTGTATCGCTATTGGTGGCTGATGGGAAACCAGCACTAATTCACTAATCGCATCCCATTTCCTGTCTTTCCTTTATAGAAGCCGCTCCCCAAAACGTTCCCATCATTTTCTGTGCAAACAAGAGCGATCTAGCCGGAGCCCTGACGGCAGAAGAATTGGCAGTCCAGCTTACTCTAAACAGGCTTTGCGCTGATCGAGCATGGAGTATTGTTGCAACAAACGCTCTCACCGGCGCTGGTGTAGAAGAATCGATGAACTGGCTCACACAGCATATCCCCAAGAAGAAGAAGTAAGCTTAAACACTGAAGCAGAGGTCAGTTAGATCCCAGTATCTATTGGTATCTTAAAATACTTTGCGGAATAAAAACTGTACATTTGAGGAGTTGAACTTAATATGCGCTACACCAAGCAATCCAAAGTCGTGCATCCTGGCCCACATTCAGCGCATTTGTGAGGGACACACTTGATCAATTCAACTTTGTCCAACGATTCAATTAGCTTCGACGCGAGGTAAGTCGGAGTCATATTCGGAACCGTGCAAGTGATCTCGTGTGGATGGGTCGAAGAGGGTATACTCTGTGCCAGCGTGGTTCGGTACGGGGCTGGCATGTCGTGATAAAACATTCCGGCGCCGATGAAGTAGTTCCAAGCTAAGTCCTGAGTGTTGGCCCACTGAGAAGAGGTCGTGGATGGAATGGATGACCAAACTTGACTAGGATCAATACGTGAGTGACCGCCTTGTGGATGGGTAAGATGTAGAGCAATCACGGTCTGAGATGCATCTATGAGACTGACGTGCTCATGCTCAGACACCATCCAAGCCGGGGGCTGTTGAGACTTCTGAAATGAGGCTGGTCTGAAGATGAGATCATTTGATGGACTCCTGCTCTGTCTTATCGATGCTAGACTTCGCCGCAAGGCTCGGTTTTGTGCTGACAAGCCCTTGAACCAACTTAACGCTTGTAAAATTCTGGAATGCCGAGGCCATGCCATCGGAATGTTGGGGAACGTCCTCATCTTGGCCCACCAGACTAACCAATTATCAAAGCCTGCCCTGCCGATGACCAAGTCTGGTATTTCTTCGACCCAGTTGAAAGTATTACGAGTGACGATGAAGTAGTCCAATGCATCACCACGGTCGATTGAAGCTCGGGTGCTAAGCAGCTGACTTCGAATCCATGCTGAGTAGGACTGGTGAAGGGACTTCGCGCTGACCTCTTGCTTGCTGCTGCACGCGTCAAGAGGTAGAATTGAAACACGTCGACCTGTGATGAGCACACGTGGCGACAGAGCCGGGAGTGCCTGCTGTCCACGCTGCCGATCGTCTACAATCTCAGCATTGACGGATATTCTGTTGCGGAGTTGTGACGCAAGAAGTTCGTTTGGATCAATCCAACGGATTCTGCTCAGCACAGCGGCAGACAACTGCTTCGATGGCTCACAGGTCGCTCGCGGGGCGATAAACAAGCCCTTGTCAATGCCTTCAAACCATTTACAAGTTTGCTTCTGCATGGATGTCGGCGTGGATTGCTGAATGCGTTGAATCGTAGCGACGAGTGAGGCCTTGTCAAAGACGATGTCCGAGTTAACGTATCCATAAAACTGAGTATCAGGACGTAGATAGTCTCGCTCCAGCTTCAGCATCATGTCACGAAGGTATGGAAGCCCGTACGGATTCGTTCTTTCGAGCTGGGATGAGATGATTCCCATTTCGCGACACTGATTATGCCAGAAGTTCTGATCTGTGAATGCGATGACATCAATTTCCGGTCGGAGCTCGCGAATCGACTGCAGCAGGGTTAACTGTGCCGCCACGACGCGTGCAGTTACTTCGGGATCTCTACCTGAAGGGGTGTGGAGGCTGGTAGCAAGCAAGACCAGGGGTGCTGGTGCAAGTTCTCGTTGCGCTAGTAGCTCAGCAGTACCATGTGTCTGCGCTCTTCCTAGCAGAGGAGGGTTCCGGATCTTGTCACTCGTTAATAACTGGTCCGCTCGCTCTCTGATGCGGCGTTTTCCTGACTCTCCAAGAGACTGGTATAGTTCTAATGCCTGATGTAGGTCGAAAGGAGGTTGAACCCCCAATAGTTCATCTCCTTCTATCGCTAGTATTGCCAAGTCGACCCAGCGTACGCCTGCGGGCCCGTAACCGAGCCAGTTTGACGAATGTGTCGTGTTGAAGTTGGCATTGTAGAGCGTGGCCATTTTGTTAGCTTCGATACCATGCTTCCTTGGAGTCGAGTACGCGAGCTCGAGCGTTGTGAAGACGGGACCTCCACCCAGGAGTGGCAAGTTGCGTGGTGTCATCGACATGTCAGCAAGTTCATCTTCCTCATCCAAGTGTGCGAGATCAGGGTCAGACTTCGCAACGCGAGCTCGCATTTCGTGTCTCCAGGTCTGAACCAATTTTCGGATTCGGGACTCTCGCTCTGCTGCAGTTCGAAGTGATTTTAGCTCGGCTTCTTCACTGGCAAGACGCCGCTTCATGGCGTTAATCTGGTCCATAGACGGACGCAATGTCACTTCCATTGTTGAATTCATGGAAGGATCGTTATTCCACTGAAGGTCCACGGTCATTTGCTCCAAAAGTGCGTCGTATGACGTGGAATCTTTCGAATTTGGCCCGCATTGGGGGCTGTGCGACACACTCGAGCCATACCGCGGGTTAGAGGCAAGCGCGTCTGATACTGATGCTTCTGAGCCACCTCGTAGGGCACCAGTTGGCTTCACACCCTCAGGTACACCAGCCCTCCGCAGCGAAGTTACAAGCCGATTTCCAGCCCGGTCTCGCCTAGGTAGAAAAAACGTCAGTGCAGCGAGACACAGTGCGATGACTAGCATGCCCAGCATCATGGTTCTCCACCGACCCATGGCAGATGCAGTGCGCAGACTTCGGGCCCGGGTTGCCCTTCGTGATGCAGAGATCCATCGTGCGGGAGCCGAAGGTGCGTCGGCTTCACTGGGTGAATCGTCGAATTGGTGAGGAAGCTGGGGGATAGGCGCGAAGGTCCTTGCGTTTTCATGACCACGCACGCGTTCCGACATGATCCACTCAGGTTGTTTTGACACCCCGTGACCCTTATACTACCATTGTGGAACTCTAGAAGTGTGTTGAGAAAGACTTATCAATAATGCCGAAAGTCGGCGTTCCCGTGTGGTTATCGAGCAACAAACATTGACTAAGGGTGTGGGATGCATGTATATTAATGATTTTCTCATTGATATTCCCGTACCCCTGATGTCAACGCCGGGGCGAGCGAAAAATCACACTAATGGGGGAATGGCGCAGCCGCTGAAGTCGAGTGGTTTCCAGGCATAGAGTGAGGGATTGCGGTGACTACTCAGGAGATCTATGACTCCTTCGCAAGCTCAGACGTGAGTACTATGAATGTATCACGTTTGTGCAATGGAAATGTATCACTATAGGGCGCAATACTGTGCTCAAAGTCCCTGTGGCTGACGGTTCCACCTGCCTCGTCAGAGTGCTTTTTCAAGTTATAAGAGAGCATATTCTGCTTGAGGTGGAGGCAATGGAATGACTAAATGTCGCTTCATTGTATGTATTCTCTGATACACCCACTCACTTCGCACCGTTAACTCTATACGACACGGAAAATCGCAAATTCTGCTTCTCTCTAGCTTGGTTGCAAACTCTGCCTGGGGTTACTAACGATCCGCGCGCCGTTGAACGCCGCCTGCACTGCTGTATTGTACGTCTGTCTACCCACTACTCCCTCGTTGTACCGTAGGGTATGGGACAGGCGTGCTCGCGCGAAGAAGGCGAGGGACCCATCTCTTTTCTCACTGGAACAACTGGGAAACCAACACAGTCGAGCGACGACCTGCGGGGGGACTACTTCCAGGGCAATGAACATGGCCAGGTAGCTAACACCCCCGATCCAGTCCGCGTGCGTCGCCGCAGGCGCACTGCGCAGGGTTCCAATAGTAACAATGCGGATGTAACGGCGAGTGCCACCACTACTCCGCTGAACAAGCACAATGCAGCTTCTTCTACAGCCTCTATGTCAACGCCGGGCGTAGCTCCGAGCCTGAAGCAAGCTTCACCCGCCATACGCTCGTCAGTGGCTCATGCAGGATCGATAGGATACGGAGCCGGAAGCGAAAGTGGATATAGTTACCACGAGCATGATCATCATCATTACGTTACTCCGGTGAAGCATCGAAACGCGACGAGTGCTGGGAGCCACACAGGCAGCAGCAGCAGCAATGACAGTCCCAGCCTGAGTCGAACGCCGTCTCCGCCACATTCACCGACAGCACATACTGGTAGCTATGCCTCGCGACCCTTGCCTCTGCAGCGTTCCTCGACTGGAGAGCCAAGCGTGCAAGGCCACCCAACCTCAAACTCAGTTGCCATGAATGTGCACCACAATTCCAATGCAACTCCAGGCCGCGGCGATGCTGGTATGCACGGGTCTGCGCCCTCCGACGTAGAGTTTGAGAGAGGCGACACCAAACTCGACAAGTCTGAGAAGTCAGGAAAGAAAAAAGCGGGTCGGTTCCAGTCCTTACCGAAGGGCCCGTGGGTGCTTGGTCCCACCGAAGATATCAACATTAGGTACGAACTCGGTACCGAACCACTTGGTGAGCCGGGTTCGTTTGGTAAAGTCGTGAAAGCGCGATGTCGGGCAACCGGAGAGGAATTTGCATGCAAAATTATCCCCAAGATCAAATTCGCCCTGAAATGGGACGGCCTGGCGCAATTCAAACGTGAGGTGAAGATCATGAAGATGCTTCGCCATCCTAACATCATTCAGTTCCACGAGTTCTTTGAAGACTCCACCTACTTCTACATTGTCATGGAGCTGTGCACGGGTGGAGAGCTGATCCACTCCGACGTGCGAGGAGTGTACAGTGAAGAAGACGCCTCACGTCTCCTCAGACAGATGGTCTCTGCTGTTGCGTACATGCACTCTATGAAGCTTGTTCACTGCGATCTGAAACCGGACAACTTCTTGTTTGTCTCCAATAAGCCTGACTCATGCATTAAGCTAATTGACTTCGGTCTTTCCAAATTCATTGCGCACCGTGGTCACTTCACAGCCGCCACCGGAACTCCATACTTCATTGCACCCGAAGTGCTCGTCGGCGCCTACAACCAAAGTTGTGATCTTTGGTCGCTGGGTGTCGTCATGTTCATCATGCTTTTCGGCTTCCCTCCCTTCGATGTGCGTCGTGAGGAGCGAGCTGCCGATTCTCGCGCGGCAGACCGGAAAATCTTCCAGAAGATCCTTCGAGGCTTTGACCCTCGTGTATTGCCGGGCGCTGGGCCACACTTCCCTGCTGAGCTCCCCGTCAGTGAGTCTGCACGTGATCTGCTCGCTCGTCTCTTAACGACCGACAGCGGCAAGCGACTAACTGCCGAAGAGGCTTTGAATCACCCATGGCTTCAAGGTGTCACCGCATCGAAAACACATCTCGATCCACTAGTGCTGAAAGCCATGCGCACGTTCGATATGCAATGCAAGTTCCAGCAGGCCGTGCTGCACTTAATGGTCGACTGGCTGAGCGACGTGTCGCTCCAACAGCTCCAGGCCACGTTCTCCGCGCTGGATACTAATGGTGATGGATTTATTAGCATCCAAGATCTGAGAACCGCTATGAAAGTCTTCTATGAAGAACAGAAGCAGCGATCGAAGGATGAGCGTGCCCTTGATGGTGCCTTTCTCCCTGCGCTTGAGCATCATCCAAAGGATGAGGAGAAGAAAGGAGACTCGGCCAGCACGACCGAGGAACTTATCGAAAGTGAAGTGTTCCTCGAATCTGAAGTGCAGCAAATTATGCGACGTGTCGACATTAACAACGATGGCTACATCTCGTATGAAGACTTGCTACTTTCGTACGTCTCCATGACTCTTTCTGAGAAGGAAGAACGCATGTGGGCTGCCTTCTCCAAGCTGGATGTCGACAATAGTGGCCGTGTTGACTTGCAAGACTTAACGGCGGCGCTCAACAGTAAGGGTCTTTATGACGTCGAAGAGATGAAGACGATGCTCAGTGAGGTCGACGTCGACGAAGATGGCATGGTCGAGTTTGAAGACTTCCTCGAGATCATGTGGCAAAAACATCGCAGCTATTTGGAAGACCAGAAGGCACGCATCCAACAGAAAGCAGACAAGAAGCGAGCAAAGCGTCAACAAGAGCGTGAGCGTCGCAATAAGGCCGCGGCGGCGGCAGCAACGGGCTCAGCGTCCGGAAGCCAGCACACACATGCAGAATCCCCTCGTCCTGGCAGCGCCGCAAGCGGATCTTGCACCCCGCAAGTTACTACGCCTGGTACAGATAGTTTAGGCTATCACACAATACCTCCACCTAGTGTCAGCCTCGATTCCGGATCCTCACGCGATGCTAGTCCAGTGCTAAGCCAGGCCATTGGGACGCAACCCCATTCGCCCTTCGTCCTTGGCAACAGTGCTGGGGTCGATAGATCGTTGGACGGCTTGCGGCTAGTTCGCAATGCCTCGGGCACACCTGCATTACCGAGTGGGCAGAGTGCCAACGCACGAATGCAAAACAGCGCGCTGCCCACTTCAGCCAGCACGGATGATATCCACCGTCGAGGAGTGTTCGGCGGATCATCAACAGCTGAGCGTCTCGAAGCATCATCAGATGCGCCCACAAGTGAGGAGCCCGACGTCACTATTCCTATCTCTTTCCCTGAGGCAGACGTACCACCTACTGCAGCTGGGCGCCCCACACCGGCGAAGCACGAAGCTGGCGAAGGCAAACTTATGACAGTTCCGGAAACCAGAGCAATCACCCCGCCTCCCGTTCCCGTCGGTGCCACTGCATCGAGCCATTCGAAGGACCAACCAAATGCACCCACGGCGGCGGCAGCAGCAGCTCAGTCTGCTCAGGTCCCCAAACCAGTATATGTCCCACCGGTTGTACTCGCCGCAGCAGCAGCCGAAACGATGGCTCACAAAGCAATCAGCGTTGAAAATGCCTCACTGACGAGTGCCGCACCTTCTTCAATTGCATCAAGCGTACCTCACACTTCCGGCTCAGAGGATCCCACCACAACATCAGGCGGTGAGCACGGCTCGCCTCAGAGCGAAGACTACGCTAGCCGTCGTCAAGAGGGGGACATCCATTCGGGTTCGTTGGCGGTTTGCGTTCCATTCCCGCCCCCGATGACGCCTACGGAAGCAGCTCAGACTCTGGGCTTACAAGCCCCGGTTGTGTCAGCGAGCATCACGAAGCCTCTTCGCGGCAAGCAAGCACAACAGTTGTATACGTCATCGAAACCACCAGGTGCCACCGCTGCTGCCGTTGAAATGAAGCGAGGCGCCTCCAGCACACAGAAGGCAGAAGTGTCAAACCTCGAAGCAACGCAGACCCAGGGTGCAGCCATTCCGGAAGGTGAATGATTGAGTAGCTTTACTCCATTTTCTCTGTTTGCAATCTCCACATCCATTAGTATACTATTCCTACTTCGGCACCATTTGACTACAATGGCATTCTTTGGCTCGATTTTCGCATTGTTTGCCTTGTTCTGTCATCTCACATGCGATGCTTCATTGTACGTGATTGTCTACTTTGCACTCTGACTCTCATCCAGTTCAAAGGTCACAATTGCGATAACGAGAATGCGTAAGTCGCATAATATTCCCCCATATCCCTTGCCTTGCGCTCCACTTTAGTTTGCTTTTTTTACACTCATTACACTCATACCACTTCGACCGTCTACATCTTCTTTTGCGTCAGTAATCAATCATTTTGATGTCGATTGTTCGCATATTTCATATTCGAGTCAAGTTTATACAAGTCAATCGTGACAGCGAATATGTTTATTCAAGTAATAAACACAACGTCTGCTGTGCAATCTGGTGAAAATAACAAAGTTTCGGGGGAAATAATACAATGAGAGCGCGCGCATCCGTGCATGGCAAGCGCGAATTATCCTGCTCGGCAAAACAGAAGCAGTATGAGTCGGACTGAACATTGGTAACGTTACATTAGAATTCAATTGGCAATGATTTAGGTTCGATATACAAAGGCATTACTTCGGACATCCACGGCTGGGGTTGTCACCATGGCTTGAAGCTGTGGTTGGGGAATCGCGCACCGAGTCGACGTGAACCCAGATGTGTTTCCGAAGTTGAAAGTCATAAACTCAGCACTCTCACGGCCCGCAGCTTCCCACTCTGCTAGGGGCAGACCCTGAGAAGACCCACTAGCGGAGGTGCGAGCACGAGCCGTCTGAGAGCGCGCCACCGCCGCAATGTACTTCATCTCCTCGGGCGTGGCAGGCTGCGTGTGTGGCACTCGGGAAGTGGGCTTGACGTTCGAGCCCGGTCGAGCGAACTGGAACGTCGGGAGGTTGGCAGACGGCACGTGCGTGCCAGCAAATTGTCGAGCAGGCAAGTCCCGGAGCATGCGTGCAGTCGATGGACGTCGTGCGGATCGAGCGCTTAGCATCTTCTTTTGTTCACCCTGGGTGTGTACCCCGGGCATACTGGGCCCAGCAGTGATAGGTTTTGCTGGGACCTCTGCTGCAAGCTTGGGTGTACCTTGACTGTCGCATACTGCCAATGCCGTTACGGCAAAGGGCACGACAATCTTTTGCATCGATCCATCAGCGGCCTTGACAAGCAGCACAGTACCCTCCTGCTGAGCACCATCTACGCTTTTCGCATCGTCTCCAGATACATCCTTCGCAGCATCCGCAGGCGCCTGATCTTGGGTATCAGTGACAGCGTTGTCATTGGTCTTTGATGCGGGCTGTGTCACCTCTGGCTGAGGTTGGGGCTCAGACACGTTTGGTACCGGTGATTGTGTCTGGGGTTGAGGCTGCGGTTCCGAGGACTGAGAAGAGTTCTGATCCGGTGATTGTTGCTGCGGCGAACCCTGGCCATTCGGCTGTGCAGACGAACTAGAAGTGGTCGCCGACAACGGGACGTGATATGTGTAGAGGTTTGCCATGCACGGTCGAGTATTCACGCGTCCGGTGGCGGGTCTGGAGAGCATTCCGGGAAGCGGAACTGTGTTGCCATACTTTACAATCTCGGCAATCTCTTCAGCTGGGGTCATGGGACGTGGATCTGCGCTTGTGGCAACAGCTGCGGTCTTGTTCTCCTTCTCAGCTGCCTTCGTTTCGTCGTCGTCTCCTGCTCGCGGCGTTGAATGCAATGCTCTCAGCTTCTCTTCCTTGACAATGAGTTCGCTGAGGCTCTTCATATCTCTGTTGCACAGGGAGCGCCCACCATTGCACTGCATGACTTGGCGCGCATCGAACTGGCGCAACGTGCCATCACTGTCCATTTTGACTGTCAGTGTACGACGATCGATTGAGGTGTGCTGTACAGTTCCTACATCAATGCAAGGGTTTCTCCAGGGTTGATTCTTTGCGAGCCTTCTGCGTTCTTCGACGACATCAGTTGGTGGCGATTTGTAATATGCAGGGGTGTGGTATGCACCTCCCGCAATCCATCGCTTGGAGGGCAGGACAATATCGGTGCAGACTCGATCACCTGCACGGTGCTTAGCCTACATTAGCGGAGGGAAAAAGAGAGAAAGAGGTCGGGGCCGAAGAGCTGTGAGGTTCAAGTGCGCCGTATGCAAGATGCCACAGGCTTGGACTGATGCATGCAGCCTGCTAGATGGTTCGGCATAAAGGCGATGCGCAAGCGCACTGCCCTACCAACGCGTGATCATCGTCACCAACAGCCAGTCGGAAGTCCACGTACATTTCTAAAACTCGGTAGGAACGGCTTGCGCTCTGGTGGAATGGAAGAGGCCATGCCTGTGTTTAAGTCTCCGGGGTTTCACTGAACTTTGGTCGGTGAGATGACTTGGAAAGTTACGTGTGGCGTCAGGCTGCCGAATCAACCCAGTCGAATGCGGCTGAGGTCTTGTGAGGATTTGATCGGAGCGTCTCGCGTGGTGAGTTGAAATCCAATCGAAACCAAGTTAGCCAGTGGCTCGCTAACTTGTGGAGGTGACTCAAATGGTGCGTCTCGTACGACGTCTCACAAGCGTGGGGGTGATGTCAGTGCAGAGTCTCACTCTCACTTGCGTCTAGATAGTGAAACCAAGATAAAACGGGTAATAGGATGAGTGCTGATAGGAATAAAATATTTTAAACGATGCTTCAATCAAACGCCAATCGATCTGTTATACGTTCTTAACTGGACCACTGGATCTATATCCAGTTTCAGTATACTCATCGCAGTGAACGAAACGTCCGTTACGCCTTCTCAACGGCCGGGATTCCGGGTCCGGGGTGCGGAAATATGCGCGTCACACCAGCAGCTCGCTCGCCCGCCACCGACACGGACGGACACGGGCGGGGGTGCGGGAATACCCGGCGCCAGTGGTAAGGTGAGCCGTTTGGAGACTTGAAAAACGGAAGCGAAACAAGGCTAAAATTGAGGATATTGGACATCATGCGTGGCTGAAAAAGTGGAGTGACACCTTGGCACACTTGGGATGTGACTCTATACACATTACATACCCGATAGAACTGGGATCTTACCGAGAAATTACCCATGAAGACTCATGACCGTTAGAAAAAAATGACATAAGCAGATTGGAACTCGCTGATTTTTACTGTATTTGGGGCTCATACTGCACTCAAATCTAGTCGCTGTGGAACGGATTGAAGATGTCACAATCGTCTGAGATCGAATACTCTGAGAAGTACTACGACGACCAGTACGAATACCGCCATGTTATCCTCAACAAGGAGGCCATGGCCAAACTGCCTCCTGACGGTCCGCGTCTGCTCACCGAGGAGGAGTGGCGCAGTACGTAGCCAGGTCCAGCTGTTTGCTTGTTTGCTTGCTTGTTATGAGATCTACATGAAAAGCGCGGTGACGCGTACAGTTCCCATACCCTCTGTCGACAGCCGAGGGAAATGCACCTAGCAATCGCTCCGCTCTGCGTGGAGCAGTGTAGATGAGGATGAGATGACTCGATGCGTAGCCACCACACTGATTCTCACAGTGTATCATCGTCCGCTGCTTACTGCTTCCTACCTATAGGCCTTGGCGTGATGCAGTCCCTGGGCTGGGTTCACTACGAGATTCACAAGCCTGAGCCTCACATTCTGCTCTTCCGCCGCCCTCTGAACACCGACCCTCGCACGGGCAAGCCTCGCACCGATACTACTCAGCAGCCGTAAATAGCACCTGGACCCAATCTTGACTACGATAATGCTTAGCTGTTCATGATTGAGCGGTTCGACGGCCCGCCTTCTCTGTTTTATACCGATGTCAGCAAGACACTGACCTATTCCGACACGCTAACACTACCACAAACACAAGCTGGAATGCGAGAATGAGCTCCGTCTGCAAATGACACGCCGCCGCATCCGCAAGCTTCAGCGAGTACGATTTTATCATCCCGTCTTTACGCACATTCTCCCTGGCTCGTTCTTGCGAGAGGAGAAGAAAATGTATGTTTCGCCCCAGGCCTTCCTCGTCGCGTACGCGCTGGAGACCAATCAATCGACGCGGCCATGGCCAGTCTTTGCTTCGTTTTGTTGTTTCGTTTCGTCCGTTTCTGACTCCTGTATTAGCTCTTTTCCGTTCCGTCTTGCTCTTCCATCCGTTTGCTTTCTGCAAACCTCTGTTTCAATATTCTCCCCAACACATCAGCAGTGGCCTATGATTAGATATGGTTATGAGGTATACTACGTTGTACCACAGGTAGGCTTGTGCACGTGCTCTAACCACGCTATCGTAGGGACTCCAAATCCAACCATCCAGTCCATATCAACACTCCATGACCAGCAATGGATGCGGTCAGAGTATTGATTGGCAAATCATTATAATGACCACGATCAATAAACAAAAAGTTGCTCAACATACATCAACAGGTTGCTGTTGTATCATTTTGCCAATTCCAGAGCAGGATCACCCAATCGACCCGGCCGAGTTACCTGCTTCAGTCCCAATTTGAACCTGCTTTTGTCAACTCGAAACTGCGAATTGGGGGAAAACTGGCAAGAGTTTGAACACAAATTCTGAAACCAGGGTTCGATATAGCGACTATCCACCAAGTGCAGACGGGTATTCATTCCGTGCCGAATCTCACATATGCTTTATTATCTAGGAAACACCGCGTTTCACCGCCGGAAAACTTGAAGTTCAGTGAAATCCAGTGATTTGACGCTTTGGAATGACGGACATTCCTTCGCCTTTGGGGTCACCGACACATCCGTGCACGTGTAAACCCCTTATTATTGTTCATGGGGGTGCTGGCACTATTTTGCACGCGCACACTGAGGCCGCCATCAAGGCTGTGCGCAATGGAGCCGCGGCTGGATACGCCGTACTGAAGGCTGGAGGTACTGCACTGGATGCCGTGCAGGCCGCGGTGATGTCGCTCGAGGACGATCCCAGTGTGAATGCAGGACGAGGCTCTGTGCTTACCTCTGACGGCACAATCGAGTTGGATGCGTCTATCATGCGAGGCGCCGACCTTGCAGCTGGAGCAATCTCCGGCCTTCCTGGGCGTGCAGGAGTGCGCAACCCAGTAGCACTCGCAAGGGCGGTTATGGAGAAGACTCCACACTGCCTGCTCACTGGAGACGGCGCAGTGAGGTTTGCCAAGGAGATCGGTGTGCCCACTGCTCAACTAGAGCTGGAACCCAGGACCAACCCATTTGTAGAGACACGTGTCGAACTAGTCGACCCAGACTATCATATGACTGAAAAGTCAATCGCTTCCTTGCACCGTCATTTCGCTACACTCAAGTTCGCCGGAGAGGATTTCACCACATCTGCTCCGCCCAGTAGCGTAATGGCATGTGCAATGAGCGGTCTCTCGGAGAGCGACGGTTCTAAGGTTCAGCAGTCGACCAAGGTTGAAGAGCCCGAAGGCAAATACGAAATGTCGCATCATGACGGCCACGACACCGTAGGTGCCGTTGCGATTGACTGTTATGGCCGCTTGGCTGCTGCGACCTCTACGGGCGGCATGACAGGCAAGCGCCCTGGACGTGTTGGTGACTCACCGATTGTCGGTTCAGGGATCTATGCTGACGACGAGAGCTGCGCGATTTCAAGCACCGGACATGGCGAGAGCTTCATTAAGACCGTTTTCTGCATGCGCGTCATGGACCAGCTTAGGGAGCTCACTAAGGATGGTAGAAAGGCGGATGATGAGATTACGTCACTCGCTGTGCAACGTGCCCTGGACTACATGAAGAATCGTGTCGGCGGCAAAGGCGGTGCCATCTGTATCAGCAAGGATGGTGGCATTGGCTGGGCTCGCACCTCGGAGCATATGGCATATGCACTGGTCGACAAGAATGGTGTGTTAACAGCCGGTATTACCGGCCCTGCACACAGCGAGCAACTCTAAACTTAGTTCCCGAGCGAGAGACCTGCCTTTCTTGGATCGATTTCTGTCTACTTTGCATACCAGTTGTAGTACCAGTTGTTTGCAAGGTTTATACTCCTATGCGTCAGTGTCTTGATTGTATTTACGGTAATTTGCCGGATCAGCAATACAAATTTACTCTAGGTACCTCTGCGATCATTCCGTGGCCAACGAGGCAGCAGCAGCGGCGTCATCAAGGACGGTCGGCTCGTCCTGCTGTTGGGTTGCCGAATCAGCCGCAGCCGGCGTGCCTACCTGACTATCAGATGCTGCCTTCTCATTTGCCTGTTGTTGTCGACGCTTCTCACGCTCTGCTTCCTTTTGCGCCTCCTTCTGTGCCTTGTTGGTAATTCGTGTCAGCGCTTGCTCGGCTGTTTCGACGTTAGGCGTAGAGTGGAAAGCTAGGTACGAGTTCAGGATTGCGTTGGACTTGGCGATAGGGTCCGAGATCTTTGCGATCTGAGCGGCCTCTTCGACTCCGACCGTAGAAGCAGGCTTTGTAGGTCGCTCCAACAGCATCACAAGCTCGCAGTGTTGGGTGTGTGGGAACATGTCCACAGCAGCAGCCGCAACGGGAACGAATGGCATGCCAGGATACTTCTTCGTAGCGGGTCCAGCTAAACGCGCGACGTTATCAGCCAACGTGGCGGGATTACAGGATACATATACAATTCGGTTAAGTTTGGAATTCCTAAGAGCTCGAACAACATCATTGTGCAAACCCGAGCGAGGCGGATCTACAATGCCGACGACTTGGGAATTTTGACCGTACTTGGCGAGCACACCATTGATCGTTGCCTCGGCACGTCCGCAAATGAACTCAGCATTCTTGATCTTGTTAAGGGCCATGTTGCGCTTCGCATCCTCTACTGCACTTTCGACGAGCTCCAGACCCACAACCTTCTTCACTCGACTCGCGAGGGACAGTCCAATCGTACCCGTGCCACAGCAAATATCAAGAAGGATCGTGTCCTTATGGTCGACAGGCTTGGTAGGCTCCTTTGTCTCAGCAACCTCACCCTCCGTACTAGAAGTCACAGCCTTTGGCGGATTACCACGTCTGAGGTTCAGAGTTTGCAGTTGAGTCCAATCGGGATGGTAGAAATCCTTGCAGGCAGGTGCATACTTTTTCACGACCTCGGTTGCTGTCATCTCGAAGTCGTGAGGTGGGCTAAGTGCCCACTCAACTGCTTTGCGGTAAAGAACCTCAGCGCCGTACTTGTTGACCTGGAAGAAACTGTTGACATTGACGCGGAAGACACGCTCGCAGATCACGTCATAAATCCACGGAGGACCAAAGAAGCTGATAATAGGAGCAGACTCAGATGCGGCGTTAGAGATGCCTGTGTAAATTTGGATGCAAAGAGAAGTCAAGCTGTGACCTGTACGCGCGGCGAATGCCTTGCCCGTATCTGTGGGCTGAGTCTGGGCGAATATAGGATCCGTGCGAGTCAAGCCCTCAGCACCTGCAACACCTGCATCGCACGCAACTTGCCATGCCGTTTCAGCGTGCTGAATCATGCGCTGCTTCAGGGCTTCAGCCTCAGCCAGCCACTCCTCAGAACGGTGTTCAATATTGTCCATCGAGGATTCAGAGTCTGCTGTAGGGGCCTCCCCTTGGGCCTCTTCTGTGCCCAGTGATTCTTGGACATCTGATTTGCTTTCTTTAACCTCGGTAGCATCGCCTGAAATCTTCTTCTCACGAGTCGACTGGGCTGGTTTGATCGGAGGAACGGGCACATAGGGCTCAGGCTTATAGTCTACACCAGCATAGCATTGCTCGATAAAGTACCGCTTGTACTCATCAACGAACTGGGCAAATAACTTGCTGCGTGCTGAGTAGTACTCAAGTGCAGCCTCACCTGATGCGCCCTCGGGGAGTGGGGTATCGCCTTCCTCACGCTTGAAGTCCGGGAGATTCTCGGGGTTGACCTGCAGAACAACCATTAGCTGGCCCAAGACACACGAATTGCGAACCATCACCAAACGGAAGAAACCGGAGTGCTTATGCTTGTCCCAAACATCCATGGCTTCCCGTCCATGTCTGTCTTGCTGCTGAATAATAAACTGTTCCGCAAGTTTTGCGATCTCGATTGCGACGTCTGGGGCACTCAAGCATCCCTCTGGTGAGCCCACTCGGGTTTCACCCTCGACGAAACGTCCGAGTTGGAATCCAACCTTGGGAGCGCCAGTGAAGTCAACACCACATGAGAACTCGTTTTTGTTTCGGTAGCCCTTGATGCATGGACTTGGAATGACGAAATCAAGGGGACAAACCAGACCACCTCCGCTAGCAGTAGGATGTGACGCATAAATGCACGACCCCGTCTGCGTCTTGTTGGTTTTGCCTGCTACAGCCTCCTTATTGATGAAGTTAAACTGTTCTAGCGTTTCACGCAGAACTCGACGAAGAACTTTGATCACCTCGTGCTGCTTTTTCTTCAGCTGCATCAAGTACGGGACCCTCCAAAGCGGAGTAACGGAATCAAGTCCAGACTCAGCCGTCACCTCAGTGACGTTGACAGCATTATCCTCAAGCGTTGACTCGCCAGATGCGGGTTCCGTCGTCGCGCTGGTCATGACGCGCTTCACGTCGCGCTTGCGGTTATCATTTTGATTCCTGTAGTATTGGATGGAGCGTTTCTTGCCCAAATCGCCTGATGTTGAAGATGTACTCGACATGGTGCGTACTGACAACTGTATAAAACGTGTTGTGAGCTGGGGCGAGAGCAGAGTATGCGAGACTCGTGTTGCTGCGCTCAGGTGACTAACAGTCGGGGACTGTGCTGTGAGGGGCGATGCTGCGAGACGGCCAGCGGCGGGTACAGCCAGTGCAGGTCCAATGTGCACTCTTCGCAGCAGTGAGGCCAGCAGCTGCAGTGAGGTCACGGTGCGGGAGTGATATATGGTGGCTCAAGTGGGCTTGTGCAATTGCGAACCAAGCGAGCTAGAGGAGTATGCGTGGGGCGGTGTGTGTAAAAACAAAACAGTAGTGCGAGATGAGGATCCGGAAATAGTAATATTACAATTCTATATCGAACCCTCTTCTCCGCAGTGGTTATTCATTCGACATGGAAGTATGTTCGAAGTACACTTTTCTGTCCCTCATGAGCCGGGCGTATTTCCGGTCCCTTCCGAGCGATCCCACAGGCCGTTTGGCGCAAAGCGACTGGATAAGCTAGCCAGCCCACTGTTGTATCCTGCTATCTTGCTATCGTTAATTCCCGCTGGATGGTACGTCCGGTTGTGTACGCTCAGAGTGTCAACTGGAGCTATGAAGGGGCGGTTTGGGTAGCGGTACGTGTGAAGATGAACTGTTACCTCGCGGTTAAACTCGGAAATACATCGTTCATAACCTGCATAGAATGTTGCAGTTAGGTGAGTCCATTCGCCAAGAGGTGCTGGGTGCAAAGGCGCTGAGAAAGGTCCGTCGAGACAAGCTGAGTTGGACTGGATGATCAGCGGGGTTTCCCGCGCGTTTCCGCACTCGGGGGTGTCGGAATACAACATCCTCCGCGGACGAACGTTGAGCAAAAAAGGAAAAAAAAACAAGTCAAAAACTTTGTTGTTTTCAGCAAATTTCTCATGGTACGTAGGGTTGCCCACGCTCTTAATATACCATTTCGATACAGCTTGAGTGTATCTATCGCCTTATCGGGGTAGATTCATCTCAATCATTCGAATTCATCCCTAACTTGGCTTCGTATTTTATACGTTGACCGAGACTTCTAACGCATCCGCCCTCTCCATGCTTTGATCAGTCCTTGCGCCACAACGAGGAACCCACGGCGCCTACCGGGTCGTTCATTACGTGCATATCAGTGCTACCGACTGCCACGGCCGCAATTTTTGCGCGCTGGAGTCCCGGAAGCCACCCGTTGAATGCTCCAAAGAACCCCGCGAGAGCTCGGGTTTGCGCCGTTAACGTTTAGTGGGTTGCGAGATGTGTGTTTTTGCTCAAGCTGGGGTGTTGGGTCGGATATGTTATGGATGTCCTGTGAACCCTTGTGCATCGTTTCACTGCTTTTATCCTGACTTACCCGCATTCGGTCTCGTTCTCCCTCGCTTTCCTACCCATTTCTAGTCTGAGGAAGTCAAGTCATTCAAGGTTGTGCTCATCGGTGATGGTGCCGTCGGTAAGACTACGTTCTTGAACCGTCACCGAACGGGTGCATTCGAGAAGAAGTACATTCCCACAATCGGTGTCGAAGTTCGCCCTCTCGATTTCGCTACGAACTACGGCCCTGTCCGACTCAACTGCTGGGATACTGCAGGCCAGGAGAAGTTTGGTGGACTTCGTGAAGGTTACTACGTCGGTGCGGATGCCGCAATCATTATGTTCGATGTCACAAACCGTGTCTCCTACCGCCGTGTTCCTATCTGGCACCGTGACCTTACACGTGTGTGCGACAACATCCCCATCGTGTTGTGCGGCAACAAGATTGACTCCAAGGATCGCGCTGTGAAGCCCAAGGACATCACCTTCCACCGCAACAAGATGATTCAGTACTACGACATCTCGGCTAAGGCAAATATTCACTTCGAGCGTCCTTTCCGATACCTCATCTCGCAGATCCTCGGTCACAAGGATGTTGATTTCGTCGAAGAGCTTGCTCTCGAGCCCGCTGAAATTCAGGTTGACGAGGCTGTCATTGCTCAGGCTGATGCCGAGTTCGAGGAGGCTGCACGTGATGTTCCCCTCCCTGATGTTCAGGACGACTTCTAAACACGACACACACACACACACACACACACAGGCACACATCTTTTAGACAAATAAAATTAATATCCCTCCCTCACGGTTACACTTTGTAACAAGTGTACGATGACAACAGCGTTGACCGCGAAATCCGACAGGCGGGGTAGGTCGCAAAACACCACAATAAACACAATAGATTATTCACGCAAGTCAAGGCTATTACGTTACATGAGAAACATGGGCTTTGTATGATGCGCCTTATTCTTCGTTGTTGAATTTGGTTCCTTCGGGGATCGGCAAAGGTACCAGAGGAATAACTGCAACATCTCCCTCCGGTGTACCTTGCTGCCCAGGACCGTCCAGGTTTGATGCGGTCGTTGCCAAAGTCGAAACAACTGGGGTGTCCAGCGGTTGGCTTGCCACGCTTTGCACTCCGAATTGTTGGGACTGTGCCTGTGCCTGTGGCTGGACCTGCGGCTGGACCTGCGGCTGGACTTGCGGTTGGACCTGCGGCTGGACCTGTGGTTGAGCGGTTAGTTGATATTGCTGCGAGGACTGCGATGCATTCTGAGACAGAGCTTGAGCAAATGCAGGAGGCTGTGTAGGTCCAGTAGTTTGGGGTTGTGGCAGAATGTCATTGCCGTTCTGCTGCGGTTGTGCTGGTGCCTGAGCGAACTGCTGCTGCGACATGGGGTGCGAAGGCTGAGGTGGTAATGGGTGTGCGTACGTTCCTTGCGACTGGTATTGGTGAGTGGTTACTGTCGCAGTTGCTGGCTGTTGAAGTTGGCTGCCACTCTGATTCCGATGTACCAAAGAAAGCGACGGCCCACCTGTCCTGCCAAGCGAGAGTTGAGAAGCCGACGCACCCGTCAAATCGTGCTCATCGTCTGAGATTTCAAGGCTTCGGGCACTACCAGCCACATGGAATGCCTCCGCACTTCCGGGAGTGACAATTTTACCTGAGGTGATATCACCGTCGTCCGGAGCGCTCATTGCCGACGTGTCGAAAATTTTAGAATGGCCATCAGGGTTCTGCTCGGGATGTGAGGCAGCTACTTCAGGCTCCTCTTCTTCATCATTTGCAATCTCCTCAGCGTAGAGTGCTTCCAAAGACTTGGTATATCGATCCTGTGCAAGCAAGACTTTCAGATTCTGAATAGATTGGCTAAGGATGTCGACTTCACCCAGCAAATCAGGTGTTACAACGAGAACGCCTTCTCGATCGAACTGGTGGATCCATGTCATCAGGCAGCACTCCTGGTGATGCTTGAAAGGTGAATCACTGTCTTCTTGACCTAGGTCATCCTCGTCTTCGTCGCCATCGTAGTCGTCATCGTCAAGTTCCGTTCCAGAGTCCACACTCGTGGCCAAACCCTCAGGTCCTGAAGGATCGCGTGCACCCCTAGATGCCTTCCTAGCTGCTCTCAGAGCAGCTTGCTTGGTTAAGCCAACAATGACATCGTCAGGTCCGACATTGCCGTCTGTTTGCTGCCCGCCCTCTTTCTTAACAGCGGAATGTCTGACGAGCATGGGGGTTAAGATGACACCTGATGGCAACACAGTGGCGCGGCGGCTATCCCGCAGCTCGGGGCAGCCTGGGTGTTGGACCGAGCGGTACACAAGCAATCGTCGGCTGTCGTTGTCCAATTCCAGGATCGCACGCATTACGCAAGCATCACGATAAAGGTAGGGAGACGAGAAACTGCGATATGCAATGTGAACGATGTCTGTAGAGTCATCCAAGGTTGTTACGAGGCGGGCTGAGCGTACCGTCAAATCCCATTCAGGAAGTCTCGCCGGGTCCATCAGGATGTCCGAGATCTCATCCACAGAGAATGGCAAAATGGCAGATACCTTGACAATGTAGGCATCCTTGCCAGGTTCGCGACGGTACGAAATCGAGGTTTGATCCCGACCAAGCAGTGCGGCGCGATCGAGTCCAGTAAGCGCGCCAGTTGCAGCCAAAGTGCGTTTCAACGTGGCAGATGGTTCGCCCAGAAGCCATGCGCTGAGATCTGCTTCAGATGAGGCGATTCGCAGGGGGTCGAGCAGACCCGCTAGAGGACTTACGAGGTGTGAACCCACACTGCCAGTTGCGGCGTCTGATACGCCCTGCGACCCGTCCGCATGCTGGTGGACGCTTTCTGCATAAGTTGCGTCCGTGGGTGCTGCATCAAATGTGCGTGATCGGATCATAAAGTGAGCGAGCTGTTGAGCCTGCGCGTTTGCTTGTGCATACGCTAATGGAAGGCCGCCAAATAAGAGGCCGCCACCGACTGCACCGCGATTTGCGGTTAGAGGACTGATCGTTCCCGCAGCCAACCCGCTTGCACGGAGCTGCGATAGACTGGAGATGTTACCACCGATAATTTGTAGTTGAGCAGCGGCCGCGTCAGTGCCATTGAGAGCTGCCGCCGCTGCTGCGGCTGCGGCTGCGGCTGCAGTTGTAGCAGCTGCAGCAGCTGCAGCGCTACCACTCGGCATGTACTGGTTGGCCGTGGCCTCGGCGAAGCCGAAGTCATAGCCAATGTCGTATTCAGATTGGAGTCCAGATTGCCCCAAGTGCGATGATACATGGGGTTGTTCACCACCAAGTCCGCTGGCGCCTTTGCCAGCGGTTGAGCGTAGTAGGCTGTGTAATGCATAGGGGCTGGCAATGTATGCCATGTTGACACCTTGGGCGAGAGTAGTTCGCAGCTTGGCCTGCACGTTGGGCTGCATAGCTTGCTTGAGGTGACCATGCTGTCGAATAAGCGAGCCCAGTCCAGACGATAAACCAGCGTCCATTCCCAATCCCATCAGGCCAAGGTGTGCCGCGTACAAGCTGGTTGGGTCTGTTCCCACCTTTTGAAGCGCAGCTAGACTTGGTGGGGCTAATGTATCGCCTCCGGAGGCAGCGGCGGGCGAGACCGTCGCAGAGCCAAGCGTGGAGAACAAAATAGCATTCGCTCCTGAGCCGGGTGGCGCAGGAATTGCTTGAACCCAGTCTGTCTCAATTTTAGAGGCCTCAAGCACATAAACGTAGCACTGATAAACGAGACTCTTGTGCTGCTCATCCGCACGGATTACAACAGGGATGCTTTGGGTTCGTGAGCCGACTTCTGCAGTGCGTGCTTCAGAAAACCCTGTCGTTTGTGGGGTTACGCCGTGAGGAGGCACACGTCGGTCGACCCAAGTCATGAATTCATGCCTTGCCCAAGCATCCTGGATGATGTCCTCAAGCACGATGTCACCATGTCCAGTAGGACCCGTCCACCTGCTGGAGATAGAGGCAATTTGTCCGCTGTTCATCGTAGCTGCAAGCTTGCGAGCCGTTGGATCATTTGGAGACCCGCGATGCTGCAAAATGAGTGCGGCTAGGTTGAACGCCTCGGGGCGAGCACCTCGCTCACGATTGATGTGGTCGTGTAGACGAAGTTTCTGCAGGACTGCACGATGCAGGCCAAGAAACTCTGCAACGAAGAGTGGTGCGTCGCGGTTGCGCTCTGGATTCAGCAGTCGACAAATGAGGAAGAGTGCCGCACGAGAGGCAACACGACTCGAACGATCACCACACAGTTGAACAAGGCCGGCATCGTTATCGCCTCCAGATCGGCCTTCAAAAAGATATCGAATAGCTTCTGGACCTAGCTTGGGTCTTGTTTCGAAGTAATGATCTTCAAACGCTCGTAGTGCTGCAACTTTGTTGGGTTGCGTTCGGAGTCGATTCACGAGATCCAAGATTCGCTTCTCTTCTGCTGGTTTTTGCATTCCCTGGGCTCCTGCTGCGCCACCTGCTGCGGCAGCGCCCATGGCACCCATTCCCTGGTGGCCCATGTCGCGACCATCTGCAAAGCCCTCACCCATGTTGGGATAGCCGCCGGCAGCACCAATGGCTGCTCCAATTCCTCTTCGACTGTCTGGCCCTTCAGTCTCATTGGCTGGCTTGGGTCGGTTGAGCATGGGGTCGATGGACTCTGGGATATCCAAGAAGGTACGTAGCGCTGGGGACTGAAGCACTTTGGGGATCGCGATCAGGGCACGTATGTATTCTTCAAGTTCTGCCTTACGCTTTTCGACGAATTCCTGTACAAGCGAGCCTGTGAGACGCTTGGGCGGCAGGCTTGGAAGCTTGATTCGAGAGTCATTCCCGAGCTCGGTTTGAAGCTGCTGGTGTAAGTCAAAGAACGCACTGTAGCGTTTGTAGACCATCCACTGATGGGATGAACTGCTCCTAAGTTCAATCTCGTAGACCTGGATACAACATGAGAGCATAGCAAGGGAGACACGAGTAAGTTAGGAGCCAACGGATCGGAGACTACCGCTCGAAAGCAGCGCGGATGCGAGAGTTGCTCGCGTGCAGGCCACGAAATGCGAGGGGAAGGCGCGAGTATATCCTCTCCTGGGCTGGAGAGGATCGAATTTGGGATGGAGTACTTACCGTGTAGGGTTTCTTGTCACGCACCATATAGGTGTTCGTGAAGCGTATCTTGAGAATGTCCGAGTCCATGGGTTTTTAGCTCGATTCGTTCACCACAGATCGAGATATACCACTCCTTTTCGGCCGCTCTCTTGGTCTAAATCATGACATGGTTAAACCAGCTGTCGGAAAGAAATCGGACTCGTTACAGGATAGCAGCGACCGCGTGGGTACCGGGATAATTATGGAGTACATCCAATAGAGTGTGACATGCCTGTACTGCTTCTGAAGTTTCATATTTTTCCACGGAAAGGACCCTGCTACCACAATGCGGATGTACTGAGACCAAAAAATGTATGAGCGAACTCTTACCTGGTATCGCATTAGAGACAGTGCAGCGGATAACACTCGGAGTAAATTCGCGAATCACACTTGACCCAACTTGATATACTCGTATATTCTGTCTATTCTGCTGCTCAGTATCTCAAACACCACTGCGCACCAAATCTCCGTCGGCAGCTTCCGAAGAACCGAGACACATACCTCACGCTCTGAATCCATAGGCGGTAAGGAGAATCGCCCGTAGGCTATTTTGCGAGCATGAAACCCAGTAAGGTCAAATCCGTGCCCATTAAGCCCGCCACTCACTCTGAGGGTGCAAAATCCAAATCCGGAGATACAATCCGGTCGACTCCCGAGCTGCTGGGTAAGCGCATCCAGCCGCCCACTCCCTTCGACGTAAAAAGCGCTATGGCTGCAGAATCCAAGCCTAAGAATGCCCGTGTTGAGACGCCTACAAAGGTCTCCGAGACTGCCACCGGGCCTGCAAGCGCTGTGACAGCACCAGCACAAGCAAAGCCTGTTTCGACTCAAGTTGCATCCATTCTTTCCACGCAGAGCAAGATTGCATCTATCATTCAGTCTGTAAACAAGACCGTTGCTGCTCGCGCACAATCGGTGTCTGCAGCTCCCTCGGTCGGGCCCTTTAAGGCAGCGGGCGGGTCAGCCACAGCAGGAGCATCTGGCAAGGGCGCTGGAACACAAAAGCTGCCTACCACTCAGTCGGCAAGCAAGCCCACCAAAACCGCTTCTGAAACTGAGTTCAGACTCATTGCACCCAGCGATTTCCTTGAGCAAAAGGCTGCGATTGCGGCACAGGCGACACACAAGAAGGCTGCGCAGGCAAGCGAATACCTAGCCTCTGAAACCAAAGGATTCTACCTCCCCATGATGATTAAGGATGCTTATCTTGTGAGGAAGCTGTGCCGCCAAGCGGGCCTGCACATTGGTGCCCTCGAACTTAAACGGATTATCGAGCGCGAAGGTACCTCAGACGATGCGGAGGAAGAGGGTGCGGAATCCGACGTCAAAGAGTCCGACAACGTGGACCACGACGGGAAAGAAAAGAAGTTCTCAGTTGATGCTCGCGTAAACACCATTGCGGATGCCTTGTTTGTCGCACTGGAACTATCAAAGCCATATCCCATCGATCAACTCACAACCCGTACGTATGCTTTGGCTTCCGAGCTGAATGCCCTCGCACCGGTGCCATTCGATGGAATTGACCTAAACAACCTCCGCAGTAGCATTGAAGCAGACACGAACTCCATTGTTGAAGCAGGAAGGGAATTAATTGCATCCCTCTCTGACGCCGCAAAGCCACTCACCCTTGAGGGCCGCCTGGCTGTCGAGCTCATTCGTGAGCACCTGACCCGCGTTCTCGCAACCAAGTTTAAGCGTGTGTTCGACCCAATGCTCAAGCGTGAGAATGCTTACAACTACTTTGAGCAGTACTTGATTTCATTGAAGACGCGATGCTCTACTATAGACAATATGGTCGAGTTCGGTCGTCAACAGCGAAAGCGAGTGCAAGCTGACTTGACACGCTACAAGCAACAACTCACGAAGATCAAAGCAGCACTCATGGAGGAGCAGCAAAAGAAGCAACAACAGCAACGACAGCAGCAACAGCAACGAGGTAAGAAGGGCGACGGGCGTGCACCTACAGAAAAGAAGGTAGACACCTCTGTCTCTCAAGACTCCCAAGACGGCTCCCTTCTAGCCGAGCTTGAAGGTCTAAACTGGGGCAATGAACCTGTCATCCTCGGCTCGATGGATGTTGAAGTTCCTGAGCTCAGTGATGAAGAATACTCGGAAGAGTTCGGAGACTTCGACGAAGATAACGAAAACGAAGAAGACGTTGACTTTGGCGAGGAGGATTTCGATGATGCTGATTTTGGTGATGAAGACGAAGACGAAGATTTTGATCACGAGCAGGAGGACGACGAAATAGACGTCTTCGGTAAGTCACCAAATAACCCATACTCAGCAGAAGTAAGTTCAGTCGCGCAATCGAGTCTGCTACGCGGAGCCGACCCAATTTTCGAATCATACTCATCCCAATCTGTGCGAGAGCTATTCGAGGACCCCAAGTTCACTGCGCATCGTAAAGAGACCGTGACTGATGACCAAATTGATGCCTGCTCCTCATACCTGGCGATGGAGACTGAGTCAACATTCCAACGCCTCAAGGCAGTTCTGCATGTTGCTATCAACCCTGCGGACCCCGAGGCACTCAGAAAGTATCAAATCCAAAAACTGTATGGTGATGATGATGAGACGGTCGTCCGCCTAAAAGAGAAAGTCCGCCTGCTCAAGGAGGCTATTGCAGCGATGGGCTCGTTGACCTCGTCTGCACCCCGTGAACTGCGAGCAAGGCATAAGATCCTGCAACTCAAACTCAAAAAGGCTATGGACCGCGCAGCAAAAGCGGAGGCTGAGATGATCCGCGAACGGCGCAATCTTGCTAAGGCATCCAAAACAGCAGCAGTCAAGGCGGTTGCAGCCACCTTCAAACGCGCTCATGAGACATTGGAGAACGAAGCCGCCAAGTTCGAATCGTCAATGATCAGCCTGTTGATGAATCTCTATCTAAACCCTGCACAGAATGGCACAACGCCGTTTGACATTGAGGCTGAAGAAATATGGCACACGGTGCCGCACTCGGACGAGTTCCTTCTTAGCTCCAACGCTCGTGGTCTGTTGAATCGTCGTGTGCGTCTCACCGTGCCAGCGATTCCCCACGCTCCTCCTCTCGAACTTAATGTTTTGCACTTTGTCAAGCTGTTCTGGCTTTTCGAGACAACTCAGAAGGCGTTTGCGCCGCAGAGAGTTAAGGAGGTGAACTCTGAGGATACCAACTTCCCCTTGATCACGCCTTACTACCTGGATCAATTGTTGTCAAAAATTGGCCTTGCTCGCAGCACAGACGGTAGTCAAAATGTCATCACATTCTCGCGAGGCAACCGCATGACAATCACTGAGGCGCAGGCGTTGGTATCAACACTAAATCATCTGCCTGATGGTTCTGTTGTGCGTGCCCTCATAACCGATCAGCTTCGTGGCGGCGGAAACCTACTCGAAGGCAAGTCAATGATTTCAATCCAAACGCTGCAAAACGTTGTCGCACTTGCTGAGAGCCAAGTTCGCCAACCCGCGGCGCAAAAACCGAAAAAAGGAGGAACGTCCATTCGCAGTAACGACGACGACGAGGACATTGAGCTGATGCGATTGAAACGCCAGCTTCTCTACAAAGCCGGAAAGTCGGCAGTGCTTCTCAGCGAGCGTGACCGACAAGTGGCATTGTCGCTGAAGGCACTACCCCAGCAGTTCCTAAAGTGTGTCTACTCCCTCATGTTGCGCTACCGCTGCTTGCAAGGCAGTAACAATCGAGGAGGTGGTAATCAGGCAGCCATCCCCCCTCAATGCTTCGCCGTCATGACAAGGGAATTCGGTGTAACGGCTGAATGTTTTGCATCACCATTCAATTGCTACTACTCTCAATATTGCTCTGCGTTTGCGGACACAGATGCGTTTTTCGGAAGCCTTGGGTCGTTTTTTAACTTTACTCCGCTCTCAGGCTCCTTCGAACTTAATCCTCCTTTCGATCATCGCACGATCCTTGCAAGTGCAGTTCACTGTGAGGCTTTGCTTTATGCAGCCGCGTTCCGCTTCAAGGACGATACTGAATCTGTAATGGGCGATGCGCTCAGCTTCATCGTCGTAATTCCCCAAGTTGTCACCCAGCCTGGTTGGCGTCACTTCAACAGCTCCCCATTCAAAACAGGACAAATCAACCTCAAGCGACGCGAGCACTACTTCACCACGGGTCTCCAGCAGCTTCGCAAGCCTCATCAGATGCTACGGGCGGCTCGCCATGACACCACCGTATTCATTCTTCAGACGCCCGCTGCGGCTAAGAAGTGGCCTGTTACACTTGCTAAACTAGAAAAGCTTAAGAAGGCGTTTATGCCGTAGATGTACACTTGCAGTTGCACTCAAATACAGCACAGAAACAAGCCTCGTCGAAAACATAGTGCGAAAACAGAGTGCTGACCGTTCGCGAAGTAGAGTGGGCCTTTATGATCACGCAATACGGAGCATTGCAGTTATAATGCTATGTGATAACGTAAGGCGCAAGCTGGCAGCTTTGTGATGACACCTGGATTAGTGGCCACATCCTCTGTCGTCCAGTTAGGAGCAGCCTCTAGCTCCAACTCAGCAGCCCTGAGAATATCGTCGCTTGTGTTGCGTGGGCTGCTGATGTCGGCAGGGGTCTCGGGGTCGGACTGGCCTGTCGCTAAAGAGTCTGCTGGAAGCAAGGATGCAGCTGACACTAGTTGCTGTTGCGTCCCAGCGGGCCATGCAAAGAGGCCTCCTGATTCGACAACAACGGGTAGTAGTGGTTGAGGAGGTACTCGCATCTTGACCGCACCCGCATCGCTTGCCATGCGGCTGGATGGAGTGGCAGGTGCAGGATATCGAGGCGTTGACGTAGGTGATGCGACTGCGAATGGGGAGCCGGCGCTACCCGCCCCTGCCGGTCCAGATGAAACAATCAGGGCTTCCCAGTTATATCGCGCTCCAACTTCAGCGAGCTTGTCGCGCCAGGTGTTCAACTCTTGCGTCTCAGATGCCCAGCTTGAAACGACAAGCTGAGTACCGTCACTGGTTAACGTCATGTCCTCAGGCTTCGTGAACAAGAAAGTTTGGGGAACTGTCTCAGCGTTGCTAACTGCTCCGCAGAGAGCTACTTTCACATCAATAATGCGGTGACCCTTCCATGCCAATAGCCATCGAACAGAGCCTCCACCGGGTCGGGATGTCTCTTGGTAGATTGCGGTTCGAGCACAGTTGGCAGAGACTCGAATATATCTCCGGTTCTGCGGGAAGGGTCCAAGCTTCGAAATCTTTGTGAATAGGCTGATCAGATTAGAAACGTGGGCTGGCTGACGCAGCACCTCAGGTGCGAACAGCTCATAGACTGCCTCTCTGGGATTGCTTGCTGCGGAATCGTGCAGAAGCGTCGCAAACAGCTCGGCAGCACTCAAAATCTCATCAGCTTGCGAACGGCTCGCGGCGGAATCCGCAAGCAACCGAGAAGCGTCAATCAAGGGACTCTTACTTACGCATACGCGTGGCTCCGAACTATGCACTGAGCCGAAGAGCAAGGGCTGGAGGATAGGCACGTCGACAGTGACCCATCCAAGCCCTTCTCCGATCGCCAGGAACTGAACAAACGACCCGCCGAGACATCTCACGTACCTCGTTGGGATCTTCAACGCACGCAACGCCGCAACGTAGATATCACATAGGTCGCTTGCGCTTGCTCCGATCTTACCAGCAATACCGACTTTAGCGGGCACGGTAGGGGACTGCGCCGCGGGCTCGCGCGAGAGAACCCGTGAGACATTGCTTAGAGTTTCCTCTGTCGGCAATAAATATAGTGTCTGCACCATGTAGTTATATAATTCATAGCCAATCAAAACACACAGCTGTCCATCTAGACTGTCCTGGTCTGCAGTCTTGCTGGAAAGCTTTCCGAACGTGAAAGTGCGGCTGTGGCCAGGCGGTGCTGACGTCGTCGTAGCAGCATCGGAGCCCGGGCTTGAGCTCTTTACGCTCGTCAAACGACTACGGACTGCACTAGAAGGACATGCGCTAAGCCAAGACTGGAAGCTGGTACCGTCCTGACCTGGGAGAGGCCTTAGGTGGTCATACGTGTCCGAGAACTGGAGCGCCTGTGACCAGAGTTTGTGAGGTGGAACTGGACTCTTGGGTGCAGGAGTTGCACCCCGCATCGAAGGGCGCGTTGATGAGATGAGCGGCGTCATCTGAGCGGCTGACGCACGTGCGCTCCACTCTTCAGGGGTCCTCGTACCAGTGACAGCTTCCCCAGATTCGCCGAGCATCGTTAGTTGGGTAGGAGACAACGAAGCAAAGACATGCGCATCTGCATTCGTAGAGGCAGGTGGAGTGAGCGTAAGCTCTGGATCCTCAGCATAACCTCCTAGCTCAGCAATCCGATTCGGAGTTGCCCAGACAAGCTTGGCAGGAGCTGAGACATATTCCAACTCCACAACTACATCGCATGGGCCGACACAATACAGTGCGCAGATACCGGAACCAGCTGGTGCGTGGGGATTCAAGTCCGGGAGAGTGATTGACTGATATGCTGGATTAGAGCAAGTCACACTAAACGAACCCAGGGTATATGTGCCCTCGAGTGGTGGGAGCACGCAACCAACTACGAAAGGCCGACCTGCCGGCGCGGTAAACGTGTATCGGCGATGGCCTACGACCGTCTCATTCAACGCAGGTACAAGCGCAAACCTTGGAATGTTTGCATCCATGCTGCTGGTTTGACCATTGACTATGTGAGCGCTATCAAGGTCGGGCATGGGCACCGCATTGATGAGGATTGGGAAGCCGAAGCCCGTCACGGGTGATGGAGCGCTCTGACTCAGCGCAACACCGTGCTGACCTGCCTGTACTGGTGGCGGAGGAGCATCAGCTGACTTGGGAACATGGATGACCATCCTGGAGGTCAGACGCTCAAGCAGCACCTTTGATTCGATTGTGAATACCACCTCCCAAGAGCTTTCGTGGACCTGTGGTCGGAGGAGGGCCTGATCAGGGAAATGTTTGGGAGAAAGCTCGAAGACTGCGTTGTCAATCTCCTCGTCAGTCATCTTGGCAATGTTCGGGTTCAGCGCAGTCTCGCCTTCACTAATGGTGTTCGCACTGTTGTGGGCATCTCGTTCAGCAATCTTGGCAAGTATATAATCCAGTTGTAATGGTTGCTGGGCGTCGATTGAATTAATTGCGTAGGTGGCTGAGATGATCTCACCAAGTCGCGACATTGCCGCAGAAAAGGCTGATACAGACATCCGCGATGACAAGCTTGAAGGGAGGCATAAGTAGAATGACTCCCAGTCGGCGGCCTCGAGCAAACCCTGAATTCGCTTCGCGATCGCTTGGATATTCGCCTGAGGGTTTGCGTTGCCTGTGCTTCGACCAGGTGTCGCATTTCCATTCGAGTTCGTCACTGTCTCACTCTGACCATCGTTGGATTGGATCTCCTTTGCATCATCGCCCCCTTGAGCCTGTGAAGCGGAGAGCTCTCCGCTACCTTCAAGCGGGGCTGAGGCGCTCACATGTGCGCCAGTTAGGCCAGATTCACCAGAAGCACCATTTGTTTGTTTTACCTTTCCGCTGCTACACTGGGGAGGGGGCAAAAGGCACGACGGTGCGTCGAAAAGCAATGGCAATCCTAACTGCTTCAAATGACGATCAAGCCAGATGGCGTATGCGCGGGCCGCTTTCAGCTTTCGTGAACCCGCAGGTGTACCCAGCTCTGCTAAGACGTCCACACTCTGGGTAGTCGAAACCGAACGAGGCGGTGTCATCTCGGGACTTTGGTTGCTGGGAGTGCTGCTGTTGTTGCTGGCTGCCACATTGCTGGCTGCGAGTGCTTTCCTTGCTCGCGCACTAAGCAGCTCACTGGAGCCGATACTACCGAGTACAGAATGAAGCGCACCTGCAGTTGATTTGAGTGCAGACTGATCGAGACGGAGCTGTGCTAGGATTCGGAGAATGTGATGATAGTCAAAATACGCATTCTGCTCCGTTCGGTTCTCTCGAATATGTCGAAGGATCTCATCACCCAACCGCACGACCACGTTCCTTGGGGGCTCAGGGCCATCAATGATGCCCCAAACTGGGAACGGAAGTGAATCAATGGTAAGTTTCTTATCAAACGTGCGAGCGTAGAGCTGTCCAATTGTAGGCTGGGCCTCGGCTAGTTGGTAGTCTTGGACAGGCCAGTTGGTCGGGTCGTCGAGTCTCTGGGCAGGCTGAATCTGGGCCTGTTTCCGATACGACAATGCGGGTGGCAGAAAGTGCATCTGATACGCGCGGGTCTCCTGCTCAATAGCGGAGAGCCTTCGGAAGAGCACACCTGGCTTGGCCAGGGTCGCGGTTAGGTTGGGGTACTGACTTGATTCCTCTGTGAGTTGTCTGAGGTAATAATACATAGCCTGCGCAGCCGGCACGCGGCTGTAAAGGATATCGCGCTCAAGTCGCTTGCGCTCATCCTCCCGTCGACGCAGCTCATCCAAGGCCTTGCGTTTGTTGGCTCTCTCAAGCGCCTTGAGCCGCTGTGCCTCCGCGAAGGGGTCGATGGGCGGTTGTTGCGTACTTGCCCCGCAGCCCTAGAGTGATGTAGATGGTTGTGTGGATGTGCTTAGCGTGTGTAGAGCGGAAGGGCTTGGCCGTGGCCGGTGCTCGCGCATGGAAGTGCAACGCAGGTTCCAGTTTGGGTTCATAGCTGGAGTATTGTGCGACGTGATGTTCCCGAACAAACGAGTGAATGGGAAATCACATATAAGGAATTAATTGTATAGACAATTCTGCAACGTACCATATTGTTTGTTTTGCAATGCCACCCAAAGTACCCAAGGTTTGAATGGACTACACAAACTACAAGAGTAACTGAAAACGGCTCGGGCAAAAACGGCCTGTGGGGTCCCTTCGGTGCCCGGACCGCACCTCACACATTAAGAACGTCTTGGACCGCCGCCGCATGGGATGATCACACCCTGCACTGCATGGAGCTGTGTTGTTGGCTCCGGCCCCCCATGTCCTGGTCCTCGTTGACCTCGAAATGCCAGTCCGGAGACTCAACAATTCAACGGCTTGTGAGGTGGAGAAAGAAGACTTCAGATTAAATGTCACCTAGCTAGTGTATTTGACGCGAGATGATTCTAAGCGCGCCATTGATAACGGTACCAGGTGTGAGGGTGCCTGGAAAGTCGACGGTAGTGACCGGAGAGGTAGGTGAGATTTTGTGATTTCGAGAATATATCTCGCGCTTGAGGCCTCAAACGATCCCGCTATGCAGGCACACCAGTGTATCTCTCCAGTGCGCTGCGAAATCCCCGAACCCCTCGCGGCTTCAACGGGCCCACCCCGATCTACGCGGGTCGAAATCCAGTCCGGAGCGACGAAAGACCAGCCGAACTGCGTAAAAGCCCTGGGTGGCTAGGATGCTGAAAGGCTGCCTCCTGGGTGTGCGATTCGGATATAAATCATAGAAAGTTATAGCGACCATCGATATTCATTAGATGTGATGTTTTACACGAGTGTATGCCCTGTCCATTCTCGCGAATCAACTCCACGCACTCATTTCTCCAGCAAACCCACCACTAAACCCGCTGTTACCCCCTCTTTTGTAGACGCACGAGTGCCAGGATGGGCAAAAAGTTCGTCAAAACGTCCCGCAAGGGCCGGAGCAAGAAATCCCGTGCAAAGAAGCTCAAGGAAAAGAAGATCAAGGCAGACCGCAGCAAGGCCGACGAGGTGTTCCAGGGTCTGCCGCACTCGATGGTGTTCCGTCGTGGCAAGGTGGGCGAACACGTGTCGCGATTGATCCAGGACGTTCGTAAGGTGTTGTCCCCTCTCACTGCAGAGAAGCTCAAGGAGTCCAAGCGCAACGATCTTAAGGACTTCTTCCACGCCGCACACGTACTGAACGTGTCGCACTTCCTTATCTTCTCTCAGACCGCCGTGGGTGTGAACCTGCGCATTGCTCGTTTGCCACGCGGCCCCACACTTACATTCCGAGTTTTGAACTACTCTACAGTCCATGCTATCACTCGTTCGCAGAAGCGTCCCCACTCTCCCGGTGACGAGTTCTCGCGCTCGCCGTTGCTCATCCTGAACGGCTTCTCAAGCGACGCACCCCACATGAAGATCATGGCAACACACCTTTCCCACCTCTTCCCTCCGTTGGATATTACGCAAATGCGTCTGGCTGCCTGCCGCCGTGTGGTGCTCTTTAACTACATGCCAGAGACAGATACAATCGACTTCCGACACTACTACGTCAAGGTTGTCCCTGTCGGCCTCACCAAGGGAGTCCGAAAGGTGTTGAAAGGAAATATTCCCTCGATTCATGGCCGCAAGGACATCGCGGACTATGTCGAAAATCCCGCAACCATGTCTGATTCCGAGGCTGAATTGCCCGAGGACAGTCGAGTTGCAACGCCACAGAATATCGACAAGCTGAATCGGGTTGGAGGTACCTCGGCCATCAAGCTGCAGGAGATTGGTCCACGCATGACCCTCCAACTTGTCAAGATTGAGAGCGATGCTTGCGCTGGTGAAGTCCTTTACCATGCTCACATTACCAAATCAGAACAAGAAAAGCTCGATCTCGCAGAGCGTCACCGACAGCGTGCTGCGCTTAAGGCGGAGCGTCGTGCCATTCAAGAGGCAAACGTCTTGCGTAAGCAGAAGCTCAAGGAGGAGCGCGAGCAAGCTCGTGCAGAGGCGCGAGCAGAGCGTCAGCGCCTAAAAGCACTTCGACAGGCAGCCGGAGAGGAGGTCCAAGAAGATGAAGAAGAGGAGGAAGAGGATGAGGAAGAGGAAGTGGATGAGGATGAGGAAGAAGCACCTTCAGCAGACGAGGATGAATACGAATTCGAGAGTGCTGATTATGATGACGAGGAAGAAGACGGCACAGGGGGTTACTATGATGACAGTGACTTCGAAGAAGAACTCACGACTGAGAGCAAGTCTATACATGCAGACAGTACGTCTTCAGAATCTGAAGAAGAGGAAGAGGAAGAGGAAGAGGAAGAGGAAGAGGAAGAAGAAGATGAAGAGGAAGATGAAGGGGAGGAGAGTTCAGAGAACGAGAGCAGCGAACCCCAGCCCCCAACCAAGACGAGCAAAGCAGTCCAGCTTGGAACTAAGCGCAGTCATTCGCAAGTACAAAAGCGTCGCTAAGAGAGATTGAGTACATCAGACTCTGCTTGTGCATGTAGATAATAACTTGGAATACACTATTTGTCTAAGAGTTTTATTACTTCGCATTGAAACAATCGCTACTTGCATAATATAAAGAAACGTGTTCACCCCAGCTAGAGTACAATTAATGTCTTTGTGAATCTGTCAGACATACATCACAGGCTCACTCTGCCTTGTTGAGACTAGCGAAGCTACCTACGCGGGCGAGTCTGAAACGCTCGGATGTATCGATACCCATCGCGCGGAAAGCGTTGCGCTGCTGAATATTTTTCATACCGTCCACAGGTTTGGACACGGCACGATAGAAGAGAGCACAACCTGCCAAAAGCAGTAAAACAAAGCCAACTGCGCCGTATGTTACAGTCGACTCGTGCATCTCAACTCCCATGAACCGAGTTTTACCTTCAGCAAGAGATTCAGGGTAGACGCAAAATAGCTCGTCGTTCTCGCAAAGTCGTTCGGTTGCTGGCTTGGCTGCTGGGGTGCAGACCTCGGTAGAAACAGTCTGTATCGAATCTGCGTCTCGACAAAGAATGTCTCTCGTCTGCGGCTCGCCGCAGGCGGAGCAGGTTTCCCACTGAAGGGGGTACCAGCTGAATGCGTTAGGCAGTTTAGATTGGCTGACACATGAGCTCGCGTAACATGAACGGTTTCCTCCACAAGGAACACCGTCGTCCATCTGCACTACGCGATCAGTTACAAAGCTGTAACACAAGTTGGGATTGGAATTTGCCAAGGAACGACATAATTTCCTGGCGCAAAAATCCGATTGAGTAAAGGGGCATGCCAAATAAGGACCTCCAGAAACAGTTTGTCCCGTGACATAGCAGCTGCGATCATGAGTGACACAAGCACCAAGATAGCAAGCACCTGATGATGTGACTGTACCGTGACCAGGAATCGTAAACGAAGCTGAGCACTGATGACCAGGTCCCTTCACAAGATCCATCGGGCACTTTCCTGAACTACCATCGCACACCTCCTCTAGGTCACAAACAGTGGCAGCCGGCCGACAAACGAATCCCGAGGGCCTTGGTGAGCATGTCGTGCTGTCACAGCACGAATCTGCAGCGGAGCACGTAGCACCATTGACAAGCTTGCACTGCACTCCATCACAGCACGGGTCGATGTCCGAACAGTCGGCCTGGCCGCAGTCGCATTCCTCACCAGCTTCAACGAACCCGTTGCCACAAACGGGACTGTCAGTCCAAATTGACGCAGGTGGTGTGAGCAAACACGTTTTCTCAGTCGTGACAAAGGACTGGAAGTATGAAGCTGAGCATGTACTAAAGGAATCAGGAGGCGTCGCGCCAATTGTGCTGCGCATGATGTAGCCTGACCCATCACAGCCGTTGACTTGAGGGTCATCGTGCTGCATGGCGAAATTGTGGCCCATCTCGTGCGCGAGCACTGCCGCATTAAACGCAACGTCAGCGTTCGTGGACATCTCAATTCCGGCGTTGATAGGTCGATTGCACATCGCTGAGAGGTAAGCGTAACCAACCACCGATTCCTCAAAGTCGTGATAGGATAGCAAGTGACCGTTATCGTGTTCGGGCGCGCTTGGAGAGTTAGCTCGCCAACTTGCCCAGGCACTGAGCAATTGGTTAACACTGACTTCATTCTCGTTGCAGTTGGCACAGGTACCCACGGGAACCGTCCAAGGATCTGCAATCGTGAAAGACACCTGAGCGACGAGATGAACTTTCACTTCAGTACCAAGCGTCGGCTCTGCATTTGCGTACAAGGTCGCAACAACATTTGCAATTTCAGCAGCGGAAGACTCAGTTGCTGCTGCCTTCGCTTGCACACGTTTGTTATCATTACCAAGCAGCATTTTGACATGAACTGTGTCGGGTAGATCTTGAGCGGAAACGTCGCTTTGTCCTGATTGGGCTGCAGACGCCGCCTCGCTGACTGTGAGGAGACTGCCTGCCTCGTTTGTTGGCTCATCGAGTTCGTGGTGACTGTGACGGCTGTGGTGATGATGCGCGGAAGATGTGCCCTTCAGAAGTGCTGCTGCATTGAATTGATGGACATGGCCGCTCGAACTGCCCTGTGGGTTTTGCACGCCGCAGGTACTCCTGCTCAATGCGCTTTGGATACCCATTGAGTTAGTCGGTGAGATTAGACTATCGCGATCAACACGGTACACAACGTGGAGTGATCCTAGGGTGAGAGGAGCGTAGTCCACTCCTGCCATTGCTTGCTCGGCTTCGATTGCGCTGGCCATGGCAATAGCGAGATCATATTGTGTCAAGACGTTCAGCGCAGGTACAATTTCATACGCTACCGTACCGAGTCGGAAAACGCCTGAGAAGCCGCCGTGGCAGGTATCCAAAGCAGCCCACGAAGTAGTCTTTTGATCCAAAAACGACTTGGCTGCGGTGGTATCGAGGTCATTTAGAAGCTGCAGGCGTTGTGCTTGGAGGGAGACACGCTGGATCTTTGGAACCGTGTTCAGATCCTGACCAAGCGGCACAGTGCGCGTGGAAGACTCCGAAGTCACATCTTGCGCTGCCAAAACTGAGACAGCTCGAAGGTGTGGTGACACCTTCTTCTGTTGGAAGTCTCGAAGCGATTCAGTCATGCGAATCTGAGGAAGTGCAATGCCTCGATAGTAGCACATCTCGATGTCCTGCTTGGACCTAGGTGGCTTTTCCAGCTCCTTCATGCGCTTGCCATCCAGCCAGACCTGGCGCTCCTCGCGATAGGTGTCAGCAAACAGCTCGTCATTCCGTCGCAGCATAATCTGCACCAGCTCATTATCGACAACAAGGGAAAGCTCGCTAAGATTTGGCTGGGAAGCCAAAGGAAGGATCTCACCATGCAGGGACGTGGCCTTCAACTGTTCCTCGGTCCAGCCTCCCCACTGCGCGTCGGCCATGAGTTGAGCATGGAATAGAGTTTCTGCCGCTACTTCAACGCTTTGGAGGGAATCGTGTGAGTGCCCCTGTGACAACAGCTCGACGGCGGACTGGTTCGATTTCCGATTTTTCTTATCAAAGCGGGAGACACGCTGGACTGTGATGGGTTCCAACTCGGCTTCGGGAAATCCCTTCACAGGCCTCTGCTTCAAGAGGCTTGCAAGTTTACGCCAATCCTCCGCCGTGGAGAGCACGGTTGGGTAGCCTGCGTCCGCCAGAGTCTGTTTAGCGGCATTGACCTTCGGGCTTTGCTTTGCAATGCGCTCAGCCTCAGTGGCAGTGAGCGCATTGGGCTGGAATGGTCGGTTGCCATGTGTGCCTGCCAAGAAGTGGTTTGACTGAACTGATACAAGCTGGTAGTTAACGAGCGTGTTCATCAAGGGCCCGCGCTGCATCCGCCCATAGCGACCATACTCAGAGATGCCCTGCACGCTCGAGCACAAGCAGCCACACAGGAACACTGCGATAGATATCAAGAGACCCAACTTTCGACCCATTTTGTGACCTCTTTGTGAAGCCTGCTCGCGACGAGCGGAAGTAGAACACGTGTCGTGCAACGACTACAACTAGGCCTCTTGCCTACACGTGCGTACGTCTCGTGCGCAGACGGATTCGCCCTAGAAAAGTGATCAGATACGAGTTCCAAGCGGCATGCGTTAGTCTTTGCCATGGCGATGGCGAGCGAAAAGGGCGCGATTGTGGATGTGGTCTGGCGAAAGAGCACAGGACAACCATGTGAATCCAGTGGTAGTGTTAGCACACATTGGCAGTATGACAATGCCTGCTATTCTGAGTCCTTTCTAACGTGCCTCGAACACGGTTGAGGGAGATTCCATCCACCCAACTGTTTCCATCCACCTTCTCTCAGAAAAAGAACCGTTTCCAGGGCGTTTGCAGTGCAGCCACGGCACACACTCCCAGTCAGAATGCATATTCCCAGCTCATAGCGCCTGACAAATTGCCTGCAGAAGTGAGTTGCTTGGGCACCTGCGGCTTGGCATCGTACCAGCCCCCAGGCAGGAAAAACTGCGAGTTCGGAAGCAAAAGTTGCGAAGGTATCATTTTCGTCGTCATGTCAAAGAGCGTGAAGGGAAACACCAAGAAGGTTGAAGAGCCTAGAGCGACTAAGTCCAAGGTCACAAAGACGGTCGAGGACGAGATGAAGGATGCCACCAAAAAGTCCACAAAAGGCTCCACGGCAACCAAGACCACCAAGTCTGTCGAGGATACGGGCCTTGGGCAGAAGCGCAAGGCGGCAGCGAAGACCCCCGTGGTCGAATCGGACGTCGAGTCCGGCGCCAATGACTCCGAGACTGAGTTCATGGCTGTTAGCGGTATGTCTGATGAGGAAGGCTACGACTTTGCTGATGTTGAGGGCGGCTCGGACAACGAAGCGGAGGAAGATGATGCGGAGGAGACACCAAGTAAGTACACGCCCCTATATGGAATGTATTGTTGCACGTCTTACTGGGAATCTATTGTGTGCTGTATTGCATCGCAGGATTGCTTGCTGTTATGTTCTTATAGAGGCTCGGAACTCACATCCTCTTGCAATCACATTCGCATGAACTACTCTAGTCCCCAAGGCAGAGCTTATCAAGGCCGCACAGGCTGCCAAGGCCAAGCTTGAGGCCAACAAGGCTAAGAAGGGTGCTGAGACTGCGGCTGCAGAGTCGAAGGAGGACTCGGGCAAGTCAGAGGCAGCAAAGAAGGTGAAATTGGACGCAGAGGCTCCTGTGGGGATTAGCAAAAACTCATCACTCGAGAAGAAGGACCGCCGCAAGCGTATGAAGCTTGATGAGGAGAATGCAAAGCGACCTTGGGGGCCCAAGCCTGACCGAGGTGTCATCTGTGTCTCACGTATTCCGTTCGGCTTCTTCGAGGATGAAATGCGAACATTCTTCGAGCAATTCGGCACAGTCACCCGAGTCCGACTATCACGCAACAAATATGGCCGCTCTCGACACTACGGTTTCGTCGAGTTCGAGGACAAGGAAGTTGCGAACATTGTTGCAGATACTATGGACGGCTACATGATGTTTGGAAGAATCCTGCAGGTTCAGTACATCCCCTACGTCAATGTCCACCCTGACACATTCAAGTTTGCCAACAAGCCCGTCAAGATCATCGATTGGGAGAAGAGGAACCGCAAGAAGGTTAACGTCGAACGAACTGCAGAGCAAGTTGATGCGATCAATCAACGAAATATTCAGCGTGAGGCCAAGCTCCGCAAGAAGCTGGCTGAAATGGGTCTCGATTACGACTTCTCTGGCTTCGAAGGCAAGCGTGTTCCCGAATATGAAGAAGTCCCTAAGCCCAAGGCCGCCCCCGCTGCTGCAAAGAAGGCGTCCAAGGCTACTCCACCAGCAGAACCCGAGGCTGCTACTGCACCTGTCTCAAAGAAGGCCGTTGCAGCTAAGGCAGAAGCAGAAGTTGCAAAGCCCAAGTCTGTCAAAAAGCCAGCAGCCGAGCCTGTCGTTGAAGCCGTTCCCGCTAAGAAGGCAGTAGTTGAGAGCTCTAAAGTCAAGAAGTCAGCAGCACTTCCTACCAAGGCAGCTGCAGTCGAGGCAACTGCAAAGAAGGTCGTCAAGAAGAAGTAAATCGGATCATGATTGGGTGATGAACAACTGAATGAATGATTGAATGAATGGCTAACCTTACATGTACATCACCTGGGCGTGAACTGTTTCCTGACATGCTCCTTTATTAACCCGTGACATACAGCAAGCGTTCTTATGTACTTGTACAGTTTACCTTTGGATGTATGCCGGATCCCCAATCTTAAACATGCATGTAGAGTTTCAGCTGCCGATATGTCACTACAGAGCATGTATGCTGACGAAACCGAAAACCAGCCTGATTTGCCGAATCTCAGTCCTTTTTCTGTCAGAATCAGAACTTGAAGTTTCGAGCGACGGGACGCGAGATCTATCGAACAAATGTCACACGCAGGCCCAACACGTCTTAAAGCCGTTATTATTGGTGACTCTGGCGTGGGTAAGACCTCGCTTCTACGCAGATTCGACCAGAAACCATTTAAAGAAGATCCCGGTACAACAATCGGCTTGAACCTCACCACACGGCAGCTTGTGCTGAATGGAGAGACCATACAAGTGGTGTTTTGGGACACTGCCGGTCAGGAGCGCTTCCGTACTATGACACGATCCTTCTACCGCAACTCAGACCTCGTAATCATCGTCTTCGACGTCGCGAGCCGCTCGAGTTTCGAATCAGTAGATCAGTGGTTGGACGAGATGCGGAGGTCAGCTGAGCCTGTATACACCGTATTGATTGGAAATAAGATAGATCTCCCGGATCGTCAAGTCTCCACGGAAGAGGCCCGCCAATTCGCTCAGGAGCGGTCACTAGTTTATTTGGAAACCTCAGCTCGAACAGTCGTCACCCTAGATGATTGTCTGATGGAACTCGTGGAGACTTGCCTTTCGCGCCAGCGTGCTAAGGCTGCGGGCGATGAAGACTCAGGCGAACAGGCAGAGTCGCAATCTGAGTCCGTCTCAGTGGATGCAGAGGCTGAATCAGGAGGGAACTCAGGCTACTATTCAGGATGTTGTACATGATCATCAATCGACCAAGAGACCCACTTCGGTCCACCAACCAAGGATGTATGTATTCAAGTCCATTGTCTCCACTATGTTTAAGAATAGACTGCATATGCTAGCCTTGTGGACGGGGCATGGAATCACTCACTGGTCCAGACGATGTCAGGCGTGTTACTGTTTCGGCTATTCCCTCCCCCCTCATCCCGAAAAAATCGGAAGCGTTGCAACAACCTCAAGGGTTTGAGATCTGGGCTAAGGGTGCCTCGCGCGTGTGTGCGGCATTCACTGATGAGGATGGCTAACTTGTGTGACTCGTATCCTTGAAATTCTCGCTCTTGGCACGATCGGATCTAAGAGATCCTTAGAGGATGTGTTTCGGGCCTTCACAGACATTTCACTTGTCTTGTGGAGGATGGGTGTCAGTGAGCAATGTCCGTAGCTGTTTCAGCCATGCCAGCGTCGTGTATGAGAATAGATCCCTTACATCACTTCGTCTCCTTCACGACTCGATGACAACTCGTCTGCCTGTTCTGTATCGGCACCGCATCGCAACAGTCTTGTTTCGGAGAGGCAGGCAGAGAAGCCTGCACCCTCCCTCACCTTGCTTCACACCGACACATTGCTCATCGCTCGATGTCACGGCATCGTTCTCTCTTGCGCTTTGGTCACACTTTAACCCTTACTCGATCACTTCTAACACGAACGTCTTCAACCCGGGTCTCTCCTCTCGCAATTGCACCAACACGCGATTTGTCCTACTGTGCATCGCAAACGCCCACTGTCGCACTGGCTCTGGCAGCCTCAGCAACGCACAGTGCACTCTGCTACAGGCTTAACTTCGTACTCAGCCGTCGCTTTCTCTCAGGGAGCTTAGTACGCAACATCAAGGTTAATAGCACGCGTGGCTCGAATCAACGTAAAATGTCCATTCGACGTGCAACTCACCAAGGTGCATGGTACAGCGATAATGGTAAGTAGGTTCATCGCTTTCGAGAACTAGATTGTTGTCTATGGGGGGTTCTCTAATCTAGGAATGATGAATTCGCTCCGAACTCATTGATTGCATCTTCTCCTTGACCTCCTAATAGCTCGCGTATTAACAAATGAACTGAACAGCTGGCTCTCAAAGGTCACCGAGACCTTAGCCGGAGCTCGTGCGCTGATCGCACCTCATGCAGGTTATAGGTAAGTATTTTGCGTTGCGGGTTGGGACAAGTCACCATTCAAGTCACCATTTAACGTGGCCATCGCGTTCGGCGGGGCTAGCAGGCATGGACAAGGGAAAGCTCAGTCTTTACTACGCTTCCTGCTTGCCACACTGATTTAGATACTCCGGCGAGACTGCTGCACATGCGTATAAGCAGCTGCAGCTAAACACCAAGGCGCGAAGAATCCTCATTTTTGGCCCTTCGCACGTTTATTACCTGCAAGGTTGTGCAGTAACGCGCCTGTCCATCCATGAAACGCCTTTGGGTAACCTGAACGTAGATATGGCGGTTCTTGATAAGCTCAGGGCGACGAAGAAGTATGGACTTATCCCATATGAGTCTGATGAGGATGAACACTCCATCGAGATGCAGTATCCATACATCAAGCTGGTGACCGAAGGACGGGAGAACGTTTCGATTGTCCCGGTGATTGTGGGTGAGCTTACTCCCACCACTGCACGTGAGCTCGCCCAGCACTTCCTGCCTTACATGCGTGACGATGAGAACTTCTTCGTCATCAGCAGTGATTTCTGCCACTGGGGTCAGCGCTTTCGATACAAGCCCTACCAGGACCAAGGCGAGCGTATTTGGGAGTGTATCAAGCAGCTTGACCGCAAGGGCATGGATCTCATTGAAAAACTGGATCTAGAAGGGTTCTATAATTATTTGGAAGAGACCGAGAACACAATCTGTGGTCGGAACCCAATCCTACTCTTCCTCGCAATCGTTGAAGCTTACAATAAGGAACGAGCAGCCGCAGGCACCAGCACCATTGCAGGTGCCAGTGAGGCAGCTCCATCCGTTGCAGAAGGCGTCTCAGAGACGAAATCGGAAGCTGACTCAGAGCTTGCATTCAAGTTCATTCATTATGCACAAAGCGACAAAGTGAAGAAGCCGTCAGACCACAGCGTCAGCTACGCTGCAGGTGCCGCGTACCCCTGTGCATGTGCTTCAGGAGATGTTGCTGCTTCTACTGGACAGACGAAAGAATAAGTCTGTACTCAGTGTGGATTTCAATACAGGCCCGCCGCAAGTCCCTTCACTGCGTCTTCAACATTGGTTCCAGGAAAAACTCAACAAGGATCATCGTATAAACATAATCTTATGATTCAATTCTAATGTATATAGGGCCTTCAGCTCATAGGTCCTGCATTGTTGCTGCTGAGATCACATTCTCAACCTGTATCCGCTGAAAGCGAGCTTAAAACACCCAAATGTGATTCCTGCAGCTTGATGTCTGACCTAGGGTGGATGAAATCACCCAAACCAGTCACACATGTCAACGTGAAACGCTGTGAAATGCGACGAGAGATGTAATGTTAGTATCAAGTCTATGCAATATTTTTGTTGTAAACCGTGTGATGAATCCATCTCCCATGTACAACCCTAAAGAAATCCCGTCAAACCTCCAGGAATCGACGCGGAAGTGATGGGCAACCCAGATATTTCCCAGCAAGACCTACACTAGCCATTGTTGGCGTGGCTATTTGGGATATGGCCTCCCAGCTCTTGTGTGTGCTTTCTCGACTCATGCAATACTTAGTTTATGTGTCGTTTTCGAATCACATCCCCGCCCTCACCACTAGTACACAGCCTCTAGGCCTCCTGCAAGCTTCAGCCTCAAGGTGATTCTCACGCAAAGAGAGAGTGTCGCCGTCGACGTGTAGTAGCATATACACCAGCGACAGTAGGAGAAGCTAGGGCCGCAGATACATCGCTCACCAGTATGGGTGGAAGTGTCAGTCGCCATCTCTGGCCAAGCAGCCATTTTATTTCGATCGAGGATGCCTTCAAACTCTGCACCCCAGATGAGATTGAGGCGTACATACGCCTCTTCTACAAGTCCATCAAGAATCAGTCCGTACCACGGTTTCTAGAGCAGTCTTTATCTGCGGCGCAGTCTGTTAGAGCGTCACCAACCCTCCATAGACTCTTTTTGGCGGCTGCGATCTTCACCAACGAGGATGGTGTTTGTTTGCTGGACCTCTCCGCCTTGCAGCGTGAACTCGCAAAGTCATCTCCTGCCGTGGAAACGGCACTCGCGCCCCTGCTTAGTCAGCAGGCGCTCAAGGCCAAGTTCACAGAGAAAGACTATGAGATCCCGACCATGACCGAGCCGGAGTTCGTTGCTTGCCTGAACCAGCGGATGATTCCGGTCGAAATTTCGAAGCGGTTGTATCGTGCTGCTTGCCAAAGTCTTACAGATGTGTACCAGGCCCGAAAAGAGACAAGTCTCTTTACGAACAAGGAACTTGCCCAAATCGCGACAGAGGAGAAGGAAATGATGAAACTATACGCCATGACCGAAGCGTTTGAGTCCCAACTGCGTGCCAAGCAGAGTGGCGAAGAGCATGGAGTGAAGAATGAAAGGACGTCTGCCGGCGATAATACTTCAACCGCACAAAGTGAAAACCTCTTCCAAGACATCGAGCCTTACCTGCTAACGCTACTTGCATCCAGACGTCGTGTTAAGCACGTAATCCGTATAGCCAACGAGCATCTTCAGAGCGAAAAACGCGAGCTGCTCACCTTCAATCACTTGACCGCGCTCACCTGTGAAGGATTTGTTACATTTTGCGCTGCAATGTCCGGCACCCGTCGTATCCCTTCGGTGAAGCAGCGATTCTTCCGTGCAAATGTTATTTACGCGACATACGCAAATGAGTTTGGCTTGCACAGTGAAGACTTCACCGCATTTAAGGAGTTCGTGACCGGTAGCCGTTATGGCCCTCCACCTTCAAGAAAGTATCCTGAGTGGACTTGCATTTCTCCTTCCTGTCTAGAGAGCTTGCTTCGGTTCACTTTTCTGGGTGACGCCAAGCGGTCCGAGACCCCGATAAATTACACCGATTCCTATGCCCTTGTGAGAGGTGAGTCGTCGGTCTACACGCGCCGCTTGACACGCAGTGAGCTGAGACGCGAGATCCTTGATGTCTCAAAAGTAATAGCCTATTGGTACGGTGGCTCTGAGAAATCCTCCACACAAGCCTCTCTCCAGGATGTCTTCACAGCCGTATATGACTCAACGGCCCGTGCAACTTTCATCCGTGAAAAGACTCCAGCCCAGCCTTCAAGTGCAGAAACGGAGGAACCCCCTATCATCCACTATCGATGCTGCTACCAGCATCACCCAGGCTGGGCTGAGTTCCACAGATGGGCCTCCACTCACTCCCAATCGCCCATTCTCATGCCGAGTTTCCATGGTCTGCTCTTGGGAACTTCAGATGTTTCCGCTACACTCAGCAAGGTTTCTCCGCAGGCAGTGGCGACCACTAGCTCAGCGTTGGTAGCTAGCCTGGAACAAAAACGATTGGCAATGTTGAGCAGCACTTTAGGTATCGATTTCGCCCCGACATCGACTGCGACGGATCCGGAAGGACGTGTCGCTGAGATCATGACAATCACAGATCGTCGCTTAACAGCACACGTGGGCAAGTCAGTAACCGCTTCTTCATATCTCCTTTCCAAGTTAACCACGACCGAGTTGGCGGCCTTAGCCCGAGATGTTGCAGGTCTAGACTCTACCAGCGACACTTCCCTCACTTCGCAACTCGTACAGATGTTAACTGTGTTCTGCAAGGGTGCTGCACAGGGATGCACTCAAAAATCTTCTGAAGATCTTGCCAAGGCCGTTAATGCCTTCGTCCATGCGGTTGATTACCTGGATCCAGTTCCCACGTCAGGACTGGCCCAACCCGCAAAGCTTGGAACTGTCCTGGCGACTACGCTCCTGTTACGCCCGGGTAAAAATGAATCCGGCCCTGATGCGATTCTGCGGCTAGTTCATGAGTCTCGGGAGGAAAAGTACGACCCCACAAGTGAACAAGGTGTTGTTGCAGCACTTGCTAGTTTGGCAGCCATGCTTTCCTTGCCATGTGTCGTGCTCAATGCAATCTTCGCATCTCGCGGCAGCAGCGATGTGGTGATTAGGAATTGGCCTGGTCTCGCTCCCACTAGCACACGGTCGAATGCCCAAATCATATTGGAGGCCTTGCAAGCCTCAGCAAGTGTTACCCGAGACTTTGTTCACAACCAATTGAGCAATGCGGACCTCGATTGCTCAGCTTCTCAGAAGTCACTCGCACTGTCGATGGAGATCCCCGCCGGATTACTCTCTGCGGAATGGCTCCGCGAGTACGCCATCGCGACCTTTGGGACTCCAAGGGCCTTTGAGCTGCTGTATAGGGTTGTTTACCCCGTGCCGCTAGAAGATGCTGAGTCTAGTATTGACTTCACCGCCCTGCCTAATCCTGATCAGCAAGTTGTCGTGCCAGTCGGACCTATAGATAACTCTTGCTTCCTCGCACGGTCTGAAGGAGTTCTCCCTGCAAATCTATTTGACCCCGAACCCTTTAAACGGGCCGAGGTGTCATCACCTTACTACTACTTCGCACACACACTTCGACCGAACGCCCTGCTGCTGCTTCCAGGTAATGGCAGGGCCGAGCCGGGCGAAGCACAGTTTACCCTCATTTCACCGCTCAGCTTCGCAGTACTTCGCGCATGGTTCCGTGGAGGGCCCGTGGTCGAACGACCCCTACGCATCAGCCCCCTAAAGGCGAGCAAACCGAGCAGTATGGAGTCCGCGTTGGAGCCGATTAAAGTTCAAGAGAAGTCTGTTCTCACATGGAGTCACAACCAGCGAGTCCTGTGTGCCTTGGAGGTTCACGCCACTACAGCCAGAGTCTATTTGGCGCCGCTTCCTAATGCTTTGCCAGCACCGCCACCACCCGGTCTAGACTTCGTGACAAATCGCAGTGGACCCATTGACTCAGATTATGAAGGACGATCTAAGGAAGGGGCCAAAGCGACAAGTGAAGGTGAGCCGACGTCTAGCTCACAAGCGATTGGAACTACCGCCACTTCAGGAGCTAGTGGGATCTTCGCTTCGTCATCGTCGAGCCCATCCCAATCTCCGCTCCCAGCAGCGACCAGCTCATCTGATGACGGTGCCATCGTGGTTCTTCCTTCTTTGTCAATACCATTCTCACGCCATACCCCACTCGGTGCGATCCTTCCCCTTTTGGAAGCGATGATCGCACCCCAGGTTCTCCCACCCGGCGTATTGCATCAGTTTAACGTACACCGCAAACTGCAGCAAGGTGTCGCTTCGCTCTCCACGTTGGCTGCCATGCGAACCTGGAAGCCGTCCAAGGTTCTGTTCAAGTACTGCCGCATCTGGCTTTCAGTGTCTTCTCATTGCGAGGTTTGCTGCGATCGACCGGAGTTGGCACAGCAACCCAACGTCACATATTCGGTTCTGCTCAACAAACCGGTCCCATCGGAGCTTACCCGACTGGAGGGCTCGGGACAGTTAGGGGCCAGAACGGCGCCTACCACAATTGCGTCCATGACCCTGGGAGAGGCTGTCGCGCGACTGCATGTTGGCGCGCGAGAACGAGTTTCGGCCTTTATGCGAGCTGCGATGCAGGGAATGGAACCTGCAGCCGCACAAGCGATTGCACAAAGTGCAGCGAAGCAGAGGCAGACTGAAGTAATGCTCGGTCAGTTTAATGTGTTCCAGGACCTTCCCTCCGTCGAGGGAGCGACCGACCCAACTAACCAACCTGCATGGCTTTCAATGGGTAAGTGTAGATGTTTCTTCATATTGGTAGATCGCCGTCTACCGTACTCGCTGAGCGATAACTCACTTGCGGACGCGGTTCGCGAAGCCCTCCCTGGCGAAGCTGCCTCCACAGTTGCGCGACTAAGTGAAGAGGGACCTAAGGGGTCAAGCCTGCCAGGATGGACACCTGGAGGAGTACGTGACCGAGCTGATGTGAACCCAGTATTCGACATCTGCGAAGGCTTATTGCTGCCGCCTCTGCTTGATCCAGTTGCTGATGGTAGGATTGAGCCCAGTGTGTCTCCTACCGTCATCGACATGGAGAAGTCTCAGCGCAATTCAAGCGTAGTTACTACAACTCCCACAACAAGTGTTGTGACCACTACGCCAGCGAAGAAGCCCCCCGCCACGGCCGTCTTTTTGACGCCTACTGTTACTTCGGCGCCTCAATTGATTCGTATGGAAAGCTCCCGCATGGTGATGAGTGTTAGTCGACCCATCGGCCGTCACCCACTGTCGCAGCTATCGAACGGCCGAACTGGCCTGTACAACCTAGGTAACACGTGCTTCATGAATTCGGCACTGCAAGCGCTTGCCCACCTTCCCACCTTTACTGAGTACTTTCTGTTTGGCTTGCACCGAATCGAAAGGGCGTACAACAACCCTCAGTGCCGACATCAGATTTCACAAAGGTATGCGGAATTTATTCACAAACTGTATGGACTCGACGTTGCCAGCAGCTCCAATCTAACAGATATAACGAGGATTCCCCTCGCCTGGGGAGCGAAGGCTATCGCTAGTAAGGATGCCAATGGTGGAGACAAACGTAAGACCCAACGTGCAGATGCCATGACACCAAAAGACCTCTACCGTGCTGTGGTCGAGCATTATGATTATTTAGGCGATCGACAACAGCACGACGCACAAGAGCTTCTCGCTGTACTCTTAGATGCCATTCACGAAGGCCTCAACCGTCGTTATCTATCGCCCTCTGTGCAGCAGTTAGCGCGCCAGAATGCCCCTGAATATTTTGAGCGGCTAGATGCCGCGGAACGTTCGCTAGAGGAGGTTGTTGCAAGCCACTCTGCCGCCAACAAAGCCATCCAACTGGCCGCAAAGCTTAAGGAGGAGGCCGCCGCGGATCCCAGCAAGGCTGAGCAGGCACGCCAAGCTGAAGAGGCAGCCGCGTTGGTCACACTTCCTACACCCATGGAAGAAGCTGAGGTGTCCTTCCAGCGGTACATGTCGCGTAATCGCTCAATTGTCACTGATTTATTCGGAGGTAGGTTCAAGTCCACACTGACTTACTTACGCTGTGGACGTCAGAGTATTACGTTTGACCCATTCTTGATGTTGTCATTGCCGATTCCGCTTGCGCCTGTCAATGCACCTGCGTCTGTCGCCTCACTCATAGACCCTGAGGCGGCTGAGATCCCAATCTTAGTAATCCTACGCCCGCCCTTGGCAACTGCAAGTCGGATGTATAAGAATGCCGAAATGGGTGTTCTCAACCAGCACGATCTCTCTCGCAAACCGGTATGGTTGAATGTGCGTGTTCCAACAACTACCGTCGCAACGATGTCCGGGATCACCAAGAGCTCATGTTCTATTCGAAGTCTCAAATCTTGCACACTCGCGTCGCTGAATAAGCTCGATGTCCTGCGCGAAGACCCGACGTCTCCCACGGGATTCACGACGACCCAATCTAAACCGTTTGCCATGCGAGAGTTCCAGCTCCTTGCGGTCAAGGGTGGAGCGTTTGAAACATATCTTTTCGAATACGCTAGTATCGACCCTTCGGAGTACAATGCAGTGCTACATTCGCAGCGTTTATCAGCCGAGCAGGCAGATGGTTCTAACCGCCCCTGGACAAAAATGCGACTTCTTGTATGTGTTCAACTGCCGTCGCCCGCTGATCTTGAGCTCGAAATGAAGGCGCGACGCCAGCGACAGGGACTAGCTGAATCATCAGCGAATGGTGTCATCTCTGATGAAGACCCCTTTGAGGCCGAACTGCGTGCCAGGCATCGGTTGGCTCCCAGAGCCGAAGCGCAAAAACCCGCGACGATTGTTGCTAGTGATGACGACGCAGCAAGAGATGATAAAGCTTATCGAGGCTTGCAGGATAAGGCCGACGAAGACAATGCGCAGCCCAAGCCCCAACCTCACATCACTCTTAGACAAGCCATCGCACGATCACCTGTTGCGGCTAGACACCTGTGGCCCCGAGCACCGCCCGTCGTACATAACATCTCATCGCCCGAGTTCTTCAAGCAATCTGTTTCGAATATTCAAAGCTCCGTTGTATGTGGCGATGGCATCACCTTCCCGGACCCATTCCGTGGTGCACTCTCGCCAGGTTCAATTTTCGATGTCGTTGATACCGTAAATACCTGGTGTCCTGCTACCGTCATTGCAGTCCGCTATGTCACCCCATACTTACTCGCAGCTGAAAAAGTACTTGAGCGCAAGCGAGCCAAAGACCAACCTCAAAACGAGCTAGGATGGATGATGCTGGAAGCCAAACTTCGCGCGGACGCATTTAAGCGTTTAGAACTGCAGGCTATGTGTGCTGAAATATTCTCTCCTAAAGGAAAGGAGGAGCCACTTCTACTGTCGGGCCCAACCGGAGCTTCGCATGTGTATCAGTATTCGCGCTTGCGAGACAAGCTCGAGGAAGTCAAGCGCAAATTGGGTAATAATGCTAAGGCATCACAGACTGCTTCCAAAACTTGTACCACCGAGGCCTCTACTGATGATGAGAATCGTCTGCTTCCCAAGGGACTGATTGAAGACGAACACGTCGATTTCATCCCCGATGGTATTATTTTCAAGTCATTGGGTGTTGATGGCGTTGGTTATATCCCAGCTCCCTCGCAAGAAGACCTTGAGATTGAGCGGTTTATTACCCATGCCGAACTTGGTCAGCAGTCAGGAATTCAGGCCCAGGCTGAAGTTGAACTCACTACGAACCGAAGCCGTTTGCAACGTGCTTTCTATCAGGAACGTAAGGGTGTTCACCTCGGCGTTATGTATGATGAAGAGGGTCAAATGCTACTGAATCGAGCTGAATTTCGTGACGTTTACAAGCTTCTTGAGGCAGAACCCAAATCTCCGCAGGGTTGGATCTGCCAGGTCCGTATTCACTATGTCGACTGGGCTCGCAAATGGGATGAATGGATAGATGTGTCAACGTTACTCAATTTGGCATCACAGGCAGTTGAACCACAAAATGATCAGCTTGAAGCGCTACGAAAGGATGCCCTAGAATCCCGATTCGCCGTAGCAAGCCAGATGGCTCGATTGCGGAATGAGTGGACTCGTGACAAGATTCACAACTATAAATTTGAACGTGCGAAATGTGCTGAAAGCTATGAACGAGGAGATATGCAAGGCGCGGGGAAACTGAGGGAGTCAACAAAGCAGTGGGTCTGGGAAGATGAGGTTGACGTTAGGCTTGGTGACTCCCACTTGCTCAGAATCTTGCATCGTTGTATTACGGCTGCAGCTGATGGTCCCTACGCAGTTGCAGAAGCACTGGCGGGTCGCTCCTCTCCATCAGCATGTGAGAGAGTTTTGTTCGCCCTTCCAGAATTGGTCATTCTACCTAAGCCGATTTCATCAACACCAATCCCAATGCCGGCACAGCCCGCTGGTGGCCCCACTGCAGAGAAGCCAAAACTCACTCATTATTGGGGACCAAGTACAACACTGCTCGATCTATACGAGACTGTGTGGAACAATGCGTCCCACCGCTTTGCATATGAGGAGGGCCTGCCAACGCTTTTCAAGAAGGGACCAGATGGTCGTGTCTGGCTGCCTGAGAAGTTGCCGTTTGTATTGGTTACGACGAACCATGCCGGAACAACGTGCTCATCTTGCCCGTGGTACAAACACTGCACGGGTTGCCCGCTTCTGCTCTCATCAGCAGTCTCCTATAGTGCACCTGTTGAAACCGTACCGCATCCTGTGCTCGGACAGCTGTCCCTCGTCTCCGTTGGTCCACTTGAGCCATTGACCCTCCAGCAGGATGTCAGCTTGGTGGCTGACTGGGACCCAACCTTTGCGGCTAGATTCCTAAATTTCAGTGAAGCTGAGAGTGTAACTGTTGGCTCCGCCCTAGCTGCTGCCACTGCTGCCAGTAGCATATCAAATGGTCCAAGTTCGCTGGGTGCCGCATATACGGCGGCAATCTTGTCTGCAAGTTTCGGAGCCACAGGTGCGCAACCTCGGCGCAAATTGTCACTCTTTGACTGCGTAGCTGCTTTTACGTCCCCAGAAATGCTGACAGGAGACAACGCCTTGCGCTGCAGCCGATGCAAGCAGAAGGAAGATTGCGCAAAGACGTTGGAGCTTTGGACAGCGCCTCCTTACCTCATCATTCACTTGAAACGACTTCTTGCCAATCAGAAGCTGCAGATAGAAGTCGATGCGCCAATTACAGGCTTGGACATTACACCATTCTTAGCGCGTCGGGACACCGCAGGCCCACATGTACCACAAGAATTCAAGAAGTTGGCCGCGAAGAAGAAAAAACAAGAAGAATCTTCAGCCAAATCCTCCACAATGGTCAGCCCAACTGCTTCAGCAGCAAGCGGAATATCAAGTGTAGCTTCCGCGGCAGCCAGCGCAGATTCACTGCCTGCTGACCTTGATTCACCTCTGGAGCCACTTGATGACGATGATGACGAGGAGGAGGAGGAGGATAACTCAGAAGAGGATGTCAGCCTTGACGAGACCTCTGAGCCCGATCAGGCGGTGGATGACTACATGTCTAAATCCCCCGATGCTGCAGCTCAGACTGGATCATCGATTCGCCCCGTGTATGATCTGATATCCACCATCGAGCACCGTGGTAGCGCTATCGGAGGACACTATGTGGCCAAGGCTCTAGACGTCCGTACAGGCACCTGGCATCTGTACGATGACTCATGGGTAAGCGAAATTGATGAATCATCTGTGGTAACATCGAACTCTTACATGCTCTTCTACCAACGACGTGACCTTGTTCGTGGTGCTGCCGGCCCCACCTCTGCCCAAGGTTCCACAGAGACCAAAGCCGTTACAGATGAGACTTTGCCAGCACCCAAGCTGCAGCGCTCGTCGTCCCTGGGTCGCGGATCGTCTCTGAACTTGTTCGCGCAAGGCAAGCAGGCGTCGCCGCCCGTTGTGGAACTGTTACACCGCTACTTGACAGCAGACGAACTGTCTAAGCTCGCACCCAACGTCCTAGACGAACTAGCCAAACGTGGAGGTAGCTCTGCGCTCGCTCCAGGTGGAGGTGCGCGAGGAAAGAAGAAGTACGCGATCGAAGAAGAGCTGCCCGCCCTGGCAGATGCGGAAGAACCCGAACCAGAGGCAAAGCCTTCCGGTAAGGACCAAGACCCCAAAGTTTCTGCGAAGGTGTCATCGAAGCCTAAGGCAGGCGAGCTCCCTGAACCTACTGCCAGTGGCTGCTGTGCACCGAAGAAAGACTCCGGTAACGGTAACGCGTTTGATAGTGAGGCCTTCGAGGGGGTTAGTCCAACTTGCACGATTGCTTAGGTTGCTTGTTGTGCATCTTCATTGATAAGCGTTATCCTACTGGTATAATAGTGGAGCGATTACCTGATAACCGAGCATTTTATTGTAACATATCTCAAACAACAGCCTCTTTTAATAGCCGAAGAATAACGGCTTGGTCCGCACACCATTACACTGCACATATACTGCATAAAGAGATGCTAATTTCGCCGATAGATTAACCTCAACACCCTGAACTAGCGCACACCACTCCAGACTTCCGGCGGTACACTCAAGCGCTGCCAATCGTATAAACAGAGCCTCTCGGGCCGCCTCGCGAGCTTGTTCCCGAACCCTCCGCATTTCCTGAGAGCGCTTGTGAGCTTCTAGTCTGGCTGTCTCATCCTCTTCTGACCTCTCATCGAGATTATTACCACTTGCAAGGAAGTCTTCCAGTTGCAGCGGAGCCTCACTCTGCTTACGGCGTTGGTTCTGCTGCAACAGGAAGTCGTTTACGATGTCCTCTTCCTCGGCGCCAGCGATGGCATCCTTCCGCGCCACCTCAAGCATTGCGGCAACGGCAGCAATCCATGGGGCAAGTGAAATTAGTTCGAGTGCACGCTGCAGCGATCGCAAGCAGGCACGGCGCGCGGTCCTTGCTGCCGTCTCAGCACGTCGAGTGGCGGCTCGCCAGCCGTCAAAAGCATACCACCACAGTGCCGAAACTCCGGTGCCCGGAGCGAGTTCGACTGACTTCAATGTTGGGTCGAGCTCTTGTGCCTCAAGCCACTCCTCACCTTCAGTTTTAGCGGCCTCGAGTTGGAGCAGTGGACATGGTTTAGAGGTATCACTGCTGATTCGGAAGGTACTTGGATGCGGAGGCACAGGCCCCAGAATTGGGCCGCGCGAATCTAGATCGTCACGGATTTGTCGTAATCTCTCCGTCCGTGAACTCGTTCCTGCTGCCGCACTAGCAAGTGTGACGGCTGAATGGAGTCGGTCGGCTGAGCAGGTTGGTATACCTAGGAATCCCAATGTCGACGCAATGTCCAGTGTAGACATGATATCCGTGGCGAGCGCCCGTAAGGCGGGGGAGAGCAGGTCCAGCGAAGATGCCTTCATGTCTGACCCGTGCTTACCCAGACACAACTTGTCTAGTTTTACGCTGAGGCCGCGAGGTGGCTGGGGCATGTTGCTCACGGGCAACGACTGTGCTGGCACGGAGATGGGTGGCGGCGGCTTGTACGATGGGAAACTAGGTGGATTGAACGCGAACATTGCAAAGGTTAGTGTGAGGGCAGGAAGTACTTCACTCGCCATCAGCGATGCCATGACTTTACCTGGCATGGAGCTTGGGCCGAGCAAATGCTCAATGAAGTGCATCGAAATAGGCTGGCAAGCTGAGGGCCCCATCCATGGGTGTTCTGCAACAATATCAGATAAGAAATGGAGTGATATTGGTTCGTTTGCGACCAACCGACCCGCCAATGGCGCCTGACGACCACGAGGCATTGCAGTCGTGGTTTCTAATGCGTATTCATCAACCACCATTGGACCCAGGCCGTCGAAATCATCACCGGGCTCAAATTTCTCGCCCGGGGCTGCATGGCTCGCCGCATACGGACCGTGAGTACCTTCAACAACAACTCTGCGAAGCTCTTGAAGCGTAGGCTGGGAGGTCATGCGAGAATCTGCTATTGTTGGAGCGACGAGCTGTGGAGGCAGAGGAATGTTCGCGATCACTTCTCGCAGTGCGGTGGCATCTTTCATGATAATAGCCCGCAGAAGTGCTGCTTGTTGCTCACGGCGTAATTCTGACGGCGGAATAATGCCCAGTAGTGTGTCCCATAGGTACGACTGGAATTGTGAGGGACGAGGATATTTCTCAAAGATTTCGTAGGAAGGTGTCATCGCTGATTGTCGCTGCTGTGGAGTGGCAGACGCATTTGCGGATAGTACTTCCGAAAGTCGTGATACCATTTGTGGCGGGCGCGATACTGGGATCTCCGCGACGATTGCAGATTCAGATGCCACGTTCGCAATGGGGTGTTCGTCCTCGCGTCCGGTTGTAAATGGCGTTGTTGTATCTTGGGTGTCTTCTGCATCAACTTCGTTACTCTCGAGCCCTGAGGTTGTGAGGTCGTCCAAGCTAGTTAGTGAGTCAAGATCATAGACAAACCTCGACTTCTTCTTCGAATCCTTGTCCTTCTTTGCTTTCTTGTCTTTCTTCTTGGCTGGTGTATCACCAGCACCAGGTGGGGAGGAAACAGATGGGCTAGAACCCGCTTCACCCGCAGATGTACTCGTTGGACCTGATGCGGATGCCATCTGAGCGTAATAAGCGAGCAAGTCTGCCATAGCTCCTCCGGTGGCTGCTCCTGGACTATTGGACTCTGTAGTGGATTTGTCAATAGACGAACGTCGCTCCCCATCAAATGGTCCCGACTGTGGAGTCCTGCGAGACGTCGCACCCAGTGCAGATTCCAAAGATTCATACTCATCAGGCTGAGGGAGATATGCAGTTCGCACTGCAGACCCAGTGCTAATTAGGGCGTTCGATCCGGCCTGAGTCACCGAAGGAATGAGTGGTGCGTAAGCTGGAGAATATTGATCAGCAGAAGCGGCCGAGCCGGCAATCTCCAGTGGAGTGAGCGCCAGTCCAGACGCTGAGCGCGATGAAAATGAATCTCGAGGGGGGTCCGGCCAGGGCCAGTTAAGCGCCAAATCTTGGTAAGCGGGGAAGCACATATCAGACCGGTCCTCCTCAGACCCAACGAGGTAGTGAGCCTTCAACGAATTTGCAACTCGGGCCAGCACACTCGTTGGCTTCGCAAGAATCGACTTCGATGCAACAGCCGATACGGCGACAGATGCTGCAAGCTTCGGCAGTTGTTGAAGTATAAGGCACTTTGTCGCCAGCTGAATAATCCCATTGAATCTGTCTTCAGCTCGTGAGATAGCAGTTTTGAAATCAAGCATATCCGTTAATGCTGCGTTCGCCTCTGCAATGACCACTGCTTGATACATGTTCGGTCGGTTAGCCTGCTGTTGAGAATTGGATGGCATCACTTTAGTCGAATCGTGCCGGTGGTGAAGCGCGTTCAGATACGACAGGCCAGACCTAGGTGCCCAACGTGGATGTAGCGCTGCCGCACCCAAGGCCTCGCCTCGTGAAAACGCAAGAGACTGCTCTAGTCCAGTCAATCCATTCACGAAGCACTTCGAAGCCCATTGGACGAAGTCTTGAACATACCGCGAACCGGATGAAGCTGTGGTTGCAGCCAAAGCTGCCGAAATAATCGTACTCAGAGCTGGCGGCGGAGCGAAAGACGGGCAGTCAAGCGAGCCTCGCGCGAACGCTATGATGGCCGCTGCAACAGGTCCGCCAGCCTGAAGGGCTTGCATTGCATCGCGCAGAGCACCTGCCACCTCTTCGGACAAGGATGGAAGTACCGATTCGAATGCCTGAACCTTTGCTTCATCGATAATCCCGCCCAAGGCCTTGGCCTGTCGATTCAATAACTCTCGTTCGAGCTCCTTGAATGGCTCCCGCAGGCTAGAAGGTGCATTCTGCTGCGATTTCGCGCGGCTGCCTGACGGAGATAGACCATCACCGAACGAGAACTCACAAATATGAGCCGGTGGCGGGAATTGCGGCGGACAAACAAGCGGTGAAGCCAAGAGTTGGAACAGGTAATTCGAATATAGACCAGCGTCAGTCAACACGTATGCGATCAGCTCTGCAAGGGCAAACGGACAGTGACCAAGAAGAGGAATGGCGACTTTTTCAATCAGCGTCTTGGCAGCACCGAATACCTCATCCAAGCTGGGTAAGGCGTCAACCGCGGGAGAACGCGATAATCCTACGAATCCGCGTACAATGCCTCGCCGCATGTATTCGTCAGTGTCTTCAATAGGGCGCTTACGCGCTTGGAGTGCTTCTTGAAAAGCGCGGCTTAGCGCAATTGGCGCTCCGAAGTGGTTATCGAGTTGGTTAGGTACTTGCGATGGTGACGCCCCAGTGACTGGACTGTTATGAACCTTTGACGCAAAGATTAAGAGTCCCGCAGGGAGACCGCGGCTCTGAGCACTAGTTAACGGGAGGTTCTCTCCACCAGCAGAGGCATCTTTGTCAGAAGCCTGCTGAGATTGTGATGTCGACATCGAGGAATATAAGAGGGGTGGATAATTTGCGGATTGCTGAAGAAGAAGTTCACGGTAGTACGGTGAAAGCGGATAGCGTGGAAGCTGTGCTCGTGCGAGCACAGGATCTGCTTCTTCTTTTGAGAAAAAGGCTCGGAATGCTGACTTGGCCGACTGAGGCTGCTTTTGTCGATTTTGCTCTTCGTGCAACATCCGACGATGTTCCTCAGGTGTGAGCGCAACTCCATGTAGGAGGTTGTAAATATGAGACTGGGTAAGATACGTCACATCCTTCCGGCATGCCTGTAGGATCATCGAATTGTACTGAACTCGTAGAGCGTGCACTGCTAAGTCCATGAAGGGATGGAAGGGCCAATCCAGAGTAAATTCGGTTTGCCCGTAAGTCTGTACTGCATGAACAGTAGAACGTGTGCTGGTTTGCGAACTAGTTACCTTACCCCATAAATTGGCTCGAGCCTTCTGCAATTGGTCGTGAATTTGTTCTTCGTCAGTTATGTGGGCTGAGTCTGTTATCAATTGCGCGAAGACATCGCTTTCCTCCTGGATTTGAGCTTGACGCAGTTTAGCGTACTCCGCTGCTTCTCGAAGGTCCATGGATTCTGCTGCCTGTTCATCCCCTTCCAACGCGCGTTGCATTGAGCCAAAGATTGTGGCTCGCACTCCCTTCGATCGCGCTGAACTCATAATAAGCTGAGATGCTGATCTACTGCGCTTCTGTGTGTCGAAATCAGCGGTCGTGACCGATTGAGGAACAGCCGCAGCGGCGCCAGCTAAGGCGTTGTAGTTCAGAGTAGGGGGTGCAAGTGGGAAGATATCTGCATGCTTTCGGTACAACTCCAAATGGAAAAGCGCTGTACTCTGCAACGCTTGCATGAAGTGTGTCACAATCGCTTGCATTTGCGATTCCGTGAGAGCGGAGACGAAGTTGCCAAGTGGTGTTGGGACCAAGACAGTAGAGCTGTCAGGCGTACCTTGCGGAACTGGCCCTGCCGCTGTTGGACGGAGAGTAGGTTCAAGGCCAGAGGTGTAATCATCCTTGTTTAGGGCAGCCATGTCCTCAACCGTAAGCGAGGAGTATGGGGGAAGCCCTGGGTTGCTTGTTGCTTGGGCTCCAGCCCGTGAGCTGAGTGGCGAGGATATCACTGATGCGTTGGACGCCGCTTCATTGCGATCGCGATCCGACCTGAATATTGAACTAAAGAGGGACCGCGTTGAGGATGTTGTGGATGAGGTAGGCGATATCATCGACAGCGGGGTCGGTGGATTTGTTGATGCTGAAACCTTACCGTCTGGCTCGGCTCGCAGTGGCGCATTCTGCAGCTGACGAATTTTCTGCAGGACTCCACGCATATATGATGGGATATGAGAGGGCAGGTACATTGTCAGTCCGTGTGCATAAAACGCGAGAGAGAGGTGATGATAGGAGATGAAGGTGAACGCTCGTAGGAATACGGATCTTAAGGTCGATGTATCCAGCGATGGGAAACATCCCGTTGATTCAATCTTCATGATGAGTGAAAGTGCACGACGTAACCATGACAATCGTCTTGGCCACTCCTCAAGGAACCCACTGAGGCTAGGCTGGGAGTCGGGGTTCGTTTTACGGAGAATACCTGAGCCTTGGAAGAACAATGGGGCGAATGGAGGGACGGTTGGGGCATTACCAGATGTAGCACCCCCCATTTGAGGTCCCATCGGCATGCGTAAGCCAGTCTGAGAGCGCGAAAGCTGACTGGGCACGCTTGTGTCCGCCATATTCGTGGGCGCTTGTACTGCAGCTGGGCTTTCAGCTGTTTGCTTAGAAGCTGGGTCGTCGATTCGAGCACATGCACTTCGGAATAGGCTAGGATGTGCGGAGGCGGCAGGGAAGAGGCGCGGAACAAAGGCAGATTGCCATGCAGATGGTTTTGCGTCCACATAAGGATGGAATGTTGAGTCGTATGAAGCCAAATGTTGCGTAGCTAGTGCAAGTTGTAGAGCTTGAATTGCCTGAGCTGCACTAAGTGTTGTTAGATTGCCGGGATGATATGGTGGGAAGATTTCTTCATCCTCACAGCTCTCAGTTTTCTTCGACTCGTCTTTCTGAATGAGATTCAATCGTTCCAAACGCTTGGCATCGTTATCCTCATTCGCAAATCGCTCCAAAAGTCGCGACGCAATGAGAAGACTCGTGCGCTGTTGCTCAGCGCCCTCTTCCTCTTCATCATCGAGGTCGTCTGCCAAAATCGATGCAAGACTTGCCCCTTCTGCCGCTGACTTACTGCTGCCGATCTTGAGTACGAACTCTGGTGACGACTCTTTAAGAAGTCCCATGCGACGCAAAGATGTTTCAGCTCGTGCAGGACTGAGACGAGGGAGGTGAGTGAGCAGGTAGATGTAAGCCTCTGCAACAACACGTGCCTGCACCTCCTTCATTTTCGGTTCCATTGCCCTTAGAACCTCGAGCGGATTGGCCGGCTCTTGCCCACCCCGGAAGCCGCTGGCACCTGGCCGATGTCGGCTCAAGGCTCTTATAGATGCTTTGGAGAACTCCGGACGGGTTTTTAAGAACAGTTGCGCGCATCGAATAGTTTCGAGCTTTTTGTCGATTGTCAGCCAATTTAGCCGTTTCGCGCGGAGCTCGATTGAAGGTGGTGGGGGAGTTTTCTGGAAGGAGAGATAGTTTTCGTTGAGCCTCTGCAGCAACCGCGCGTTGAATTCCTCAAGCTCTCTTCGGTACAGCAGTTGCAGTTGCGGTAATCTCATCAATGCTCGTTTTTCACGTCGGCTCCGGTATCGTGCAGCTTGGGCTGGGGTACTGAATCTCGTCTCAGCGATGTCGATGTCATCTTCATCCTCGTCCCAGATATCATCGGAGTTGTCTTCACTCGTATCTGAATCCTCATTGTCAGATTCAGGAATGCCACCGGACGCCATTTGGAGCTTTCGGCGCTCAAGCACCTCCTCAGCAAGTTGTAACGTCCGTCCTTTGGACGGATGTGGGAAAAGGAACCTGCATACACTGGCTGCGACCTTTGGGCCTGTCCATTTCGGTTGTGCCGTGATACTTGTTTCAGACCCACTTGCCGTCGAGGAACTAGCAGCGGGGTATGACGCGTGAGTCTTGCTATAAAGCCATGCAGGAGTAGACCACAGAACCGTCTGATTCACGTCGAACAGCTGAGAGGTCAATGGGTACACACAGTCAGGTTCGTATGGATTATTCACTGGCATATCACGGAGGTTCACACATAGCATTGTGGGGAGCAATTGTTGGGACAGATAATCCATGCATACCTGCATAAGAGTCGTCAACCCATTAGCAGTGTCGATCAGAGACTGGGGTGTCCCGCTTGCGGAGGAGATTTGGACGAGCATGCAGAACTCACATGTGCACGTAGGTTCATGTGGACCTGCGTACGCACGTGTGCGAATCCAAATGCGTCTTCGGACCAAGTCAGTGCTCCCACATCCTTGATGATACGTTGAACCAAATGAGCGCGCATACTGCCAAATCTGATCCTCTTCCTTGGAAGAGGTAGGTTTTTTACCGCTGCCGGGGGTCTCACTTCCAGGTACCTTTGGGCTCTTGTCCGATGATGCGGAAGGTGTTCCTGTGGACTCACCATCGCCTGCCTCACCTTTAACCGGACGCATTTGTAACCCTTCAGTAGATGCAGTGATGGGTTCTACTGCCCATTCAGTGTCGATCCACCTCCACAAGGCATTGGGAAGTTTGATTTCACTCATAGAAACTAGCTCTCTGCCCTGAGGATCACGCGAAAACTGATGAGGATCACCTTTCAGATAAGGCTCTCTCCAGCCTGCCAAAGGCATAAACCGCTGGTGCTCGTAAACAACTTCAGTTACGACTAATGCAGACGGTGGTGCATTCGTCGCAAGTACACCCCTTCGGTGTCGGGTCCGGACTCCTGCAATCAACACCTTACTGGCCGCTTCTGCAACGGCTTCTGAAATGCTGACTGTGCTTGGTATTGCTTTTTGTTGCGAGATTTGTTGCGGTGAAGAGCTTGTAGGAGCTGTCATGGCTGGGCTGTCCGACGAATTTTCTGCCGCGGCTGCAATAGAGGGTGTAGTTGGCAGTGTCAAAGGCTTCGGAGCTGCCGGAGCAGCTTCGATGGGAGGGGCACTGTTGTCTGAGTTCTTACTCTCAACTACAGGAGCCTGCAACTGCTCCGACTTTCCAGTGGTTGAAAGCGGGAGAAGAGTCGGAGCAGACGTTGCAGTGTCATCGTCGCTGTCATCATTATCAATCTCAGTTGCCACTGCATTGGCGTAGGCAGATTCATCATCGATATCAGAGGAGTCAGCTGTCTGGTGTGGCTGCTGCGCCTGCTGCTCCTGTTGTTCCTGCTGCGCCTGTTGCTCATGCTGTGCCTGCCGCTCCTGCTCCTGCTCCTGCGGTTCCGACATAATGTTCACACCTGAGCTATTTGATCGAGCACGTGATAGCGCTTTTGCAAGTTGCTCCTTGGCAACCACTAGACCCGCTTCCTCCTGATCGCTGCCCAAATCAGAGTCCAGCTCAGAATCGGCATCAGCCAAGATGGCTTCGATTTCACGCTTACCAATAGGTGATGACGATAGAGAAGCATTTGGCTCAGACTCAGACTCAGAGCCAGTCGGCGCCAAATCTGTAGCTGGTGATGACCGTACCGCTGGCGTCTTCGCCTCCTCTGCGATTTGAGGAAGCTTAGGAAGTTGTTGCTTCGGCTCAGTACGTGAGGCGTAAGCAGGCTCCGGTTCCGTTTCTGGGCTCATGGGAGGGAGAAGCTCAGCATTCTCAACCACAAGAGCTACGGCCCCTCGACTGCTAAGGGTCTCATTCACAGCTTCGGATAGCTTGGCTCTCTCTTGATCCGATCCTGCACTCGCGGCAGGCGAGTACTTCTCAGCTCCCATGACAAAAGCCGCACCATGTCCCGCTCTAGTGAAGTCAGTGGGCAATCCTGGCCATCGAGCTTCGCTGGGACTGAACCGCAGATCCACACAGGGCATTTGTGACAACGCGGCAAGGGGAATCGTTGAAGAACCAAGACATATGTCCAGCGAGTTCTTCTGGCCATCCGTTCGCTTCATATCCTTCGCTTCGTCGTCCGATGAGGTCTCCGCACTGTGCCGGAAAAATCGTGCAAACAACGCAATCGTGACGTTGGCACGGCCCAGTTCGCTCAACAGCTGACGTCCGAGCTCCAGCTGAGCCGATGATAGTTGGGAGTCTGGCAACCCATTTGTGGCCTGCTGGCCTTCATCGTCAGGCACCCGGAGTTGGAACTCTGTTTCAAACTTGATCTGACTTTCACTATCTCTTAAGTCAAGAACCTGGGGCGCAATCCCCTGAATTGGTGAGACAATGTGCTTGAGCTCAGTCATGGACTGCACCACGACCTCCAGGGTTGGAATACCGTCTTGAACTAGAGACTCCGCCGGTGACACGGAACGTGCGGGAGGCTGGAATTTGGGGGAAACGGCAGTCAGGGAAATGGGCAATGAAGAGGCGACTCGACTTGCAGCGCGGTGAAGTGTGTCAGCCTTGCTTTTGTCAAGGTCAGGGAAGGATAAGTAAGGGGATACACGTCCAAGCTCTTCGAACGAGGGACCGCTTGCAAATTCAGGCGTGAAGATGGCCTGATCTGAGTTCGGCTCAAGTTCCACAGAGACTGGAGAAAGCGATGCGGTAGCAAAGATTGTGACGGTCCATCCATTCTCTTGTGGTGGTCGCGGCTTAGACGTACTGGCCTGGTCAGCTTGCTGCAGGTATGCTGCCTCGATAGACTCAAGCGCAGTAGTCAGCGTCGCGACAGACTGCGTGAAATCGCTTTCGATCGCGATCATTAACTTGTTTTTCGCATCATCAAAACTGCGTGAAAGTCCTACTTCCGCAAGTTTCTCCGCCTGTGCTGCAATATGTTGTTCAAGCTTCTCTGCCTCCGATTTCTTGAGGCCTTTGCTATATCGCATTTCTTCATCCTCAAGTGATTTCCATAGGGCCTCTAACTTACCAAGCACCACCCCCAATGGTGCAGACTGATGGTCTTTAGTGAGTGCGTGCTGGTGCGCCTTCCATACTCGAGGCGAAAGTGGAAATCTAAGCCATTCAGCGGAAGCCGCTTCAAACCCTTGAGGGGTCCACATCCTGCGAAGGTGCATCAAACGCTTAATTAACGAAGGAATAGTTAGATCTCGCACACCTAAGCGCAAATTGATGAGACGACACCTTGATGCAGCGTATAGTGTTGGCGACGGCTTGACGTTGGTAAAGTTGCCTGAGCCGGATAGCAAACTAATCGATCGCATACCGGCACGGATGCGAGAGGTTACTCTGGCATCAATTTCTGCCTCGGCTAATGCAAGGAAAAAGTCGCTCCAGTGCTTCTTGGCCATACCAACCACGATCTCACCCTCTTTCTTGCGGCGGAGTACCAGTGAGTCCCAACGAACGAGTGACTTCCGGACGAGTTCAACGCCAATCACATCGTCGAGTTCGATGTCGCGTTTCAACTCTTTTTCAGAATAGCGCAGGATACGCTCAGTCGTCCAGAGTACGAACGAATCGAACGAGATCCGATTGAGGATGCCTTCCGAGGCCAAGTAAAGTGGCACCTCGGTCTTCCGAAGCTCGATCACACGGCGAACCGCGTTACGCTCAGACTCCTGAAGGCTCTCCCAAGTATAGATACTCGCTGGGAGGGGGCCCGCGCGACCCGCAGCACCTGCGCTCATGCACAGACAACTTGACGGTGCGCTGCTCCAGGCGCTTGCGAGAAATCAGGGCAGAGTCGAGCCCGGTTGAGCAGTAGCGCACGGGCGATTCGCTCGGAAGTGCACAGAGCACGTAGCTTCGCTAGTAAAGTGTTATTTTGGGGTGACCCCTAAGCTATATCAGGGTGAACACACAAGCGAAAGTGTTTGCATAAGTGCGTCAACTGAATCATTGCGTAGGCTTACGCGATCCTACCCTCAAACACTCAATTTTGAACTCTACTACACTATATCTCGAACCTCAAACTTAGAGAAACCATCCACCCCCACGCGGATCTCGCGCTACAGTTTACTTTCTGCACGCGCGAAGCACAGCGTATAGGAGGCTCACGGCGCTAGCACCCTGTCTGTAGTGTCTAGATGCTACGCTATGTAACCATGTCAGGTGTGATCTGCAGTCTGTGCCAGGGAAATCCTGTAACTTCGAGGTTCTCGGAGGTCCGTCCCACGGGTCGCAGCCAGGGAAAGGCAGTGGATCTAGTCTCACCCAGCGAGTTTATCACATCGGCAGGGGCACCAGCACCATGCCGGGCGGTATGAAGTCTGGAAGCTCTCCGCAGCCCACGCAACCAGTCTGCTGATCGGCCGCTGCTTGAATTTCTCGTGAGTAACGGGTGAGTTTATGTGACTTAAAGTGATGGGATGATGCGTGTGCATGAGATGGATAGGCGCATGGATCGACACCCACAGTGGCCTAGTATCAGATTCATCACTTGGATTAACAATGCATTGAAGAACCCGTGGACACATAGCTCCTGTCAACTCGGGGTGGTGCCTAGATTCTCACATTTATGTCTCTTTGCTGGATATATCCCACGCGCACGTGTAGACCAACACCGCAGGCTGACAGAAGTCTGTCCCCGCTGAGGATCACGCAAGGTCCTGACCGGTGAGACCTGCAACAAGGTGCGAGTGTACGCCAAATTTTAGCCCATCTCGCACTGCGGAAGGAGGGCACAAAGACCGCATAAGTGCGAGGATCCGTACGAAACCGAGGCTAGGTAGCGCTCCCGTTGTAAAGGCAAGCAGGCGAATTGATAGGCGAACTGCTAGCCACTCGCTGAGTCTGTTTCTAAGTCTACCACAACTGTGAATGGAGCAAAGCCAGCTCTCAGATCTGCTCGGAAGCAAACTCCAATCGTCTAGTCTCGTGTTGTCCACCTTTCCTGTGAGGTTCTCCTCCCCTACGGAGGACCTCACCCTTCTCTATGTACCCCCACAGCTTGGGGCCTTCCCAGACGTCTCGGGATTGCATGCGCATGGAGCACCCAACCACATCGGACAAATCGGGCAAGGAGCTCGCGTTGCAGTAGAAGACAAGCAGGGCGAAGACTCAAGTCAAGCTCAAGCTTCAACAAGGAGTGGAGATCCTAGTAGCAACCCAAAGAGAGACTCTGGTACGTCGAATGGCTTGCCTTCAGGATCTGTCGGTGTGAGCGAATCGGCATCACCATCCCTTAGTGTTCAGATCCATATAGCAGCGCCAGTAAGCGGACCCCCAGAGGTCTCTGAAATCAGCGAGGCGCCACTCATTGAGAGTAGTGTTTATGCCCCTGAAACATGGAAAAAACCCCAGGCTTCGTCGTATCAGTGTCATAACGTGCCCAACAGCTTCTTCTATGTCGATGGTCCGAACTGTCCAATGTTCCCTTTTGGTATGCCCTCGACAGCACCGTGTGGATGTATCTTGCAGCAACTTTCAGACCACGTGACAACTGAATCCGACTACGACGACGATCACGATCATGACTACGATTTCGAAGGGTCCGAAGATAGCGAGTATGAAGACGACAACGAGGACCTTGAGAACAAAGTCCAAGACAGTGTCGGTGACCATGTCGGTTGTCATGAGGGTGTCACCCACGTATGGGGACACTGTGCACTACGGATGACCGTTGAGCAAAATGAAAAGGAGGGCTCTCAAACCGAAGATGAAGACAAACGTGTCATCTCTCGTCGAAACCAAATCAACCCACTAGCAGCCGTGCTCTCCCCCGAACGCGGCGAAATCGAGCTTGGGGTGTTCAGGACCCAAGAGTTTGCTCAGTTTGCAAATAGTGATATGGATTCGTCACTTGATGACGATCTTCTTGTCACCGAATTCGGCAAACTGTAGTAGTGTTGGATCAATCCCAGTGTGTATATATCGTTTCTGTGTATCTAACGTCTTTATGTCTCTTTCACAACTTTATATTACAGGTATTTGCACATGTTAACAACGCTTTAGAGCTTCACAGCAGCATGGCTGCCGACCGTACCTTAGTCTTGTCCACAATGGTCGAAGGTCGCTGTTCTGGAGACATCTGCGTAACGTAAACAATCACAACATTCACTCTCACTCTCTTTCGCTCACTCCCACTTGGTTGATGCAATTTAAGCTTCTGACAAGTGTGATGATCCCACAGCAGTTGCCTCACGAGTAAACAGAATCAGATCATTAAGTAAATTGGAATTTTATTGTTTTGTACTCTGGGAAATATCGAGTATTGCCATCTGAAACCATCGTTTGCACTATCGGGCAGATCTTTGCCAAGCGCAGGCTTGGCACCTATCTAACTGGTCAGTTGATGCGCGCTCACTGATTATCCAGGGAGCAGGGCGTCATCTAGGTCATCACCCCAGTCATCGTTATGATTGATGGCGTCAGGTTGATTCACCGGCGCATTGCGAGCCAGTGGAGCGACGTCTCCGGCGTGATCACTAAGCGGGAACTCACGCTCTTGTGGTCTGCTGTCGGCTTGGCTTGAGCCAATGCTTCGACCTCGAACTGCGAGACCCGGATCTGCTTCACGATCAACATCTTGCCCGTCAAGGCCACCTGCGTACTCGTCTCTTCGCCTCTCGAGAATTCGTCGCATCTCGTCTGCCGAAACATAACTTGCGGAGCCATCATCGTGCTCATCCTGCTCCATGGCATAAGGTGCCTGCTGTTGCATTTGTTGTTGCTGCATCTCCGCCATAGATGCCGCGCGCTCTGCTATACTTAGAAGTCTTGAATAGTGTTCATAGTCGGGATCGCCCAACTCCTGCGCCAAGACAGTCATGTACTTCAAGCACTCAAGACTGCTAGGGTCTTGTGCATGGACGGACTTGTAAATGGCCATAGCAGCTGGCTTATCAGGCATTCGTCGGTAACACGTGGCCACCATGAGACGCCACTTGATTTCCTGCGGTTGAATTTCAGCGGCACGCTGGAAGTATTTGATTGCCTCCTCGTAAGAGTTCTGCTTTGCATACCAGACACCGAGCCATGAGATCACCTCGATAGCAACTGGATACACATGGTATGCATCCAAGAAGTACTGGACAGCACTGCTTTCGGACTCATATCGGCAGGCAATAGAACCAAGACGACCCAACACACGAGGGTCATTCGGAACAGCAGTGTGAAGGATCTTGAACCACTTCATGGCTTCGGGTCCGTTGCCCAACAGGTCGTAAAGATCTGCAATTTGATATACCACCTGCACGTCGTCTGGCAGGAGCTTGTTGAGTTTCTCAAAGGCCAGCAAGGCGTCCTGATATAAACCCAAGCGCTTGGAGCATAAGCCCAGGTTGTAGATGGCTTCAGTGCAATCCGATTCAATACCCACTGCCTCCAAGTAGTGTTCACGTGCAATTTCCAGCTCGTCGCGGATGAAATGAATGTTCGCCTTATTCACAAGCACCTTGCTGTCGTATCGACCGACTCGCATCGCGGCGTCGGCTTTCGCCTCGGCATTCGCAAAGTCACCTTCGAGGAAGTAGAGCACGGACAAGTTTGTTGCAGCTTGGATCATGCCCTCATCTCGCGCCTCGAAGGATTGGAAAACCTTGTAAGCTGACTTGATGTCCTTGTGCTTCAAGTATGCGATTCCCTTTGCGACCTCCATCTCGAGCGCAACCTCAGGGTAGCCAGAATTTACCGAGGATAAATTCGAACTGGATGGAGCGTAACCTAGAGCCCCTGAAAGTGCCTCAGCCATGGTTCTTGGGGAGCGCAGCTCCTCAATGACCCAGTCATAACCTGCATAAATGTCATCTCCTCCGATCACAGGCGCGATCAGACGCGCCGCGGTCGACACGAAGTTCTGGTGCTTCGTTCGGCGAAGCTTAAGTTCTTTTCGCAGCTCGTCATTCTTGTACAACATTTCTTTCTCCTTATGTGTAAGATCGCCGTGTCGAAGCAATGAGGCAGCGGCACCAACATTGACATTACCTGCTGCTCCTGCGGCAACACTTCGCAGGCCTCCCGTTCCGTCACCTGGACCCGCCAGACCGCCTGCAGTCGTTGCCGAGAGGGACAAGGTCGATCGGAAGCGCGACGATGTGAAGGGATTTGCTAGCTCTTCTTCTTCTTCAGCGTTGTTGATGTACTCGTCCTTGATGGCCAACAAAATCCCGAATGCTCGCTGCATTTTGGCTATCTCACCAGTAGCATAGCTCGCAACTAGGAGGTTGAACGCGCTCTGGGGATCGGCTTCCAGTTCGCACACGCTCTCAAAGGTCTGAATAGCCTCTGGGAACTGTCCCAATCTCAGCTGGCAAACCCCAATGTTCTTTGTGATGTTCAATTTGAGTGTGCGATGCGCAGGGCCGAGCTGATCCAGCGTCATGCGATACATCTTGATGGCATTCTGATACTTGTTCTGAACAAAATAAATGTGGCCCATATTCACGCGCACTCGGAAGCTCAGTGGTTGAAGTCGATCCTTAATTAATGAGTTGTACTTCTCGAGTGCGTCAGCGAAGTGACCAGCATACTGGTACGCCTGGGCGAGGTTGAAAACGGTCGCGAACTGAAGATCCTTGTTCTCTTGATCCGCCTCAAGTTCGTCCTTGTAGCGTTCCAGATGCTTCGCAAGCGCGCGTTCAACTTTCACAGCCTCTTTTGCCTTCTCCAAGGCCAGCACTTTGTTGTTCTTCGTGAGCAAGACAGCCGTTTGTTCCAGCAGATTGTGGACTCGGATCTCCAGTTCACGCGCCTGTTCCTGTGGGCTATCCTGCGTCTTCTGAACGAGAGGTGGTGCCGGACCGTCACCTGCAGGGTTTCGCCCCAGTGGGTCGAACTTGTACGATGAGGGGAACGCGCTGGAGAGCAGGTTGCCATACTTTGAGGACATGGGTTTGGAGGTGAATCCAGCGCCACGGATAGACGACAGGGGTTGAGCCTTTGGAGCTGGACCTGCTGCCGCATCACCACTAGGGATACGCATCTGTGACGCTAGCAGCGCGCTGGAGCCCGCATTGGCCCCCAGCCGCGCGAGCGTCGATGGCTTGGCACCAGTTGCCGCCGCAACGGTCGACAGAATTCGGTCGGTGGCACCCAGTTCGTTGTATCCCTCGTAGACATCGGTCTTCGGGGTACCGCCTAGATGTAAAAGGAAGGCAAAAGGTGGTAAGTGTCGTATCACAACGGGCGTTTTCTACACAAACAGCAGGGTAGGAATTTAAATTCCAAGCAGAACACGTACTTCGTCGCGGATCGAAAGCCATGGTGGTACTCCGGCCTAGAATAAATAAGATATAATGGGTGTGTACAAGCATAGGCAAGTAAATATAAGACCAACATGTCGGGATAAGCCCATGCAGAGCTCAATTTCGACTCCAAACAGTGTGCACGAGAGGGCCCAAAAACGGCTCTCTGAGCGAAAAATTCAAATTTTCCACCGGCTGGCTCAGGCCTCGACTGGCATTCGCCCGTTAACGAGACCACTGCACACGGCCGCTTTGGCAGAACTCACGCTGGATAGGGCCCGCAGTGTGCACTATCGATGCAGGTACCACATTAAATCTACCCTGATGACTCGCAAGCGGCATAATCTATGCTATCTGCAGCACTTAAGGTACTGAAGGTAGGGTTGTGTATTGAATGCAATGCATGGTTATGACAAATGAACGCAAAAGCAAGAGAGATCGGACAGACGGATGAGAAGGGCACTGAGACGCTCGACTTTACACTAATCCAGAAATAGTATCGTTGGTGGCACTCGTTAGCAAGACTTGCGCTACGTTGTTGCTCTTGGTCGATGTCGTGGGTGGAAAAATAATCGAACGGACAGCGTCGACCATCCACAGCTTCGGCCCCGAACTCTTGTTCAGCAGTGCTCACATGGGAATACCACACACTTAGAATTCCTCTAGCGTCGTCATTTTTCTTGCTGTTACACTGATGGTGCATGTCTGGAGGGTGAGCGGCTCAATGTACTGGCGCGTACGCGTCAAGAACTCCTGCACAGTGGACTCAAGTCCCTCCACCAACAAGTATGCCTTGAAGGAGGGAGGCCGGTCCTTCTGTTCCAGATTGTCCGTATCTGGATCAGGAGCACCTAGAAGTTCCCAATCGTACTCACCATCGCTCTCGCGGAAGAATTTCCGCATCGTGCCAAGGCGCTCAAGAGCATGGCACACAGCCATTCCTGTCGTGATTACAAGCGTCGATGTCTTGAAGATGAAATCATCCTTCACAGGATCAACCACCTTCAAGGCCTGGATTTGCTCCTCAGGCGAAAGCTCCGATGGACGGTTCGTCTCAAAGCCCTTTTGGTCCTGGCGAACAATGGGGGTGGACGAATCAACTTTGATCGGGCCAAGGGTCTGGAATAGCACACGATCTTCAACGATCTTGACAATCGTAGGCTCTAGGTTAAGCTGTTTGAACAGGCTCTGCAGATGATCGAGCTTCGAAGCGATTTCAGGAAACTCGACAATGCAAGCAATGCACATCAAGTTGGTTGCCGTAACGGGAGGCTTGACAACAAAATCAGTTCGAGAAACCCGAGCCTTGTAGACCACGCGCTTGGTGGACTCTTGGATGGGAACAAACGGAACCTCGTCTTTGTCGGGATCGTAGTCGTCCTTCTCCTCCTCCATCTCCTCGTCCTCCTCATCCTTGTTGAGGAAGCTGGATTGATTATTTTCAGGGGGTCGGTAGTGAATGGAGTCATACTCATCATTGCTCCAATAGGACAGCCTAATGATTGGCAACTGTGCATCTGGAGGCAGAGTGCGATTCAGGTCTGTGTAAAAAGAGCAATAGGGCACAAGCATCTTGTCAATAATGCGATCGGCTTGCTGAGGGCAGTACAGCTCACACGCACAGTCGAAAATCTCACACACAGCCTGGATATCCAAGTGATCACCCAAAGAAAGATACTCGGGCTCCATGCCCATCGCCTTGAGCTTGAGATAGTACTCGAAGTCAATGTCAACGAACTGCTGGAAGTAGTCGCGATGTTCTGAGATGTAGGTTAAGCATCGGTGTCGGATATAGTTGGCGTTATCTTGTGTACCAAAGATTTGATCCGAGAGCGCGGCAAACAGTGAGTTACCCTTGGACTTATCTGTGCGGACTAGGTAGAAGTTGAACTTGCTCGCCAAATGCTCCTCCCAGAAGAGATAGCGGTGCTCAGCTAGCAAGGCATGCGCATCTCGCCAATTGTAAATGGAGTTGTCGAAGAACTCCTTCATCTGTTCGTTGAAATTGAGCGACATATCGCCTTCGAATAGGGCAACGGGTGCCGCATCGAGGTTTGGATCCGTGTACTGAAGCCTACCCAGACGGTCGAGCACACCAGGCAAGAACTTGCCTCGGTATTTCTTGCTGCGCTTCTGTGCCGCCGTTAACTTGAGAGTAGGAAGATGAATCTTCAGGTAGAATCCAAGCTTGAAGTGTTGCTCCGAGAGCGGATCCGCAATCACGTTGCAAATATCCACAAAGGTGGGGTCGACGGGACGAACGATATTCGTGTAGTGCGTGAAGAAGGGGTCTGAGTTTAACACTCGACGGAGTCGAGCGGAATTCTTTCGGATGTACAATGGGGGAAGGTCGTGTCGAATGCACTTCATCACACGCTCAAAGTGCTCCTGGCGCAATCGCGCAGCTTCCTTCATGCTGATATCCAAGCGCTCCTGTACGCTTAGACGCATCAACCGCTTACGCTCCTCTGCAAGCTTGTCCCTCGAAAGTGGAGGGGGCTGGTTCTTCGCTAGTTCACCCAGCATCTCCATGTCGATCTCTCGGAAGACGTAGTAGAATGTCTCGATACCGACAATCACACCACGTCGCCAATCACCAGTCTTCTCATCGTATAGATCGACCTCATTCCACAGCTGATACAGAGGAATGGGGTAAGCGACGGTTTGGATCGCAGTGATAAAGGGGTTGAACGGCTCCACGGCCTCGCGCACCGAGGGTACTTCGCAAGTTGTGCTGTACCGGTCCTCATCGACGAAGTAGCGACCCCATCGCACCTTGGCACCTTCCACGAGCGCCTGGGAAATGAATCGGCAGCGCTCCATGGCACCTGTCGCCGGGTTGATTGCCGTAAAGAAAAGATCACGACCCTCATTCTGCGGATTCTGACGGAATCGATTCACGGTGGAGATGAGTTCGCGCAGCGACAGCTTGTTGCCGGCCTTCAGCGCCACCGGCATGGGCTGCGTCTGAGGCTTGGGGGCCTCAGGAACACTTTGGGAGCCACCCATCCTGCTGCTACTGTTGTGTCGGCGCCTCTCGCTAGGCTCGCTTGTTCGGCCCTAGATAAGATCGTGACAGTGAGACAACTCTAAATTAGGTACTGACTAACCTACCTCGTGCGTCATAGCCCGAAAAGGTGTCCAACAACACTCAAGAATCCTTACAGAAGCTGAAGCGGACTATTCTTCGCGAATGCTGTGGAAATAGAGATGATATTCCAGGTCCTTCCGAGGAATATTTGCATATATATGTCGCGTTCTGCACATCTGTATCCACTGCACTCCACGGCAGGCGCACCCAGGCGGGAAAACCACATGTATTGAAACGTAAAAATCTCGAGATTTTCATTCTTCATGAGCTGCTGCCCAGTGGTGGACGGAATTATATGCCGTGAAATCTCCACCTGAGTGGCACTGCAGAGAAGCAAGTGTAATTTGGTATGCACGGGGAATTGACGCATTTCCCTTTGCACGGGGGTGCGCCAGTCCACACTCTTTTTTATATATGATGGATATCTTGGGATAATCAATGAACCTTACGATTTCTCAGATAATAAAGCCACAGGGTGTGAAATGGCTATTTTTATGAACCCTGCGTCATGCACAGGTACAACACGACTTGGGTGTGTCGCCCGGCTGTGAACTAACAGATTCAGGCAAGCCAGCACCTTTGACTTCCAGGGTAAACGAGGTGCCCGGTCGATTGGTCGTCTGTTGGGACCGAGGCGATCCTGATGCCTCACCTTGTTGTGGAGAAGACGACAAGTCCACCATGCTGATGATGTGGTCGGCCATCCTTAAGACGGCTCGCTCCTTTTGCTCATGATTAACATGGTTCCAGCCCCATTCGTCGAATTTGGGCGAAGGGACGTTGCTTGGTACCTTGGCGCTCGTGCCAACTACCGCCTTTGCGCGCGAAGCGATGAATTGAGAGTATATTCTACCTGGTTCTGGTACGAAGGGAGGTGGAAGCTTGCGAGCCAACACACGTCCCCAGTAATGTAGTTGGGCATCATCCTTACCCTCTGCTTGGCCGCCACTCGTGGAAACGGACAAGGAAGACAAGAAGAAGGGATGTGACTTGACCTCTTTGATTCCAAGTCGCCTTTGAGGGTCCGGAACCAGAAGCGAGCGAATAAGCGACTCCGCGTCTGCAGAGAATACATCTCGGGGATATGCGAGGTTGTTAATGTCCACCATGCGCGCACCGGGAGCCCGTGCGCGCTTCGCTAGGCCCTCTGCGCGCTCGAAGGGACTCCATAGCACTTCTCCACTTACTTGAACTGTGCTGGCGTTTTCTTCCTCGAGGTCTCGAATGGGGATGCCTATCGGTGAGTCTGGAAACTGATTTCCGCTCTGGCTTAGACTTGGATTTGAATTTGAGCTCCCGCTTTCGTCGACCTTAGGTAAGGCACCTTGCAACATGGAGTACAACAAGACTCCTAGACTCCAGCAATCAGAACTAGGAGAGGCACCCTGACCAAGGATGATCTCGGGAGCCCAGAACCCAGGGGTTCCAGCAAGTCTTGTGAGCTCGTCCGAGTTCCTCTGCGAGATGGCCATTCCAAAGTCACTGAGGCGGGCATAGCCATCCGAGCCAATCAAGACGTTCGAGGGTTTCAAGTCTCGGTAAACGAAGCCGCTCTCATGAATATGCTCCAAGGCTAAGACGATCTGACTTGCGTAGAACCTCACCTGGTCCTCGGTCATTTTGCCTGACCGTTTAAGATGATAGGTGAGATCGCCGCCGGGACACAGCTCCAGTACCAAGCAAAGATCGCTGGAAGTTTGGAATGCACAGTATAGTGTCACGATGAATGGGTGCGAAGAAAGTTGCTGTAAGATATTCCTTTCGGCACGAACAGAGCTCCATCCGGCTGGGCCAAGGCCTGCAACTTGTGACTTGCTCATTTCCTTCAGTGCGTAGACCGCACTGGTCTCGAGATGGCGAACAGCATGAACACATCCGAAACCACCAACACCCAGTGGAGCCACGAGCTCAAAGTGCTCGCGCGTATCAGGTGCCTCCTTGAGAATGTAATGCGAGAGCTGAGCATAGAGAAGAAAGTGAGGTGACGCACAGAAACTCCTCCATGTCTCTTTCGAGACTATGCAGTCGAAAGCAGCATCTACACTGCCAGAAGTCAAAGAGCCATCGTTAGGTGATAGTGAGGATGGACCTGAGCTCACGCCTCCTGCGGAGTTGTTTCCTGAAGTTCTCTGAATAGCAGACTGGAGCTGCTCTTGCTGCCATTTGTCAAGGAACTCGCTAATCGCGTACGGGTCGGGGTTATGCGACTGCTCTGGCAGGAACGCCATCGAATCAGCTGAAATGGCTGGGAAGAACTGTTTGAACCGGAGGTACACCTCCTTACTCAACGTCTCGATGTGTTCTCGGCTGATCAGCTCAGAATCATCGGCAGACTTGGCTTCTGGGTACACAAAGTCACTTCCCAGTCCCAAGTTAAAGATACCTTGTAGGACCCGGACAAGCAGGGGAAGATCTGTTGGAACAATTAATTCGTCTGAATCTTCTTGCGGAGTGCGCTCAGTTTGAAGACTGAGGTGGCTCAAGAACAGCCAGCCTATCAGCCGCCGGTCAAGAATGCCCATAATCAAGTGTCTGCGCGAGGGACAAAGCTGCGAACGTATCGTAGCAAGCCCTTCCGATGTCATATCCAGCGCATCAAGTTGTAGCTTCATGACTCCTTGTTCGGCTTCAGCAACCGCTGCCTGGTATCGGTCTTCCTGACCCACATTCTTGACATCATCAAAGAACGACATCGTGGAGTTGTACTTTCAGCTTTGTATCAGCCTGTACAGACCAGCCTGTCTAGTCTACCTCAGCCTTGGCGTGAACGGCTCTGCCACAAACCTGAAGAGTCCGAGTCCACCCAGAGGTCCAGTCAAGAACCAATCGCTGTGCAGCTTCACAGCAGAGAATAGGATCTCTATCGTTGGTGAGGATCCGAAGGTGTAAACGCGCTGCACCAAACGCAAGTAAATTCGTGGCCGTCTCAGTTAGATGATAGTCAAGTAATTTGTAACCGCAGTGGGTATATGTGCCAATTTGACCCTCGCGCCTCCTAAGATCTCAAGTGTCAACTCGTCGGCTCAGCTTCTATCCGCCCTGGCCCGGAAATCAAAGCCGTTACTTTGAAAATTTGGTCGTTCATCCACAATGATTGAGGTGCAGATTCAGCGCCTTGCCGTGGCGTGTGCGTTGTGCAAATCTGATGGGACGGTGCATATTCAGTATTAAAAGCTATATCACATAACTTATCCTCCACTCTCTCACTGCTCCACACTCTAGACCGCGTTTTCTGTTCGAGCGCGATGTCAGCTACAGCGACGAACAAGGCTGTGGACACCAAGTCCCAGTCGGTGCGGGATGAGGAGCTCGAAGAGATCAAGCAGCTTGAGGCCAAGTACAAGGTAAGTTTGAATCTTTGCATGGATGGCCCGACGGATGTATTTATTACTAAGAAATCTCGTCTTAAAGCCTCTCCCTATCTGCCCACCAACCTCATCGCAACTTAATTGTCCCCTCCCGCTCTCACCATCTCCACACATCCTTGATATCCCTAATGACAGGTGAAAGCCTCGGATATGATGCCTGCAATGCTGAATCGGGCGATCCGGGTGGCACTTGCAGAATGTAAGAACAGCACAGAACCTTCACATATCGCCGCAGCGTTGCGACGAGACTTCAACACAACGTACGGTTCAGGGTGGCACTGCGTGGTAGGACACAGCTTTGGCTCCAAGGTCGTGCATATCTCAAGGACGTTTGCATTCTTCAGGATTGGTTATACGAAAACAGCTGGCGACACACAGACCGAAGGGCAACTCCATGTTCTTCTCTTCCGAGCAGGTTCAGCCTAAGCGTAAATGCAGCAAGGCCGAAGTGTTTCGTAGAATTAACACAATCGTGAGTATAATCATAACAATAAAGAGTGTACAGAGACCGCATGAACGATTCAGATAACGCTACGCGGATCGAAGGCTAGAGGTGAACATCCGAAAGAAAATTTACTGGACTAATGGTACCTCTCTTAGCTTTGGCTGTTCGCCCCATTGTTACACATTGCAGCGCCTATCACGGAAATCGGTTACTTGTCACTAGGCTTGGTTGTATCCTTCTCGCCTGTTGGCTTATCCCCGCCGGTCTCGCTCGAAAGTGGCGTAGCTGGTGCAGGACTATGTGAACCGACACTGGATGCCTGAACCGGAGGTTCAGTTTTTGCCTCCAGGGTTTCAATGACATAATTCTCGTTTGTATATACACACATCTGAGAAGCGACCTTCATCGCCTACAAAGGAAAGAGCAGAAGAGTCCAAGGTTTAGAGTCCAGTCAATCCCAAGAATTTGATGTGACCCACCCTGAGGCTGAAGGTGAGTCACCTCATCACCATAAACAACATCTCACGCATCCTCAAGCCACAGTAACGTACCCGCTTGGCGATATCGAGTGCTGTAAGTCCCTCGACCTCCGACAGCGCCCGAGCAGCTGCTAATGCATAGTTTCCTCCGGATCCGATCGCTAGGAGACCATCATGTGGTTCAATCACATCCCCATTGCCTGAGATGCATAGAGAGATATTCTCGTCGCATGCAATCAGCATGGCTTCGAGATGACGCAAATAGCGGTCTGTGCGCCATTGCTTAGCCATCTCTACACTTGCTCTCAGCAGCTGGCCCGGGTACTCCTCCAGATGTGTCTCAAGCCTCTCCATCAACGTAAACGCGTCGGCTGTGGTGCCTGCGAAGCCCGCGATGACCTTCCCGCCTCCCACTCGACGCACCTTGCGCGCGTTGGGTTTTACGACGATGGGGCCGGCGGAAACCTGTCCGTCACCGATCACCACGACGTCTTTCCCCTTGCGAACCGCGAGGATGGTGGTGGCATGCCAGGGCAGGGGGGTTCCATGTGAGGAACTGTGCCAGCGGCACAGGGAAAAAACTGCACACGCCGCCGAGTCCGGCTGCCCTAAAGCAGTCTGGCTAGTTCCACTGCAATATGACCCGCGCGTAGCGGCGCTGCGAGCGATTCGTTGGGCTATCCGGCCAAGCATGCTTATAAATGCGCGCTTTGTGTGACCAAAGCTGCGTTCTATATGTGATTGAAATGCAATTTCAAGTTAGTCATATCGATTTTCATCGCTACGCAAGGTTTATATCGGTTGTATACTCCGACAACCCCGCTATTTGTAATTGTAATCACTGTGAATTCACGAGTTCAGGGTCTCGGGCAGGACTGGGTTCGGGGTGTGTTTGAAGGGTAGCCCTTTGGATCTGGTGTTATGCATACTGGGGTAAGTACGGCGCGAGGCGTAGCATCACATGGCAGCGGATCGTGCCTGGAGTCCACTCCGCAGGCGCGCGCCGGGGCCGAACAACTGGGTTTAACCGTCGAGGGAAAATGGGTGTTTCTTGCCAATTGAATATCGAATCCAACAGTCAGTATTATTGCTACTGTCTAGTGAAGATTTATATATAGGATCACTTTACATCACTGTTAATACCCAACTATGGCGCGAAATCAAGAAAAGGCAAACAGTACGTACCCATTTTGAACGCTTTCCTTACCGTTTTCCCTCCCAAACTCGATGGTTTGGATACCTTGGTGGCCCACACGCACTTGCAACTCACCCATTATCACCACTGCGCCATCCTACGTTGATGTCTAGATATGCTGAACCTGTTCCTTCAGGCAAAGAAGGATTCGGAGTCCCTCCCACAGGTTAAACGGCCCCACGTCGCGGCTGAGGTGACGGACCTCGCGCAGTGCGAATACTGGAGGAGACAGGTGATTCGTGAGATTGCACGCGATGTTGCAGCGATTCAGAATGCCGCCTTGGGTGAGCACAAAATCCGTGACCTGAACGACCACATCAATAAGCTGATACGAGAAAAACGACATTGGGAACGACAGATCAAGGCGTTAGGAGGGCCCAACTACGAGGCGATCGCATCGAAGATCGTAGACCAGGACGGCAAACGTGCGTTAGGCACCGGCGACTACTTCTATTTTGGCGCTGCGAAGGAGCTCCCGGGCATTCGCGAGCTTTTCGAGCGAAAACAGACCACGGATGTGAGGCAAACTCGAGCCGACCTACAGAAGCTAGTGGATGCGGAATACTTTGGTTTCCGAGACGAAGACGACGGACAGCTCGTGAAGCTCGAAGAGGAAGCCGAGGCTCGCATCCGTGGAGAGGCAATTCGATCGTACTACGAAGCTCGACGCGCAGAGGAGGACGAGCAGGCCAGGATGTTGGGCATGGAGTGAAGGAATAGATCCTACCCATCGCTGTGATCCCAACCAAGGCAGGGATATCGTTAAGAGCGTATCCTAACGTCGAATGTATAGATGCTACGCTTCGTTGGCAAGCTAAATAAATCAAACTGCTTGACAGCATGTTGCTATTGCGTTTATTAGGTTTATTATGGCTGGTGGTTCTTGTGTTAGGTTGAACCAAGGCTTCATACTGCTCCTCGGCGCTGTCCCCGCCCAAAACGGCCATTGCAGTTTTCAGAATAGGGACAACGCATGAATAAGAGAGTGGGTGCTCCCACGATCCCGATCCATTCATGGACATCGGACAAACTGTGGGAACGAGTGAATAAGTGTAATAGAGACGTCGGAAATCAAGTAAAATTCACATTAGTGAGAGCATAAAGTGAAATGAAAAGAAACGAAGAATTGGTGGCAACTGGGCCATATCGGTGACGGAGCATGACAATGAATGGTCATGACATGACATGCCTACGGTTAGCAGAGAGCCGCCGTATAAGTATTGGTTCTCGTTCTGTGTCACTGCTCTTCATATGGGGAAGGTTGTCACTGCTCCTGATGTCTTCGTGTGGAGATGGTTGGCTGGATGTAGGGGAGGGCAAGTCGGAACTGCGTAAAGGGTCAAAGTGCTTGTCGCGAAATACAAACTAGCGTATCTGTTGTTCTTCTTCTACTTCTTCTTCAAGGTAGAACGAGTGGAACATGCACGTAAGCAGTGCAGGATCCAATGGTGTAATCCAGATTTGAACCAAGGGTGTTGGGCCCTGTTCAACTTTGGCATCACTAACTGCCTTCACAAGTCACTGGATGAACAACAACAACAACAACAACAACAACAACAACAACAACAACAACAACAACAACAACAACAACAACAGCAGCAACAACAACAAAGGGGATCTTAAACACCCTGCTGGATTGCCAATTAGGTGACCATTTGACTGCCCAACCCATCTGGCTCACCCACTCTTTCCTATCTTTTCTTCTCTTCTTCTCTACACGACTAGGCTGAATATCGCTCATGTGCTCGTGCTGGTTGTAATAAAAACAAGGGAAAACTTCTAAGCGCTCGATGAGTCTCTCATCGGTGGCGTGGTGGCATGTGCACTGACTTACTTGCAGCAGCTCTTCTTCTCTTCAGGTGGAAGGAACTGAATGATGTTGTCCTTGATGACGTCAGGCTGTGCATTAGTATTCTTGGGTAGCTTCTCTGCAATTGCCTGGAACACTGCATCGATGTTCTGTCCAGTCTTCGCCGACGTCTCGAAGAATAAACATCCAGTCTCCTGAGCGTACTCCTTAGCAGCCTGCGTGCTGACCTCTCGTCGCGACTCGCAGTCGACCTTATTACCAGCAAGCGCAATGACAATGTCCGTCGAGCCCTGGCGCTGCAACTCCTCGATCCAAGCCTTGGCACCGTTGAAGCTTTCGTATTCTGTAATATCGTACACAACGAGTGCCGCGGCGGCGCCTCGGTAGTACATGGGTGCCAGACTGCGATAGCGTTCCTGGCCGGCCGTATCCCAGATCTCAAACTTCACTGTGTAGTCCTGTACCTGCACCGTTTGTGTCAAGAAGGCAGCACCGATCGTCGACTGCTGGAACTCGTAGAACTCTCCCTTGACGAATCGCTCGACACATGACGACTTGCCGACGGCACCATTGCCTAGAGGTGTGTGGAAAAGATACCGTGTCGCAGGATTAGTGTTGTCCTCCATAGCCTCCTGCACCGCGCGCTGGACGCGGGTTTCTCCCTCCCTACCAGTGTCGAGCGTCGCTTGTCTCTACGTCATCTCAAGCCGGTCTGGGACGGGGTTGCGAGAGGAGATCAAGTGCGCCCATCTGTTGATAGATAGCAGACGGTGTGCGATATGTGGCACGCGGGACGAATCCGAGCTCGAGTGGGTCTAAGGCGGTCAAAACCCTCGCAAAAGTGTGTTGAGGTGACGTAGGAAAAAAGCAAAATCAGTGGTGATGATATCAGACTCGTTTTGGTAGGGTTTTAAGTGAATTATAATAGTTTCAATACTAAATAATGCATATTAAAACGTACCAAGCAGCACCAGCTTTGCGTTGATTGGTTTACTCATGTATTATACTGCCTACAATACCCTTAAAATCGGCTTTAAAGTTATTGCTCAAGACTCTAGTTTCCACTGAGGTTTCGCTTTCCAGGGAGGCCGGCCGCAGGGGTGGCGGAATATCTTCGTTCCTGACCCATCCCCCATTTTTCACTCTCTCCCCCTCGGTTGGTCGGTGGTCGACCGACGGACCAAGGGCAAGATTTTTCCCGCCAAAAGCACTGGTTTCCACAACCGGGGGTGTGCAAATATGCCTCGGCAAGTGGAAATTAGCCACATGCATATCTCGGCATGCGCAAGTTAATTCGGATGAAGAAGGTAATATTACCATTTATTATACTGATTCACACCCTCTACATCACTCTAGGTGCTTCACCATGCCGTTAGATTTCGATAAAGACGCGTTTTGGTCGCGACTGGAGAACTTGTATCGTCAGTGGCAGGTAGGTTGACACGTCGTCTCGCTGGCCATGTCACGAATGACCCCGTAGAAACGTCCATGATTGAGCTTCCCACGCACGGATCCTCACATTGCACCCGTGATCCTCTCCCACACACACACTTGTAGACCGGCGGCAAGGCGTGGGGCGCAGCTGAGACAAGCCCCGATGAATATGCCGATGCTTTGCTGCTCGTCACGGGTAAGGGCGACGATGAGGCGCAGCACCTGAGATCTCTTTCACTGCAGCTTCACTTGCTGGGGTACTCGATCCCTGAAATCATCCTGCTCCTTACGAAAGACAAGAAGCTGCGCATTTTCTGCTCGAATAACATCGCAAACAAGCTTGCACCACTCGGTACGGCCTCCCCCAGTGGCGAGTTTGCCCTTGAAATGGTCATCAAGTCAGGCAACCCCGATACCGATGCCCAGACGGCCATCGGATTCATTCGATCCAGCGGATCCGGACGTCGCGTCGGTGTCATCATGAAGGAGCACAACAAAACTCAGGAGGGCAAGTTCGCGGAGCCTGTTAAGATGGCGCTTCGCAACGCCGCGGGACTGCAGATCGTTGACTTTACAGAAGGTCTCGCACAGGTGTTGCAGGTCAAGGACTCCAAGGAGGTCGATACGATGCGTCAGTCGGGTGAATACCTCTCTACTGTGATGAAGAACTATGTCATCAAGCAGGTTGTGGCACGTGGTCGCAGCGGCAAGTCGATGAAAAACAGTGACCTTGCACGCCGTATTGAGGCGGCGATCAAGGAACCAGCACAGCATGGCTCCAGGCTTGAGGCAGAGGATGTCGACTCAACCGACCTGCCTCTCGTACTCTCAGGTAAAGACCTTAACCTCGACTACCGCGCAGAAACCAGCGATAACCCACTCGTCTACGACACAGTCGTCGTTTCAATGGGTGCCATGTTCCGCAACTACTCCACAAGTGTTGCTCGTACAATCATGTTCGAGCCAACCGAAGAGCATAAGAAGGCCTACGCGCTCCTGCAAGAGTGCGTCCAGGCTGCGAAGGCGGTCATGCTTCCAGGCCGCAAGCTCAAGGAAGTCCACGAAGCTGTCGATGGTCTTGTCATGACGAAGCGACCTGATCTGCGTGAGGCGCTCGTCAAGAACAGTGGTGCTGGTATTGGCCTCGAGTTCCGTGATAACAAGCTCGCTCTGAACCTCACAAACATGAACACTTTCAAGGTCGGTATGGTTTTTAACCTCGCTATCGGCTTCTCAGGTGTTCGTCCCTCACCTCCAGCACCCGGCGAAAAGCCACGCCCACCATTCGCCGTAATGCTCGGTGACACTTATGTCATTACAGAATCCGGACCACAGTGCCTGACTCCCAATGCCCCACGTAACTTCGAGGAGCTTAGCTTCTCCTTCGAGGAAGAAGAGGAAGATGCCGAAGGCGATGGTGAGGGTGCAGAGTACAAGATGACACATCGTCTGCGACCCCGTGACGCAATCACCTCTGCATGGCAAGAGTCCGACGAACACAAGCGACGTCAGCTGGAAATCGCCAAGCGTCGTGCCGAGGAGGGTCTGAGACGACATGCCCAACAAGAACTTGCCAATGCCAAGGTTGCTGCTAAGCCTGTGACCACGTCTATTTCGTACAGTGATGTTTCAAAGTACCCTGCGGCGGCACGAACTTCCAAGGTGTATGTTGACAACTCAGCAGAGACTCTGCTTTGCCCGATCAACGGCCACTTGGTTCCTTTCCACATTAACACGATTAAGCGAGTCCACAAGGCAGAAGAAGGACCGTATGTCATTCTCCGCATCCAGTTCAATGTTCCAGACGGTCGCGCTGGCTCGCCCGAGGCAACGAGCAAGAGTGGCGGACCTGGCTCTGTTTACATCCGTGAGTTAACCTACCGCTCCAAGTCTCAGTCCCTTGGTCAGGTCGTGTACGCGATTCGCGCACTTCAGGCTGACATCAAGGCACGCCAAGAGGCAGCTGAGACTCAAAAGACTATGGCAGAGCAGGAAAGCCTGCGAATCCTCCAGAACGCACCCAACCGCCTGGTCGACCTATCGGTTCGACCTCCTGTTTCTAGGGCCCGAAAGTCGACGGGTCGCTTGACCGCCCATGTAAATGGTTTCCGCTACCAAGCACACGACAACAACTACGTTGACTTCACGTACAAAAACATCAAGTGCTGCTTCTTCAAGAAGGCCGATAAGCGATCCCGTGAGGTCCTAATTCATTTCGAGTTCAAGGACCCCATCGTCATTCCCAGCACAAACAAGAAGACTACTTGGTTGCAATTCTACGTTGAAGTTATTGATGCTGTCCATGATGTCGGCATGGCAAGCAGGTATGACGATGAGGAGGAAATTCGAGCAGAAGAGGAGGAACAAATTCGTCGTCGTAAGTGGAACGAGAAGTTCGGCGAGTTCGTCAAGGGCGTCGAGAAGCAGTGGGAGCAGAACAATCCCAACTTGACAATTCGCTTCGAGAAGCCGGTCCGTGAGCTTGCCTTTATGGGTATGCCCAACAAGGAGCTCACTGAGATGATCCCAACACCGAATGCTCTCGTTGCATTGGATGATAAGCCCCCGCTCGTCTTCATGCTGAACGAGATCGAAGCTGTGGTGTTGGAACGTGTTATGGAAGGTCTGCGTGAGTTTGATATGACCGTCGTGTTCAAGGATTTGAAGCGTATGCCTCACACCATCACGACCGTTTCCATGGCTCACATCAACGCCATCCGAAAATGGCTCACATCATGCGGTATCCTTTGCCCGGAGTCTCGTCAGAACATTGCTTGGCGTTCCGTTATGCCTGAAATTCTCAAGGACGTTGCAGGTTTCTATGCCGATGGTGGTTTCATGACGCTTGTCGAGGACGACGAGGAAGAAGACGAGGATGAGGACGAGGCAGAGTCCGAGAGTGAGTACAGCGAGGAATCTGAGGAGGAGTCTGAAGAGGACGACTTCGACAGCTCTGACTATGCCAGTGAAGAGGATGAGAGCGACTATGCCAGTGAAGAGGAAGATGAAGACGAGGATAACGACTGGGAGGCACTTGAACGCAAGGCGCTTGAGGAAGAACGTAAGGCAAAGTTGCGCCGAAAGCGTGGTGACGACGACTACTAAAGGAATCACCACCACAGTAAACACGATAGCATAAGAATCACCATGTAATGTGTCTACAAAAGCTTGATCCAGCTAGCTAGCTCGCAGGCTAGGAGTCTATTTTCAAAGCCCACCCCATACAGTCATCTCAAGACGACTTATGTGCATGGTATACCCCCAAGACTTGTTGAGTACAAAGCCCCATCAACTAAACATGTCCAATGTAGATCCAATAGGTTTACACTGAGCTTGGGAGGAGGATAGTATCCACTATCCGTCCCCTAACCGGAATTTGTTAGGTTGTATGTCCACAACGACGAAAGTACAAGTAACTGGGGGCTGAAATTGGAAATGGGAGTACAGTCTGTTGTAACGCGCTTCAGAAGGTAGGTGGGATAGCGAACAAGAGGTGGCGAAAGTTAAAAACAAGTCACATACAGCAATGGCTTGATCGGCCAGGTGCCTTTGCGTATGCGTGTGTAGTGATTTGCGATTCGATGAAGCAACCTGGTTCTAGCCTGATACTAATCTAGCTCTAACCGAAACTTGAGTTACCTTACTTTAACATATTCAAGGAGTGGAAGCATAATACAAAATGCACCGCGGTGTATAAATGTTGTGTGGGCCTGTTGGAGCAATCATTGTTGACTGAAAGTGCCAAAACGAATCCGAAGTCTGTGCTACCATAGCTCCTTTAGTTCTGGCTAGGCTTTGCAGCAATCGCAACCTGAGCGGGTCGGAGAACACGGTCCTGAATCATGTAACCTTCCTTAATCACGTAGGTGATGGTACCGGGCTCAACCTCAGGTCCAGCGGGAAGCTGGGCAGTGATGAAGTGCAGATTAGGATCGACCTTCTGGCCCATTGACTCGAACTTCTTGATGCCTGCGCTTTCCAAACCCTTGAAGAACAGCTTGCGGGTCATGTCAACACCTTCTAGGAGGTTCTTCAAGGCATCATTAGTAGGGTTCTCCTGCATACTCTTGTTAGCAGCATTGACAGCCATGTCAAGGCTGTCAACTACATCCAGCAAGTTCTTGGCGAACGAGGAAACACCATAAGCACGTGCAGCCTGCACATCCTTGGCAGCGCGTGCACGAACATTCTCCTGCTCTGCGAGTTCACGCAAGAGGGACTCTCGGAGCTCCTTGATTTTGTTCTCCTTTTCGTTAACCACTGTGTGAAGACGTTCGATCTCCTTTTGGCTTGAAGCGAGGTCTGCCTTGAGCTTCTCATGAGCCGCAGGGTCAATAGCCTCGGGTTGTGGCTGCTGCTGCTGCTGTGCGTCAGCTGTGACATCGCCTGCAGCGGTTGCGCCATTCGTAGCCTGCTGCTTTGTCTCTGCCTGGGCCTGGGTCTGGGCCTGAGCCTGAGCCTGTGTGTCCTGCTGTTGCTGTTGCTGGTGCTGTTGCTGCTCCTGCTGCTGGGCCTGAGCGGCCTCCTCAGCCTTACCCTCATTTTTCTTACCTCGCAGGATGTCAGACCAAAAGCTCGACTCCTTGCCCTGTTCGCCTGCAGAGAAGTAGCGTACCTGGGTTACGGCATTGGAGACTTTCGTTGTGGTGTGGGAGTGAATAGCGCGTGCGACGGGCTTGGCAGCAATCCGGGCGAGTGCGCGGGTGGCCAAAGTGACTGTGTTGCGTAGGCGGAACATAGTGACGGGTCTAGAAGCTATATATGACGTAGGGCATAGGCGAATCATGGATGAACACAGGGACGACTGAACTACCCACATGTGCGTGGACCGGTTATTGTAAAATATGCACGCAATATCACTCGCCGGTGCAGGATCCAACCAGGCCGCACGATCAGACTGACTATAGCACGCATTGCCATTTAATATACAGCCCGATACGCCCCAGTACCACGACGAAATCAGTCAAGATCTGTCCCAAATTCAGTCTTGATTGACAAGTCGGTGCAATCTTCGCATGATGTAGCAGGAATCGCAGGGTCAATGGGGTTCGCACTCGAGTACCACAGTTGATCACACAATTCGGCATCTATGCACGGGGTTTGTTCAGGTGCCATGGAGGTGCACCTTGCAATCCCGCTCACGAATATCCCCTCCCGAAACTCCGACAAGAACGGTTAAACCTCTCGAATCTGGGCCAGGACGGCTAGCGGCCGGCCCGTCTCTCGGCTTCAGGTTCATGGTAATTTTTGCGTGCCCGTAAGTTTTGAGTCGTGAAGACGAGCCAATTCAACACTCGTTCCCACAACTACTGTGCACGTTTTCCGCGCGCTGTAGCCGCTGCACACCTAGTCTGATTTTATCATGCGGTGTGTGCTTGTTATGGCTACACTACTAGCACTGCTAGTAAGTCTCATCCTGCACAATGCTCATGCTATGGTACGTTTATTTCATGCCTCTTGGAGTCAAACATGCTATCTGAACGATTTCCCTCGCTGCTTAGGTACTTCCACGAAGTGCTCAGGCCTGCATATGAGTCCTTTGGATTCCTCGTTCCATGATACATTAGCTCACTCCTCTCACTTCCCCCTGCCCTGACTCTACACTCATCACACAGAGCGTCAACTTTGCCTCTGGATCGAGGAACCTGGCTCAGTTCCGAACGAGAAACCGGGAAGATGGCAACGCGCCAGGTCCCGGTTACGATGCTCCAGCGGATCAACCCGTGGACATCCCTGACTTCAGCTGGCGAACCTTCCCCAGCGGTGCGTCTGCCATGGAGCACATGCCGTGGGTCCAGCCACGCGTCCCGACGGGTGCTATTGTGTTCCCGAACAAGGCCGCGATCAGTCCGCAGTACGCTGGAGTGTTGCTGCCCCAGCCGCTGCTGCCGTTTGCTAACGAGTACCTCACGTACCCGCCCATGCCCGAGAATGGTGCTAACGCCATTCCTTACCAGGACTTTACCGGCAAACTTGCTCCGCCCATTTTCTAAGTGGACATGAAATGGTGGTCCAACTCGACTAGCCGCTATATAAATGCATGTAAAAAATAAAGATCAAGTGTATTATCGCTATGTGAGTGTGTTGCGTTAACGGTATTGAACTGTGTAGAGTGCGTCCTTGACAGTGAGACATCCTGGACAATTTCGGCCTGAGCGAAAAGTGAAAAAATCGAAATTGGGTGAGACTGGAGACAAAGTCACTGGACGTCACTTGACAGCCCGTGCTGTATACGTATAGTGCAAGACTTCACCGGAGCAAGGAAAAACATACCACATCATGTTCGACACTCATTACTGGCATTATAATTCGTTCCTAATGCTGCAATACATATGACTACCTGTATTCTCAGTGTCCACGAACAGTCTTGATCTATCTACAATATGATTGATGCAAGCGACCAGTTTTGGGAAGCCACTCATCAACACACCCAGTTAGCAGCCTCCAACCATTTAGGTACGCCCGGGAGCACCACCCGTTAATTCCATCAGCTTATACACAGCGAAGCGAACGATTCGAACCACACGCTCGTAAATCATCAAGCTGATGGCAGCGTTAGTTACGGTTTGGTACATCTTGGCATCAAGTCCCGAGTAAAACGCACTCAGCCCCTCCTTACGGAGCATGTTAGCCATCGTGGCGAGCATGCTGGGGGCTTTGTCCATATCGCCACGATCAGCCTGCTGACGCGACTTAACGACGAGGTACGGGTACGTCACAATAGTTGCGATAAGCTTCGCAAAGGCACTGATGAAGAACGTCTCCCCCGAGCCGACCAGCGAACGTGGGTCGGTGGTTGAGACTGCCTCGGTAGCTGCGCTAGTAGAGCCCGCCCCACTGCCTACTGCAGCAGACACAGCTCTAACAGCAGCTGTAGCTCGCATGAGCTTCGCCAGTCGGTAGTTGCCAAGACGAGTCATAATCTGGTCGTAGAGGACGAACTGGATGACTGGGTTCGAAACTAGCACGACAGAGGCCAAGTATCCCCGGTAGAGTCCCTTAATGCCTTCCTCACGTGCAATCCGAACAAACGCATCGACTATGCCCTTGTAGTTGTAGTTCTTGCCATTGTCGCCTTCCTGTGGTTTGTTGGATTGAAGGGTCATTCTCAGGTTAATAACCCAGATGGGCGAAGTGAGTGTGATGTTGATCACGCCTGAGAGTGCTGCGACGACAATGTTCCAGAATGGTGTGAGGTCCTTCGCACCCAGTCGCCTCAGCACCAAACGCTTGATGAAGAGGTACCACCAGAAATAGATGGCTGAAGAGACTCCAACACCGAAGATGGCTGAGGTGAGACCTGAGTAGAGACCCTGCCAGCCCTCGCGTGCCACAGTCTTTCTGACGCAATCCCACGACGAAATGTACTCATCCTCAGCGTGATACTTCGGCTTGTCAGTAGAGACGTCATCGGCCTTCGCGGTTGTGGTTTCGCCCGCCTGTACGGTCTGCCCTTCTGGCTGCTGGGTCGCAGACTGCTGGGCCTGCTGTGCCTTCTTCTTTTCCTTCACCTGCACCTGCATCCGCGTCCGGATGTTCTCCAATGGGTATACCGCCGTGTATGCGAGAACACCTAAAGAGGTTAAGGAATGAGGAAAACTCGGTTTTAGGGGGAACAGCAGTGATGGTGCTGGGGTGTTAGAGGCGGGATCCGCATATTACCGCACGACGCATCGTTCTACGTACCTCCAATGGTGCCTGCAATGGCATGGATCGTGGCTTCTAGCAGCGACATGTCAGAATATGACTAGCGGAGTTTGGTTTTGGTCAGGTTTCGCACCGATCCTGTGGATGTCTCGGGGTATAATGGACTATACAACGATCAAATCGCGGTCTACGAAGGTATCACTGGTTGTATACCTGAATAATGTGCCCCGTGGCGGATATCAGTCACGTCGGAGAAGTTGCAAATCTGAGTTTCTCCAGCGACGGGCTAGGCGTCGTTAGCGGGAGATACGCAGTGTCTTCTCAATATGAGGGCGGATGAGGGTTCGTTGGCGCGTTTCCTGGTGTTCGGCGTTGTGACTATAAGTCAGCACTTGATAACCTCATCGCAACTATCATAAAGGACAGTCTCGCAGCTGAACCCGGATTACATCGTCGTGAGCCTTCACCCCCAGGAGTCCATCCTATTGCTCGAAACCTGTGGCAGCCCGTCAGTTCAGCCCCTTTCTCACGCGTGGCTTCATCCAGCCGATTGAGTATCAATCCGCTCTCTCCACGCAGCGGTCGTTCGTTTGCACTCAGGTCACCCAGAGCACCAAAAACGAAGAGTTACATCGACGTGCAGTCAGGTGGATTCAGAAACATGCCAGGTGTGTGATGCTGGGGATCTGGTGGGTGTAGCTGCGTGGTGGCTGTGAGGATAACGGCGGGTATCAGAGTAGTTTGGGGGTGAAAACCCCAGTGTCGAGCGGGGGTCCACAGCGATGGACACACCCGTGACCCAACTCGCAGCATGCTGCGACTAGACCCCCAACGAGGAAAAGTTTCACTTTTAACCTTGAAAAACGAGCGAAAAAGGTGGTTTGGAAAAAGGTGTTTCGAGCTGATTCCGCGCGAGCCGCGCACCGCACTCAAGCATCCTGCATGGAGATACACTCGCATGCCGTGCTTCTATTTAATACGCCACGCCACACTGCGATACACTCGACGTGTACTACAAAATTTAATACGAAAGTATCACTTGTCTGAACAACATGGCTACACTGGAATCTCCCCCTTTTTGCACGTGTTTCAACACGCATGCGGTGGAGCTGTGGGAAACATAATGCCAGAGAAGGGGTATGAGCTCTAGGCGGTTTATTTGAAATCATGTGCCCGTGCCCCGCACGATGTTCCGTCATGTATTCAACCTATTTCCAGACCCTGTTCCCTAAACTTCTCGTTTGTACATCCATTCTGTGTTCGTTCTAGGCAGTACTGCAGCCGAGTTCGCATCGTCAAGTGGCATTTGGCGTGTAGCGAAACTTCCCGACTGCATTCGACGTGGTTTGCGTCCAGCTCCGCACCCAGGATAGTCTCAACGGCGTGTCGTTCCATCGCCCCTGAGACTCGTTCTGGTGACGAGAGACCCCCAGCTTAGGCGTTTTTTGGCTCGTTTTGACGGTGTCGTCAGCAGTGCCTAAGCGCGTTTTGTCCCGGTCTTAGTCTTACAAGTGCCACTGCACTCAATCTTGAGGCCGATTTGCCGCTGCATTGAGGAGTGCCCTGTGAAAGGCAAGACGGATCAACCCACTCCTCCATCTGCACTTGAAGAAGAGAACCGTTCGGTCTGGATACCACGCCCGCTGACGTTGTACACGAGTGATTGCCTCTGTTGTACGTTATCTCCGTGCATTGAGGTCGACGTAAGGAGTTTACTCGTAACTTCGCGTCGCTGCTCGATTTTAGCTGCGTACTGATTCCACACGGAAAAGGGCTACACTTCTTCTTTCTTCTACCCATACCGTCCCACATCGGATCAGGACCAGCGAATTGACCACGCGAGACCGTGCTGCGACAACCAGTGAACCAGTATACTACTCGTAGTGGCCATCCAACACACAAGACATGTCAGGGCTCGAAAGTCTTGTAACACAGGTGAGTACCGTAGATGCACCTCGTCCACTTAGCCCCCGTAACCCTGGCTTGAATGGAGGTCCGGCTCAGACGCCAACTTCATCTACTGGGACCACGTCCGCAAATTCGCGACTGATTACAGCAGAACGTGATAGGCCATGGTATGCCACGTGTTTGGACTTTTTCTGCTGCCGCAGTTGCCGAACAAACACACCATCACCTGCACCAGCTCCTCGCAACCCACGACAAGACCAGCAACTTAACCCTATTTCTCAGAACAACACCAGCAGCAGTACAAACACCAACGGAAGTACCACCACCAACAACAACAATGACACCAGGCTAGTTGTAACACCGTCGCTACATGGCCACCCACCCTTGCCGAATGCGCCACTTTTGCCGCCCTTCCCACCTGGCCAGTACAAGAAAACCTTGGTCCTCGATCTTGATGAGACTTTGATTCACAGCTCGTTCCGCCCAATTCACGACGCACAGTTCCAGATCGAGATTTCGCTCGATGATGATAGGCACGCCCCGGTTTTCGTCCGAAAGCGACCATACGTCGACGAGTTCCTCCGACACGTCGCAAAGAAGTGGGAGGTGGTGGTCTTCACTGCATCTATGAGCAAGTATGCAGATCCACTCCTCGACAAGCTCGATGTAGATCGTGTCGTGTCTTCGCGTCTCTTCCGTGAATCGTGCATCGTTCATTTCGGCAACTACGTCAAAGACCTGAGCCAGCTCGGGCGCAGGCTCGAACATACGGTGATTATCGACAACTCCCCGATTTCGTACATGTTCCAACCCGATCATGCCATTCCCATCCCAACTTGGCTCGATGATCCTAACGACCATCAGCTCCGTGACATTATTCCTCTCCTGGACGAACTCGCAGAATGCGATGATGTGACAGAAGTGATGAAGCGTGCACAGATTCATTTCGCAACAGGTTGCTACGTGCCTCCCAATCCTCCACAGTCACGCGAGCTGTTGGTTGCAGAGGAAGATGATGAGCAGTGACGTGCGAATTCTAAACCAATCCCGAATTTATTTAGCTTGCGTTGCTTCTCAAGAGGAGGGATGTTACTATCTCTTCTCCACCTTTTATACCGTACCATTCCTACGTACCCACCGACACCCTAACCCTGCCGTGACAATAGCCAAGGAGATCCCCCAGTGTATGGATTTCCCCATTACTTGCCTTAGCTTCATGTTTAGTGTTCCGTGGCACATCACTATATATTTCTCCTCGAGCCATCGCAATGACCGTTACCCGCTTGCTTCGCTCGTTCGGTTGCTTGTTTTTCGCTTGTACGGATGCATGGCATGATCCTGAAAGAGGACTTCACTACAGATACAACGTTTTTCTCCTCCATACCTACTTCATCACACTGCAATGCTTGATAAACTCACTCATCTTAGCAATTGGTATCCTCGCACATACCATTAGGTCAAATCTCCATGATCGTGTACGAAATGCACTACATGCACGCAATTCCAAAGTGCGTATACACTTACGAATCGTCATCACCGCACAGCACAGCACAACACTCCCCTCATTATACTTGTCGTCGTCATCGTATCCCTGTCAACAACTGTTGGTTCAGCACCTCCCCAAACTGTTCAGCAACGCCAGTTTACATTCCTCCGAAAGGAAGTCGCATGGTTAATGCGATCGAGATGCCACTTTTGTGTTTGAACAAATCGATAGTACCTAGCGATGGGAAAACTGCGCAGACACACTTCCAGAGTTGACCTCGGTCCTATTTATTGTTTGCTGACACTTAGGGTCGATACTTCTAGAGTAGAAACCACGACGCGCCATTTTGCCAAGTGTGGATCTAGTTGTACGTTGAAGCCTACCGAATCCATATCACACATTCAATGGCGGACCTTCCTTCACTTTCCCTTTTCGTTTCAGCTCCTGTCGAGTTCCTCCCATTTTGTAGTTTGGTTGTTTCTTCTTACCCACCTTTAGTCGTAGTAGGATCAGTTTTATCTTCGAATAAAACGCTGCTTGTACATTACTATTTATGGATTCTCTAGTTCACTTCATTAATACAGACTGCTGGCAGCAGCAGTCGACCTTTGGCTATTAGCTCCACCGTTAATGCTTGCGTCAGCGTAGGGAGTATTCGACCTCAATCCATCGGGTTCATAATCAACAGCGGGCTCGAAGTGGGCGCTCGTGTTTTCAAGACGTCGAAGTCTGTGGTACACGACACCCGCGGCAATAATTACAAGGGCAATACAGATGCAAACCACTGACAGGACTCGGCACATCAGGTCGCAGGATGATCCACCTGCCTTCTCGGGCTGATCCAATTCACATGCATCGCCATATCGGCCGCTATAGCAGAAGCATCTGGAGGTCTTGCTATCCTTATCGAACGCACACACACCCTTATCCGAGCACATGTAGCCGTCCTTGACTTTGCACTGCACGGGGCATCCCTCGTACGATTTGAACTGGAGCTGGAACTCACAATCACCAATCTGAGTGACGCGAGGTTCGTACGAATCAGGCTCTTCACCGCAGAGGAAATTGATACGGAAAGAGTAAGTCGTGTCAGGCTTGGCATCGCACTGACTGCCACCCGTATAGGTCAATCGCACGCCCTTCGCAGCGTCGTCAGCATCAACCAGCTCAAACTTTGCCGTGCTCTCATCCAACGTCGAGCTTCCTAACGAAATGCACTGTGGGTTCCCGCCTACGCTGTAGCGATATGCGACACTTGTAGCGTCTTGGCATGCCGCCAAGGGCTTGTCAACGACTTCGCAGATATTAAACAAGTATGATTTGTTTGAGCCTTCAGTGTTGTCATCGAGCGCATATCCCTCTGACTGGGCAGTCACCAAAGAAGATAGATCGTAGGTCGCGCCTTGCACCGAAAACCGACATTTGAACGAGTCTGCAACTACAAGCTGGGCCAAGACCACAAGTCCCACGCACAGGACTGTGTCTCGCAGGAAGGAGCGGCGCGATCGCACCGCATGCGCTCCCCGAGGTGTCAATCTCATCACTCTGGAAATCGAAAGACTATTCTACCGCGGGTTGTGGAGAAGATATCGCGCTATAGAGAGAGTGAATGGGTTTTAGCAGCGCGTTATAAGCGGATCGTTATGTTTAATTGCACATCAGACAGGTCGCACATCGTATTTCACACATGATAACGTAATACCTCAAATGGATTTTTAACCGCATCCGGCCAATTTTTCGGGCACGACACAAATGACACGTCGCGGTGCGCAAGCTCTCTCGTGAGGATTTACGCTGACCATCGATCCTAACGCCACTAGAGCCCTCGTCCTATTACAATCTTTGGAGCGCTAAGTTTATGGGAGTTATTCCTCGGTTGTCGCAAAGTGTAAGATGTCTAGTTCTACGTGTCCTGCTGTTCAAACTCGCTGAGGTGAGAGGCTAAGTTCCTGGCAGACAGGCGGCCGGGCGGTGGTCCTCATACACTGACTACACCGTATACATACATACAACAAATGGAGAGCACGTGCGCAGACACACGCACACAGACTCCCCGAGATTTCTATAAATAGAATAAGAGGCGTGTCAAACGTTCGTATACACATGTTCGAGGTCGCAGCTAGCTATGAGACTGCTACTACTACTACGATTGCTGCTGCTTGTGCTTTCTGGGTTCTTACTTGTTCCAAGCACCACCGGCGGACTTTGCGATACGGTTGTCCTCAATACCTTGGCTAGCAGGGTTACGAACGGTCTCATCGACTGAGAGAATCATGCAGGCAGCCTCGCAAGCAGCGGAGATGGCGTTCAGCTTAACCAATGAGGGCTCCCAGACGAATGCGTCGAGGGTGTTGCATGTGCCTTCGTTCTCGATGTCGACACCAGCCCAGGTCTGGCCCTCAGCATGCTGTGTGCGGAGTCGGTTGACGATGTCCGTCGAGTCGAAACCAGCGTTCTCGGACAGCTGACGGGGGATAACCTCGAGGGCCGTGGCGAATGCACTGACGATCAACTGAAGCTTGGACTCAATGGTCTTGGCGTATGCCTTGAGGTGCTTGGAAAGCTCCATTTCGATGGCACCACCACCACCGACGACGGAGTTGTGAGTCACAGCACGCTTGACAATCATGATAGCATCGTGGAGTGAACGCTCGGACTCAGCAATGAACTAGAGGGGAGGAAATAAAGAAATGGGAAATAAAAGCGGTACAGTGAGATACACGGGAGACGATGCGTTGCAGTCATATAAATATTATTGCATCAGTAGCACACATGACGGTACAATGTACACGCGGAGATCAGGGAAAAGTTTCGTCTCGTCACAAAGCTTCAGAAGACCATCGTGAGTAATTTTGAAACTTGTTCTCATCATATCAGCATTGCTTCATAAGTACCACATCGAGTAACAACAAGCCACTGAAGGGAACACCAAGCGAATGTTTGCACACAAAAGTGGTCGTTCACTGTTAAGAGCCAACACAAAAGCAATAACATCCCAGTCGAAACAACTACTTACCTGCTCAGAACCACCGCGGAGAACAATGGTGACAGTCTTGGAGCCGGGGCACTGCTCGAAGAAGTTGTAGCGAGCGTGACCAACCTGTCGCTCCTCGAAGCGACCGCAGTGACCAAGGACAGAGGGGTTCAGGTCATTCAATGAAGTCTGGATAATAGCACCGGTTGCAGCGCAGACGCGGTCGAGATCGGCTTGGTTGACACGACCAGCGGAGAAGATACCGCGGTCTGCGAAGTATTGAGTTGCCAAGTCACCAATGGGGAGCTTGGAGAGGACAATATTGGCACCAGAAGCAACAATCTGGTCGAGCTTACGGTAGATGATCTTCCACTCAGCCTCGACAATCTCCTGGTATGAACTCACGTCCTGGATACGAACCTCAGCATTAGCGCGCTCCTTTGTCAATTCAAGCTCGACATTCAAGCATACGACCTTAGCGTTGGTGAACTGCTTCGGCTGCTGTTCGAAACCGGCGTATGCGAAAGTCTTCTCGAAGGCAACACCCTCGACCAAGAGCGAGTCTGTAACTGAACCACCAGGAATGCGCTTGATACCGATCTTGTTCAGATCCATATCGCCAGTGAGGTGGAGAACTGCATCAACTGCGATGTTTGCGAAAAACTCCTTGTTACCAGCAATCAACTTGGAGTTCAGAGCAGTACCAGCACACTTGACGAGCATGTCACGGGTCTTGGTTGGATCGTTCTTGTCGATGGGAACAGCAAGCTCCTTGATCTTGTTGATGGCGTAAGTGCAAGCCATGCGGTAACCCTGAATAATGGTCTGTGGGTGAACGTTATCCTCAATGAATGGCTTGGCGAGGCGCAGCATCTCTCCAGCGAGGAGGGTGACCGAGGTGGTACCATCACCCACCTCCGTGTCTTGGGAGCGCGCGATGTCCACGAGGGTCTTTGCAGCGGGATGAATGATGTCCAGAAGCTTGATGATGGTGGCGCCGTCGTTAGAGATGGTCACTATAAGATAACATTTGTGTGTGGAGTAAGCGCGTTGTGTGAGCCAAAGTTGGGGGGTGGGTGGGTGGCGACGATGCTTCCGTGCTCAGAACGACGAGAGATCTTCGTAGCAATCAAGGGATCTATCGTCTACGTGTTGTGCCAAGTTGTGAACATGCCAATGTAATGACGTAGCGCGGCGACACAGGGCTAATACACTCGTAGCACAAGAAAAATAACAGGCCAAGAGTTCAACGCCTAGAATTCTTGATATCAGGAGCCAATTTCCGAGGATTACGTACCGCTTTGGGAGCCGTTGGGGTTGGTTTGGTGAATGAGCTTATCCATGCCGCAGGGTCCGAGGGTCGTCTTGAGGATCTCGAATACCGACTCGCACGCATTGATGTTGCTAATGAGTTGTCCTTTGCCCTGCGAGGTGTCCGTGCCCTCTCGGAGCAGGATAACTCGGGGTTGCATCATGAAAGACATGGTTGGACCGGGACTACAGGGGGTTTGTTTGCAGCGGGAATCCACATCAGCAAGTCGTTCTGCCATACAGCATGGTATATATCCTTAAATCATACATGTTCTCACCTAGGTCAATTTAAATTTCCAATGAGTTGTGATTTTCGCGCAAAACCCACACTTATCCACGCTAATCTCAGGTTATATTGCTCCTGACAATGCATCATCACTATGTGTGTCCATGCATGCACTTCCTACATCACCATCACGATCGCAATGCCCCTATTTTCCCCTTCAATCGGTGGCTCGTTAGGCTTAATTTTCAAAAATTCCCCAGCCGTCCTGGCCCGGATATTGGACGGTTAATTGGACGGCATATTGGGTGTCTTTGAGGACGAGAGCGGGAATACGTAGGGAGTGCGAGTTGTGCCGCATCACCACCGGAGGATGAGGCGCGTTCTCTTGAGCCGGATGAGGCCATCTTGCGCCTGGTAGGGGTGCGACACAAGCGAATGTTCCTACATTTTAACGGTTGGGATGGTCAACTCGCAACATGCTGCGATTCGGTAAACCTGGCGAGTTCTCTGGAGACTCAGAGATGATGTTCGCTGTAAAGATGACGACCACCTGGCTCATGCACTCATTAAATCCAACTGTTAAAGCGGTGGTGGTATCACCAGTGAGAGGTCTTTCACAGAGCTATAAATTCTATAGTGTAACAATACTGTATGGATGGTTCTTTGTTCTGAGCTTCGTGGGTTGAATATGGACATGTGGAATTTATACATACACTAAGCTGTAGATTGGTCAGCAAAAATAGATAAAAATAAACTGGATACTCGAGGGATGAGAGTGACAGCACTCATTCGCAGTGGTCAGGACCCCGCTTGGCCGCCTACTGCTTGGTCGCATCCTGATTGGTCGCATCCTGCTTGGACTCCTCGTCAGTGAAGTAGTACCGATGGAAGTTGCCATGGGCATCCATTGTAATTACCGCAGCAGTAGTAGGCTTTGTATCATGCAAGCGGAGACTAATGAGGCTGGAAGCCGGAAATTCATCGATCAACTCGGTCTGGATACTGAGCCGCTCAATCACACCGGCATGCTCTCGGAACCGCTCGTTGATGTACTCCTTGAACAACATTCCCTTGGGAATGTATGTAGGTCTGAGCCCTTCGAAGAAGAGCGAGTATCCCCGATAAAGGTGGGTCTGGCGACCATTCCAGTGGGCAGGATGACGAGCCGCGCCGACAACGGGTGTATAACGCTGCGTAAAGCCCATGGTCGAGAATGCCACACCCCAAATGAACTGTCCGCAGGCAACCATGTTGCGCTTCTCCTCAGAGTCCCATTTCAGGATAGGGACGCTGTCGGGGTCAGTACAAACGGACCACACCTCCAAATACGTCGTCATGTGGGAGGGATCCGCATCCAGCCATGCGAGCTTCGTCTCGGGGAGAACGTTGGTGAGGAAAGCTGCTGTTGTGATGCGACCCTCATTCTTGATCTCCTTGTGTGCCGGGTGGTTCCCCTCGGTAGCTGCCTCTTCATATGAGCCCGTAGGCTTCCACAGCAACTCCTGAATATCGTTGATTGTGCATCGACGATGAGTGAGGGCAGACTCCGCTCCAGTCTTCGCGAATGCTGAAGCAGTCGTGAGAAGTCGCGACTGCGTCAATGGTGCCTGCTCGCGCTGGTAACGCACAGGATCGAGCTGGAACTCCAAGTACTTTACAGTAGCGTTGGCGCCATTCGTGGAGAACTTGTCGTATCCTGTCTTGAGGAGGCTGGCACCCCAGTTAGGATATCCAAGAGGCGCGAGAGCGGCTGCTCGCCAAGCGTAGTTCACCGCGTTCGGCACTCGCTCGCCTTTCCGCAATCGTTGAAGCCATCGACCTCGCACACCCTCATATGTCTTCTCCACCCATTGGGCCTGGGGTAGGAGTCGGTCCAGACTCTTGGTCTTGTGGAGCAGCGCAGAGTACTTCTTAAACTGATCGATGTTGAGCTCTTCGACCATGTTAACAATCATCTGCCTAGCCTCTGCGACCTGGGCGCTCTTGGCACCCAGCGTTTGATACTTTTTTGCGATGTTCGGGTGCTTGGCAGGAAGCTCCGCATGGAGGTGGAGGAAAGGTTGCTCACCAGGATTTCCTAGGTTGGGTCCATGTACGGCAACGAATTCGACAATGGTTGAGCTGCGAACATACTCATCCAAGTCCCGGATGATCTGGGCAAAGCCCCGCACCTCTGCGGGGGGAGTGCGAGACCAGATAGGAGACACCAGGTCACCATTCGCATCGACCGTTACCACTCCACCCACGTCTCGGAGGAACTTTCTGCAGGTGCCGCACGTCCACATCTGTCGGACCCCAGAGCTACCATATTGCTCACACAACGCGAGGAACTTGGCGGGGATGTTCGCGTTGGTGCGGAAGAGCGGAGCGAAGCCTGTCCGCGCCTTCTCCTCCTCCGTCAGCTCCAGCTCCTTGACCTCCTTCTCCTCGGTCTCGGGGTCCTGGGTGGGTCCCTGGGATGCCTTGGTGTTCCAGGTGCGTGTAACAAACTCAATCAGTGCGTACCCTGCTGCCGCGTCATACTCGGGAGGTAGAACGAGATCATGAAACCTCTTCTCCGCCTCCTCATTCTGACGAGAAGTATTCGATCGCGAGGGTGCGTCGGACATGGAACTGTGTTGACCTGTATAGAGAGAGTGGATGTTGATATGGTGTAATAAGCATGTGTGAGTATACACTGCAGGCAATGAACTACGTTTGAGACCGTAGATCCCGTGCTACCAACCGCACTCGAGCGAGTTACACGCGACCAAGTCAAATTGTAACCATCAAGATTTTTCTTGTCACCACACCTGGTTTCTTCACCAGAAGTTGAATTTGGTGTGGTGCTGTCTGGTGTGGGCATGTGTGGTGGGCGGTGCGGGACTCACCACACACGCATGCGTATCATGCGTATCGGGGGCAAAGGCTCTGAAGCCAGCTGTATGACGACTTTCTCGAGGATATATTCTGAGTGTACGCATATTCAGGTCTGAACCATTCGAGTTACCAAGAATGACTACGATGATGTGGTGATGTGTGTAAGTATATCCCAGTGTGATAGCAGCGATAGCATCGTCGATGGAAATACTTGTATATCGCATCGAAACCTTCGACGTGGATCATCACGGTATGAATAAACGTAGGCTGTTTGTTGTCGCAACCAACCCAACTTGGCTGGTCTGCCATGAGTTGCTCCTGGATGGTTCTGTATTTCTTTTGAACATCTGTGGATGACTCTCTACATACACTGCGCTCTACATCGGTGAGGAAGAGAAACAGGATATTGGGGTAATTTGGAGACTTGAGGGGGTTAACGATGCATAGACTCCCGCCCTTGGTCGAAATCCGTCAGCGGTTCTTCCTCACTTCCTCACACGTGACCTTCTTTGCATCAATGAATGAACACGAGTAATTTGAACAATTGGCTATTCGGAGGTATTAGGATCCCTCTTGGCCTCCTCATGCTTGGCCGCTTCGCACTCGGGCTTCTTATCAAACTTGTACCGATGCAAATTGCCGTCGGCATCCATTGTGATTACACAAACGGGCTCGAAGAATGGATCATACAGACGTAAACCTACGAGACTTGCGGACGGAGACTCATCGATCAACTCGGTCTGGGTACTGAGCCGCTCAATCACACCGGCATGCTCTCGGAACCGCTCGTTGATGTACTCCTTGAACAACATTCCGTTGATACTGAAGGTAGGTGTGATCCCTGCGAAGAGGAGCGAGTATCCCGGATAAAGATGGGTCTGGCGACCATTCCAGTGGGCAGGATGGCGGGCCGCACCGACAATGGGTGTATAACGCTGCGTAAAGCCCATGGTCGAGAACAAGAGACCACCATAGAAGACTCCATTTGTAACCATGTTACGCTTCTCCTCAGAGTCCCATTTCAGGATAGGGACGCTGTCGGGGTCAGTACAAACGGACCACGTCTCCAAACACGTCGTCATGTGGGAGGGATCCGCATCCAGCCATGCGAGCTTCGCCTCGGGGAGAACGTTGGTGAGGAAATCTGCTGTTGTGATGCATTTAACCTCCTCGATCTCCTTGAGTGACGGGTGGTTCCCCTCGGTAGCTGGCTCTTCATATGAGCCCGTAGGCTTCCACAGCAACTCCTGAATATCGTCGATTGTGCATCGACGTTGAGTGAGGGCAGACTCCGCTCCAGTCTTCGCGAATGTTAGAGCAACCGTGGCAAGTCGCGACTCCTTCAACGGTGCCTGCTCGCGCTGGTAACGTTCAGGACGCATCTGGAGCTCTAAGTACCTGACAGTACGCTTGGGACCTCCCTTCAGAAATAGGAGGTATCCTGACCTGAGGAGACTAGAACCCCAGTGAGGGTATCCGAGAGGCGCGAGAGCGGCTGCTCGCCAAGCGTAGTTCACCGAGTTCGGTACTTGTTCCCCCGCCTCCAGTTGTTCAAGCCATCGACCTCGCACACCCTCATATGTCTCCTCCACCCATCCTGCCTGAGGTCGGAGTCGACTCAGGGTCCTGGTCTTACGGATCAACTGAGAATACTTCTTGAAGCGGTCGATGTTGAGTTGACTGACCATGTTCATAATCATCCGCTTGGCCTCTGCGACCTGAGAGCTCTTAGTATCCAGCGTCTGATAGTCTGGTACGACGTTCGGGTGCTCGACAGGAAGCTCCGCATGGAAGTGGATAAAAGGCTGCTCACCAGAACGTCCAACCTCACACTCGTGCACTGCGAAAAACTCGACGACCTTCGAGCTGCGAACATATTCATCTAAGTCGCGGATGATCTGGGCATAACCTCGGACCTCTGGAGGGGGAGTGCGTGACCAGATAGGAGACACCAGATCACCATTCGCGTCGATCGTGACTACTCCACCTATGTTTCGGAGGAACTTTCTGCATGCTGCGCACATCCAGAGCCTCTGGAGCTCGTCACCGGCATAGCGCTTGCACAACTCGAGGAACTTGTCAGAGACGTTGGCGGTGGTGCGGAAGAGCGGATCGACGTTCGGCGCTGGAACCTCCTCTGTCTCCTCTGTCTCCTCTGTCTCCTCTGTCTCGTCCTTCTCCTCCTTCTCCTCCTTCTCCTCCTTCTCCGGCTTCCCTCCAGTTCCCACCTCTTGACTCTCTTTGCTCTCTTTGATCTCCTTCTCCTTGGCACCCTCGGCCTCGGGGCTCTCCGTGCCCGCAACGTGCTTATCCTCGGTCTCCGGGATCTCCGGGACGTTGGAACGCCCCTGGGGTGTGGGGCTGGTCCAGGCGCGTGTGACAAACTCAATCAGCGCATCCTGTGCGGCGATACCAAATTCGGGAGAGAGCGTGATATCCTCTTTTGGAGTGATATTTGAGGTCTCATCAGGGTTGTTTGAGTTGGACATGTGTGTTAATTGCAAAAGCCCGTGGTAAGGTATCACTTAATTGCAATATTATATCACGCCACCAAGCCGGTCTTGAGTTATACAACCCCCCACACGTTCAATCCAAACGCGAACAAAAATGAATTCTGACCAGATTTCGAAAATTTATGTGGGTGGCTGGGGCTGAGCCGGGGCTGAGTGGGGCTGAGTGGGGCTGAGTGGGGCTGAGTGGGGCTGAGTGGGGCTGAGTGGG
>Ga0180217_1000127_pt1 | contig 157260 bp, 121 predicted proteins | sample eDN3rd37CBELigOP_FD_128521 | JGI IMG/M metagenome (GOLD analysis project Ga0180217, IMG submission 128521) | Enriched Organic Plus compost microbial communities from Emeryville, California, USA - eDNA 3rd pass 37_C BE-Lig OP (version 2) (version 2) ... | reverse complement strand
TATTTGCCTGGTAAGCCGTGGTACCATAAGGATGATATTCCTCGTAGCTGATCACTTCCGCTGCCTCGTTCAATTCTAAAGTAGCCGATTGTAAGTGGTTGCTGTAAATATACCTGGTCAGTTCAGCCGGCGATGGGTCGCTGCCGATGGTGCGCTTTTCCAGCATGGCAATGCGGCCTGTATCGTCGCTGATGTGTACTGTTACCCTTTCCAGGTCGGGTGTCAAAGAACTGCCCGTAAATTTACGGTAAATCTCATAACTGCCTAAGTATATTCTTTCCTCCCTGGTGCTGCCGTTATTGGTGTATTTCCTGATCCTTTGCCCGCCGCTGTACTGGTAGTAGGTCACTGTGGTTCCCCGCTCTATTTTATGCAGTTCGTTCGCCCTGTTCCAATACATACCATCCAGGTGCGGCATGGCGTTCATATTGCCCCTGGCTTCATAACCATAAGTATAGAGCCAGCTGCCCACTTCGGTGCTGGCCAGCTTATTGCTGCTGCTGCCGTAATTGTAATTCCGGGTATAGCTGCCTAAAGTAGCGGTATGCATTAGACGCACGATATTGCCCACGGCATCGTAGGTGTATTGCTGCGTATAATTCTGCAAGGCATGGGCGTCCCATGGCAGCGGCTCGCCGGCCTGCATGGCCTGGTCGCTGTTGTTATCCCAGGTACCGAAGGCGGCATTGTTCTTCCGTTCGCGGCCCATGGCCTTTACCAGGCGGTACAGGGCATCGTAGGTGTAATCCTGCGAGGGGCTTACCACCGTATTGTCGAAAAATACTTCTTCCTGCGCCCCGTCGGTCACCTTGGTGATATTGCCTACAGGATCGTAATAGTAATACAGGTCCTGGAGCCGCTTGTTGTAATCAGGGCTGGTAGCGTCCAGGTTCACCGTCAGCAGCCGGCTCAGGCGGTAGGTAAGCGGATCGTAGGTATAGCCGGTCTTGGTCTTATTGCCGTACCATATTGCCTGCCTTTGCCCTTTGGCATCGTAATGGATGTCCTTTACATAGTCGTTGCCGTTGAGCCGTACGGTTTTCAGGGCGCCGCTGCGGTCGTACAGGTATTCGGTTATGTTGCCGCCGGGATCGGTGCTGCGTACCGGCCTGTTGAGCGCATCAAAAATGCCGGTGGCCGTAAATGTTTCCGCATTTAATAAGGGTGGCGTGTACCAATCTGCATCGCTTATGGCCGGATCTTCCAACAGCTGCTGCTGTGTGCCTGTGGGGTTCCCTTTAAAATCGTAATAGTTTACCTGCTGCATGCCGCTGCCGTCATAATGGCGATAGAGCTGCCCCCGTAGGTTACGCGATTGATCGCCTGTTATACCTTCACCATATTCCATCCGTTCCAGGAGATAGAAGATACTGTTATCTGTCACGCCTTTTCTTACCAGGCGCCTCAGCTCATCGTATTCCATTTGAAATACCCTGCCTTCCGCATCCCAGCTGTACACCGGCTGCCCGCCCACGTCGGTCTGGACAAACTGCTCCCCGCTGTCAATGCTGATCTGGCGGCACACGGCCTGCAGCATATTGTAGCGGTATTGCAAAGGTGTAAGTCCACGGCCATCTGTTACACTTAAACGGTTGCCCTGTATATCCAGGTTTACATAGCTATGGATATACTGATCCTGCCATACATTGCTGCTGTCGGGATACCGGTTGTGCTGTATGGTATAAAAGCCCCTGGCCAGGGTATCGGTATGCACCACCGTAGGCGTACCGGCATGCTGTCCGGCTTTGGCGGCGGCATCCTGCTCTTCGGGGCTGCCGCCGCTGTGGCCGAGGTACCACTGGCTTTCCAGCACCGTATCGTTGTTGTCCCATATCGTTTGCTGCCAGGAGGTCCAGGTTGTTTTGGTGAAACTGCCGTCCGGCAGATCGGTACGCAGTACCCTGCCCAGCGGATCGTAATACAGCCTGGGGCTTATGCCTTGTGCCGCAGCCTGCTCTGCCGTATCGCATTGATGGGATGTACTGTAGTAAGGCTCGTACTGCATTACCGCATTGCCTTTGTTATTGTAGATGGTACGGCCGCTGCCCAGCCATTCCAGGCCGCCGTTCTCCGGCGTAGGCTGCGCCTGCGCCTTATGCATGATCAGCCGGCCCATGCCGTCACTGTAGCTGAAACGGATCAGGGGTTCCGTGCCTTGCCCTGTAGGTATTACCGCACCATGTACATGGTGCTGCCGCGCGATCATGGCTGCCGTTGCGGGAAGATGGCTAAAATCGTAGATGCAGCGCCAGGTGGCGCCTTGCAGCAGGTCATCCGCAGCGCTCTCCGGGTCGTCGATAAAGATGGCCTGGTTGGCCCGGTCTGCAGGGGCTTCAGGGTCAATGCCGCTTAAGGTATCGCCTTCCGTATTGTCATCTTTGCCTTTAAGAGCCATGGCTACCGGCATACCCAATGCATCGTATAAGAGCTCGCTTACATTGAGGTTAGGGTCTATTATCTTTTCCGGCTGCAGGTTGCGCCAGTTGATGCGGCCTATGCTGCGGACATTGCCCAAGGCGTCTTCCGTACTTACCGGCAGCAGCCAGCTGGCGTCATAGGAAACAGTCGTTTCCATACCCCATGGATCGGTAAAGGCAACGGGCGTATAAAAGCTTTGTTCCGGCGCCGGCATATAGGTGGCTCTTCCAGAGGGTACCCAGTACAGCTGGTAGCTATCTGAAGGCACATAACCATGATCCCAAAGCATGGCGCCGTCTACCCTTCCTCCATAAATTAAATTCATCAGGTCTTCGGTAAAAGCCAGCTGGTAGCTTTCGTGGGGGATGGCCAGGCTTTCTATCAGGCCAAAATCCAGCTCGGTTACTGCGTCGTCTTTCCTGAATTTAGTTCTGCTCCGGGAAAGCAGCCTTTTTTCGCCCGGCGCTGCGGGCTGGTCAAAGGATACTTCCGTGGCCGCTTCTATGGCCGACTTTAAGGCGGCTACCGTCCACAGGGCGCCTGCAGCTACTTCCATACCGGTTACATTGGCCTCGTAGCTTTTGGTGTCGAAGGGCAGCCGCAGGCGGTAGCGGCTTTCGCTGATGGCATCGTTTGTATAGGCTATCTGCGAGCAGGTAAGGTGCATCTTTGCCTGCTCGTCCTTTACGACCTGGGGCAGGGTAGTTACCGGCGGGGTTCTGCCAAAGTAACGGGGGTAAGCTACCTGCGCGCTTTGCTTTATATTACCGTACTCATCCGTTTCCAGGGTGAGCTCCTGCATGATACGCGGGTCATCATCCCGGCGTTCGCAGCTGAACACGATACGCTGCTGCTGCTGGGTGAGGAACGAAGCGTAGCGGTTGCCGAACAGCTTTTGTATGCGCTTTACGGTATAAGCGCTGGCGGTAACCGTATACGGAATGGTTGCCAGCGGGCTCTCATCCCGGGCATATACTTCCTGGCGCAGAGGAAGGCCTTTTAACGCTCTGTGCGCCTCGCGCATTTCCTGCGGAGTCATTTCGCCGGGATCAAATGCAGCCACAGCCACAATATTATCCCATCCCTCCACAGGGAAATACTCTTCCCGGAATGCCTGCAGCAAAGTCCCTTCCCTCATCCAGGCCCCGGTATGATACCAGCTCCTGGTGAGCACGGGAGGCTGATCGAGCGCATCGTCACCGGATACTATGGCACGGTCGGTGTCCAATGTTTCCACATAGCCAAAGCCGCGGAATTCCCGTTCTTCGTGATCGTAATAGCCGTGGCGATACTTATAGCTTTGGCTGTATTGGGTCTGACTGACCCTGTCCCGGGTAGTAATGCTGCTGATGCAATGCACCGGGAAGGGCAGGCGTGTGGCCCAGCTTATACCGGCCAGTTTATCGGCTAAGTAGAATTGTGTGGAACTTTTGTACGCAAGGCTGATTTCCTTTCCCAAGCCATTGCGGTAGCCAGTCATCAAATAAGGCTTGTTGCCCCCCATCAGGTCGATATATTGCAAGGGAGCGGTAGCGTATTGCGGCAAAGGGCTGCTCCATACAATGCAGGCAGTACCATTGCCCAGGAAATCCAATACGGATATTTTACTAAAAGGATCGGTGGACGGCAATGGGTTGATATCCTGGCCTGCTGCAAAGCCATTGCCGCATTGATTGATCCAGGCCGTGCACCTGCCGTTGCCGATATAGATCAGGTCGGCTGCACCGGTACCGCTTATGTCTGCCAGGGTAAGGTACAGCGGGTTGTAGGCATCAGCCGGTGCAAACGTGGGGGCATCGTGCATCGTGACTCTGGCGCCGAATTTTCCATAACCCATATTGGGCCAGTAGCATACTTCACCGTTTTTGATGCGTACCAGGTCGGTAAGCCCATCCCCATTCATATCGGCCAGGAAGATACACTGCACAGGATCGCGCAGGAGCAGCACGGGGCCTTTCTCCTCATCTGAGCACAGGAGCGAGTGCCCACCCCGGTCATAGCCTTCTGTTCCCAGGCTCTCGTACCAGGTCCAGGCACGGTCTTCCGTGACCAGGATATCTGCCTTGCCGTCGCCGTTAAGGTCCAGCATTCTGGTGAAGGGACTGTTCCAGTCGATGTGCAGCTTGTTGGCGAATGAACGGAAAGGCTGCCATTGCTGGTCATCATCCAGCTCCCAGTAGCCGGAAGGGGCATGGGCAACCAGCTGTCTTCTGCCATCGGCGTCCAGGTCCTGCCACTGCAGCGCCCCGCCGGAAAGACCGGAGAAAGAAGGCTTAGGAGCAATGACTTTGGGTGTATCAAAGTTGCCGCCACCGAGGTTGCTTTTATATAACCAGGCATTGCCTTGTTCTGTAAGAATGCCTGAAATGCCTTCTCCTTCAAAATCGATCCATTGATAAGGCCCGGTGAGGCCCTGGGGCGCTCCCCGGAAATCTGCTTTATCTACCGTGCGAATAGCAGTATCCCATGCCAAAGGCTGGTAATCGAAAGTAAGCGGCGGCAGCGATTGGGAATGCCAGGCGTTGTTTTTATACACATGGCCTGTTTGTGTCGCAGAAATAATATAATCTGCCTCCGACAAGGTTCCGGCGGGAATGCCGTCTTGCTGATAAGCCAGCTCCAGGCTCCTTACGAGATTGTTTTGTTCCAATGGGGCAAAATAATGGAACATCATCACCCGCTTGCATCTGCGATAGGTGCGGATTTCAAAGCCCGCATGAAAGTCGGAGAAGGCATCGCTACGTGCCGGCCAGTCCTGGTTCGGCTCCCTGTCATACGCGCTGATATGATCGCCATAGTCCAGCACAGCCTCCATCAGGAAGTCGGAAACCGCAGGTAACGCCGGCTCGTAGGTTTCCGATGAACCGATATAACGGGCGCTTTTATTGCAGTACAGCACTTTCTTCAAATAAGTATTGGTAAACAGCGCCGTGCCGTTGCGCCTGTTCCTCTCCTGTACCTGGTTCCATATACCGCGGCCGTCTTCCTTGATATAGGAATATAATTGGACATTGCCTTTATGATCGGTAACCAGCTGTGGCAGCCACTTGAAGATACGATAATCATGGGCGGGATCAACGATGCGCGCCGACGCGTCCAAGCCATACCATGTAGTCATGTTATCCTTAGTGGTTACCCGCCACCAGCCGCCGGTCACCTCTTTCTTATGGATATATTCTATCCTTGCAAAGAGCCCTTCGATTCTCGGGCGGTAGCTTTTAACGGTGTAGGCGCCTGAAGAGGCGATAACCGGATTTCCATTGCTATCCAGTACCGGTACCAGGTCTTCCGCGCCGGCCAGGAGGAACACGTCGCTTTCTCCTGCATCATTATAGCGAGGGAGTCTTTTATCTGTTTTTCTTTGGATAAAAGGCAAGGACAATCCCCAGCCCAAGCCAAATTCGCTATTGCCCGAACCGGAGTTATAACTAATAGACAGGGCGGGGGTAAACCCGCTGCGGCCGGGTGAAAGCGGCAACGGGATCTCCATCCCGGCAGTACCATTGACGGCATTGACCAAAAACTTCTCATCGATACCTTTCAGGGCGCCTCCGCCTTTGGGCAGGCTTATTGCGGGCGCATTGCTCTTATAGAAAGGACCTGGGTCCTCCTGCTGCTGTGGTTGTGCCGTATAGCGGTCCAGGGGGGAAGACGCAGGTTTGTTTTCCTGCTCCCCCCGGTCGCCGAACGATGTATTTTTGTTGGAATTCATGGGTCGAAGAATTTACTGTTTACGCTTATGCCTCACTCAATTGGTAATTAATGATGAAATACAGATCCTCCAGTTCTTCTTCAGCAACAGGCTCGGCTATGCCGTTCACTGTCTTATAAAGTATGAAGCTGTAATTGCCCGGGGTGCCGTCTTCTATCGTAACCGCTGTGGGGATAGAAAAGGGCACATGGGGAGGCAGATCCTGGGTGGGCTCTGTGCCGAATTTTAGCTTATAGGCACCGGCCGAGCCTGTCCTGGGCTGTAAAACAAAATCGGTGGTTGTAGCGGTAATAATTCTTCCCTTGGTGTATTCGGGGAACTGCTCTCTTTCCAGCTTCAGGTTTACAGGGCGGCCAATATTATCATGGCCGTCTACATCCACCAGCTGGTTAAAGGCTGCATACCATTCATTGCTGAACTCGTGCTTCAGGCTGAAGTAGCGTGGCATGAAGGTAACCGGATTGTTGAGGATCAGGCCGGAGATATAAGCATTAGCCGCATTTTTCAGGGCGCCCCCGTCGTTAGCCTCTCTCGCGGTATAACGGATCTGGAGGATCACATCGGAGATGGTATCGAAATCGAACTGGCGGATCTCCGAAGGGAATTCCAAAGTCCATTCGCTTACAGCGCCTGTATTTTCAAAGGGCAGATAACGCTCGTCCCTGAAGCTGAGCTCAAACACGCCGCTGTCATTCTGTGCGGTGCTGGTAGCAATACAGCCTAAAGCCGGGGTGGGATATTCGAAGCGTACGTCTCCGCCTGCAGGGTTTTCAGCATAGCTATTCGGATTGGCCGTCGATTTCCTGTATTTGCTTTTTGTCTGGCGCAGGGTACAGCTGATTGTTGTATACGGCCCCGCGATGCAGGGTATGGAGATGCTCACGGACTTAATGCGGCGTAAATATTGCCCGGGATAGTCCAGGTCGTACAAGGCTTCTGGAATTGTAATAGTACAAGTGCCGTTTTGCCGTAAGGCCAGCAGCTCGGCAGGGTCGGATAAGGCCAGGGAAATGTGCTTGGTAAGCTCCAGCTCCCTTACATTATCATCCAGGTAAGCAGCTTCCATTCTCCGGAGATCGAACTGGAGGTTTTCCCCGCTGAGCAATCCTTTCCTCAGGCTATCCCAGTAGCCGAATGTGATGAAGCCTCCATCGGGATATTTGGTGGAAAGCGGGAGCTCGCTGCGATAACAGTTATCTGCCTTCTTGGCCAGGTCGTAAGCCAACTGGTAGCTTTTGAAATAAGTGGAGGCAATCTGCGAGGCCATCCAGCTATACAGCTCTTCATTGGTAAACTTGTTGCGCATGTACCGGTCTGCTTCCTGCGTGTTGGCAATCTGCAGCAAGTGGTTGCTCAGCTCGCGGTTTGCTATATCCAGCCGGACCTGGGCAGCCAGGATCTGCTGGTCTATCTGCTCCAGCTCTTTGGCGGCAGTGTTTGCCTGGAATACCCAGTCATCATTCCGGCGCTGGTAACCGCCCATAGTAGAGGCCATATAGCCTTTGTTGCTGTTGATGGCGGATAGAATTCCTACCGCACTACTCGCAGCTCTGGTCAATGAAGCGTAATTAGGCCCTTGTAAGCTTGTTCCAGAAGCTAAGCCCTGGATATGAGCATTCGGAAGGGCACCAAGTATGCCTGCTGCACTTTCCAAATTACCCTGGATCGCTTGCAGCACCAGCCCGGTCTGGATCGATTGTAAATGCTGTTGCTCGTAATTGTTGGTGAACGGCCTGCTGCTGTAGTAGTCGTACCTGATCTGCGTCGCTTCCCTGGTAAGGTTCAGTGCATCCAGCGAGGCCTGCGCTTCATTTACCTGGCTTTGCCTGATATAGGTCATCTGGTCCAGCAGGTTGATCTCCTGCGAAGAGCGTAATAGTGCCAACCCTTCCGCGTCTTTCTTTTCCAACGTGGACAGCAATGCTCCACCCAGGGTACGTACTTCACCGCAGAACTCGTTCGCTTTTTGCAGCATATAGGTAAACCGGTAGTTGGACAGGGCGCCTGCCGCCGAAGAGGAGATGGCGTTCACGATACTGGATATATCCACACCCATGGCCCTTGCTCTTACCAGTAAGGCAGGGTCGATCGGCGGCTCATATAAGGGCAGCTGCTGCAGCACGCCTTCGATGTTCATACTGTTGCGTATCTTGAAGAGACGGTCGGCAATAGTGTCCCAATAACCCAGCAAGATATCGTTGGAAGGAATACAGAAATAAAACATCTTCCCATAAACCGGGGGCGGAACGGTACCGCCGGACCCGCCACTACCGATATTGGTAGGTATGCCTGCGTTAGGGCCAAAGAACGATTCTATGTGGACGAGCGGGTTAGACAAGGGACCCAGGTTGTTGTTGGTAGCCGTCAGCAGTTCCTGGTAAGTATAGGCGCTGGACGCAGCGCGGCGCGGAAGGCTTTCCGGCCTTTTGCCGAGAATGTTCGCTGCCAGGACATAAAGCTGCGTGGCTTCATTAATGGACTCGATCGTGTTCTGGCGGAACAGCATATCCCCCCAGGCGATCAGGTTATCCAGGTATTTCATCACCACATTCTTCATAAAGGCCAGGTTGCGCATACGGCCGATCACGAACGGGTTGAACGGGTCGTTCTGCATGGCTGCCACCTGGCTGTTGTTGGCATTGTTATTCGCGATGGAGTTCAGGGCGATCAGCAGGTCCTCGAGCGTTTGCGGGTTGGACGTGGCAATGCTGTAAAAGGGATAGAACTTCCAGAAACGTTTTACGCTGCCGCTTGGCTGGCCGGTAAGGCCATCCACGCTGCTGGTCGGGTCAAAAATGTAATGGTACCATTTCTGAGCTTCGGCGTATTGCTGGTTATCGCTTAACCGTTGTGCAATAAGCATAGGAGCATAAAAGAATATTTCCCAGTTGTAGATGCTGTAAGGATCGTCGGGGGCAAATTGCACATTGTTGTGGGGATAGCTGCTATGCACAAAACTGCTTGGCTGGTAATTCCCGGCATTCAATGGCCCAAAGTGCATGTCGTCTGCGCGCCATTGATTTTTCAATTGAAGCAACCCCTGTACGCCGTCTTTATTCAGGACCTTCATGAACTGATGTATCTGGGCATGATAGAATGTCCGGAACCGGTATTTGTAGAATGAAACCGGTTGTGAAGGGTTCCCTATGCCTGTCTGCAGGCTGGGTAATGATCCTGACTGGTTGCTCACTGCTGTAAAGCTGGTGGCGCTCTTGCTGGCAGTAAGGAATCCGTTCGCAGAAGAGGCAGAAACATAGTTAGCCGACGCAGCTTGCTGTGCCAGTGACAGGTTAATATTTGTTAAGGCGTTACTGCCAGTCGCGAACCCGCTTATCCCAGTCGTAAAAGTAGCAGCGCCAAGGCCGGTAAGGGATGAAGCGACAGGGACTGCCTGATATTGAACATAAAAAATGTTCTTGTCATCTTCATAGAAAAAATAATCACGGAGCACGCTGTAATTATCGAAATCCGTGCCGGCTGGTTCAGAGATGGTGTTGCTATGGTATGTTTCGATAGGATCGTAATTATCACCACCCCTGGCGTTTGCAAATTTGGTCAGCCGGAATTTGCCATATTCAAGAGGCTTATTGTTCAGCAGCAATTTGTGGTTTGTACCATACCTGCGGCGCAGGTAATACAGAGGCCCGTTACTGGATTTGTACCAGCCGTAGAAATAGGAAAAATGTTCGTCTTTGTAAGGCGCCACGTTTTCGATTTTTATCTTGCGGTTGGCGCTTTGATTTCCCTCGGAAATTTCCTCGAATTTCTGGTTCCTGGCATGTGTGCCAATGGGTGACAGCATAATGTACTGGAATTCCCAGCTGCGGTCCACATAAGGCTGTGCAACCGGATCGGGAAAAATAAAGCTGCTAATGGTGATCGCCCCCGCATCGTCCGGGCGGGAAAAGAAAATAAGGGATAAATGCAGCTGCTTGTTTTCATCATTTTGCTCAAAAGCCGTGTGCAGGTATAGCCTGCTTTTGAATAGATCTGCAAGTTTTTGCTCGCCATTATCCGTTAATGCGCTGAAATAAGGATACTGCAGGTCGTTAGGCTGGTAGGAGTTGAAGGAGTCCACCTCTTTATCCGTCATCAAGAACTGGCTGGGCTCAAGATGCATAACGTCTTTACACATTTCTGCTGCCAGCCACTTTCCGTCTTTGAATTGTGTCCAGTTTAATTTAATATCCCATGTAGTTTGCTTGTCATCCTGGTTATCATTCACCTCTATGGTCAGTATCCTGTTACTTGTTACTCCGTTGTTTTTCCGCTCTATCATATTCGTCCACACATGATACTGGGGGTCGTCGTTGGGAGCGATCGCAGGCGGCCTGCGGTACCACTTCTTGCTTTGCTTCGGTGTAAAGGTGAGCCAGAACAGGTACAGCCTCCTGTGCCACACCACAGGCACCACGTGGTCACTCTTGATATCCACGGTCACTCTTTGCCATGGCGACCATATATTCTTCTGAAGGGTACGATAGTAATAATGGTTAGGCTCGGAATAAGTGCGGCCAAATACATGCTTGATATCCACAATGGTGTTGCCGGCGGCATCCTTTTCCTGCTGGTGATAGGCGGAGACCGGTTCCAGTTTGGCAACCCTGTCAAGGTCTTCCAGGTAAGCCATCAGCGCATCCGCAGCCGTTTCGGCTGTTACTTCATTTTGTTTTAACTGAGTTTCCAGCTCTTTGAAGAAGGGGGTCTTGTCGTCTCTCAGCGTGGGTTCCATCCAGTTTTCGGGATATAGAAACACTTTACGGTTGGCCTCCCATACCCGGTACCATTTGCGCCAGGTTTCCCACTGGTTAATTTGTGTAGTGCCGATGGTGATCGGGCTGGTGGGAAGCCCGTTTGTTCTTTCCAGGTTCTGAATGATGCGAAGCACAAAAAGCTGCACGGTGCTTATAGCCTGTTTAATGCGCGAAGTGAGCATCACGGGCTTCATCTCCACGTCTATTAGATAATAGGCAAAAAGACCGTTGGCGTCTTTCCAGCGCAGCACACTGGCCGCATTCGTATCGCCTATTTGCGGGCGCGCTACCATGTAGTTCACCAAGGCCTGTCTTTGCTTTTCTCTTAATACATCCTGCAGCGGCTTTGCTACAGTGGCCCACTGGGCGTCTGTATGCTTGGCCTTGGCGGCCTGGCGTATAGGAAGCGATTCCGACAGCGTGAGATCGGCTTTCAGGGCAGGGTAAATAATCTGGGGGTTAAGTCCCAGGCGCTGTGCCGACTCCATAATGTCTGTGATCTGTTCGGTCAGAGCAGCTCGCAGGAAGTCATTGGCGGCGGGGGAAACGGAAACCTCAAGGATATTTCCGGGAATGCCGGTAGCGTTGTCTTTCACCAGGAACTCCAATGCCTGCAAGTCCCAGGTGGTAAGCTGCGACAGTGTCAGCAGGAAGTTATCCAGGTTGCCTGCCGCGTCCGGTATCTGCGCTATTTCCTGCAGCATCCTGATAAAATCATCGCTTACCAGGTTCAGCCGGTTGCTTAGCTGTATCCACTCCGATAAGTTCAGGAAGGATGTGACGGCTGATGGGGGAGGAATAAGGGCAGGAGTGGTCAGGATATCTTCGAGCACAGGAAACTTAAAATATGCTCTTAAGGAATCGGTGGTAGTAGTAGAAATTACATTCCCGCCGGCATCCTTTACAACAGTTGTAATACTGCCCATCAGCAGCGCGGTAAATTCGCCCATAGAGATCTGCAGCCTGTTAATGAGCATTGCAGCTTTGCTGGCCTTAATATAGGCTGTGTATAGCTCCTGGCCACCAATGCTGCCTGGAGGAAGCGATTCCATGGGTATTGTAACGGATGTGGTAATATTGCCGGCTGAGTTAATGAACCCGTTGTCGGTAAGGATGTCATACAGGGACACATCAATCGTTCCGGGATTCATATAGACCGGTACCCGTAGCAGGGCTTCCTGTGTGCTTGTCGCGGTATTGCCCCCTGCAGGGGTTACGGTAGTTATTCCCTGCAGCAATGCCTGTGCTATTTCTCCTTCAATATTGAACCTGGTACTGAACTTCCGGATTACGATGTTGCCCAGCGTATCTTTGTTTATGGTCTGCGCTTCTGTGTCCTTATCCAGCTGCTTCTTAAGGTCGGCCCTTAAAGTTTCATAGAAGCGCTCTATAGCGTCGGCAGCAGGGGCATAGATGCTCAGGGGATCCTGGTGGCGGATCAGGTAATCTGTTTCGCTCAGGCTAAACGGCATACTGGCCAGGCTTTGCCGGTTGGCAATAATAGTTTGCAAACGGTAGATAACTTCAGTCGCTACTGCGGCAAAGGTGGCATCAGTTATATTGTAAAAAGAAAATATCTGCAGAAGTTCCTTTACAGTAATTTGCATGCCTGAGGCCAATAAGCTTAAAGCATATATCCTGCTTAAGTTGGGAAGGGAAAGAACGCGGGGGCCGAATGGATCAATGAAGCGATACAATAGATCCAGCTCTTTCTCATTGATATTGGTTGCGGCGAGGATTGTGCCCTTGTGCCCGCCGTAGCTTACCTGCGGTGCGGGGAAACCGGGATTGTCAAAAGCCTCGTCATTGGGGTTAACAATGGCCTTGTTCCGGAAGAGGCTGTCGTACACGGACGGCAAAGCATGCTGGGCGTCGCTGTCATAGTTGGTATAACGGGTAGTGCTCAAGTTACTCCAGAACGAGCACAGCTTTTCAGGAGCGGCATTCAGTAACCGGGATAAACGGTGAAGGGCGCTTGTATTCTTTAGTACTTCCGCATCAATAATAGCCTGGTTAGGTGCCTGCAGGGACATTAGAGCAATATCGAGCTGGTAAATGCTCCATCCCGTCGCTCTGCGCAAACGTACAAAGCGGTGCAGCTTGTCCAGGAACGGTTTGATGTAGCTGGCAACCGTTGTTGAGGAAGGCAGCGGAAGCGGGCTTGTAGGAACCGTGGGCACATCGCCTACGTAGAGCAGCGTCAGCTCATCCGGGTTGCAGGTGTCCTGACCCACGTACTCGTTCTGGCTGTTCAGATACACATGGTTGGAAACGATAACAAGGGGGCGTTTCCCGCCCAGCGCCGGCGTTACAGGATTCAGGAAATCGGTGCTCAACAGCTGCAGCAGCTCTTTATAAGAGATGCCGGTGCGTTCCAGCAAGGTGCCGAGGCTGGCCGGGGCAGGCGCAGCAACGTTGTTGTTGAATAGTACGTTATACCAGTAATTGCCGCCGGTATTTTCTGCGCTGAATCCGTAATACTCATACAATTGATGCGGCTGCGAGGGCGATTCCGGTAACAGGGTTGCTTGAATAATATCGGCTTCGGACTTGGAAATGCCCAGCCATTCGGCATCTGCATTGTACAGGTTAATGGTAACTTCCGCATCGGCTGCCGTAGTATAATCCATCGGCTTATATTGCTGCATCAGGTCATGCCTGCTGTAGCCCAGGTGCTCCAGGTAGGTCCTGCTTTCCTCCAGAGCCAGATGGAAGGGTACCGTATTGGGATAAAAGGCGCCAGGTAATACCGTGTCATAAATACTCTGGTAGCTTACATCCGTCTGGTAGCTGGCATTGGGTATAGTGCCTGTTTTAATGGTATGTTCGGGGTATGCTGCCAGCTCTTCTGCGGTAAGGCTGGTTTGGTAAGACAGCGGGTTCGTTGAAGGTGGGGTTGTAGGGTAGGAGAAGTCGTGTATTTTCCGCTCCAGGATTTCATTCACCAGGTCTACATAAGGCAAAGGTGTATTGCTGTTTTTACAGCTCAGGTCTATATTGAGCAAATCGGGTCGGCGCCTTTTCAGCTCATTGTAGGCCGCCGCGCCTATCTGCGTCTGAATAAAATTGAGAATGTCGGTATAGTAGGCCGCAGGACTGTACATAGATGAGCATTCAGAGCAGCTGCAGGAATCTATGCTGCCAAAGAGGGAGGCCAGGTCAGGGCTTTGAGCGTTCACCGGACTATTATTGAGTACAGATATCCATGGCCCGGTGATACCGCTTAATACGCCGCTAAGCGGGTTGGCAATGATGTCGGCTGCTACCGAGCTTTGAATGCTGCTCACTACCAGAGCCGTTTGGCTTGCCTGTGTATAGGTCTGGAGGGCGGCTGAAACTCCTCCCAGCACGGCCGAATAACTCGCGATAAAGGTTTCCTGCGGTAAAGCGGCGATGTCGGCTGAAGATTTGATCCCGTTCTTCATCAGGGTTACTACGGCGTCGGGTTTTCCGCCTGTCAGACGCATTACATTCTGGATTGGCGCAATGGCAGCCCTTGCCTGGGCTATATCGGGAATGGCTTCGGGAGCGATGTCCCAAACATTGTTGACCCTGAAGTCGAATTCAGGATTACCGGCAAGAAAGTTTCTTACCGGTTCGGCCTGCTCACCTAACAGGTTTGCAAAATCTACATCGCTCTGTATCTTATTACAGATAACTGTTGTGGCAAACAGGTCATTGGTCACACTCACCAACTTATCGGCATAATCGGTCTTAGGATCTGTGCCGTTTGCTGCAGCCATATCTATAACCGCCTGAGGTACGCATAGCTTACCATATTTTTGGCTTGCGTTATTGATCAGTTCAAGCCATTGTTCCCGGGTATAGGCTGCCAGGCCGCTCACGCTCTGGGTTCCTAATTCCGCCATCAGGTCTTTTGTTATTTCGGGCTGCATGCCTGTTACGGAAAGCACCTGCAATCCCTTCTGAAGTGCGGGTGCCTGTCCCGGCATGTTATTTTCGACTATTTGCCAGAACTCCTGGGGAAGCAAAGCGCCATAAGCGTCGTTTAACTGCAAAAATAACCTGGCATTTTCTGCTGAATTGGTAATGGCGCCGATCGTGGTGCCCAGGCTGTCGCCGTTATCAGTCAAATGATCGGCAAGCAGATCGGCTCTTTTATTTTCGAGCTTGAGGATAACGTCATTTACGTTGCCAACGGCCAGGATAATACGGTTGCTTACGGCATTGTCGATAGTTTCCACAATATCGGTGTTGCTCAGGCCTGTCCAGGCATTTATATCTGTTCCCCATCTCCTGCTGAGCGCATAAGCATGATTCAGCGAAATGGTATGTCCGTCGCTTGTGTCATGTGCAATAACTGCGGCCCCGACCAGCATTCCGATCATGTCGCTGTCCAGTCCCGTTGCCGCGGCTACCTGGTCCGATTCGGGGTTGTTTCCGTCGGTTGTTATGGTGTGGAATTCACTTGGGGCAAAGCCGGTTGCAGCCGTCACCGCATTGCTCACATACTCCAGTTCGGTATAAAAAGAAGGGAATATGCCGGTATTGTCGCTATGCAGATCAACCTCCATGCACCCTGCTTCTACCTGGTTCATCAATTTGCTTTGCTCTGCGATAGTGCCGTTTACGACCAGGGCTACAAAGAAGCCTGAAAGTGTGACCGTGCAGCAGGAGGCAGGGCTGCCGGGACTGCCGGGTACAGCCAGTAGCTTGTAGGGGACTTTCAGGCAATAATTACCCAGCGCATCTATTGCAGTCTGGACAATTTGTACCGGCAGGTTGGGGCGGAAGGCCGGTTTATACACGGCAACCCGGACGCTATCGGTATTCGGAACGCCCCTGATCTTATCCGGGCCAAGGGTGATGCTCCCCTTAATGGCCATGCATCCCTCGGTATCCGGTGTCTGCAACTGGTTGTAGGCCTGATCGGTAAGCTGCACCGTTACCGTGAAATTATCTATGATAACATCGCCGGATTGTACAGGCTGATTGTTGTGTAATATACGGTAAGATACCTGGTCGGCTACGCCAAGATCGTATGTCGTAAACAAGTCAAAATTGCCGCCAACAGGGTTTACCGATGCAGATCCTATCCATCCTCCGGGAGAAGGCGATTCCCCCGAGGTCGTAAATTCGATGGTAGTACCAAAGGAAAGCTGGTTTACAGGATAGCCTTGAGGGTCTGATAGCTGGCCCGAAATTTTTTTCATTAATTGAGCTGACATGGGAATAGTAATATTTTTAATAATGATGAAAGAAGGTATGCTTTAACTTGCCGAAGCGCTTAGCAGTTGCCATTCGTTGTCTATACTTTGTATTTCGATCGACTTGGTGAAATGAGCAAGGTAGTTGCCATAGTCATTCACCTGATATCCTGAAAAGGTACAGTGGTAAGGGCCTGCTCTTAATTTTAATATGCGGCCGGGAAATTCATGAGGCGGTGGAAGCGTTATGTCGCACTCCTTGTAAAAAAGTATGGAGTAGTCGTAATCCCTGACGATGTAACTCAGGTCGGTGATGATTACGCCCGATGCGGCAAACCCGCCTCTGGTGTCCACGCCCATCGCCCCGTTAGGAGGGTTGCTGGGTATCACATAGGGTGCCGGGAAGCTATTGTAATCCCACCAGTTGGAGATAGCGGAAACATCCACCCATTCTACGGCAGAAGATGACCAGTTCTGGGTAAGGAGCCGGTATGTCCCCGGAGCAGAATTAGCCAGGTTTTCCAATATGGCACCGCCGGCCAGGTACGACTGCCCTTCCACATAAAGACCATTGGTTGGTGCGCTGTTGGTATAGCTGGAAGTGATAGCAAGGCTTCCGGCCTTAATTGGTAAAGCTCCGTTGGTACTGGTTAGAAACCCCCAGTAGTTATTATCTCCGCCTACCCTGGAGTTGTCGGGCATGCTGAAGGAAGAAGACCTGAAAGCGTCTGCTTGCCCTGTGCCGGATATGGCGAAACTTGCATTTTGCGGAGCAGCGTTCTGGTTCTGTATATATCCGGGCGCACCGGTTGCCGCAGCCTTGTTATTGAATGTACTCCAGTCTGCGGCGCTTAACGCCCCGGTGGTGGCGCTATTGGCAACGGATATAGACAGCATCTGGCCATTTAGGGAAAGGCCGTTGGCGGGGGAGGGGAGCGTAACCGGATCGTGAAACCTGGAGTCGTTACCTTGCGCCACTGTTCCGGCAGTGGTGCCAAACGAAGGCAGGTTCACCGTGAATGTGCTGGTGCCGGATTGATTGGCTGCAAAGTTGGCCGAGCCCGTACCGATACCGGTAACATTCATGTTGAGCACGCCATTCCCGATCTGCGACATCACCCATATCCGTGTTGCTACTTCGTTCCCTCCATATAAAAGGCTGCCTCCTGAAGGCTGGAGCGATATTGTGCCATTGATGCCCCCGAGATTATCACTGGTTTGCATGCCAAGCCCGCTTCCGGTACTGTAAACATGGGTATAATTGCCTCCTTGTCTGGCCAGGATAAAGAAGCTGCCGCCTGCCGCTGCCGACCAACTGGGCCCGTCTGCATTTACGCTTCTAATATGACCTGTATCTGTAACTTCCTGCAGGGTGTGGGTATGGGCCGTTAATGCAAATCTGTTATCAGCCCATTGCCTGCTGGCTACCTGGTACCAGGACGATCCCGAAGTTGCCCCGTCATAGTTCTTTTTCCAGAAAAGAAAATCACCATCTGTGCTGTACGGATTGGCCGCCAGGGCCATTATGGCAGAAGGGTAATCATTGAAATGGCCGAAAGTGATATAGCATCCTGCAGTAGAACCGTTGGGTTGGTTGAACGGAGGGGCATCGCTTGTGCCGTCATACATGTACCCGGCATGATTTCTCGGGATTTGGGACCAGTTTCCGGCGGGGCCAGACCGGTATCGCATTACTTGCAGGTTTACGGTGTTTCCGTTGGAAATGGTCAGATCGTATCCCAAGCTGGGAGTTGCATTCTGTGTTAATGAAAGGGTTTGATTGGTATCCCAGCTCCGATCGGCCGACAGGTCCTGCGTCGTGCCATTTATGGTTATGGTGCGGGAAACGGGCGGGTATAGCCCTGTATGGTCGCCCCAGCTGAATGCAGTCTGGCCATTATTAATGCGGCTATCGTTACCTTCTGCTACGGTGCCTGCGGCGGTGCCGAAGTTTCTATTGAATGCAGTGTTTTTGGCAAAGGCTGGTTCTTTTCCATTGAAGGCAGACCAATCACTTGCTGATAAGTAACCATTGCTCCCGCTTCCGGCTTGTGTAATGCCTATTTTGCCATTAGCGCTGTCGTAAGTTAGCGGAGCGCTTACACTCATAGCGCTCCTTGCACGTGTGTTCGTGAAGTACAGATTTACGGTGCCTTCCGGCACAAGGTCCGAGCTGGTGATGGTAGGCGCCTTCAGCTCTATCCAGTTTAATAACGAACTGGCCGGCGCGGTCTTAAGGATAAAGGTTTTGCTGATGTCGGAGCGTACCGCAACATCTCCCGGCTCGGCTGTCAATGCAAGCATTTCAGCTTCGCTGCTCACTGTAAATGTATCCGTGATGGCTAAGGCCGGTAGCTGGTCATTAGGTATTTTGCCGCTTGTATCCAGGGTTGCAACCCCATTTGCAGCCCCTTTTTGTATTACCGGTATAAAGCTGCCATTGTTGGTGCCGATGGCATTGTCCACATAGCTTTTGACGGCATGCTGGGTCGGATACAATGTGTTTGAAGTGCCCAGCGCCGCAGAAGTGCTTTTATTGGAAACGTCCTCTTTGGCATTCCAGCCATCGATATCGTCTGTAGTAATGGCCTTTACATAGGATGGCACTGTGGGGTCTGTTTCTGCGCTGACGAGGGCGGGCTTATTGGTAATGTTATTCCAATGAACGTTGCCGCTGCCGCTTGTCTGTAACTGTGTTTTGGTATACACGTCGCGTTGGAGCGCCACTTCATTCCATGCATCCCATGGATTGCCTGTGGAGCGCCAGTTAAAGCGGCTTCGGATCCATTTCCGGGTAAGGTTGGCCGGGGATTCCTGGACGCAAACCAGCTCCTGCGTGATGCTGTAATTCCAGGGCGCATTACCCCAGCGTCTACGGACAGCCAGTATAAAAGGAATGCTGCCTCCTCCCAAAGCTCCTGAATCGGGATAGCCATAATTGAGCATATTGGTCATACTCCCCCCAATGTGATAGTCGCCGTTCACCAGCATATCATCTGCATGAACGGGAGCCAAATTCAAATGGATTTCAAGGATGCCGCCTTTATACTCCCATGCATCAGTGGGCGTTCTTCTGTACCAGTATCCACCGCTTCGGTTTAGCGTATGGGCTTCATTTATCGGATAGAAGTATTGTACAGTGTCAGACGAAGCGCCATACACTACCAGGTATCCTCCTGTTGCACCGTTATTGTTCCCTCCTACATTTGGATAATTGGCGATGGCGGAAAGGCTGTTGTATATGGTATAGATGCCCTGCGTTGTCACGGTATTGAAATTGGTAACAGGCGTATTCATATACGTAAGCCCATACAGGCTTACCCATTGCCGGGTAGCTACTTCCGCGCCGCCATAAGTGAGCATGCCGCCTTCCGGCTGCAGGTTCAATGGCGCATAATCATCTGTATTGCCCACCTGTATGCCGCCACCTGCTTCATTGGTAAAGTAAGCAGCAGTCATGTTATTGCCGGCAGCACTTCTCAGGTAAAAATGCGCGTCTTCATAACTGCCTGTATCCATGGCAATATTTCGATCCGCGTCGCGCACCTGTTGCAAGGTGGGGTTTGCAGGAAACGCAATTTGAAGCGGCACCCAGGTCTTCCCGCCATCATATTGGGCATATACATTGAAATTCTTTTCACCTGCAGGTTTGGTAAAGTACAATGACCTTATCGATATACCCGGCGATTGAAAGGGAGCATTAGTGCAAGGTGTGAGCTTGATCATTTTCTCATTTTTTAATAGGTTCTTTATTTTGAGTTTCGGGCATAGTTTTCCCTGTCAGGCTCAGGTTCCCGACCGGGCATGCATGGAGGGGCAATTCCTGCAGATCCGTATGGCTACAGTGTGCCTGCAAGCATGAAATTTATCTTAGATTTTATCAGGATTAGGTAATGCCGGCAATAAGTTGAGCAGTTCGTTTCATGGCTTTGTTTTTTCTTAGGGTTTCCGGTTAACGATGTAAAGGTATTCGAGGGTCACGCCGAAACCTGGCGTTGTCAAAAAAGCTTTCTAACAACGTAAAGTTGTTCACTTCTATTGCAAGATAACAAATTCATAAAACTGCATAAAAATATTTTCATATTAATTTAAATTAAAGAGAGTTTCCTCTACGGGAAACCGATTGAAGTTTTAAGAATAGGGTAATCCAAGGTCCCCTGTTCAGGTAAGGTGCGATGGGGGAATGTGCAGCTTTGCAGTCCGTTTCGGCATATCTTTTTAAGAAAGTATTGCCTCTGCCGCCAAAGGATTGGTAAAATGAGTTGCCAAGGAAATAGTGTAGTTTTTAATCTGAAAAGTTATTGAGAGCTTTCCGGAAAGAAAAATGGCGAATGGAAACTCATGCATCGCCAAACAAGCTGCCAGATAAAAGAACATTAGCGATGTAACGAAACAGACCTTTAAAAGTATGAAATTTTTGTAGCCTGTTTTTTCCTATAGTCCGAGCCGTATTAACGATTGAGCCGCAGTTCTGCGGAGAATCTAAAGCCCGCCTCGGCCTGCAGGCTGAGGCGGGCTTCACTTGCCCTAAGCTCATCGATCAGGCAGTGAGTATTTACCTGCCCAATTTCTTTATCCTTTCAAAAAATAACTCCTTACGCATTGGTGAAACATCCACAACAGAGTTATCAGACATGATCAGATAGCCACCACGGCCCCTGATATATTTGCTTACATGTGTAATGTTGATAATGTGAGAATTGTGCACTCTTAAAAAGCTGTTTGGAGGGAGTATATTCTCACATTCTTTTAGGTGCATGCTCACAAGGATCTTGTTTCCACCTATAAAATAAAAATAAGTATAGCTTCTTAGCCCTTCGCAGCGAATAATATTTTTTTCATCAACAAATAAATAGCCATCTTGCGTAGGCAGACTTACCTTGACATCTTGAGATATACTCTCATTCTTGAATGCTTTTTTTAGCTGGATATGTCTTTCTGCTTTTAGTACGGCTTCTTGCAAAGAGGTAATATCAATTGGTTTCAGTAAATAATCTATAGCTTGTTCTCGGAAAGCACGTACTGCGTATTGATCATAAGCTGTAGTAAATATGGTTTCAAAAAATGGATTTTTAAACTTGTCAAGAAGGTCAAAGCCCGTCCCTTCGTACATTTCAATGTCAAGAAAAACTATATCAGGTATGTGCTTCCGGATGATTAATTGACCCTCATTAATATTGTTTGCGGTAGCAGTTACCTTTACCGTAGGACAGTACTCCTTTACTAAATCACATAGCGTCTGAATGTTGGCTTGCTTATCGTCAATGATTACGACATTAGTCATGGATTTGTTGGTTTGTTTCTATCGGGGGTTTATTACTCGTACAGGGAAGCAAATACTTACGCGGGTCCCCGTTAGCTCATACTTGCTTAAGTCTTCAATCAGTACTTTAATATTACCACTGTCTGAATTCTTGTTTAGCAAACTTAATCTTTGTTGTGTTATAGACATACCCTTTGAGGTATAGTTTTTTCGACTAAAGTGAGTAGAAACATACTCTATGCCCGGGCCATTATCTTCTATTTGGCATTTTAGCACACTATTGTTGTTTGCTAACTGAAAGCTTATCAGAAGCTTACCATTTGCTTTAAACTTTCTTAACCCATGCTTGATTGCATTTTCCACGTATGGTTGTAAAATCATATTGGGGATTTCCAATTCTTCCGGCTTGATCGTAGGTGCAATTTGAATGCTATATTCGAAAGATGAGCCATACTGTAATTTCTCCAACTCGATATAGCTCGACAGATAAGCAACTTCTTCTTTAAGCGATAAAAACACTCTTGACGCATTATCCAAAGTAAGCCTTACCAGGCGCGCGAACTGCGAAAGGTAGAAATTAGCACCCTGAGAATCGTTCCTTACTATGTAAGATTGGATAGAGTTGAGGCAATTAAATATGAAATGAGGATTCATTTGAGCCCGTAATGCCATTTGCTCCAACTCCAATATTTTTTGATTAATAAGACGCTTTCGCTCTTCCATACCTCTAATATGCCTGATCCTGAACCAGGAAGCTAGCAGTACCATGCTGGCTACGAGAAGAATAGTTGCAAGCTGAAACCACCATTTCTCATGCATTTTCTTTTCTATTTCAAACTCCACCTCCTGCGTGTCGCTTTGTACGCCGAATTTGTTAATGGCTTTGATCTGGAGCTTATATTTCCCTGAAGGGAGAGATGGATAGTTTAATACCTGGTCAAAAGTTGTCTGCCACTGGGAGTCAAGTCCAATCAACCGATATTGGTATTTAATATCGCCTCCGGATAAGAAGGAGATTCCGGAATATTCGAATCGTATATTATTATCTTTCTCCGATAAGAATAGTTTGTTTTTAAATGCCCTTGCTACTCCGGAAACAATAACATTATTTAGCTTCAGGTTGCTTGGAGTATAACATGGGGCCTGTTTTTCATTGAAACAGTTAAGACCCTTCTGAGTACCCACATACACAAGGGAATCTTCCACAAAGATGGTATTGATAACGTTTGAATTTAGCCCGTCTGACGTTGTATAGGTAACTACTTCTTTGTGTTTGCCTTCTCCCGATATATTTACTTTGTTGATTCCTTTATCAGTGCCTATCCAAAGGCTACTGTTTATGTAGTATATGCAACGGCATATATTGCTATTAATTGAGGTGTTAGCTTGGTTAATTACGACTGTTTTTCTCCCGTGCTCCCATTTAAATACTCCCTTATTATATGAAGCGATCCACAGACTATTATCTGTTCCCGGGGCAAAGGAACTAATGCGGTCATTTATGGGTTTAGCAATCAATTTACCTGATGCACTGTAAATATAAAGGCCGTTTAATGTGCCAATATAGTATAAGCCATTATGTTTGATGGCGCACGTACTTCTGCCATCATGAATGGTTTTTATTACTCTCCCGTGTGTATCAAGCAAATCTGTACTTTCGTTGGATGCTTTCAGTACCGTATCTCCAAAGGCATATAAACTCTTAATTCCTACCCGGGTTTGTCCGGAATAAATATCAAAAAAGTCTGAGCTTGAACAATTGACTAATTGTTTTTCCATCTCGCCCGTTAGCCATGATAGGCCAACTTTTATTTTTTGCTTGGTGTAAATCGGAATACCATTTTGATCAATATTATTGATCTTTAATCGCCAAAAGCCTCCATTGTCATCTCCAACATACAACTTGCCGTCTTTCTTCCCGATAAACTGAACGGGGGATGTCAATTCATCTTCCAAAAAGGAATAACAGGTAACTTGCGGATTCCCTAGTTTGAATATCCCGTCCCCTTGAGTGGAAAACCAAAGATTGTTTTCTTTGTCCTTATAAATATAGTTGATGATATGGTCAGGTAGAAAGAACGCAACTTGCTTTTGAAGTTGTATATCATATAAAGCTGCTCCAGCAGGCAAAAAGGTTTGTGCAAGAGCACGATTACTGAAGAGTGTTTGGAACCTCAACTCTTTGGGAGAATTGAAATAGTACAGTTGCCTAAGATTATTATCTATAACAATGATTTTTTTATTACCCTTATTACGTGGTCTGTCCAAGAGGAAAATGTTGTTATGTAAGCTTACATTGTATCTTGGGCTTAATTCCAATCGGTAACTTTTGATAAGCTTTCTTACATTTTCAGGAATATTAACAAAAATTATGGGAATACTTTGTTCGCCTAACGAATCTAAAGATAGCCTTGGGAAAGGCCTGCTACTGTATTGCTCTACTCCACCCGAATGCCTGATTTTATAAAGGTTATATTTCTCGTCCCATATAATAATGTCCTTACTTTTGGTTTCAGTTAGCGACCAAACTTCAAATTTGAGTGCCAGCTTTTTCAAAATAGGATCGTTGTGTTTATTATAAATTTTCCCGTTTCTATAATAACACAATTCATTTATGAAGGAGATAATCCATAATCTATTCTGGCTATCCAGATAAAACCCGAACACCTCATTAGAAGGTAAGCCGTCTTTTTCAGTGTAATTCTTAAATGTTTTACCATCAAAGCGGCTAAGCCCCGTTTCTGTGGCGAACCATAAGAAGCCATCATTATCCTGTATTATATGATTTACCACTTCGCTTGCTAATCCATCTTTAGTAGAATAATGTATATAGTTATATTGCTGCGCTAAGGAACTATGCACCCGCATTAGTATAAGCAACATCAATCCCAAACGGATGATTTGGCTGGTTAAATTCATTTGCATATTCGGTGAAGAGCAATAAAGTTAAACAACTGTAAGTAAGGATACTCCTTTGCTCATTCGTTTCTTTAAAGGTGCAGGAAGTTAACTCATAAAGCGCTTTTGTAGATCGAATCTTTTTATAGGATGGTCCGTTGAGTATGTTTGTAGCTCACCAAATTTCTTAACTATGAAAAAAGTACTTTTTGCCTTATTGCCCGCAATGTTTTTATTTTCTTCCATAAAGACACATGCCTCCTGGGAACTATGTCATTACTCGGTTCAGACATCAATCGATAGCTGGGACCTTTATATCAAAAAAACGTGGGTAGGCAGTGGTTTCCCGATAAATGATGGCGTATATCAGTATAGTTATGATTTGCACCAATGGAATTTTACTATCCACGTAGATTGGACTAATTTACCTTCAAATGGGTATATTGGAAGTGTTGGGCTCGGGACTTCTATCACGAACATACTAGTAAGAAAAGTAGATGTTGTGAGTATTCCGGCACCACCGCCAGTTATGGTTATTTGTGGCCCATGTGCATAATAGCAATATACTAGGCAAAGTTGATGTAGGTGAATACTAGCGAGGCCAGTATGCTGTTCGCAAACATTAAAAAAATAGAAGCAGGTGATCCAATATCACCTGCTTTATATTTAATCCGGTTTCACGTTACTGATGCTTTGCGCCTATTCTTTTACCTACAGGTTGAGCCGGAAAAGGATCAAAGCAAACGTATGCACGTCCTTCTACCTGTGCGCGTCCTTTATAACATACCATCCGAATCCATAGCCCTCCAGGCTGACCTGACCGGGGTTCACAGCGAGGCCATCCGTAACCTGCAGCAGTTGCTTGCCTTTGAGGGCCTTGGATTTGATCCTGAATTTTTGAGGCTTGTCCGAGAAATTATGCAAGGTCAGCAGCACCCTGTCCTTATACTGGTAGCGCATAGCCAGCACAAACCTGGAGCTTACGGGGAGTATGGTGAAGTGGCCTGCGCCTATTTCGGGATGCTGCTTCCTGAGCTGCGCCGTTTTCTTAATGAAGTTTAATAAAGATCCGGAATCTTTGAGCTGCGCAGCCACGTTTACCTGCTTATAATGATAGGGGCCCTCGTCGATCACTTCTCTGAAAGCCCTGGGAGCCTCGGTAAAGCCTGCATTAGGCTCGCCGGACCATTGCATAGGCGTGCGTACGGAAAGGCGCTCTTTTAAGGTGAGGTCATCTCCCATGCCGATCTCCTCCCCGTACCGTATTACAGGAGTGCCCGGCAGGGAGAACAAAAGGTTATAGGCAAACCTGATCTGGCTGCTATCCTGCAGCATAGGCGCAAGCCTTCTTCTGATACCGCGGTGGTATAATTGCATGGCAGAGTCGGGACCAAACCGCCTGAATACTTCGTTGCGCTGCTTTTCCTTTAGCCTGGCAAGGTCTATCTCGTCGTGGTTCCTTAAGAAGTGCCCCCACTGGGCTGCCTCCGGCTTCTCTTTCGTGTCTTCCAGCGCTTTTTTCAGCAGGCGGATTTTCCCGGAAGCCAATGCATAAAAGAGATACTGATTCACGTAAAAATTGAACATCATCTGCATGCCGTTGTTGTCCGCGCCAAAATAGTCCTTGTTTTCTTCCGGCGACAGGTTGGCTTCTCCCAGCATTAAGGCATCCTCCTTCTCAAGCTTCATCACATTCCGCATCTTCGGTACCAGGTCCATAATGCGCTCGGGGCGCTCGCTTCCCGTTTCCGGTCTATCTATAATGAAAGGCACCGCATCCAGGCGATACCCGTCCATCCCCTTCCGGAGCCAGTAGCGCAGTATCTTAAACGCTTCCTGCTGTACCTGCGTATAGCTGTAATTCAAATCGGGCTGGAATTTATAGAACCGGTGGAAGTAATATTGGCCCGCTATGGAATCGAATGTCCAGGTTTCCTTCTGCACACCGGGGAATACCATTCCTTTGCCGGCATCTTCAGGACGCTCGTCTGCCCATACATACCATGTACGGTAGGGGCTCTTCTTGTCCGCTCTTGCTTCCCGGAACCAGGGGTGTGCTATGGAGGTATGGTTCAGCACGATGTCCGAAATAACCTTTATGCCTTTGCTATGGGCCCGGGCAAGGAACTCCCTGAAATCCTCCTCGGTGCCGTATAAGGAGTCGATGCTGTAATAATCGGTTACATCGTAACCGTCATCTTGCTTCGGGGAGGGATAAAAGGGAGCGAGCCACAGGGCATCTACGCCAAGGCTGTCCAGGTAGTTCAATTTTTCCGTCAGTCCCTTAAAGTCGCCTATCCCGTTACCGTCGCTGTCTTTGAACGTGCCGACTTCGATGCTGTAGAACAGGCAGTTCTTATACCAGGGAACCCGGTCGGCGCTGTCTGTGTCCTGTGCTGCGCTGAAGAATACCGGGAATGCCGTCAATAAAAGCAGCAGGCCAGGGGGTAGTTTTAGCTTCATGTATATGGTATTAATGCAGGGTTGCCGTTGCCCATGCGTTTGGCTGCTCCTTTTCTTTTCCGGGCAGGTTCCATACGGCAGTACCATAACAATAATTCTTCTGCGAAAGTTGGTCTTGGGCCCTTACCGGGGGCGACCGGCACGATTTCCGGTGCATGGCTGTCCTGCCTAATCCCTCCGGCGAAATACGCCGACGATGCTGTCCGGCAAATATCGAAGATGCAATTCCGTATCGGTGAGCTTTAAGATTGACATGTAGGTAATTGTACCATCCTTTGTGGTCAACCGGATGGTATCGCCCTGTATACTGTAGTGCACAGACCTGTCTTTATTGCCGCCGGCGTACTGATTGCCTGTTATCATCAGCTTCCCGCCCGGACGGAACCTGAACAGGGTATAGTGGGCGTCTTCCTTTTTGATGTCTTGTACCACCGCTGCTCCCGCCCCGATTAGGAGCCTGGCTGACTCCCACGTGCCGATAAGGGACGGCTTCGGGGTAAAGGACAGGATCAGCAGGGGCAGAAGTGTTATGACCGCCTTAACGGCCCTGTGTTTATTCGGCTTGCGGTGCATGCGGGTCAGGTATTAAATCAGAACATTTCCGGCGGTGCGGCTTAACAGCGATAAAGTTATAATTACTTTTGTTTCCCCGCTTTTGGGCTCCGCAGAGCGGGTTAGGGAGCCAATAAAAAGGCCCGCGTTTCGCGGGCCTGTAAGGCATTAACCGATCTCGATCAATCTCGGCGCTTTCTTCTTGGCTTCCTCTTTCTTGGGTATAGTCAGAAGCAGCAGGCCGTTTTCGTACCTGGCCGCTATATGCTCGTCGTCGACCACATCCTTGGGCAGCTCGAAGCTCCGCTGGAAAGACTGGTAGCTGAATTCCCTGCGGCTGTAACCATCTTCGTTCTTTTCTTCCTGTTGTTGCTTCTGCGAGGCAATAGTAAGGGTATTGCCATCCAGGGAAATATGAAAATCTTTTTTCTCCATGCCCGGAGCAGCCATTTCCACTTCGAAGCTATCGGCAGTTTCCCTGATGTTGACCGATGGCACCGTAGTGCTGGTCGATGAATAATTGTTATTGTTCCAGTTAAAGAACTCCCGGCCGAATAAGTCATCGAACAGCGCCGGGAATGCCGGAAAATTTACATTCCTTTTGATGAGTGACATATCAACCTCCTTTTAGTAGTTAAACAATGAAATAAAGATCATCCGCAGCCGTAGCCGCGCTTCTGAAAATATACGTACAAATGGTGTACCAGCCCCGTGCTGGCAGATTTTTTTTCAGTCGGCTGTCTTTTTTTCTGCCAGCTCCTTGCCTTGTGACAGGCCAGGGAAAACTGCTTCTTTCCACCTGTGGCGAAGCAGATGTATAGCTGGTTAATTACCAGCATGAACCAATGGGAATGAAGGAGTCCGCGCTGAGATGCCCCGGCTGAGGGACGGAAATTTTTTCAGTCGCGATTGCATTGGCATGCCTATTGTTGGGGTCTTTTTTGCGGGCCCGCTGCAATTGTTATTATCTTTTTTAAAAGACTTTGTACTAAACTTTGAAATCCTTTAATCTTTAATTCAAAATCTGTTTAAAAATGGTAAATGATCTTATTGCAAAACCCCTGCACGACAGGGTTATCGTTAAACCCGAAAAAGCACAGGAAAAAACAGCCGGCGGTATCATCATACCCGACACCGCCAAGGAAAAGCCGCTCCGCGGCGTGATCGTAGCCTCAGGTCCGGGTAAAAAAGATGAGCCGGTAACCGTAAAAGTAGGCGATAAGGTGCTATACAGCAAATATGCAGGCACCGAGCTGCAAATGAACGGAGAAGATCTGCTGATCATGCGCGAATCGGATATACTGGCTGTTTTAAACTGACCTGCCTCCTCTGTATACCATTCTTTTTCGTAACTATTCTTTGGTAACAATTCATTGTAAAAATTGCTAAAACTAACTATTATGGCTAAGCAACTTTTGTTTGATATTGATGCAAGAAACAAAATGAAAAAGGGCGTTGATACACTGGCAAACGCTGTTAAAGTAACCCTGGGTCCCAAAGGGCGCAATGTGATCATCGAAAAGAAATTCGGTACGCCGGCGATCACCAAAGACGGGGTGAGCGTAGCCAAGGAGATCGAGCTGGAGGATCCCATAGAGAATATGGGCGCACAGATGGTAAAGTCCGTGGCTTCCAAAACCGCAGACGTGGCGGGCGACGGCACTACCACCGCTACTATCCTGGCGCAGGCCATCTATGCCGAAGGATTGAAGAACGTAGCTGCGGGCGCCAACCCCATGGAGCTGAAGAAAGGTATAGACAAAGCCGTTTCGGAAGTAGTGAAGCACCTGAAGGGACAGGCGCAGACGATCGGCAATAATGCTGCAAAGCTCCGCCAGGTAGCCACCATCTCCGCCAATAACGATGAAGCTATCGGCAGTCTTATAGCCGAGGCTTTTGAAAAGGTAGGCAAGGAAGGCGTAATTACCGTGGAAGAGGCAAAAGGCACGGAAACTTCCGTAGACGTTGTGGAAGGTATGCAGTTCGACAGGGGTTATATCTCTCCGTACTTTATTACCGATTCCGAGAAAATGCAGGCAGACCTCGAAAAGCCGTATATACTGGTTTGCGACCGGAAGATATCGGTGATGAAGGATATGATCGGCATCCTGGAAAAAACGGCGCAAAGCGGCCGTCCGCTGCTGATTATTGCCGAGGATATTGATGGGGAAGCCCTGGCTACGCTTGTGGTCAACAGGCTGCGCGGCATACTCAAAGTGGCCGCTGTAAAAGCTCCCGGCTTCGGCGACAGAAGGAAGGAAATGCTCCAGGACATTGCTATCCTTACCGGCGCTACCGTAATCAGCGAAGAACAGGGATACAAGCTGGAAAATGCCGGCCTGGATCATTTAGGTACGGCAGATTCCGTTGTCATCAATAAAGACCATACCACCATTATCGGCGGCGCGGGCTCAAAAGACAATATCCAGGCACGCGTTAACCAGATCAAGGCCCAGATCGAAACTACCACTTCCGACTACGATAAGGAAAAGCTGCAGGAGCGGCTCGCAAAATTAGCGGGCGGTGTGGCTGTGCTTTATGTAGGCGCAGCCACGGAAGTAGAGATGAAGGAGAAAAAGGACCGCGTAGACGATGCCCTGCATGCTACCAGGGCCGCCATTGAAGAGGGTATCGTGCCCGGCGGCGGAACGGCTTACCTGCGGGCTGTGGAGGCAGTGCAGAAGCTCTCGTCAGACAGCGAGGCGGAAAAGGCAGGTATCGGCATCATAAGGAGAGCGCTTGCCATGCCGCTTAAGCAGATCGTGCGCAACGCGGGCCTGGAAGAAAATATCATTGTCCAGAAAGTGGCCGACGGCAAAGGCGACTTTGGCTTCAATGCCCGTACAGAGCAATACGAGAACCTGCTGGAAAGCGGCGTGATCGATCCCGCAAAAGTAACCCGCATCGCTATGGAGCATGCCGCTTCGGTTGCAGGTATGCTGCTGACAACGGAATGCGTAGTGGCCGAACGTCCCAAGAAGGAAGACGCGATCTCGGCCGGCAAAATTCCCGGCATGAGCGAAATGGACTATTAAGCTCATGTGCTTAAAGGTTTAGTTGCCATGTGTGATGAAAGAGGCAATCCCGGTAAGGATTGCCTCTTTTTTTAGCGCGAAAAAAAGCCCGGCAACAAAACCGGGCTGATAGGTGAGGGCTTTTGACAGGGGATGTTTATGGTAAAACAATCCCACGCAAGGGCCGGCGGCATTACGTGTTTATTTTTTTACCACTTTATATACATAATGTGCCTTCGCGCTGGAGATGCTTACGAAGTAAATGCCTGCTGCCTGCTGCCTGAGAGATACCGTACTGGAGCTTTGGTGCAGGCCGGATGTATAAACCACCCGCCCCAGTTTATCGGTGATCTTAACCTGCCAGCTATTGTTTTTGAATAACTGCGCATCTTCGAACTCCACATTCAGATGGTCCCCGGCAGGTATGGGGTACAGTTTAATGCTGCCGTGCTGCCGTACGTTTGTAATGGAAGAAGACTGGTAGGTCAGCGGGTCGGAGTTACGGCTGCAGTCGCCGGAAGTAACGCGGGTATGATACGATCCCTCCTGTGTGGCTGTATAGGTCTGGTTCGTGGCGCCGGGTATCAGTGTGTTGTTCCGGTACCATTGGTTGCCGGTGGCTGCGGAGGAAGTAAAAACGTTGCCGCTCAGGGTAATGGTGGGTTTGGGCATGGCAACATCCACGGTTACCTGGAGGCAGGCGCCGGTGTTTACACAGTTGCCCAGGCCCTTCACATAATAGGTAGTGCTTTCGGTAGGGAACACCAGTATGGAGTCGCCCGTACCTACAAAGGTGCCGTTGTTGCAGGAGCCGCTGAACCAGCGCCAGCTGGAGGCGTCATTCAGTGTCCCGGTTACTTTCAGTACAGCGCTGTCTTCGCATACAGGATTATTGACCGCAACCACCGATTGCAGCACCGGGGCAATGCAGGTTGTATATTTCTTGACTGTATTCCTCCCGCCGTTCAGCTGGTCGAAGTACGCTACGTATACATTGTCGTTCCCGTCTATTGCAATGGATGTGTGCGCCGCTACATCGTCGGAAACTCCCGGTGCGCCTACATTATCCCAGGTATTGGTAGCGGCGTTGTATTTCCGTACCGTGGCTTTCAGTCCCAAGCCGCCGTGCTGGTAAGCTATGTAAGGCGCATCTTTGGGAAGAGCCAGGGAACTGAATAAGGAAGTTTCGAACTGGCCGGAAGAAAACTGCGCAGGTCCTACCAGCTCCCAGGCAGTTCCGTTAAACCGCTCAACCGAGATGCGGGGAGGTCCCTGGAAGGTATGCGAATAAGAAACATTGGGCCTGTTCTGCAGGTCGAAGGCCAGGTAGATGTCCATAGCCGGGCCCGCGCCGGGGCCGGTAGTGGCCAGAAACGGGTCGCCGACGTTCACCCAGCCGGTGCCGTCAAATTTCTTTACCCTTACTTTTCCCGGCAATTGTCCTTTGTCCTGGTAGGCAACATACAATGTGTCGTGGCGGTCCAGCGTCATGTCGGCATAGGCGGCCCCTGCGGCGTCGCTTATGGGCATGGTGCCTACGTCAGACCAGGTGCTGCCATCATACTTCTTTACTATCATGCCGCCGTTGGAAATGCCATTGTCGATCATGCCGAGGTACAAAGTGCCGTCACTGGCAAAAGCCAGGCTTGAGTACTGGCATTCTCCCGTGGTGAGGAGCGAGCCGATGGGCGACCAGGTGGTGCCGTCGTATCTCATGACTGCTGCCCTGGACATGGCGGTAGGGCTGCCGTCTGCATAGGAATAGTAAATGGTATCGCCCCTGCCGAAAGCGAAGTCGCTGTGATGGGCAAAGCTTTGGGTAAAGCCCGGCGTCCCGACGGGCACCCAGCTGGTCCCGTCAAACTTCATTACGGAACCCTGCCCGCTGCCCATGCCGAAACCCTCGTCGTTGAAAGCAAGGTACAGGTTGTTATATTGGTCTACCAACAATCGCTGCCAGTTACACACACCTGACCCCGAGGCCGAAAATCCGGGGGTTCCCACCACTTCCCATGTCTGGCCTGTGGCGGCGTCGGGCTTAAGAAGACCTAAGCCGGCAAGCAGGACCAAACTAATGCGTAATTTCATTTGCATAACTTTATTTTAAAGATTGATCAATTAAGCAAATTTAATTTCTGACCTCATCGGTTGTAATGTATGAAATACCTATAATCCCGAAATTGAGTAGTACTACTCAATTTCGGCTGCAAAACTTACCGGCGTTTCAATGTTCTTGTTATTTTATTAATCTTGGGCAGCAATGGCGATAGCAGCTTCCATAAAGCATAGAGCAACCCTCGCACTGTGGTTCCGGGGTATACTGCTCCTGGCCGCGATCGGGGCAGGCAGCGCTTTGTCCTTAGCCCAGGATACCTATATGCAGGTACGCTGGGATACGGCAGGTATCAATGAGCTGCTGCACCGTGCGCAAAAGCTGACCCTGAGCGGGAAGACCGACAGCGCCCGCCGTTTGTATACTTTGATCGGGGAGCAGAGCCGGTATCTCGCATACGACTACGGCCTGATAAAAGCGGAGATAGGGCAGGGAAATATCGCTATTAACAATGGCAGCTATAACGAGGCTCTTAATTACTACACGGGCGCCATCGGGAAATGTAAGAGCAGGAAAACGCTGATGCTGCTTACCACGCTGCACAATAATATAGGGAATATACATACCCTTAAAGGGAACTACGAAAAAAGCACGGAACAGTACGAGCTTGCCTTAGGCTGTGCGGAGCGTTACGGCTCGGAGCTGGCCCTGGAAACACTGTACAACAACCTTTCTATTGCCCTGAACAGGCTTAATCTTCCCCGCCGCTCCCTGTTCTACCTGGAAAAGGCGGAAAAGCTGGCCCTGGAAAGCAGCAATTACTATACCCTGGCAGATATCTATAACAATAAAGGCTCTGCCTATGCCGAGCTGGAAAATGCGGAGCGGAGCCTTTTCTTTTTCAATGAAGCTGTTTTGGTGTCGAAGAAAAACGGCTATCAAAGCACGCTTTATTCTGCGTTGGTCAACGTGGGCATTCATTACCTGAATACGGGCAGGGTTAAAGACGCCATCTCCAAGTTTGAGGAAGCGGATAAGCTGGATGCCAGTATCAACAGCTACTACCGGAACCTGAAAACACTGGCCAGCGGCGCCGCCCATCTCAAGAACGGGAGCCTCGATAAAGCAAAGTCGCTGCTCCTGGAATCGCTGAAGCAGGCCATGGCCCTGGGCAATTTAAAAGACCAGGTAACGACGCACGGCCTGCTGGCAGAGCTATACAGAAGCAGGGGCGATTTTGCCAGGGCCTTTGAGCACCGGAGCAAAGAACTGCTCCTGTTCGACAGCCTGAAGAGGAAAGAAACTTCTTATATGGTGGCTGAAATGGAGGCCCGGTACAGCGCCACCCTGAAAGATAAGGAACTGGCGAAGAAGCAGCTGACCATATCCCGGCAGTCTGCCGTCCTTGCGAAGAAAAACCGGTGGATTATGGGTGGCATTGCCGGGCTCTGCATTACCGGTATATTGATATGGATACAAAGCCGCAGTTTCCGGCGCAAGCAAAAAATAAAGAATGAGCAGCTGAAACTACTGGAGCAGCAGCAGGAGAACGTAAAGATGAGATCAATTCTGGACGGAGCCGAGAAAGAGCGCATCCGCCTGTCGCGGGAGATACACGACAGCATCATGGTGCAGTTCTCGGTAGTGAAGATGAACCTGAGCGTGTACGCAGGCTCCAATGCGCCCGGCCTTACACCGGAGCTGCTGGCGCCGATCGTAAAGCAGCTGGACGAAGCCACCGACAACCTGCGCCGTACCGCGCATAACCTGATGCCCGACCGGCTTATAGAAGACGGCCTCGTGGAAGCCGTATTTTACTTTTGCGCCAACCTGCAGAAGAGCGTACCTGTGGCTATCTGCTTCCAGCCCATTGGCGCTATTCCCCAACTGCCTACACGTTTTGAGCTGTCATTGTATCGTATTATCCAGGAGCTGGTGCAGAATATCATAAAGCATGCCGATGCCAGCGAAGCTATTGTGCAGCTGAGCTGCGAGCATGACCTGCTAAGCGTTACAGTAGAGGACAACGGGAAGGGCATGCCGGAGCAGAACCGAAGCGAAGGGTCGGGTCTGAAAAGCATTGAGGCGCGCGTGCACGAATTTTCCGGCCGCTTCACTGTGGACACGGCGCGCAACGTAGGTACCACCGTGCACCTCGAGTTTAGCGTGGAAGCCATAAAGGAAAAGGCAGGCAGCAGCAATAAGCTCTATATTTGAATGAGCGTGTGATCACATGTGTAATCGTATACCAGGTATGAGCGCTGATATTAAAGTGTCCATTGTCGACGACCACCCGATGGTTATTTCAGGGCTGACCAATATGCTGCAGCCCTTTAAGCACATCCGGATAGTCAGTCATTTTCTTAACGGGAACGACCTGCTGGACGGGCTGGCGCACCACTTGCCCGACATCATCCTCATGGATATCATGATGCCGGGCATGCAGGGACCGGAATTGGTACGCCGGGTAAAATCCGCTTACCCGCATATAAAAGTGCTGGCAGTTACCAGCCTGGACACTCCCGGACAGATCAGGAATATGATGCAGTGCGGCTGCAGCGGCTATCTACTGAAAAATACGGACCAGCACATACTGGTAGAGGCTATCGAGCGCACCTTTGCAGGAGATGAGTTTATAGAGCCCGCCCTGAAAGAGCAGCTGGTGCAAAGCATGCTCCGGTTCAAGGAGAAGCATGAATCAAACAAGGCTCCCCATAAAGTAATGCTGACCAGGAGGGAGAAGGAGATCCTGCAGCTGATCATACAGGAGTACAGCAACCAGCAGATCGCCGACAAGCTTTTTGTGAGCCTGCGCACCGTGGAGAATCACCGGTTTAACCTGCAGCAAAAGCTACAGGTCAGGAACATGATAGGGTTGGTAAAGGTTGCCATTCAAATGGGCCTCGCTTAGCAGCCGCCGGGCAGCCGGCCTGCTTTCTTTACCGCGATAGGGCATATCTCGCTTCAAAAGGGCTGCCGAAAGAGGGCGGGAGTGGGGCAGGCGCTGTCCTGAGAATAAAAAAAATTATAATTTTTTTTATAATGTTTTTTGCGTTACCTTTGCTCTTTAATCATTTTTTCAATTTAATCTAATGCAAGAAGGAACAGTAAAATTCTTCAACGAAACTAAGGGATTTGGTTTCATTACACCAGCAAATGGCGGAGCCGATCTCTTCGTTCACGTTACCGGCCTTTTATCGGATATCCGCGAAAACGACAGGGTGTCTTACGAAATGAAAGACGGGCAGAAGGGACCCAATGCAGTTAATGTAAGAGTAATCTAAACTACCGATATATTAATTGAACAAAAGCATGCCGGTACCGGCATGCTTTTTTGTTCCGCTTGCTTTTATAATTCTCTTTTATGATCAGGCAGATTATTCAGCAGTTACTGGAGCATCAGACATTTGTTTCTTCGCAGAGCTTAAGCGTCCGGCTGCAGCAGCCGTTAAGCATTATCGAGAACGAGCTCAGGGCTCTGGATCAGAGGTATCCCGATCTGCTGACGCTTCAATACAACAACGATGACAAGGCTCCGGAAATCTATGTCATGATTTCCGAGCGGGGAGAAGCGCTTGCCAGGAAGCTGCTCCGGTAGCCCGGGTTATCCCTGCTTCCGAACTGCAATCGCCTTCATCCCTTTTTGCCCCTTGGCCACTTCAAAAACTACCTTGTCGCGTTCCCTGACGGGTGCGGAAAGGTCGTTGCTGTGCACGAAATAGCTATTCGGGCTGCCGGAGTCCTTGATAAAGCCAAAGCCTTTTGCCGTATCAAAGAATGTAACAGTACCCTCTCTCAGGGAGGGTTCCTGTTCATTGTTGCCCGACGCTTCGAGCGAAATGTCCTCTGCTTTTATCTCTTTTTTCCTGCGGGGATCGGGCGGTACAGAGGAGAGGTTCCCGTGCTCATCCACATAAGCCATCATCTCTTCGAGGCTCTTTCCTTTGCTGGTATTGGATTGCCGCAGCTCTTTCTTTTCGGCTTTTTCCCTTCTTCTTTCTTTTTTCTTTTTGGCAATTTCTTTCTTGCCGCTGGTTTCGTGTGCTCTTCCCATTGGATAAGTTAAAAATAATAAGATGGCCGCTCCAGTAAAAAGGTGAGACAAAATAGCGGATACGGGCGGAGCCGGTGTATCTGGTGAGGTGAATCAACAGTGTTAGCGGAAAAAAGACAGCCTTGAGCGGCAAAGGTCGGGATATCCGGCTACAAAACCTATTCGTTTTCTTTTTGCAGCCTCCCGCACCGTCATTCCCCGGGCGCCAAAGCCAGCCTTACCCCGAATACCGGTCGTTCCGCTGCTGCCGAAAGAGCAATACACTTTAAGATTGATTGACATCAGCGGAGCGGACCGCCGAAGTTAAACCTTTGAAGGGCAGGCCATCGGGGCAGCGGCTGGTACGGTGCTTTGGCGTAGGGCTATGTGTTTACAGGAGCTTTTTCGGGGCCGGCCGGCGTGCTGCCCTGCAGCAGCCACGGTATGCAATAGCGATATCCAATCCCCGCGCCTACCAGGATCAGGCCCGTGGCGATCCATAATGTATTGAACCCGTACCGCGCGGCAATATAGGTGCCCAGCAGGGGCGATACGATAAACGATATAGCCACGGCCATGCCGTTCATCCCCATATAGGCTCCCTTATTGCGTTTGCCGGCAGACATCGCGGTTATGGTAGCCATAAAGGGCAATATCAGTATTTCACCGAAGCTCTGCAAGGTAACAGACAGGTACAGCATTGCCGGCTGCCGGGTAAAGCCCAGCATCCCGTACGATATGCTGCACAGCAGGCAGCCGGCCACCATTGTCTGGGTCATGCTCAGGCGGCGCTCGGCCAGGGCTACCAGCAGCATCTCAAACAAGACAACCACCAGCCCGCTATAGCCGAGCAGGATGCCGATATGCTGCTGGCTGAGCTTTGCCGCTTCCTTGTAGAATAAAGGAAGCGTATTGAGCAGCTGGAAAAAGCAAATGGAGAAGCCGGAGCATAAAAGGCAGAAAACAATGAAAGCCGTGTGCCGGTAGGGGCTTTGTACGGTACCGGTACCGTCTGTACCGGCTGTCTTGTGTGCCTTTTTCAGCCTGGCTATACGGTGCCTCCGGTGGAAAAAATATACGTAGCATACGCCTGCTATGAGCGCAGCTGTGGCATTGGTATAGAACAGGAAGCGGTAAGAAATGGCCGACAATATGCCGCCGAGCGCCGGACCGATCGAGAAGCCGAGGTTGATCGCCATCCGGTTAAGGGAGAAAGCGCGGGTAATATTTTCGGGCCGGGCATACTTGGTGATCGCAACGGAATTGGCAGGCCGGAATATTTCGCTGATAATGCTCTGGACGAAGATCATGGCCGCCAGCCCTGCCACGGTAGTGAACAGCGGCATCAGGCAAAACAGGACAACGCTGGCAAACAAGCTGAAAGACTGTACGCGGAACTCGCCCAGCCTATCGGTGATATAGCCGCCCAGGAAAGAGCCTATTACCGCTCCTATGCCGAAAAAGCTCAGCACAAAGCCCGATTCTGAAAGCGTGAAATGCAGGTGGTCTACCATGTAGACGCCGAGGAAGGGCAAGACCATAGAGCCGGCACGGTTGAGCAGCATTACCGCGGCCAGCATCCAGGATTCGGGAGATAATCCACGGTAAGCGTCTATATAAAGGCTGAATAAACGTTTCATTTTTTGCCAGCGCAAAGTAACCGTATTTCGGCGACTTTATTTTGTTCGTGTGTTGTGGCAGCGGAAGCGCGCCATGCCTGTTAAAAAAGGAAAGCCCTGCAGACGCAGGGCTTGTTTTTGGTTAAGGATTCATGGCCCTCCGGCCGTGTTTGGTTGGTGCCTAATGCTGTACCAGAACCTGCTTTACGGTAGTGGTTCCGCCGGATGTAACGTGAAGGGTATATAAGCCTGCAGCCAGCTGGCGCACTCCAATGCTGCGGCTGGTGCCGGTTCCGGAAATCTTTACTTCAACTTTCCTGCCTGCGGCATCATACATGGCAATCTCGCCGCCGGTCCCGGGCAGGTGTACATAAAGCACTTCATGCACGGGGTTCGGATAGCTGGCTACGGCTGCTGCTGCAGAGAAATCAAGCATCCTGGTCACGCTGTAGGAAAAGGCGCCGTCGAGGTCCACCAGCTTCAGCCGGTAGTAGTTCTTTCCTTCGGCGGGCGACATGTCTTCATAAGCATACCTTCCTTCGGCCGATGCGTCAGTGAAAGGAATCTTCGCCACAACGGCAAACTTACCGGTAGCAGCGTCTTTGCGCTCCAGCTCAAAGTGGGAGAACTGCTGTGCATTGGTGGCTGTCCAGCTCAGCAGGGCGGCATTATCCCTGGCAACGGCCTCGAAGCTGGTGAGCGTTACGGGCAATACCACGCCGGTGCCGGCCGAGAAGGCCGCGGTATTATAGGCAATAAAGGCCTGGTCGCTGTTGCCGCTAAGGGTGTGCACAAAGCGTACAATGCTTCCTGCGTTGGCTGCAGTAAGGCCGAAGTCAGCCAGGCGGAAAGCCACCATTCTCAGCGGGCGATCGCCCTGCAGGCCTGAATTATAGGTAGGGGTAGGGCCGGGATTGTAAAATTTCCAGTAGCCGACCCCCAGGGTGTCGATACCGGCAAGGCTTATTGCTACTGCATGTCCTACCACATCGCCGGCGCTGTTTTCGAACCGGAAACTGTCGGAACTTCCTGCGGCTGGCGGCTGGCCTACCTGGGTTACAATGATATCGGGAATGTTATCGCTGATCGCGGAAGTATTAAAGCTGTTGACAGGGTAATTCACATCCGAATGAGGAATGTTGAATACAGCCGTGCCCAGGTCCAGTCCCTGTATACCATCGCTCAGGTATTGGGCCAGGTTGTTGGTCACCGGTAAAGGAGATACGTTGCCCGGGCCTCCCCCGTACAGGTTGCCAACGCCGATCACGGCATTACCGGCACCCGAGAGTGAGTTGGCGGGGAGCTGGAAAGCCTGGTAGTTGCCACTTTGGTACGATACGCTGTTATTGGTGAGCAGCGTGTTGTTGACCCCGGTTGCATACGTAACGCCGTTGTACGTAAAGGCGAGAAGGTTATGGCTGCTGTCGGGCTTAATTGTGTTGGCGGAGGCAGTACTGGTGCTCCAGAAGCCATGGTAATCGGTGTAGACTTGGGTGAGGACTGTTTGCGCGCAAACGGGCACAGAGCCTGTTACACATAACAGGGCAGCCATAAGGCCGGAAGGTAATTTTTGCTTCATAAAAGATTTATTGGTTTGTGCAAAATTACCCGGTTACACGATTAATTCATGTTGCGCCTAAGGCCGGCAGCTGCGCAGGCGGGGCAGGGAGCGTACGTATTTTTTTATTTCGAGGCAGGAAGAAAGGAAGGCTGAACAGGGGTTTTAATAAGTTGGCTTTTATGATTTCTTTTCTTTGTTGTGTTTTGCTTATCAAAGCAGTAGGTATCTCATTCTGTTTTTGCCCAACCGGCTTTTTTCAAAGTTTTATTCCATGTAAAGGGTGCATTGGCCGGTAAAAGAGGGGGAATAATTAAATACCGTTTCGTAATAAAACTATTACCCAGAGGTAATAAAACTATTACAGCTATTCATCCTTTTTTCCCCGCTTCCGGGGCAGTTTTTGTGATTTTGTTAGTGCCGGACTGCCTCCTTCCTGGATATATTTGTACTAAAACTTACAGGTATGAAAAAGAAAACCGCCGGTCAGAAACTGCCGCTGAACAAGCTGACCATTGCCAGGCTGACTGCAACATCGGAAAATATGGTACAGGGAGGGCTTTCCCTTTATTGTTTTTACACGCGCGTATGCCAGGCCAGTCTGAAGAATCCATGTATTACGCAAACGGAGAGTCCCAGCTGCCGCTGCGTATAAGCTCCTCTGGTCAATACGGATCATAAGCCGCCTGCTATGGGCGGCTTTGCTGTTTTTCGCCGGCGGCTTTTATCTTTGCCCCACATCATCCTGGCCAATGAGATATTTTATTTTAGGGCTGCTGCTGGCCGCCGGCGCCTGCAGCAACGCACAATTGCGCGATTCTGCCAAGATATACCGTGTGCGGCCCGCTTATGAGCTCCCCGTTGCGGGCGGCTTGCTGGTGGCATCCTCTTTCGGGTTCAAGGCCCTGGATAAGGTAGCGGCCTTTACGGAAGCGGACCTTGCCAGGCTGGACCCGGCAAAGGTCAACGGGTTTGATCGCCCGGTCATCTTCAAAGACCCGGCCATGGTAGCGCGGGCCCAGAGCAGGGCCGACTTTTTTCTCAACTTTTCGATCGCCAGCCCGGTCGTATTGATGCTGGACCGTAAAATAAGAAAGGACTGGCTGGATATGCTATCCTTATATCTGGCAGCTCATGTGGTCGATAATGCCGTTTATTTTGCGGCCGCCTTCCCGATACGGCGGGCCAGGCCTTTTACATATAATGCGGAAGTGCCGGTGGCGCTCCGTATCGGCGATGCCAAAAGCAATTCCTTTTTCAGCGGTCACACATCCTTCAGCGCTACCTCTACCTTTTTCCTGGCAAAGGTGCTGACCGATTATAACCATATCCGCGGCTGGAAGCGTGCCGGCATCTATGCTATTGCTTCCGTGCCCCCTGCGCTGGTAGGCTATTACAGGGTGCAGGCTGCCCGTCATTTCCGTACCGATGTGCTGCTCGGATTTGCGGTAGGAGCAGCCTCGGGCATACTCGTGCCGGAGCTGCATAAGCAATTGAACAGGACGAAACGCGTATCGCTAAGCCCTTACATCACTCCCGCAGGACAATCAGGGTTCTGCCTTAATTACCGCTTTTAAGCGTATACCGCTTACGGTAACGACGCTATCACGCAGATAAAGTAAGGAGGTCGGGAACGTGAGCGGGAGTGCAGAAGGACCGGATTATTTCGGTACAGGTTTCCGGTTTCAAAGGTGGCGAAGATTGAGTGCAGTAAGATTTAAATGGTTCCTTCCTTTTCTTCCTGCCATAAGCTGTCCTTTACTTCCTGTACGCTGCTCATACATTGATGTAGTTTTTTTACCCTCTTGCTTATACAAAGAGCGTAAAACGCTTGATTTAAAGCGGTGCAGTATCAGCGCTCGTTTTTTATGCATGCGGTAACAATATTATGACAATGGTATTGTACTACCGAACTTTTTATTATCTTTAATTATATCCATTCAACCCTGTCTTCCCTGACGACGATCGGGCCACTTACTCCCGGTCATATAGATTTTTTGAGAATTTAAATATGTAATGAATAACTTAAACTATGCAATGCTATATTATCAGTTAAACTGATGATGGTTATTAACCCAGTATTGCAATTTTGAGTAATAAAATTTTAGTGTAATGGAAAAGGGATGGGCCCCGCGCATAGAAGTTTATGAAGATAAGCAATCGGGATTGTGGCACTGGAGAATCTGTGATCCCATAGTTGGCAAAGTGATCGCAAGCTCCACAGAAGGCAGCATCAACAGAGAAGATTGTCTTTTATATCTCAAAGTAATGGGAAGGCTTGTTACCGCGTGGGCGGTAGCGGAAGAGCTGAGCATGACCGGAACAGAAACGCTTGCCGTACAAGTTTCTGATTTGCCGGCATCGAGTTTGCTATCATAAAATGTTATAGTACTATCAGGTTATTTTTTTTTCCGAAATTTGGCCGACCGTAAAAAACGCCGTTACCTTTGCCTAACGGTGTTAGATTTTTTAGTGTTGTAAATATAATGTGATGGCAAGTAAAGACCGTATCCTGCGTCAGAAAGAAGAAACCAGGTGCAGTATCCTGAATGCTGCGGTAGAGATAGGCAGGGAAGAAGGGTGGCAGGCGCTCAGCATGCGTAAGATCGCAGACAGGATCGAATATACGGCGCCGATCATCTATGAGTATTTTTCCAACAAGGATGATCTGCTTACAGAGCTTACCAAAAAAGGCTACACCATCCTTTCGCTGGAAATGCAGAAAGCCAAGGCCCGGCATCGTTCCCCGGCCCGGCAGCTGGAAGCAATGTGGATGGCTTACTGGAACTTTGCTTTTGCGCAGAAGGAATATTATCAGCTGATGTTTGGTGTAGAAATGAATTGCTGCATGACCCAGCAAACGCTCAGCGATGATATAGTAAAGCCGGCGGATCTGATCTGGGATGTGATCGAGGAGCTGATGAAAGATAAGAACCCTACGGAAGACGAGATATGTAAGTGGTATTATACTTTCTGGTCGGTAGTGCACGGGCTTATTTCGATCAACATCGTAAGGCAGGGGGTATCCGATAAGATCAACCAGCAGGTATTGTCCAATGCCATCACCGGTATCATCCGTACTATTTCCGGATAATTTTTTTTGCGCCTTTATTTAACACTGTTAGAAAACTTAACAATCGTAGTAAAGTCATGAACACAAGCTGATGCCGACAAGGAAGGCCGATCAACTCCCTTTTTAACCAAACTCCGTACTGCGCCTGCTGTGCATTCTTTTGTATTTTCTGAACCCCGGTGAGAGGACGTGTATACATTTCTGCTCCCGTTTATTTTTCCCGTTTTTTTGTTCTTTTAATTTAACACTGTTAAATAATTTATCGTTGTTATGAGATTAGCTGCATTCAGTCTTCTTGTTTTTCTGTACAGTTGTGCCTCCCGGCCTGCAGAAACAGCGGCGCCTCCTGTTGCCGCGGAAGTAGTGACCATTGCTTCCGGGTCGGCAACTACGCAAAGCGACTATACCGCCTCCATCGAAGGTAAGGTCAATGTCGAGATCCGCCCCCAGGTAGAAGGCTATCTTGAAAAGGTATATATAGATGAGGGGGCCTATGTAAAAGCCGGCCAGCCGCTGTTCAAGATCAATGACCGGCCTTTCCGTGAGCAGGTCAACAATGCGCAGGCCAACCTGCATGCCGCCGAGGCCGCCGTTGCCAATGCCCAGCTCGAGATCGATAAGCTGACGCCGCTGGTCCAGCATAAAGTGGTTGCGGAAGTGCAGCTTAAAGCTGCACAGGCTGCTTACCGCGCTGCCAAAGCCAACGTGGAGCAGGCCAGGGCTATGCTGGAAACTGCCCGCATCAATATGGGCTATACACTTATTACGGCGCCGGTGAGCGGGTATGTGGGCCGTCTGCCCAAGAAGCAGGGAGCGCTGGTTTCCCGCACGGACCCCGAAGCGCTGACCCGCCTCTCCGACGTGCACGAGATACACGCTTACTTTTCGTTGAGTGAAAATGACTTTATCCGTTTTAAAGAGCATTATCCGGGCAGTACGCTGGAGGAAAAGCTGAAGAATCTTCCCCCCGTCAGCCTGGTGCTGGCCGATAACAGCGAATACCCGGAGCAGGGGCGCATCGATATGATCGACGGGCAGTTTGACCGCAATACAGGCGCTATTACGCTGCGCGCGGTCTTCCCCAATGAAAAAGGACTGATCCGGTCCGGCAATACCGGAAAGGTGCGCCTGAGCAGGCAATATGATAATACCGTCCTGGTGCCGCAGTCGGCCACGATGGAAGTGCAGGACAAGGTGTTTGTATTTACGGTGAAAGACGGCAACAAGGTGAGCCGGCAGCCGGTTACCGTAACAGGGAAAAGCGGCAGCAACTACCTTGTCAGTGAAGGCGTAAAGGCAGGAGACCGTATCGTATTCAACGGGCTGGATCACCTGCAGGATGGAGCTGTGATCAAGCCGGAACCACCCAAGAGCCCGCAAAAGCTTAGTTTCAGGAATTAATCTCCCGCTGTCACATGCAGGGAGTCCTGCAGTCAGGCACAGCTTACATGCTGTACAGGCGGAGCTTTGCCTGCACCTTCCCCTTTAACTTTCAATCAAAAGATAATGTTCAAGAAATTCATTCAAAGACCCGTGCTGGCAACGGTGATCTCTATTCTGCTGGTGATCCTGGGCATACTCGGCCTCAGCCGCCTGCCCCTGCAAAAGTTTCCGGACATCGCTCCGCCTGCGGTTCAGGTTACGGCGCTCTACCCCGGGGCCAATGCAGAAACTGTATTGCGCTCGGTAGCCCCCCCGCTGGAAGAATCTATCAACGGCGTGGAAAATATGAGCTATATGAGCTCCACTGCCAGTAACGATGGTACATTGGTAATCACCGTATACTTTAAGCTGGGCACCGATCCCGACCAGGCGGCGGTCAATGTGCAGAACCGCGTGGCCCAGGCTACTTCCCAGCTGCCTGCGGAAGTGGTGCAGGCCGGCATTGCTACTGCCAAACAGCAGAACAGTCTTATCATGGTAGTAGACATGTACAGCGATGATCCCAAGACCTACGACCAGACCTTCCTCGCCAACTATGCCCAGATCAATATCATACCGGAGATCAAGCGTATACCCGGCGTAGGCCAGGCTATGATCTTCGGCGGCAGCAAGGACTATTCGATGCGCATCTGGCTGAACCCGGCGCAGATGGCTGCGTACGGCCTTACGCCCAGGGAGGTGATGGCCTCCATACAGGACAAGAGCCTTGAGGCAGCTCCCGGCCGCTTCGGGGAGAACAGCTCCGAGTCCTTTGAGTATGTGATCAAGTATAAAGGCAAGCTGAACAAACCGGAGGAATACGAGCACATTGTGATCCGCTCCAACCCCGATGGCTCTATGCTGCGCCTGAAAGATGTGGCAAGGGTTGAGCTGGGAGCCTATACCTACGGCAACTTTACAAGAGTAAACGGTAAGCCGGGCATCAATATCGCAATGTTCCAGCTGGCGGGCTCCAATGCCAACGAGATCCAGGTCGCAGTGGCCAAGCTTATGGAAAAAGCCTCAAAGGATTTCCCCAAAGGTGTGAAATACCTGAAGCTGTATAATACCAAGGATACGCTTGACCAGTCTATCGACCAGGTAAAGCATACCCTGATCGAAGCTTTCATCCTCGTGTTCCTGGTAGTATTCCTGTTCCTGCAGGATTTCCGTTCCACCCTTATCCCCGCTATCGCCGTTCCGGTAGCGATACTCGGCACCTTCTTCTTTATGACCCTGATGGGCTTTTCGATCAACCTGCTGACGCTGTTTGCGCTCGTGCTGGCGATCGGCATCGTGGTGGATGATGCCATCGTGGTGGTGGAAGCGGTGCATGCCAAAATGGAGCACCGGAAGCTGCCGCCGAAAGAGGCCACGATGTCGGCCATGAGCGAAATAACCGGTGCCATTATTTCCATTACGCTCGTGATGGCCGCCGTATTCCTGCCTGTCGGGTTCATGGAAGGATCTACGGGCGTCTTTTACCGGCAGTTTGCCTTTACCATGGCGATCGCGATCGTGATCTCCGCGGTAAACGCACTGACGCTGAGCCCGGCACTGGCGGCGCTGTTCCTCAAAGAGCCGCAGCATGCGCATGGCTCCGTGCACAAGAAAAGAACCTTTAAGGAAAAGTTCTTTGCCGGTTTTAACAGGGGCTTCGATCATATGACACGGAAATACATCGGAAGCCTGCGCTTCCTGGTGAAGCACCGCTGGCTGAGCATGGCCGGGCTGGCCGTGATCATTCTGGCCACTGTAATAATGGTGAAGAAAACCCCGTCCGGGTTCATCCCCTCCGAAGACCAGGGCTTTATTGCCATCTCTATGTCGATGCCTGCCGGCGCTTCGCTGGAACGTACCACCGAGATCATGAAAGAGGTAGAAGATATCCTCGGCCCGCTTAAGGCAAAAGAAACACTGATGGGCCTTTCCGGCTTTAACATGCTTACCCAGTCTTCAAGCCCCTCCTCAGGTGTGGCCTTCGTACTGCTGAAGCCGGCCAGGGAAAGGGGGCCGGTGAAGGATATCAATGCGATCATGGATCAGGTACGTCAGCAGCTTGCCACTATCAAGGACGCTAATTTCTTCGTATTTACATTCCCTACCGTACCCGGATTCAGCAATATAGACGGCCTGGACCTGGTGCTGCAGGACAAGACAGGCGGGCCGCTGGACAAGTTCAGCGGTATTGCCAATAACTTTATCGGGGAACTGATGAAGAGGGAAGAAATAGCCGTGGCCTTTACGGCTTTTAAAGCAGATTATCCGCAGCTGGAAATGGAGATCGACAACGAGAAAGCAGAGCAGCTGAGCGTGAATGTGCGGGATATACTGCAGACAATGCAGGCCTACTTCGGCAGCGCCCAGGCTTCGGATTTCAACCGCTTCGGGAAATACTACCGCGTTATGGTGCAGGCGGATAAAAGCAGCCGTGCTGCGCCAGAGAATATGAACGGCATCTTCGTCAAGAACAGGCTGGGCGATATGGTGCCGGTCAACTCGCTCGTGACGCTCAAGCGCGTATATGGCCCCGAAACGGCTTCGCGCTACAATCTCTTCAACTCCATCGGGGTAAATGCCATAGCCAAGCCCGGGTACAGCTCGGGCGATGCGATCAAAGCCGTGGAGGAAGTGGCGGCAAAAACGCTGCCTACAGGCTATGGATTTGAGTTCAGCGGCATGACCCGCGAAGAGATCGTTTCGGGCGGACAATCGGCGGTGATCTTCCTGCTGAGCCTTCTCTTCGTTTACTTTCTCCTGGCCGCACAGTACGAGAGCTATGTATTGCCGGTTGCGGTTATACTATCCATACCTACCGGGATATTCGGCGTTTTCCTGGCTATCGGCCTGAAAGGGATCGAGAACAACATCTATGTACAGGTAGCCCTTGTAATGCTGATCGGCCTGCTGGCCAAGAATGCGATCCTGATCATCGAATTTGCGGTACAGCGGAGAAAGGCCGGCAAAACGCTCCTCTCCGCGGCGCTCGAAGCTGCCCGCCTGCGCCTGCGCCCGATCATTATGACTTCGCTGGCGTTTGTGGTAGGGCTGGTGCCGATGATGAGCGATAACGGACCTTCTGCTTTAGGTAACCATTCGATCAGTATCGGCGCTGCCGGCGGGATGATCAGCGGGGTCGTACTGGGCCTGTTCATTATTCCCGTGCTCTTTATCATTTTCCAGTTCTTCCAGGAGAAGATCACCGGCAAGCCTTCGGCCGTTTTGCTCCGCGAAGAGAAAGAACAATCATCTAATTCCGTACAACATGAAACCGTATATCAGTAAATACTTCCCCGTTTTGTTCCTGGCGGCCTGGCTCAGTTCCTGTAAGGTGTCCAGGGATGTGGCTACGCCTGCACCGGGGCTCCCTGCCGCTTTTCGCAACACAGCGGCCGCGCCTGCCGACTCGAGCAGCATTGCCGACCTGCCCTGGCAGCGCTTTTTTTCCAACGACGACCTGCAGCAACTGATCGGGCAGGCTGTTGCAAAAAACTACGATCTCCAGGTGGCCCTGAAAAACATAGAGGCTGCATCGTTGCTTTATAAGCAGGTAAAATGGAGTTATGTGCCCGACGTCCGGCTGCAGGTCGGGGCCGCTACCAATCGCCCGTCAGACAACAGCCTGAGCGGGCTCAGCGCAGGCCAGTTCCTGGGTACCCGGCATATCGAGGATTACAATGCCAGCATCGGCCTGTCGTGGGAAGCCGATATATGGGGAAAGATACGCAACCAGGACAGGAGCGCCAGGGCAGCTTACCTGCAGACAGAGGAGGCACGGAAAGCCATCCAGACCCGGATCGTAGCAGATGTGGCAAAAGGGTACTACAACCTGCTGATGCTGGACGCCCAGCTTGAAGTAGCGCGCAGGAACCTGGCGCTCAACGACAGCACCCTGCGCATCATACAGCTGCAATTTGCTTCAGGACAGGTAACCTCGCTGGCCGTGGAGCAGGCCGAAGCGCAGCGGATGGCAGCGGCGCAGCTGGTACCGCAGCTGGAGCAGAATATAATACTGCAGGAAAATGCGCTGAGTGTCCTTTCGGGGGTACTGCCTTCAGAGATCGGGAGGAACACCAGGCTGGATGCAGTTACGCTTCCGGAAGCGCTTGCGGCTGGTGTACCTTCAGCGATCCTGGGCCGCAGGCCCGATGTGCGCAGCTCGGAGCTGGCGCTTACCATAGCCAACGCCCGCGTGGGCATTGCCAGGGCCAATATGTACCCCTCGCTCAGCATTACGGCAAGCGGAGGCGTCAACTCGCTGAAAGCCAGCAACTGGTTCAATATACCTGCTTCCCTATTCGGCACAGTGGCCGGTAACATTGTACAGCCCCTGGTCAACAAGAAACAGCTGCGCACGCAGCACGAAGTAGCGAAGATCGAAAGGGAGCAAACGGTGCTCCAGTTCCGGCAAACGGTATTGTATGCCGTAGGAGAAGTGTCGGATGCGCTGGTAAAGCTGGAAAAGCTGAAAGCACAATATGAAATAGCTACACAGCGGGTCAATACCCTGCAGCAGGCCACAGGAAATGCCGGCCTGCTGTTCCGGAGCGGGATGGCCAATTACCTGGAAGTACTTTCTGCCCAAAGCAATGTGTTACAGGGCGAGCTGGAAATGGCAGTGCTGCGCAGGGACCGGCTGATGGCTGCCGTAGACTTATACCGCTCCCTGGGGGGAGGCTGGAAATAACCTTATAAAAGCAACAACGATGAAAGGAAACTATAATGAATATAAGATCGTGCCGGGGCCTGTATGCATACGGACCATCCACGATGCGGAAGGATCGTATGTAGAGAGCTATGCAAGGCTTCCGGAAAATGGGGGCGAGGAAGAGCTGCACCGGCATCCTATGCAAACGGTGCGGCTGGAGGCGGTCGAAGGCAGGCTGGGCATAATGCTGGACGACCGCAGGCTGATCGTGCAGCCCGGCAGTGCGCTGGAAATACCCCGTAACACAGCACATGCCTTGTATAATCCCGATGAAAAGGAAATAGTCTTCAGGAAAATCGTGCGGCCTGCCCTGCACACGGAATGGCTGAGCCGTGAAATGAAAGCGCTGTCCAAAAGAAAGCAGACAGGTATCCTGTCCCTGATCGAACGGTCGTACATCCTGAACCAGATCAGGGGAGAGTATTACCGGTCCGGTATCCCTGCAGCCCTGCAGAATGCCGTACACGCCGTATTTGCCCTGATCGGCAAATGGACGGGGTTGAACAAACGGATCAATCCCGTACAGTGATCAACTGCTGTTGTTGATTGTTTTTTTGCGAAAAGAAACCGGGTTTATCCCGGTTTCTTTTTTGAATGATCTTTTAGCCCATCAGCTCTTTCATCAGCCTGTCAAATGCCTGCCTCATTTCGGCCAGCTCCTGCTCTACACGGGTCAGTCTTTGTTCCAGCGCTGCAGTCGCTGTGGCAGCCGGGGCTTCTGCCGGTACTTCTTCATAATTTTCATCGGGGTCGCCCATCAGGTGGCGGAACCGTTGTTCCTTCTGCCCCGCCTGTCGGGGCAGCTGCGCTATAAAGGGTAAAGAGGGGTCAGCCAGCTTTTCCAGTACCTTCTGCACTTCTTCAAGCGAATCGAACTCATACAATCGTCCAGCGTTGGTATTAAGCTCACCGGGCGTTTGCGGGCCGCGCAGCAGCAAAAGGCAAAGCACGGCCAGCTCTTCGGGCATAAGCTGGTATACCAGCGCAATATTGTGCTTGTACTTGATCGTACGGCTGGCGCCACCGGTTACCGTAGCCACCATACCTTTACGCTTCAGCCTGTCAAGCGCGGCGGCCACAGTCTGTTCGTCGTATTGCACCACCGGCCGGCGGGAGGTTTTCTGGTTGCAGGCGGCCGTAAGGCCGTTTAGGGTCATCGGGTAATATTCCGGCGTGATCCGCGATTTTTCTATCAGGGCGCCCAGCACGCGTTGCTCTTCTTTATCCAGTATGGGTATTGAGTCTTTATGTTCTTCCATAGGCTAAAGATAATACTCGCGTGGAAAAGGTCATGCGGGGCAGGGCCATTTTTATGGCTTCCGCATACAAACCCGGTGATGCAGGCGGCCCTGCATTTCCATGACGGCGCTTGGTCCGGTCGTCAGTTCCCTGGTTCTGCCTGGGTAACCAGCGCTGCCGCTTCCGTATCGGTAAACCAGGCTGTACGTTCGGAGCGTATCAGCTGGGCAGGGTACAGGTCAGGGTTTCTGTCGGCCGGGTCTTTGCTGAGCACCTTTTGCAATGCAGGCGCTTTATCCTTGCCGAACACGAGGAATGCGATCCTGCCGGCGTTGTTGAGCAGCGGTGCATTCAGCGTAATACGCCAGGGCTGTACGGCGTCATGCTGCAGCACGGCTTTTACGGCAGGCTCGGTATCTGCCAGCACAGCCGTATGGGGAAAGAGCGAGGCCGTATGGGCGTTATCGCCCAGTCCCATCAGCGCAAGGTCCAGCTTTATATCGCCGTTGCGGAAAAAGCGGATCAGCTTTTCTTCATAATCAGCTGCTGCGGCTTCGGGGCTTAGGCTGGTATCTACGGGGAAAATATTTTCCTGCGGCACCTGTAACGGTTTCAGCAGGCTTTCCCGCGTCATGCGGTAGTTGCTGTCGGGATGGTCGGGCGGCACATAGCGCTCATCGCCGAAAAAGCAGTATACTTTTGTCCAGTCGAGCTTCTCCCGGAAGCCGGGCCCAGCAAGCAGCTCATATAAGCGCTGCGGAGAGTGACCGCCGGAAAAGGCTACGGAAAAAAGTCCGTGTTCGGCAATGCAATCTGCGCCCAGTTGTACAAAATACTGTGCCAGCAGGTGGATGGCTTCTTCCGGATTCTTGTAAATGTTCAGGGTCATAAGTGCGGGGGGTAAGGCCGTGCCTTTCTTTTATTGTTCATAGGTAAAGTAAACCAATGATAACCATCTCGCGCTATAAGCGCCTCGGCAGATTCCGGTCCCCAGGAGTCGGCCGCATAATTCGGAAAGTTAATACTTTTCCGGCCTTTCCAGGTGCTTAATATAGGCATGAGCAGCGCCCAGGCTTCTTCTACCTGGTCGCCGCGCATAAAGAGGGTCTGATCGCCCAGCATGGTGTCGAGCAGGAGGGTTTCATAGGCTTCGGGCGATGGGGTGGCATAAGCGCCGTCATAGTCGAAGACCATATCCACGGTATTCAGGAGCATGTCCAGGCCGGGCCGCTTGGCCTGCAGCTGCAGCCGTATGCTCATTTCCGGCTGAATGCTGATGACCAGCCGGTTCTGCTGCCAGCTTTCCGAAGTTTCTTCAGGAAAGACCTTATGGGGCACATCCCTGAACTGGATAGAGATGACGGAGCTGGTCTGGTGCATCCGTTTACCGGACCGTACATAAAAGGGAACGTCCTGCCAGCGCCAGTTGTCCACAAAGAACTTCAGGGCAGCAAAGGTTTCCGTATTGGATTCAGGATCCACCTTCGGTTCTTCCCGGTACCCGATCACTTCCTGCCCCTGCATCCACCCGCCGGAGTATTGCCCTCTTACCGTATTCATCCTTACATCTTCGGGGCTGAAGCGCCGCATGGCTTTCAGCACGTCCACCTTACGGTTGCGCACTTCGTCTGCATTAAAATTATTGGGCGCTTCCATGGCAATCAGGCAGAGCAGCTGGAGCAGGTGATTCTGGATCATGTCCCGCAGGGCTCCGGAATGGTCGTAATATTCGCCACGCTCTTCCACTCCCAGCTGTTCGGTCACGGTGATCTGCACATGCTCGATGTAGTTGCGGTTCCATATCGGCTCCAGTATGCTGTTGGCAAAGCGGAAGGCCATGATGTTCTGCACCGTTTCTTTACCGAGATAATGGTCGATCCGGTATATCTGCTGCTCGGCAAACATGTTTCCCAGTAGCCGGTTGAGCGACTGGGCGCTTTCCAGGTCATGTCCGAACGGCTTTTCCAGTACAATCCGTGCCCGGTGCACATCTCCCGCCAGGGAGGCCTGGTGTATATTGCGGCTGATCACCGGGAAAAAAACGGGCGCGACGGCCAGGTAATAGATCACATTTGCCCGGAGGCCCCATTCTTTGTCCAGCTGCCCGATCCGCTCCCCGAAAGCCCGGTAGGCCGCGGGGTCGTTGGCGTCGGCCGGCAGGTAACTGAGGTGCTGTGCAAATTGCTCCCACTGGCTTTCCCCGGTTTTACCGCTGCGGGAGAACCGGTCAATGGCCTGCTGCATCCTGTTTGCAAAATCCTGGTCGCTGAGCCGGCTGCGGCCGGTACCGATAATGGCGAACTGCTCGGGCATCCACCCGTCGAGATACAGGTTGTAGAGCGCAGGCGCAAGCTTGCGCTGGTTGAGATCGCCGGTAGCGCCGAAAATGATGAAAATGACCGGCTCGCATTTCAGACTGGAGTTCATAGCTTGAAGTGGTTGGTGCGTTTCGCGGACAATGTTTTTAACGCGGTTGCCATTGTGTATGAAAGATCCCCGCTTTATCTTTTCTTTCATAGGTATGTGCGCCGAACATGTCCCTCTGTGCCTGGATCAGGTTGGAAGGCATATCGGCGCTTCGGATACTGTCAAAATAGCCAAGCGTGGCTGCAAAGGCCGGCATGGCTATGCCGCCGGCAACTGCCAGGCCTGTGATTGCCCGGGCGCCGGGAACGGATGCCGCTATCTTTTCCTGAACGGAAGAATCGTGCAACAGGTGCTCCAGGTCCTTGTTCCGGCTGTAAGCCTGGTACATATCTTCCAGGAAGGCCGAACGGATAATGCAGCCTCCCCGCCATATCCGCGCGATTGCAGCAGGGTCCAGCCCGTACCGGTAGGCGACCGATGCCCGGGAGAGCAGATGCATGCCCTGCGCATAGGTGAGCGCCATGCAGCAATAGAAAGCCTGCTCGAGCTGCTGCAATATATGTCCCGGCCGGTCCGGGAGCGCTATACGTTGCTCAAAGGCCGGCGCCAGCGCTACCCTAAGCTGTTTGTATTTGCTCAGGTCGCGCATTGCCACAGCCGTATCGATTGTAGGTACGGGCGTTTCCAGGTCCATGGCTACCTGCGATGTCCACTTGCCGGTACCCTTGGCTTTTGCTTCATCCTTGACCAGGTCCAGCAGGTAAAGCCCCGAGCCATCTTCTTTGTAAGCGAAGATGTCCTGAGTGATCTCCAGCAGGAAAGATTGCAGCCGGCCCGCGTTCCAGCGGGCGAAGACAGCTCCGATAGCCTCGTTGTCCATCTGCAGCAGCTGCTTCATAAAGCCGTATGCTTCGGCGATCAGCTGCATCAGGCCATATTCGATGCCATTATGTACCATCTTTACGAAATGTCCCGATGCGCCCGGACCGATATACGTTACACATGGCTCACCGTTTACCTTTGCAGCAATGGATTCGAGCACCGGCTGCATGGCCGCATAGGCTCCCTTATCGCCGCCGGGCATCAGGCTGGGCCCTCTCCGGGCTCCTTCCTCTCCCCCTGATATGCCCATTCCAAAGAAATGCAGCCCCCGGGAGGAGAGATAATCCGCCCGCCGGCCCGTATCGGTGAAATGCGAGTTGCCCCCGTCGATGAGAATGTCGCCACTGTTCAGGAAGGGAAGCAGTTCTCCGATCACCTCATCCACAGCCTGTCCTGCAGGGACGAGCATCATAATGGCCCTGGGACTCCTAAGGGACTGTATGAAGGGCTGCAGCCCGGTAAACCCTTTGACGGCAGCGTCGCCGGCTTCCCGGGCCAGCAGGTCGCTTTTGACCGGATCCACATCGAAGCCGGCTCCTGCAATGCCGTGCTCAGCCATGTTGAGCAGGAGGTTGCGGCCCATGGTGCCCAGGCCGATCATGCCGAATTCATATAAGGTGTTGTCCATATGGTTATTTGCTTGTTGCAGGGTCAGGAGGAGGCAGCGTAGTACTTTCTTCCAGGGACATGACCTTGTGCAGCCTGCGCAGATGTCTTTCCTTGCCGCTGAACGCAGCATGGATAAAAGTTTCTGCAAGCTCCAGGGCCAGGCTGCTTCCCGTGATCCGGCCGCCCAGGCAGAGAATATTCATATCATCGTCTTCTACGCCCTGGTGCGCCGAGAAATGATCGGCAACCAGGGAGGCCCTGGCCCCCTTTATTTTATTGGCGGCTATGGCGGCACCGACACCGCTGCCGCATACGGCAATGCCTTTTGCCAGTTCACCCTGCGCCACGGCCTGTGCGAGGGGTATTACAAAATCGGGATAATCGTCGTCTTTGTTCAGCTGGTAAGCGCCGTAGTCCACTACCTCGTGTCCCAGGTGTGCGAGGTGTGCGGTGATGGCGCCTTTAAGCTCAAACCCGCCATGGTCGGCGGCAATGCCTATTTTCATATGCCTGTTTTTTGCAGTAAGCTTTTTGCCTTGCCGGCAATGTGCGCTGCTGTGAACCCAAACTCGCGGAACAGGTCGGCAGCGGGTGCCGATTCGCCGAAGCCGGTCATACCCAGCACGTCGCCTTCGTCCGTAATGTACTTATGCCACCCGAGAGGAGAGCCTGCTTCTACGGCCAGCCTTTTTTTCAGTTCCGGCGGCAGTACCTTTTCCCGGTAAGCTCTGTCCTGCTGCTCAAACAATTCCCAGGAGGGCATGCTTACTACCCGTGTGGCAATGCCTTCGGCTTTCAGGAGTTCCTGGGCCTCCAAAGCCAGCGTTACTTCGGAGCCGGTAGCGATCAGGATAAGCTGTGCCTTACCCTGCGCTTCCGAAAGTATATAGGCGCCTTTTTCGAGACCGTCGGCCTTGCTGTATCTGGATTGGTCCAGCACCGGAAGCCCCTGCCGTGTGAGCACCAATGCTACAGGCCCGTCCCTGTGCTTCAATGCCACCCGCCATGCTACAGAGGTTTCGTTGGCATCTGCCGGCCGGATCACGGTCATGTTGGGAATGGCGCGGAGCGCGATAAGCTGCTCTACAGGCTGATGCGTGGTGCCGTCTTCTCCAAGCCCTATGCTGTCGTGCGTGAATACATAGACGGGCCTTATCTTCATGATGGCGGCCAGCCGTATGGGCGGGCGCATGTATTCGGAAAAGATGAGGAATGTGGCGCCATAAGCAATGATGCCGGGAGTAAGCGCCATGCCGTTTAATACCGCGCCCATGGCATGCTCCCGTACGCCGAAATGCAGGTTCCTGCCGAGGCGGTCCTCGGAGGTGAAGGAGGTGCATGCTTTAAGGTGCGTTTCGGTAGAAGGGCCCAGATCGGCTGCGCCGCCCATCAGGCAGGGCAACATCTCAGCGATGGCATTCAGCACCTGACCCGAAGCCTGCCGGGTGGCGATGCTTTTCCCCGCAGCTTCAAACACGGGAAACTTATCTTCCCAGCCGGAGGGCATCCGGCCCTCGCTGAACATTTCATACTCCTCAGCCAGCCGGGGAAAGGCCTCCCTGTACTGCTGGAAGAGCCTGTTCCACTCTTCCTCTTTCTGCTGCCCTTTTTCTCCTGCGGCCTTATAGTAACGGGCTACTTCAGCGGGTATTGCAAACGATTGCTCCGGGTCGAAACCCAGGAACTTTTTCACTTCTTTCACTTCTTCTGCTCCGAGCGGCGAGCCGTGAGCGCCGGCAGTGTCTACCTTGTTGGGACTGCCATAGGCTATCTGCGTGCGTACCTTGATCAGCGAAGGCTTCCTCGTTTCTCCCACTGCGTTGCGTACGGCATTGGCAATGGCCCTGATATCGTTCCCGTCTTCCACAACCTGCACATGCCAGTTATAGGCTTCAAATCTTTTGGCTACATCTTCATTGAAGGTCATATCGGTGCTGCCTTCGATGGAAATATGGTTGTCGTCGTATAGATAGATAATATTGCCCAGCTCCAGGTGCCCGGCCAGGGATGCGGCTTCGGACGTTACGCCCTCCATCAGGTCGCCGTCGCTGCATATAGCGAAGATGCGGTAACTGAACAGGGGAAAGCCGGGTTTGTTGTAACGCGCTGCCAGGTGCTTTTGTGCGATGGCCATTCCGATGCCATTGGCAAAGCCTTGTCCCAGCGGCCCGGTGGTAACATCAATGCCGGGCGCCAGGCCATATTCGGGATGACCGGCGGTTTTGCTGCGGAGTTGCCTGAAATGCCGGATATCGTCGAGCGTAATATCGTAGCCCGTAAGATGGAGAAAGGCGTACTGGAGCATGCACCCATGTCCTGCCGACAAGATGAAGCGGTCGCGGTTGGGCCATTGGGGATTGGCCGGGTTGTAATTCATAAACTGGGTCCAGAGCACGTGCCCCATGGGCGCAGCGCCCATGGGCATGCCGGGATGTCCTGAATTGGCCTTTTGTACTGCATCGGCAGCCAGAACCCGCACGGTGTCGATGCCTTTTTGCGCGAGCTGTGCTTCTTCCTGCTTCATTTCCGGTTTGATTGTGGAGTGTTAAAGATGGCTTCTGTAGTTTGTGTTTGCTCTCTGGAGGCCCATAGCCGGGCGCCTCCTCTTATGCCGTCCCGGTTGCTGACCTTCTTTATATTTTTATCCAGCGGGATAGCGAGCTTTCGTACATTGCCTCCGCCGAGGTACAGGGTATCGTAATTGAATACGGTCTTGAGGATATTCAATACACGTTCCATACGCTTATTCCATTTTTCCTCCCCGATCTTCAGCAGGGCAGCCTCGCCTATGTACTGATCGTAATCCTTACGGGCAGTGACCGGATGGTGGGCCAGCTCCAGATGGGGAAGCAGCATGCCATCCAGGAACAACGCAGTGCCAAACCCCGTACCCAGGGTAGCCACCAGCTCCAGCCCTTCTCCCCTGACTACGCCCAGTCCCTGCATGTCGGCATCATTCACCACCCGGGCCGGTTTGCCCAGCTCCTTTTCCAGGATGGTGCTGAAATCGGTGCCGGCCCACAGGCCGGTGCCGAGATTGGGCGCCGTAACGACCACGCCGTTCTTTACATAACCGGGAAAGCCGGCCGATATGCAGTCGTAGGAAGGGAACGGCTCCGTAAGCGACCGGATCAGGGTAAGCAGGTTGCCGGGAGAGGCGGGAAAGGGGGTGGCTTTCCGTACATAGGGGTGCAGCATTTTTCCTTTACTGTCGAGTATCGTAGCTTTTGTAAAAGATCCCCCGATATCGATCGAGAGGATCTGCAGTTTGCTTTTGTTCTTGAAGGCAGGCATCTAATACGATTTGTGGCAATAAACAGTATCAGGAGAAATACACCTGGCAGGCAAATAAGTTGTCCCGGCAGTTTCGACTAACCAATCATTAAATATTCCAGAAAATTAAATCATTTCCAGTAAAATGAACGGCCCGGGAGCTCATGTGCCTGACGGGCCGCAGCCTGAAGCCCGCTTCCATGATACCCTGCAGCTCCGGAGCCCGGCTGGCTGCAGTGATCTGTGCAGCGCTTTTCAGCCGGTATGAAAGCGCTCCCTGCTGAAGCAGCCCATAAGCATTGAAAATAACTTAGTATCCCAAAGGTTTTTTCGATGGCTGCAAACCGGAAAAGAACGGATTTTTGCAGCGGCGCTAACAGATCGCCGGTTAATAACGTACATGCAAACAGCCTTTTTGCCCCGGAGCTTTTTCCTGCTGACAATTACCTGCTTTCTCTCCGTTTCTTTTGCCGCTTCCGGTCAGGCCGGCTCCTACCGGCAAATGGTACGCGTTTATGAGGACAACGATATTATTAAACTGCTGGGCGCCCCTTCAGACAAAGGTTATACCAACGGTACCCGGCTGGATTATTACTATGTCAGGGACAGCCTCCGCTCTTTTCCCGGACGATGGATGCCTAAAGCAGGCCCCAATGCGATACATACCGTGGGACTGAGCCTGATGCAGATCATGTATACACCGGAGGATATCCGGACCACGGAGCCGGATGTGACCGACTGGCCTTATACGGGCGCCTTGTTTGCAGTATACAGCCTGCACTCTGCCAATCCTGTAAAAAAATACAGCCTTCGTACGGAAGTGGTGGGCGGTGTAATGGGCAAGGCATCTCTTGCGGAGCAGCTCCAGACCTTTGTGCACCGGCATATCGGTTCGCCCAGGCCTATGGGCTGGGATAAGCAGTATCCTGCCGATGTATTGCTGAACCTGAACCTGGGACTGGAGAAGATGCTCTGGCAATACAGGAGCTGGCTGGACGTAGTCGGAGGCGGACAGCTTATGGCCGGTACAATGATGAACGGAGCAGACCTGTACGGACAGGTGAGGGTCGGCCTTATGCAGCCCTATTTTTCCGGGCTGACCGGCCGGTATGCGCGGCCCTTCGGGCAGAAGCGCGGCCTGCAATGCTACTTCATCCTGCGGCCGCAACTGGAATGGGTTGTGTACGATGCTGTGCTGGACGGGGGCGTATTCAGCGGCCGCTCGGATTATTATGCAGGTAATCCCCAAACGGCGCGTATCAATCATGGCATCAGCCGCCAGCTGGACCTGGGCATTGTGCTGGGGTATGGGTTTGCCAGCCTTTCGTTTACACAGCGCATCATGCCCCGGACTATCGACGGGTTTCCTCACCAGCGGCTGGGCAACCTGTCGTTGCATATTGCCTGGTAGGCGCTTGCCGTGGGCGCAGGCGGCCGGCATCAGGGAGCGAGGTCGGAGTAATTCCTGAAAACGGCGATCAGGTCGGGAAGGCTGGTAATGTTCAGTTTTTCATATATGCGCCGTTTGTAAGTGCTGACCGTGGCTACGTGGATATTGAGCACATTGGATATTTCGAGCAGGCCGTTGCCCTGCAGCAGGAGCCGGGCTACTTCTATTTCCCTGTCGGACAAATTTTCCAGTACATTCCCCGTTTTTTCTTTGCGCCGGTTGCCCTGCTGCAGCTGCGCCTGCATGGCAGGGCTCTTGTATTTGCCCGTTTCGAGCACTTCTGCCACTGCACGCTGCAGCTCATGGCTGTCGCTGTCTTTATGCAGGTAGCCATTGACCCCTGCCTGCAGGTACCGCCGGCCGTAAACCTCCTCGGGGTATGCTGAAAACACCAGTATTCGTATAGAGGGCTGAAGCTCCTTCATCTCCTCCACTACCTCGAAACTGTTGCAGCCCGGCATATTGATGTCGTAAAGCACCAGATCCATAGCCTGCTTTTTTAAGGCGGCAATGAGCGTATCGTAATCGGAGGCCTGGAAAATTGTGGCCTGGGGCAGGCTTTCACGGATCAGCACCATAACGCCTTCGCGTACTACGGCATGATCATCAGCTATTAAAATATTCACGAGGTTTATTGGGGTTTCCGCAAAAGTAGGGTAGGCAATATGGATGTAATGTTAAGGCATAATATATGCTTGGGGAAGTAAAATATACGCACAACCAATAAGACCCTGTTATTGTTGCAATAAAGCAGCTTTGCATTACTGCATACTCTGATAGAATAAATTTCCTTATGGCAAAAAAAATGAACATTTTCGAACGATTCGCGGCCAGAATCACTTCCTGGACAGGAAGCTCCATGGCGTTTGGTATTGCGCTGGGACTGGTAATCGGCTGGCTGATCAGCGGGCCCGTATTCAACTACTCCGATACCTGGCAACTGGTGATCAACACGGGTACTACCATTATCACCTTCCTGATGGTATTCCTCATCCAGAAGTCGCAAAATAAGGAATCTAAGGCTATCCAGCTTAAGCTGAACGAGCTGATCGCCGCCAGCCGCTGGGCCAGCAACAGGATGGTAGATATCGAAGATCTTTCGGAAGCCGAACTGGACACGCTTCACCGGTATTACCAGCGCCTTTCGGATACTGCCGAAGAGGAGGACGATATTCACCGGTCGCATTCCATCGACGCGGCCAATGAGCTTCATAAAAGAAAGCGGCAGGGCAGGGAAGAGAAAGGAGCAGATCGGGAAGCATAGGGTGCCTTGCCTGCGTATTGCGCCTGAAGCTGCTGCCGGATGGAGGAAGCCGGCCGGAGCAGGGCTCCGGCCGGCAATTTAATGTATGCTTTCGGTCCACTGCTGGACGCTTACAGGCTCGTATCTGCGAAAGGCCCTGCCTGTAAGCACCAGGGCAATCTGTTCTGCAATGCGGTTATCGATCAGCCGGTCCAGCCAGAAGTATTCCCCCGCAGCGTTGATCTCAAGGAAATAATATTCGTCCTGCGGGGTAACAATGATATCGATCGCCCCGTAATTGGCGCCATATACATCCATAAGGCGCAGCAATTTCTGCTGTATGTCCTGGGGTAAATGATAAGGCTCCCATTTCTCCAGAAGCTCCAGGCCCTCGCGGCGCCAGTCTACGCGGGCATTCTCCAGCTGCTGCGAATCGATGCTGAAGCAGAATACGGCATCGCCCACGATGGTAACGCGCAATTCCTTTTTCTTTTCCAGTTTTTCCTGAAACTGCATGGGGCAGTACTGCAGGCTGCCGATCGCTTCCAGGTCCTTTTCGGATACGACATTGGTAAATACCACATGTTCGCGCCCTTCCCGGTAAATGGCAAAAGAGCTTTGCATTTTGACAATTGCGCCTGCAGGCTGCTCGCGCACGAAGCGCGCGGCTTCTTCGGGGCTGTTGGTGATACAGGTTTCGGGCACCATCAGCCCCAGCGCAGATGCTATTTTCATCTGCTCCTCCTTGCTGTCCAGCCTGCGGTACTGGCTGTATTTTCCCAGTTGGAAGCAGGGCATGCTTTCCAGCATGCCAAACAATGTTTGCCTTATTTCTCCGTGGGCGCCGGACAGGTATTCGCCTTCAAGAATACGCTCCAGGCCGCTGGCCAGGTTGTGGCTGCGCCGGTACCAGAGGCCCGTAATATCATGCAGGCTGTGTCTTTGTCTTTCATGATCCAGGTACAGCCGCCATTCGTTATTGCGGAACAGGGTGGTAAGGCTGTATTCAAGCGGATATTTGTCTACATTGAAGCGGATCACGGCGGCGCCCAGGGCTTCCAGCTTCCGGCTGACGATCGCTACGCTTTCGTTGTCCTTGCTATGGGTAATGATCAGTATTTTCTGCATGGTTTTTGTCGGTTTGATAAATGGTTACAGGCCGGCTACCAGGCGCTCCGCTATGGTTTCCCCGATAGGGTATCCCAGGTCGCGCTGGAGCATGCCCCATTCGCCCTGCGGGTTCACTTCGAGGAAAATATAGCGCCCGTCCCGGTGGCGTATCAGGTCTATGGCGCCGAAAAGCAGCCGCATTTCCTTCATCATGGCGTCCAGGCTTTGAATTGTTTTTTCCGGCAAGGTATAAGGCTTCCAGGGCGCATGCACATCGGTTGCGAACCGCCAGTCGGTACGGCTCCTGCCCGATGAGGCCGTGTCAATTTTACCGGCAAAGCATATACCGTCGATGTAGGCCACCCGGAGCTCGTACAGTGCAGGCACATATTGCTGGAAGATCATCGGGCAGTAAGGCAGGCTGTCGAGCTGCTGCAGCGCTTCTTCCCCCACCAGTGTAGTAGGGAAGGATGGCGTATTGCCGCGCATGCTGCGGGACAGGGTGCCGTGAAGCTTGGCCACCATCGCTCCTCCGCAGCTTTCATAAAAGAAGGACCTGACTTTCTCCGGGTCGTTGCTGAACAAGGTAGGAACAATATCGAGCCCGTTGCGGGCGGCCAGCTCCAGCTGCCGGGCCTTGTTGCCTGCTATGGCATGATCCTGTTTTACAGGGTTTATCCAGACGGCATGCTCCATCGATTCCAGGAACAGGTCGCGCATGGTGCCATACTCCTGGTAGTAGATGGCATGATAGGCAGGGTCCAGGTCGGCAGGAGCGGTTATGCCCCATAATTTCCGGTACCAGACTGCCTGTACATCCGTATTGCTGAAGCTTTGGCCAGGTGCATCGATCTTAAAGGAGAAAGGCGCGCCCTGCCCGCCGTAGCCGAAGCGAAGGGCTTCCGAGAACAAGTCGGAGTCGAGCCGGCAGGAATCATGATTGAGCTCCCGGAGCCGCTTCTGAACAATATCTATGGTATAGAAATCCCGGGAATGGGAAAGGCATAGTATCATGGCTGGCGTATGGTCTTGCAGAAAACATGAAGCAATAGCGGCTGCTATTGCTTCATGCATATTCGAAGCCCTGTTCTTGACAGGGTTTCCAAAGATCAGATAGCAACGATATCGTCGTCGCCGTCTGAGGGGTACTTCTGGGTTTCGTAATGGTCGGCAGCAGGTTTTGTGCCGGGATTGTCTTCGGAATCGGAAGGATACTTTTGTGTCTGGTACACATCTGCAGCAGGCAGGGTTATGGGGTTATCTTCCCCGTCGGAGGGATATTTCAGCGTTACGGCATCAATGCCTCCCTGCACTTCTTCCTGTTTGGGCGCATTCAGGCGATCCTGGTTTTCAAGGAACTGGGCAAAGAAGGGCTTCCTGCCGTTTAAGGGTTGCTTTTTCATAATTCTGGTTTTAAAGGTTTAAAAAATATTGGTGCCAAGCACCGTAAAAATAGGAAGTTTTGATAGCAACACACACCCCGAAGCCTGCGATTAACAGGCTTCGGGGTGTTAAAAAAAATGAAAGCCTCAACAGGGTATTGGTTATCAGGAAAGCAGCAGGAACTCATCCCAGGGAAGCGGTTCGGCCGACCTGCGGCTGATCAGGGCCAGGCCGGTGCCCGCGCTCCCGTCCAGGATATCCCAGCAGTATTGCCATTGCTCGTCCTTGCCCTGCCAGGATTTGACGCCGTGTTTGCCCTCGACCCCCGAGAAGGCGATCATCTTATCAGTCAGATCATACCATTCCTCGGCGCAGTTATAAAACACCTTGTCGTTCGTTTCGTGCCAGAACCTGCGAAAGATGGCGGCATTGCCCCCTGTGCCGTGACAGAGGCAGGTATCCACCACTGCGGCGCTCTCCGGTGTGTTTCTTTTGGCGCTGTGGTACATAATATCAAGCGCTTTCTGCTTCCAGCGCTCTTCTCCGTAGTGCTTGCCGCAATACCATAAGGCATAGGCTACATTGACGTCGCCATAGCACCAGGATATCCTGCTTCCCGCAGAAGGCGTCCCGTCTGCCTTCAGGCTGCTGGGAAAGAGTGAGGATAGGGTGTGGGCGTTGGCTTTTACCTCGTGGTTGAGCACAAACTCCATGCTCTCCGAAATAAGCGTGCGGCACAGTTCGGGCACAATGCCCGCTTTGGCTATTTTCAGCAGGATAAGCTGCAGGGAGCAGGTGCCGTGTGCCAGGCTGAAGGCATCGGTGCCGGTCGGGGAAGGAGGATCGGTGTGAAAGTAGAACATGGGAATGCTCCGGCCTTTGGGCGTAGCCACGCTGAAGGCATCCAGCGACCGGGCAAAGTGCTCCAGGTGCTGCCGCACATCCGGCCGGTCGGCAAACTCGGTCAGCAGGTTGCTGATGCCTGCCGCGCCGTGAAGGAAGTCGAAGTTCTTCTGTGCCAGGAAAAGATTGCCTTGCAGGATGGCAGCCGTAATAAAGTCTGAAGCGATGTCGTCCATATCCAGCTCAATGAATTCGTGCTTGTTCAGGTGCTGCAGCAGCCAGAACGGGCCTGAAAGGCCGTTGCAATAGGTAAAGTTGCTGTTCATGCTTATTTCCAGCTGGTTGTACAGTCTTTCCAGCAGGGGAACAGCCGCTTCGTTACGGTCGTCCACGAACTGCTCGTAGTAAAAAAAGTAGAAAAGGGCGCCCCATTGGCCCTTGAAAAAATTGGCCGGAGGACCCGCGTTCGGGTCCTGCCGGATAAGCCGGGTAATATCTTCGTAGATGCTCTTGAGATGGTTTTCGGTTCGTATCATGAAACGGGGTTTAAGAATGCGAATGAAGCTCAAATATAACTAACCATACCGAAAAACAAGGGCATGGGCAGCAGGAGCGGCGCAGATGCCTGATTAATCTGTAAATTACCGCCCCGGGGAAAACGGAAAAAAATTATAGCATGCTTTCCAACCTTCGGACCGGAGTTTAACTCTATAGTATAAAAGCAGGATGTGATTACCGAACAATTACTGGCAGACTGTAAAGCAATGGACCGCAGCGCTCAACGAAAGGTATACGAATACCTTTCGCCTAAGCTCTACTATACCTGCAAGCGATACCTGAAACAGGAAACGGAGATAGAGGAAGTGCTCGCCGATACATTTTACACGGTATTTACCAAGCTGCACCAGCTCAAGGAAACAGGGGCTTTCGAAGCATGGGCCAGGCGTATTGCCGTTAACCATTGCCTGGCCGCGCTGCGCAGGAATCCCGGCTTCCGTATATCGCCGCTGGAAGAGCTGGCACGGGAACCGGTTCAGCACGACCCCTGGGCGGCTGGTATCGAACAGCGCGACCTGCTCCGGCTGCTGACCCACCTGCCCGAAGGTTGCCGCACGGTATTCAACCTCTTTGCGATCGAAGGGTATACACATAAGGAAATAGCTGCCATGCTGCAGATCTCGGAAGGGACCTCGAAATCCCAGTTGAGTTTTTCCAAAATGAAATTGAAAAGCCTGGTAAACCAGTTTTTTTATCAGAAAGAAATATAACATGGAAAACCATGATGAGCTAATGGAAAAGTTCAGGAAAGCGGCCGAAGATACTGCCCCCGAAACCTTTCCCGGTATGGAGGCGGTATGGTCCAGGGTAGCGCAGCGCCTGGATGCGGAGCGCGGCGGCAGGGTGATTCCCCTCCGGAAAGTAGCCGCGGCTGCCGCTGTGCTGCTGCTGCCCCTGCTGGGCTTAATCGCTTACCTTGAGTATGGCCGTCCAATACCGCCCGCTACCGTTGCAACCCGGAACGAAAGAGGGCCTGCTCCGGAAGCCCCGGCCGAGCCGCAAGGGCCGGCAGAAGACAACCGCTCCCGCCCACTGGTTACCCGCCAGGGGCCGGTACTGGCGTCTGCCGTCCCGGCATCCCGTAGAGATAATGACCGGAAGACAGGCATTTACCCGGAAGCTCCTTCCCAGGCTGCCGTGCCTTCCGCCGTAATGCCTGCCTCTCCCGGCAGCAGGCTGCTGACAGGAACCATTACCGATGAAGGGGGCGCTGCAATACCCGGGGCGCTGGTAAGCCTGAAGGGAACGCCGCACAAAGCGGTAACGGATGCAGCAGGAAATTATGAGCTGCGCATTCCGGGCGATACGGCCTCCGGTGTGCTTATAGTGGATGTGCCTTCCGCAGGCGCAGAAGAGGTCGCCGTTACGGATGCGGCAGGACCTGTAAATATAGCTATTGCCGTGCCGGATGAGCCGCAGGCGGTACATACGATGGTTTACAGCACTGCCCCTGCAAGAGCGCGGGCCACAACCGGGGAGGCAGACAGCGCCGGCGGCCTGGCAATACTGGACAGCCATGTTCCCGGCATCCGCATCTTCAAGGAAGGCAGCAGCAGCGGGGCTGTACATTCGGGCAGCAATACAGGCGCCCCGCTGATCGTGGTCGACGGGCGGATATATGACCATTCGCTGAGCCGGATCAATCCTGCCGATATCGAATCGATAGACCTGCTGAAACAGGCCGCTGCCATTTCCCGGTACGGGGCAAGGGGCAACAACGGGGTTATATGGATCAAAACCAAAGCCCGCCGCGCAGAAGAAAAGGGCGCCGATTCTACTTCTTTCTTTAAAAAGATCCATAAGGTATTCAGCCGGGACTGACATCCCGGCCAACATAAACGGGCAGTGCGGGCCTGGTTGCCGCCAGCAGGTATTTTCCTGAGGGCGGCTTTTTTATGTATAGTCTGCTGTGCAGTATGCTGATCCTGTTTTACACTATTTTAATGTGCTTACGTTAGCCTTACTTCCTTTAGTTTGCGTAAATTCGGGAACTCCAGAAATACCGGTAATTGCTTTGTAATTATGATGATCCGTGTTTTTTATACCGAAATAGCTTCGGATGACACTGCTGAAACATATCTTCAACTTTTACGATCTTATCCGCAGCAGGTGCAGGAGCGGATAAGCAGGTACCATACCGAAAAGGAGCGCAGGCTCCGGATAACAGGGAAAGCTTTGCTGGTGTATGCATTGAAGGAAATGGGTCTGTACCCGGGACTTTCCCTTGAACAATATGCCCTTTCCGATGCGCAGCAGCCATATCTGAAAGGCGCCGGCTTTTCTTTCAGCATCAGCCATAGCGGTAATATGGCCGTCTGTGCCGTTACATCAGACGGAAAGGTAGGGGTAGATATAGAGCGGGTAAAGCCGGTGAAGCTGGAGCTGATGAACTTCTACTTCGCGCCGTCCTCCTGGCAGCTCATTGTTGCGGCGCCCGATAGTACCATGGCTTTTTACGAACACTGGACGGCACGGGAGGCAGCTATCAAGGCCTCGGGGCTGGGAATCGAACAAATGGAGCTGGCCGATATCGTTACCGACGAGGACGGCACGGTGCAGCTGCGGGAAGAAACCTACTACAGCCGCATCTTATCCCTTCGGTACGACTATATATGCTGTGTCGCATCCGACAGGGATATAGATGAGGTGTCGCTGACAGACCTGAATATGACCGACCTGCTCTGATCAGGCCTCCGGCCCGAATTTCCTGAATATAGAGCTGGCTGTATGGCCGCCGAAGCCAAAGGTGTTGTTCAGGGCATAATGTACAGGCTGCTGCAGGGAGCGTCCGGTAATAATGCGGGTGCCCTGAGGTATCTGCTCATCCAGGTGCTCTATATTGATGGTGGCCGGAATCATATCGGTATATACCGACATCGCAGTGATAATGCTCTCGACTGCGCCCGCAGCCCCCAGCAGGTGCCCCGTCATGGATTTGGTGGCGCTGATCGCCACCGGCAGATCGCCGAAAACGTTGCGTATGCCTGCCAGCTCGCCTATATCGCCCTGCGGTGTGGAGGTAGCATGCGCATTGATATAGTCGATCCGGTCTGGCTGAAGGCCGGCATCGGCCAGGGCCCTTTTGATGCCCAGCGACGCGCCCAGCCCGTCGGCAGGTGTGCCGGTCAGGTGGTATGCATCTGCCGCCATGCCGCCGCCCACTATTTCGGCGTAGATCCTGGCGCCCCGCTGCAGCGCATGGTCCAGCTCCTCCAGGATGAGCGCGCCTGCACCTTCGCCGATCACGAACCCGTCCCGGTCCCGGTCGAAAGGACGCGAAGCCTTCTCAGGCGCATCGTTCCTTTTGGACAAAGCCTGCGAGGCGTTGAAGCCGCCCACCGAAGAGGGCGTGATGCCCGCCTCGGAGCCGCCGGCGATCATGATCCTTGCCTTGCCCAGTCTTATGGTGTCGAAAGCATTGATCAGGGCCGTATTGGACGAGGCGCAGGCCGATACCGTTGCATAGTTGGGCCCGTGCAGCTTGTGCCTTATGGAGATGGCGCCGGCTGCAATATCCACGATCATGCGCGGGATCAGGAAAGGGCTGAAGCGGGGTGTGCCGTCGCCGAGATAATATTCTTTGAGCTGCTGTTCGAAGGTGCTGATCCCGCCATTGCCCGATGCCCAGATCACACCGGTTTCATAGCGATCTTCGGGGCTCATGGCGGCAAAGTCCAGGCCGGCATCGGCAATGGCCTGGTCGCTGGCCGCGATCGCATACTGGGTAAAGGGGTCGTATTTTTTGAGCTCCTTTTTATCGATATAGGCCTCGGGGTTAAAGTCCTTTACTTCGCAGCCGAAGGTGGTCTTGAAGCGGGATGTGTCAAATTTGGTGATGGGGCCTGCCCCGCTTTTTCCGTCAACGATGTTTTTCCAGAATTCCCGAACGGTATTGCCCAACGGGGTAATGGCGCCGAGCCCGGTAATGACGACTCTTTTCATGTATGCAATTTTATGGGTGCAAGATAGCGGATAATCAGAATTAAACTGCTGTCCGCCTATTTAACTGCTTCGCTTCTGTTGTTCATAGTGTCAAAGGCCGCTTCGGGCGACGATAGGTAGAGCGCATACAGGTCTGCCGTGGCGCCTGTACGGATCTCGTAACGGTTGCCGGCCAGGGCATCCAGCAGGTCGCCGGCTACTGCTTCCGGCGCTATTCCTCTTTCGCCGCCAATGGGCTTCGAGAATTCCGTATTCACCAGAGGAGGCATCAGCTCAAACACTTTTACAGGACTGTTCTTTGCCAGCGTATGCCTCAGGCTGAGCGAGTAGGAGTGCAATGCAGCTTTGCTGGCCGAATAAGTAGGCAGGTTATGGTTAGGGGCAATAGCTACGATGGAAGTAACGTGGACGATGGCCGCTTCGGGCTGCTGTTGCAGCAGGGGCAGCAATTGCTCGTTAAGATGCAGCACGGCAAAAAAGTTCGTCTGCATTTCGTCGGCGGCTTTGATTGCCGTTTCCGTGCCGATACCCATTTCGTATGCGTATGCATTGCCGGCGTTATTGATCACTATGTTCAGGTCGGGAAATTCAGTGCGGATGCGCTCTGCCAGCGCATCGATATCTGCCGGCCGGGATACATCCATGGCAATGGCTGTGGCGCCGCCCAGCGCGGCCGCGGCTTTATCCAGCCGTTCCCGGTTCCGGCCCGTAATGATCACTTTATTGCCCTGGTCTACCAGCGCTTTGGCAATGGCAAAACCTATTCCTGCGCTGCCTCCGGTAATTAATACCGTGTTATTCGTGGTTCTCATTGTAATGATTTTTAATAAAAGAGTAAGAGGTAGATTATTGCAGATTTTCAATGACGACTGCGGAAGCGCCGCCCCCGCCGTTGCAGATCGCCGCCACGCCATACCGGCCTTTTTCCTGGCCCAGCACCGTGGTCAGGGTTGTGAGGATGCGGGCGCCGGAGGCTCCTATCGGGTGCCCTATGGCTACCGCGCCACCATAGACGTTGACTTTATCCAGGTCCAGGCCCAGCAGCTGCTGGTTGGCGAGGATTACCGCGGCATAGGCTTCGTTGATCTCGAAATAGTCAATGTCCGGCAATGAGAGGCCGGCACGCTGAAGGGCCCTGGGTATCGCAATGGAGGGCGAGGTAGTAAACCATTCGGGAGCCTGTGCGGCGTCTGCATAAGACAGTATGCGGGCTATGGGACTCAGACCCAGCTGCCGTACCATACCGGAAGAAGCAAGCACCAGCGCGGCTGCGCCGTCGTTAAGGTTGCTGGCGTTTGCAGCTGTAATGGTCCCGTCCTTTTCAAAGGCCGGGCTGAGAAGGGGCATCTTTTCGGGTATGACCTTGCTGATGTCTTCATCCTCGCTCACCGCCAGCGGTCCCGGTTTCCGGGGAATATTGATTGTAACCAGCTCGCGGGCAAATTTCCCGCTGCGGGTTGCAGCGGCTGCCTTTTCATAGGAAGACAGCGCATAAGCATCCTGCGCCTCCCGGCTCAGCCTGTATTTCTTTACGGCCAGCTCTGCAGCGCTGCCCATATGGAAATTATGGTAGGCGTCCCACAGGCCATCCTTGATCACCCCGTCGGTAAGGCCGGCATCGCCAAGCTTGCAGCCTTTGCGCAGGTAAGCATAATGGGGCGTATTGCTCATGCTCTCCATTCCTCCGCCCACGACAAGGCCCGAAAGACCCAGCTGTACCTGCTGCGCCGCTATCATGACGGCTTTCATGCCCGAGGCGCATACTTTATTGACCGTTGTGCTGCCGGCGGAAGGAGGAATGCCGGCCAGGACCGACGCCTGCCGGGCCGGCGCCTGACCGATCCCCGCCGGCAATACATTGCCCATGTATACTTCTTCCGCAAGCTCGGGGGCAATACCGGCGGCTTCGCAGGCAGCCCTGATCGCGGCAGCGCCCAGCTGGGGGGCGGTGAGAGAGGAAAGGCTGCCCATCAGCCCTCCCACAGGCGTTCTTCTGGCGGCTACAATGAATACTTCTTCCATCGGGATGTTGTTTTTTTTATCGGGGAATATGTTCTAAAAGAAGGGCGGTGCCCTGGCCTACGCCGACACACATGGCAGCAATGCCATAACGGGCGCCGCGCCTCTTCAGCTCCAGTGCAAGGTGACCGGTGACGCGGTTGCCGGATGCGCCCAGCGGATGGCCTATAGCCACGGCCCCGCCATTGACATTGACCTTTGCCGCATCGATATCCAGTTCCTGCATGCAGCATAATACCTGAACAGCATAGGCTTCGTTGATCTCGAACAGATCAATGTCGCCGATCTGTAAGCCGGTTTGGCGCAGCAGCTTCTGTATGGCGGGTATGGGCCCTGTGCCCATGATATCGGGGTGTACGCCGGCGGCAGCGGCCGATATGATACGGGCCACGGGCTTCAGGCCATAACGCTGTATTGCTTCTGCGGATGCGATCAGCAGAGCGCTGGCGCCGTCGTTCAGTCCGCTGGCGTTACCGGCGGTTACTGTACCTTCTTTACGAAAGGCAGGTTTTAACGCTGCAAGCTTTTCTGCGGAGGTGTCGGCCCGGGGCGCTTCATCGCGCAGCAAGCCGTTATGATGGGGCGCGAGCCCGGCGATTGCGGTCAGCTCTTCCCGGAATATACCCTTTTCCCATGCTTCCATGTACCTGCGGTGTGTTTCCAGGGCGAATGCATCCTGGGCTTCCCTGCCGATATGCCAGCGGTCTGCAATATGCTCTGCAGTGGCTCCCATGGAGATGGGCGCATAGCGGTCTTCCAGCAGGGGATTATAGAAGCGGGAGCCGAGCGTAGTGTCGGTCATCCGCAGGCTGCGGTCGAATCCTTTTTCCGGCTTGGGAATTACGTAGGGAGCCCGGCTCATGCTTTCCACGCCGCCGGCAATGACCACGTCGGCAAGGCCGGATTGTATCTGGCTGAAGGCATTGATGGCCGATTGCATGCCGGATGCGCAGAGGCGGTTTACGGTATAGGCAGGCACGGTAACCGGCAGCCCGGCGAGCAATACGGCGAACCGCGCCACATTCCTGTTGTCTTCGCCGCTTTGGTTGGCACAGCCGAAGATTACTTCATCGACGGCTTCGGGCGGCAGGCCGGGATTGCGCTGCAGCAGCGATTGTATCACGGCCGCTGCCAGGTCGTCGGGCCGTATATGGCTGAGCCATCCCCCGTATTTCCCGAAGGGGCTGCGCTGGTAATCTGCGAGGAATACTTCTTTCATATTTTTGTACCGATCGGTATATTTTTGGGAAAAAAATATCAGAACAGGTCTTCTATCATTTTTTCAAGAGAGGCGAGGATGAGCTTCCTGTATTCCGGCTTTCCGGTGAGGCCGCCTATCATAGTCATTCCCTCGATCATGGCGATCATGGTAAGGGCAAACTGCTCGGCATTTGTGTCTTTTCTGATCTCCTTATTGGATATTCCCTGTTCTATAATCTGTGTCAGTCCTTTTTTCCAGGACAGGACCGCATTTCTTGCTTTCTTTTTCAGCGCGGGATGGGTATCGTCAGCTTCAATGGCGGTGTTCAGCATCGGGCATCCGCCTTCAGGGAAGGGATATTGCTCCCAGTTGCGGTATACTTTTACATACATCAGCAGTTTTTCCCGGGTGGTGCTGCCCTGGCTCAGGGCTGAAGAGAAGATGTTCATTACCTTCTTAAGATTATGGTCGAAAGCGGCCAGGGCCACTTCGTCCTTGCCTTCAAAGTTGCCGTAGATGCTGCCTTTGGTCAGGCCGGTAGTGCTGCTGATGTCCTGCAGGGAGGTGCCGGCGTATCCTTTCTTGTTGAATACGGGTGCGGTCTGCTCAATTATATACTGGCGTGTCCTTTCTGCTTTTTTCATAACTTAACTGCCGGTTGCACTGCAAAAGTATACCAATCGGTATAATCTGCAAAATAATATTCGTATGCCCCTATTGATATACTTGATGGCCCGCCGGGCTGCTGGCGGCAAATCGGACCACAGGAAGGTGCAGCATCGTTTACATACAGCTCCGGGCGCCCAAGGGCGCCCGGAGCTGTATCTTTATACCCCGAAGGGCTACAGGGTTTCGGGCAGGGTATACTTCCGGCCGTTGTTCTGCTGTTTCAGCCAGGAAACCAGCGGCGCGAAATATTCCAGCATGGCCTTTGCGTTCAGATCGTCGCCTGTAGAGGCTTTCAGCACTTCCCGCCAGTCTTTGGAGGAGCCTGTTTCCAGTATCCTCTTCAGGAAGCTGCCGATCTCTTTGTTGCCGTAGTAATTGGTGGCGCGCGGATCCTGCTTCAGGATGTTCCTGGCTATATGGTTGTGCAGCTGGTAGAGGATCACATAGGAGAGGGCATAGTCGTAATACTGCGCTGCGTCGTCATTGATATGGGTCTTTGTGGCCGCATCGCAGTATATTTCCCCGCGCTCGGAAGGAGGAACGATGCCCTGGTATTTCTTTGCCAGCTCCCACCAGCGCCTGTTGAACCGGGAGGCGGGCAGATTGTCGCTGTACAGCTCCTTTTCAAAGTTGCTCATGGTGCCGGAGGAGAAGAAAATGAATACTACGCTGTTCATTGCTTCTTTCAGCAAAGACCGGATGCTGTCTGTCTGCGCCTGTGCATCGATCAGCCCGCGGCCTGCCAGGTATGGCTTTTGCATGGCTGCCATTCCCATCATGCTGCCTATGGCCTCATGATAAGCCCTGTTGGCGCCTTCACGCAGCAGCATCGGTACCTTCGGGTTGGCATAAGACAGGTAATAATAGATATGCCCCAGCTCATGGTTGGCTGTTTCGAACCATTCGGAGTTAGGCTCTACGCTCATCAGGCTCCGCACATCTTTATCCAGGTTCATGTGCCAGGCCGAGGCATGGTTGTTTTTCTTTACCGAAGAATCGGAGGGGTATGGATACAGGCTGGACTTCTCCCAGAAGACGGAGGGAAGGGCAGGGAACCCAAGGCTCACATAGAGCTTTTCGCCCTCTTTCACGATCCATTCCGGCGTTTTGGTACGGAGCACGCTATCGAGGTTCAGTCCCTGCACCGTGACCACAGCGCTCCAGTCCTGCCCCCAGCGGTTGCTGAGCCAATGCGCCGGTATATAATCCGGCACTTCGGCCACCTTGTACCTTTTAGCCAGCTCGTAGCGCATATAGGTGTGCAGCTCGCGGTACAAGGGCCACAGCTCCGACATGAGCTTATCCATGGTGCGCATCATTTCGTCGGTGCTCATGCCGTAATCGGATACCTGGTAAGCGAAGAAATCCTTGTAGCCCAGGGCTTGTACGGTCTTGTTGCGCAGGTCGCGCAGGTTGACGAGCCCTGCCTTCAGGGTTTTGCCTACTTCTTTGCTGGATTCCCAGGCGGCCAGGCGTTTGTCCAGGTCGGTTTCCGATTTCAGTATATCGTCCAGGTCGTTGGTCGATACTTTTTTGCCCGACAGGATATACTGGAACCCGTAGAGTTTCTGCGTCTGGCCGCTTTCTGCCTTGATACGCTGCCTGACCACATCGGCAACGGTCTGGGGGTTGTTGGCGGCAAAATAGAGAATATGCTCCAGCTGTTTTACCTGGAGCGGCCGGAGCTTGTCTTTCATAGCCAGGAATTTCCGCGCCTGCTCGATATTTTCGATGCTCCCCGTAAAGGCGGCGGTGGCCTCGTCGGCTTTCTGTTCGGCCAATGCATTGGTGCTGTCGCCGGGCTTTATTTCGATATTGGCCTTCCAGTGCGCTTCGGAGGCGGCAGTATAAAGCGCCACATACTGCCTGGTGTACTTGTCTATGAACGCCTGCGCTTCCTGCTGCTCCCTGCTCCCGGCCGTGTTATCGCCGGAAGTCCCGCTGCCGCCGCACCCGGCAGACAGCAAAGCGCAGAGCGCGGCTGCATACAGTACTGTTTTCTTCATCAGTAAAAGATTGAGGTGAATGTATCCTCAAAGATAAGGAGAAACAGCACAGTTGCCCCTGGAGGAGCCGCCTCAGGGTTTGACAAAAAACTGGGTGAAATAAATAGTTCCGTCCCTTTTCCGCGAGGTGCCGATGCCGATCAGGGTATAGTTACCCAGCATGTTTTTCCGGTGGGGCTTGCTTTTGATCCAGCCGTCCACCACCTGCCGGGCCGTCATATCGCCGTAAGCCACATTTTCTGCTACGGCGGAAACCCGGCCGAGCTTTTCCTTTATGCTCCGCGCCCGGTCGCTGAAGCCGCCATGCCCGAAAGGCGTTTTCCCCGAAGCCATGTCGCGGCTATGCCTGGCCGCCAGCCTGCATGCGGCGTTGTTCATGGCAAGGGGAGGCTTGCCCATAGACCTGCGGTAATCGTTGGTATAGCGGAGTATGTCTTCCTCAAGGTTGCCGGCATACAGCGGCATGGCCAGGAAAGAGAGGTACAGGAAGCCGAGCAAGGCGCGTATAAAATACCGGGTATTCATCGTTATTGGTTCTTGACGACAGATTTAACCGGTAAACCGGCCCGGGGTTTAAGCGGGAGCGGCGGGCAGCGCAGCTTTAGCATTTTGTTGGGAAGCGGCGGCGCTACATAAGCTCTTCCCGGTTTTGCCGGCCCTGCTTTTTCTTGAAAATGATCCGCAGCAGGTTTTTAAACTCCTGTTTCATGATGCCGCTGCTGAAATCCGACATCTTTACGCCTGCTCTTATGTTTACCGGCAGCTCTTTGATGCGGATGCCTTTCACCTTGCCGGCCAGCAGGATAAATTCCATATCGAAAAGAAAGCGGTCGGTGGTGGTGTCCAGGAACAGTTTCCGTCCCAGCCGGTTAAAGCCTTTGATCCCGGCCTGCGTATCGCTTACGGGAAGCCGCAGCAGGTATTTATTGACCAGGGTAAGGCCTTTGGAAATTACTTTCCGCTTGAAGGGCAGGTGCCGGAAATAATTTCCGTTGGTCCGGTGACCGGTAACGATATCGGCTCCCTGCCGCAGGGCGTCGTATATCTGCCGGATGGCTTCCAGGCCAAAGGGAAAATCGTTGTCGGAATAGATACAGTAGTCGCTGACGGCTTCGGCCACCCCTGTGCGCAGCGCAAAGCCCTTGCCCCTGTTTTCACTGTAGCAAACGGTTTTAAGGCGGGGAATATGCTGCTGCAGGTAACCGGTTTCTTTCTCCGTGAAACGGACTGTGGAACCGTCGTTGACAACCACTACATGTATGCTGTCGGGATCGCCCTGGAAATAATCACGGACCAGTTGCTGAAATCTGCTGACGAATTTCAGTTCCCAGCCGGGCTGGGGATTATAAAAAGGTACGACAAGGTCCAGTAGTATCATCCTGTTAGGGTGCAATCGCGTTTTCTTTTTAAGGAACCGGCAGTGAACAATGGCAAGCCGGCCGGAACCGCCCGGCATATGGCGCGCTTAAGGTAGCAATGATACCTGAAATGGTCAAGAGTTTTGTACATATTTGTTGCGGCGGCGGCCGTAAGGAGGCGCGGCCCGGTAGCCCGTGCGGCCGGAGCAGCCTCCGTACAGCACTGCTCCCTGCTGCGACACTGCCCGGCGGCTATACACATGGGCAGGATAGTCCCGTTGCCTGCCAGCAAATATCCTATATGGTGCAATAGCTTCCTGATAGCCGGAAAGGGTGTTGTCGCAACAGGTATTCGGCCTGTTATTTTTAACCGGCAGCAAAGATAACGGTCGATCTGTTCTGAAACCGTTGCCGCCCGAAGTTTTTTAGGAAGGAGTGCCGGGTACAATGACATACAGCGCATCCGGCAGCAGCGTTGCCCTGACCTCGTTTACCTTGCCGCAATATTCGCCATCTACCTGGAAATGCACTTTCCGGGATGAGCGGATGAGCAGGGAGCGGGTCTGGTAAAGCTCTGTCTTTGCCGGGTCGAAGGGAAGGCCGCCCAGCCGCATTTTGAGGATCTCCGTGAGCGATATTTTCTTGACGATCACCACTTCGAAAAGATCGTCGTCCAGCCGCCCTTCAGGATTGATCCGGACGCCGGTGCCGTAGCTGGTGGCATTGGCAATAACGACCATAACCGCTTCGCTTTCGACGGTGCGGTTGTTAATGCTGAAAACGGTTTTCATTTTTGAGTGCCGCCAGAGTACCTTCCAGGCCGCTTTTACATAGCCCCACATACCCCGCTGGGGAAAGGCATCAAAGGCCCTGACCACGGAAGCATTGAAGCCTATATCGCTAAGGTGGATGCAAAGCTCGTCGTTGACGCGGGTAAGATGTATCCGTTGGGGCGTGCCTTCCAGCAGCAGCCGGAGGGCCTCGTCCGGGCGGGAAGGGACAAGCAGCTCCTTAGCCATCCCGTTGGCCGATCCGGCGGGCACGATGCCGAGCGGTACGGCTGTGCCAACGAGCATTTCGGCTACAAGCTTCACCGTCCCGTCGCCGCCTACCGCTGCAACCACATCGGGCTGCGACTGCCGGATATGCCGGCGTATCAGGGCGCAATCCGTTTTGTCTTTAAGAATAAGCTGCCCGATGCTGTGCGCCGGGTTCTGTTTAATAAAGTCGGCTATGGCTTCTTCAATAGCCGGATCCGGCTGGCCGGAGCCGCGGTTTACCACCAACAATATCTTTCTCTTTGTTGTTACTGTACCGGCCACAATATCAAAAATTTAAAATCGGACGTATCTGGAAAAACAGCCGCTATTACAACGAAAACCTTTCCTAAAAGTTTACCATGGCTACGGACATGCGGGAAGCCTGGTGGTATACGGGCACGTATTCCGTAAAGCGCCCAGGGCCTTTCACGAAAAACGGAATTCGCCCTGGCGGAATCTTTTTTCGCTTGTCCGTCTGTTCCTGGTAAAACCTTTGCCGGACATGGCGCTGGAGCTGCATTTCGGTGGACAGGTATGGCATGGCAGCACGGAGTACGACGGCTTTTTCCGGTTTGAATGGAAGGTTCCCGGCACATTGCCCGCCGGTTGGCATGAAGTAACGATCACCTGCCGCGACAAGAACGGCGCTCTGCTGGCTGAAGCAAAGGGGAGCATACTGGTGCCCCATATTACGCAGTACGCCTTTATCTCAGATATCGATGACACAATTCTGTATTCGTACTCGTCTACCGTATTCCGCAGGCTGTACGAATTACTGTTTCATAATCCCGAGCGGCGCCGGATCTTCCGCGAAACCGCTGCCTATTACCGTTTGCTGACCGCCGCCCATACAGAGCCTGCCATACCCAATCCTTTATTTTATGTGTCCAGCAGCGAATGGAACCTGTACGATTACCTGCGGCGGATCTTCCGGTTCAACGACCTGCCGGAAGGCATCTTCCTGCTCGACCAGGTCAAAAGGTGGTACCAATTGCTGCAGACCGGGAAGACGGGCCATTCGGGCAAGCTGATCCGCATCAGCAGGATACTGCAGGCTTTTCCCCGGCAGCGTATCGTGCTCCTGGGCGATAATTCGCAGCGCGATCCCGAAATATATAAAGCTATTGCGACCAAGTATCCCGGCCAGATCCGCGCTGTGTATATCCGGGAAGTCCGGCCCTCGAAAACGGCTGCCACGCTGGCTATCCTGGAAAGCCTGGAAGCATCGGGAGTTGAAGTATGTTTCTTCAGGGAAACCCGGGAAGCTATTGCTCACGGCCGCCGCACCGGCCTGATCGTCTGAGGGAAAGGCCACGCTTATGATTTCTTTATATTTTTCTTCAGAACAAAGGCCCCCGGCTCCTGTTCTACCTACAACGATAACAAAACACAGTATTATGAAAAAGATCTTGATCATGCTGGCCGTTGCGGCAGCAGGCGGGTTCATCTTCACTTCCTGCAACAAGGATTATGATTGTGTATGCAAGCTCAACGGGGTGGAAACCAACCGTTACTCCGTAAGGGCAAAGACGAAGAACGCCGCTGAAGACGAATGTAATATGAAGCAATCCAGCCTGGGCACCACTTATCAATGTTATATTGAGTAAGGTGCTCTTTCCCGTGCTTAGCCCAGCAACCTGCAGGCCGGCAGGCTTTTTAAGTAATGGCACATTTTCTCCCGGGATGTGCCGGAGATACCGTACATTAGCATTTTATACAAACTTTTATGAAGAAAATGAAAATGACCCTGCTTGCCGGCCTGCTTGCCTTTGCTGCATTTCCCGCTTTGGCGCAGGATGCCAAAACAATTGTGCAAAAGCATAACGACGCCGTGGGCGGCCTGGGGCTGTGGGAAAAGACCACTTCGCTGACCAGGGAAGGAACCATGAACGTAATGGGCATGGAGATGCCGATGAAGCTGACCATTCTCAAGGACAAAGGCATGCGCCAGGATTTTAGCATGATGGGCACTGCCAACTATGTGGTGATGACGCCGGAGGCGGGCTGGATGTATATACCCAGCCAGGGGCATACCAAGCCGGAGCCGATGCCTGCCGAACAGCTGAAAGCGGCCGCGGATGAAATGGGCTTCGAGGATGCGCTGATGAAAGCCAGCCGTAAAAACCATACGGTTGAGCTCCTGGGCAAAGAAGACCTGGACGGAGTGTCGTGCTACAAGCTGAAAGTTACCGACCCGGATAAGCAGGAAATGACCTGCTATGTTGATGCCGGAACCTGGAACCTGGTACGGCTTACCAAAATGGTGCACATGCAGGGCCAGGATATGGAAGTGGTGACCAGGTACAGCGATTTCAGGAAACTGCCCTCCGGCATTGTGGTTCCTATGAAAGAAGATAGCGGCGATGCAGGCTCCATGACCTTTACCAAAGCGGAAGAGAATACCGTAAAGGACGACAGCATTTTCAAGCCCTGATCGTTCAATAAAAGCAAAGAATCAAGAGCTGCCCTGCGGGGCAGCTCTTTCGTATTCTGAGAACCTGGGCAATGCAGCAATATCAGGCGGCACCTTATCCCTAAATTAAGGAAACAGCATTATCGCTCCAGCACTTCCAGCGAGCCGTTCATAAATTCGACGGTGGCGCCGACAACTGCTATACTGTCTACTGAAGGATTGCGGAAGGCCTCTTCAAATTGAATGGTCTTTGTTTCCTCAGGCTGGATAGCCCCGGTGTGTACGAGCTGTTTCAGCGTTGCGCCGTCGCTCTGCAGTACAACTTTTCTTTTATCGAATGCCATCATCCTGAACCTGACGGACCTTATGGATTTTCCCCGAGCGTGGTTCGTTACTTCGAAAGTGACGGCAGCAGCGGTATTGTTTTGGATGCTATCCTGCGGGTAATGCCATTCCAGCTGATTGATGGTAATGGTCCGGCTTTGCAATGGCGCAGGCCGCCCTGCTGTTTTGGGATTGCCTGCAAGGGCGTTGTCAGCAAGCATAAGCAGGCTGCTTATGGCAATGCAACAAAGGCACTTCATATAATCTGGTTGTTTTTTGGATTATCTTAATCTGTTTATCTATTGATCCCATTCTGTGGCGGGGATTTCTTCCATTGGTTCAGATGTATCGCCGGTTGCGGGAATAGGATTGCCTGCACTGTCTACTCCTGCGGGTTCGGCGGTAGCGTCGCCATAGTATTGTCCGCCGGTAGCCCCCAGGTCGCCGCAGTTGTTGAAGTTTTCGGGCTCCGTAAACTTGGCGGAGGCGGTGATGCCGGTCTTGGGGTCGGCCATTACTTTCTTGAAGAAGTAAGCCCATATCGGTAAGGCCGCGGCAGCGCCCTGGCCCTGGGCCGTACTGCTGAAGCGCAGGAACCGGTCGTCGCAGCCCACCCAGGCTCCGGCCAGAAGCTGGGGAGTGTATCCCATGAACCAGGCATCGGCCTGGTTATTGGTGGTGCCTGTTTTGCCTGCCATCTCCCCGTCCAGGCCATAGCGGTAGCGGAGGCGCTTGGCGGTACCGATCTCCGTCACTCCCTTCATCATCAGCACCATCTTGTAAGCGGTCTGCGCATTGATGATCTCTTTCTGTACCGGCACGAAGTTCTGCAGCAGGTTGCCATTCTTATCCTCGATCTTTGTAATAAATACCGGTTGTGTATTGATGCCGCGGTTAGGGAACATGGTGTAGGCCCAGAGCATCTCGTACAGCGAAATGTCGGAAACGCCCAGGGCTATGGAAGGCACCTGCTCAATGTTGCTGCTGATCCCGCATTTATGGGCAAAATCAATGAAGGCGCTGATCCCTACCTGGTTGAGCAGGTAGAGCGAAGCATTGTTGACAGAAAGCGCCAGGGCAGACTTCATGGACATGCTGCCATACTTGGAGCCGCCGGCATTATAAGCCTGGGCCTGCCCGGCAAAATGCTGGGGCGCGGTGCTCACCGAACTGCAGGGCGAGTAGCCGTTGTCTACCGCCAGGGTATAGAGCAGGGGCTTGATGGTGGAGCCTACCTGCCTTTTGGTGCTGATATTGACGTGGTCGTACTGGAAGTATTCATGATCGATACCGCCTACCCACGCTTTTACTTCCCCGGTATAGGGATCCATAGCCATGAAGCCGGCCGAGAGAAAGGCGCGCATGTATTTTATGGAGTCGAGGGGAGAAAGCACCGTATCCTTGGCATGCTCTTTGTTTTCCCAGGTGAACACGCGCATCCGAACCGGCTTGTTAAACTCCTTCATGATGTCGGCTTCGCTCATCCCCTCTTCTTTCAGGGCGAGGTAGCGGTCGGAACGCTGGATCAGGTTTTTCAGCGCTTCTTTGGGTTTGCCTTTCAGCCATATAGTGCCGTTCCGGATCTGGGGCTGCGCCGCAAAGGCCGCCTGCAGGTCTTTCATGTGCTGCGCTACTGCTTCTTCCGCATAGCGCTGCATGCGGGGATCTATGGAAGTATATATTTTCAGCCCGTCCTTGTACAGGTCGTAATTATCTCCGTTGCTTTTCTCGTGCGTCTTGCACCATTTTTTAACTTCCTGCTCCACCACCTGGCGGAAGTAGGGAGCCGGGCCTTCATGGTTATCTATCCGCTGGTAAGCAAGTTTGAGCGGCTTTTGCCTGGCCTCGTTCGCGGCTGCTGCGCTGAGATAGCCGTACTTCTCCATCTGGTCGATGACGGTATTGCGGCGGGCCAGCGCCCGTTCGGGGTTGCGGCGCGGATTATAGATCGTGTTGCCCTTCAGCATGCCGATCAGTACGGCGGCTTCTTCCACCTCCAGCTTATCCGGGGTTTTGCTGAAAAAGGTCAGCGCGGCATTCTTGATACCGTAGGTATTGTCGCCGAAAGGAACGGTGTTGAGGTACAAAGTGATGATCTCATCCTTGGTCAGGTTCTTTTCAAGCTTGACCGCTACTACCCACTCCTTCAGCTTTTGTATGATCCGAACAAATTTATTGGAGGCCCTGTTGTCGTTGAATAGGTTCAATGCCAGCTGCTGGGTAATGGTGCTGCCACCGCCTTTGCTGCCCATAAATACCACTGCTCTGAGCACTGCCACGCCGTCGATGCCCGAATGTTCGGTAAAACGTTCGTCTTCGGTAGCGATCAGGGCATTGAAAACATTGGGGGATATTTCCGAATACCTGGAATTGGAGCGGTTTTTAATGTAATACTTCCCCAACAGGCTGCCATCGGCGGCATATACTTCGGATGCAACAGCGCTTTCGGGGTTTTCCAGCTCCTTCATGGAAGGCATATAACCCAGCCACCCCAGGCTGATAGCAGTAATTAACAGAGCAAAAACGGCCAATCCTCCCAGGAAGACCCGCCAAAGTATTTTTACAGACCTCGACATAAAAAACAATATATAAGCTGCTGAGTGCGTGACCGGACAGGTCATGCCGCTCAACCAGCGTGTAAAAAAAGCATTTTTTTAGCATTATGACAAAGAAAATGGCTTCGTGCACATGCAGGAATGAAGTTTTAACAAATGTCCTAAACTATCTTTGCGCCTCAAATCTGGCTGCTTATGGCTTATCGACGCATCGGTAAAATAACGGGGACGCACGGCCTGGAGGGAAGGGTGGTGCTGCGGCACGAACTGGATGCAAAGCATATATGGAACAAGATCCCGCACCTGTTTATAGAGCTGCAGCGGGAAAGCTATATCCCGTATTTTATAGAAGAGCAGAAAGCCGTCAGCAATGAAGAAGTACTGCTGCTGCTGGACGAAACGAATACAGTAGAACAGGCGCGGGCTTTGAGCGGGAAAAGCGTATACCTCGAGGAAGAGGTATACAGCAGGCTGAAGCCTAAAGCCATATCCGCCGGCATGATCGGGTTCCGGATCGTGGATAAAGCCCTGGGGCTGCTCGGCACGGTGGACGATCTTTACGAAACCCCCGGACAGGTGTTAGCCACCATCCGGTACCAGGGCAAGGAAGTGATTATTCCCCTGGTCGACGCCACCATTACCGGTATAGATGCGGCCACCCGGACCATTCATGTGCAGCTGCCCGAAGGGCTTCTCGATGTATACCTCTAACGTTAACGCTGCAGGGTTCATATTTCGCCGCGGTAAGCCTTGCTGATCACCTCTGCCTTGCTGTTGACATGCAGCTTGCGGTATATATTCTTGATGTGAAAGCGCACGGTATCCATGGACATGGATAATTTGTCGGCGATCAGCTTGTAGCTCAGTCCTTCGGTGAGCGCTTCCACGATCTGTTTTTCCTTGGGCGTCAGGCCATCCGTTTTGTATTTCTTTTCGGGTATGAAATGATTCATCACCTTCCGGGCGATGGAGGGCGACATATAGCTTCCGCCGGCCTTGATCTCCAGGATGGCCTTGTAGATATCGGGCATGGGCGTGCCCTTCAGCGCATAGCCGGTAGCGCCGGCGCAGATAGACTGGAATATCTTATCGCTGTCGCTGAAGACGGTTAACATGATAATGTCAGTATCCGGGAAAAGCGAACGGATCATTTTGATGCCTTCTATACCGTTCATGCCCGGCAGGCCTATGTCGTTAAGCACCACATCCGGCGGCGTCTTGATATTGCCCTGTTCAAAGAACTCTTCCATGCTGGCTACGGCAAGCACTTCGCCTACGGCATCCATACTTTCCAGGTATTCTTTGAGGTTCACCCGGATATCTTCCACATCCTCGATAATGGCAATATTCAGTTTTTTGTCCTTGTTCATGTGTCACATCTCTTTAGGGGCGCTCAATTGCTGATCTCTACGGAAAACAGGCCCTCATTCTTTTGTACGGTTATCCTGGCGCCGATTTTCCCGGCTCTCATTTTCATATTGTGCAGCCCCTGCCCTGTGGAAAGGCTGCTGATCTCCTCCCTGGCGCCGTCGTTGACGATCCCCAACAGGAAGCCTTTGTCCTGCATCCGGTAGGTTATCGTCACGCGGGTAGCGTCGCTGTGTTTGACAATGTTGTTGATCGCCTCTTTAAAGATAAGATACAGCTCGCCACGGGTATCGGAAAGGACCCTTTGCTTCAGATCGGTGCCCTGCACCACAAAGTTAACATCTATTCCCAAAGGAAGCAGCATTTCCTCCGTATGTTCCCGCATGCGGTCCAGCAGGTTGCCGGCAAAGTCGTTCCTTGAGTCGATAGTCCAGAGTACGTCGCTCATGGAAGCCGTAGCGTTCCTGCTCAGGGCGGCGATCTTTTCCAGCTTTGCGTTGCGCTGCTCTTCGGTATTCTTGCTGTAGCGCAGGTTGTCGGAGAACATGGTAATACGGGTGAGCAGGCTGCCTACTTCGTCGTGCAGGTTGCTGGCTATCTTCATCCGGAGCTGCAGGATATTCTTGAAGCTCTGGTATTTGATCTGGTAAGCAATGTAGAATACAAGCGCCAGGCCAAGCAGGACCAGGCCGAAGAACCACCAGGTGCGGTAGAAAGGCTGCAGTACCTTTACCTGGAACAGTAATATGTTGGCCGACGATACACCGCGCGAATTGATTGCCCTTACTTCTATGGTGTACTCGCCGTAGGGAATGCCGCTGAGGTTCAGGGTATGCCGGTCTTCCAGCGATATCCAGTTGTCCGACAGCTCGCGCACCCTGTAGCTGAACGTGTTGCGCTGCGGGTCCGAATAGTCGGTGCAGCCGAAGTGAAGCTCCAGCAAAAGATCGGAGGGCTTTTTGATGATGGGGTTCTTCGGGTCGGTTTCCTGCTGGAGCAGCTTTACGTTCTGGGTTTTGTCGTCCCAGCGGGAAATGCCGGCAAGGAATACGGAAAAAGGCATTACCGTGCTCAGCCTGTCGGGGTAAAAGGTAGTGACGCCGTTAATGCTGCCAAAGTACATTTTGCCCTCTTTTGTTTTCAGGAACGAGTTCTGGTTGAACTCGTTGGAGCTGAGCCCGTCTTCTTCGAAGAAATTATTGAACGACTGCTGGTCCTTGCGGTACCGGTCCAGCCCGTTGAACGTACTGATCCATGCCGTGTGCTCGTCTTCATGAATAATGCTGTAAACCACTTCGTTGCTCAGCCCGTGCTGCTTGTGGATATACCGGATCTTTTTATGGTCGGGCGACAGGATGTTGATGCCGCCGCCATTGGTGCCGATCCATATATGCCCGCCCGGGTCCGGTTCTGCAAACAGCACATCATTATTGGACAGCGCAGGGCGGGAGCGGGTGTCGAGCCGAAGCAGGATGCCTTTATGTATATCGGCGATAAAAAGGCCGGTAACCGCAGCAATATAGAGCAGGTCGCTTTTCCCGTCGGTATATAGGTACTTGATCCGGACGGGCCCGGTGTCGAAAGCATCCTTCCGGTGCAGCACCAGCTGCCCGGAGGCAGGATCGTAATGGGCCAGGCCCTTTCCGCAGCCCAGCCATATACGGCCTGTTTTGTCGCGGACCATGGTGTAGATCCCGGCCAGGCTTTCTCCTTTCAGGTCTTTCGAATAGCCGGCCGATTCGAAGAGCTTCTTCCTTTTGTCGAAGCGGAGCAGCAGGTCGTTGTCCAGGCCCAGGTACAGTGCATCGTTGAGCGGGTCGGGGAGGAGCGACATAGGCTGCACCGGCCTGGGAAAAGGGGAAGGCAGCGAACGCTGCCCGGGATTGCCGCTATAGCATTGCCATTTGCCGGTAGCGGCCCTGTAATGCCATAAGCCTACGTAAGAGGCCACGTATATATCGCCGTCCTCATCTTCCAGCATCTTGCGCGTGCTTACCCGCGAAGGGGCATTGTAAAGCTCTCTTGTAAACAGTTCGGGCCTTTCCTCGATCTTGATCAGGCCTTTGTTCGTGGCAATCCAGATAATGTCGTGCTCATCTATAAAAAGAGCATTGCAGGCTTTTCCTTCAAAAATATCGGGATACTTGCCGGAAAGATTGGCCAGGCTCCTTTGCTCCAGGTCGGCAATGTAAAAGGTATAGTTATCGCATACCAGGTACAGCTTGCTGCCTTTTATCGCGGAACGGAGCACCCCCGCGGCTATATTGCTTTCCGGCGCCCGCAGAAAAGCCGGAAGCGCATGGGTCATGGTATTCAGGTCGAAAAGAGAAAGCCCCGAGCTGTAGCTGTTAAGCAGGAGATAGTGGCCCGACCGTGTCAGCGAGCTGAAAGGCATAATATGCTTCCATGTATTCAGGGGAGCGGCTGTCTTTCCGGCAAGGTTTATATACCAGGTATCGCCGTTGCTGGCAATCATACCTTGCCCGAAAGGAACCAGGTGGCTGATCGTGCGCAGGGTATCGGGCAGCCGGCATACCAGCTCCAGGCGGTTATTGGGCATCAGCTGCGCAATATAGCCTCCCCCGAAAGAAACATATACCGCACCGGAAGCGGGCAGGGTGCAGATGGCATGGGCCTGCAGCCGGCTCCAGGCGGCTTTGTGCGCTGCCTGCAGCTGGGTGGACTGTAAGGTGCTCAGGTTAATGCTGTACAATCCGGCAGCAGTAGCTACAAGCAGCTCGTTCTTTTTTTCATGAAGGCTCAGCGAGGTAATGCCCGTGCTGCCCAGCGGCCCTTCGGCCTTGGTAAAGGTATAGCCGTCGTAGATATTCAGCCCGCTGTAGGTGCCCAGCCACATCAGGCCCCTCTTGTCTTTGGCAATGGCGGTAATGTCGTTGCTGTTCAGCCCGTCCCTGCCATCATAGATCACTGCTTTGGCAGCGGCTTTACCGCCGGCCAGGCAAAGCAGCAGCCATACCATGCAGGCAAAGCTGCGGAGCAGGAGCTGTATAGGAAACAGGTGACGCATGGATCGCATTCCGGAGTTTTTCCGGTACGGCTAAGATAATGCATTAGGCCGCAATGAGGCAAGAAAACCGGGAATGACAGGAGAATGTGCAGCAAAGCTGCGAGCCTTCCTTGCCCCGCAGCTTTGCATGGTGCCGGCGTTGTCCTGTATTTACAGGGAGCCGGCCAGCTCCGATACGATAGCCGCCAGCCTGGGCGCCGCGGCATTGGCTGCCTGCAGCACCTCCTCGTGGGTAATTACATTCAGCTCATCCCGGATGCCGAGATCCGTAATGATGCTTGCCGCAAATACCTTCATGCCGCTGTGTACCGCTACGATCACTTCCGGCACGGTGCTCATGCCCACGGCATCTCCGCCGATCACATGCAGCCAATGGTATTCTGCACGGGTTTCGAAGGTGGGGCCCTGCAGGCCCACATAAACCCCTTCGTGCACCCGGATATCCAGACGCCCGGCAATAGCCCTGGCGCGCGACAGCAGCTCCAGGCTGTAGGGCTCGCTCATGTCGGGAAAACGGGTGCCCAGGCGCTCGTCGTTCCGCCCCCTGAGCGGATGTTCGGGAAACTGGTTGATATGGTCCCTGATAAGCATGATATCTCCCACCTTGAAGGCCGGGTTCATTCCCCCTGCCGCATTGGATACGATCAGGGTGTGAACGCCCAGGGCCTTCATTACTCTTACAGGGAAAGTAACTTCCTGCATGCTGTATCCCTCGTAATAGTGGAACCGGCCTGCCATCAGCATTACCTCTTTGCCGTTGAGGCTGCCGAAGATGAGCTTGCCGGCATGGCCTTCCACGGTGCTTTGGGGAAAATGCGGTATTTCCGAATAGGGGATCTCGGTTTCGGCCTGCACGGCATGGGCAAGGTCGCCCAGGCCGCTGCCCAGGATGATGCCCGCTACGGGGCTGTTACGGATTCTGGACCGGATATAGGCTGCTGTTTCCTGGATTTGTTCGAAGGACATCGGAGCGATTGTTAAGTGTGGACGGGGTTGATTTTAAAAAATATAAAGGCCCGCAAAGTTAGGGGCCCGTTTTATACCATGTATTATTATTTACAAAAGAATGTCGTTATGCGGCTTTCGCTGCGGCATTACTACGGCATCGTCGCTGGACGGAAGCTCGGCCGGGTATTTCTGCTCCAGCATCTCCATAGCCGCCTTTCGCTTCAGGAGCTGCTCTGCCAGCAGTTTCATGTTCCTGCCGGCTACATGCAGAATGCTGTTTTTCAGCCGGATGGTGCCCAGCATGCGGGCAATGATGAAGAAAAGCACGGCCGTAAAAATGCCTGTTGCCTTGATCGTCCAGTACAGCACGCGCAGGTCCTGGCTCCGGTACCGTGCTCCCAGGCTGGTATCATGCTGCAGCTGGTTGAAGTAATAGAAGGGGTACAGCCTGTCGGAAAACAGCACAAAGGCTATGCAGCAAAGAAGCAAAAGCCAGGCCAGTATCTCCAGGAAAACAATAATCCCTGCATGAAATAACCGGCGCGCGGCCGGCCTGCGCAGCGATGCGGCCATGGGGTCGGCCACGGCTAATTGCTCGCTGATCGTCCTTTTTTGCTCCTGGAAATCCCTGATGAGCTCTTCCTGCAGGTTTTGGGGCTTCATAATGAATGTATGAGTGGTACAATACGCAAATGAAAAGCGAAAGTATTTATTGGGCCATTAAAAATCAAAAGAAACGTTAAGAATTTATGCACATGCGTTCCGGAATTTTTATAAAAATGAACGTTCATTCATTTTTTTGATTAATATTGCTTAATGGATAAAAAGCAGGCAATTTTAAAAAGCGTATTAAAACTGGTTAACAGGGAAGGGTTTTACCACCTGAATATGAAGAATATAGCCCGGGAAGCCGGCGTAGCGGCCGGTACCATTTATCTCTATTTCAAAGGGAAGGAGGAGCTTATCAACGCTTTATACGGGATGATCGTGCAGGAGTTCAACCAGGCAGTGCTGGAAGGATACAGCGACGGCCGTTCCGTAAAGGAGAATTTTTTCTCCATGATGGAAAGAGCGATCGACTTCTACCTGCGCGAGCCAGACAATTTCAGTTTCATTGAACAGTATACCTATGCTCCCTTTCTGTTCAAGGAAAACCAGGATGAGAATTTTATGCTGCTGCTGCCGATCTACAAGATGATGCGGGAAGGTAAAAAACAAGGCATTGTCCGGAACATTCCGGATGCAATTTTGTTAGCCTTGATCCACGGGCCCATGAACACGATCATCAAGCTGCATCTTGCCCACAAAACGGATCTGAACAAGAAAGGAGCCAGGCAAAAGTTTCATGAAGCTGCCTGGAAGGCTATTGCAGTATAATCGCACATCCGCCCTGTCGGGAGTACCGAAACCAATAAACCGTTCTTTAATAAAATAAATAAAATCGGGTAGCATACAGCAGAGCAGGCAGGTACAAGGAAACGCTGCCGGGCAGTATGCTCCGCAAATCTGGAATATGAACCGACTCATTAAAAAAGTAGCCGTCCTGGGCTCGGGGGTAATGGGCAGCCGCATAGCCTGCCACTTTGCCAATATCGGGCTGGAGGTGCTGCTGCTGGACATTGTTCCTAAGGATGCGCCGGCCGGCGATGCCAGGGCAAGGAACAAGATCGTGAACGACGCGCTCGCGTTTGCCTTAAAATCCAATCCATCGCCGATCTACAGCCAGTCCTTTGCACGGCGGATCACCACCGGTAATCTTGAAGACGACCTTCAGAAGATTGGCGAATGCGATTGGGTAATAGAAGTAGTGATCGAAAGGCTCGATATCAAAAAGCAGGTATTTGCCAAGGTGGAGCAATACCGCCGGCCCGGATCGCTGATCACTTCCAATACTTCCGGTATTCCTATCCACCTGATGGCGGAAGGGCGCAGCGAGGATTTCCGGAAGCATTTCTGCGGTACCCACTTTTTCAATCCACCGCGCTACCTGCGGCTGCTGGAAATTATTCCCACCGCGGATACGGACCGGCAAGTGGTGGACTTCCTGATGCATTACGGGGAAAAATTCCTCGGCAAGACCACGGTATTGGCCAAAGATACGCCTGCATTTATAGGAAACCGTATCGGGGTATTCAGCATAATGAGCCTGCTGCAATACGTGGAAAAGACCGGCATGACCGTGGAAGAAGTCGATAAGCTCACCGGGCCGGTAGCAGGACGGCCCAAATCTGCTACCTTCCGTACGGCCGACGTGGTAGGCATCGATACGCTGGCGCTGGTAGCCGGCAGCCTGGTGGAAAATGTGCCGGACGACGAAGCCAGGGACATGCTGAAAGTGCCGGGATTCGTGCACAAAATGATCGCCAATAAATGGCTGGGCAGCAAAACCGGACAAGGCTTCTTTAAAAAGGTGAAAGGTGAAGGCGGCAAAAGCGAGATACTGGCCCTGGACCTGAGCACACTGGAATACAGGCCCTCGCAGAAAGTTAAGTTTGCGGCGCTGGAAGCGGCTAAGCCCATAGATGACCTGAAGCAGCGGTTAAAGATGCTGGTAGCCTCCAAGGATAAAGCCGGCGATTTTTACCGGGCTACCCTTTATCCTTTATTTGCCTATTCCAGCAACCGTATCCCTGAAATATCCGATGAGCTTTATAAGATCGACGACGCCATCAAAGCAGGCTACGGCTGGGAGCTGGGGCCTTTCGATACCTGGGATGCGCTGGGAGCGGAAGCAACGGTAAAAGCTATGGAAGCAGAAGGCCACCGCCCGGCGCAGTGGGTATACGATATGCTGTCGGCGGGCCATATATCCTTTTATAAAGTAGAAAACGGCCACCGCCTGTATTACGATATCCCCTCAAAGTCCTACAAAGTCATTCCCGGCACGGAGGAATTCATCCTGCTTGAAAATATACGGGAAAGCCAAACATTGTGGAAGAACAGCGGCACAACCATTACCGACATCGGCGACGGCATCCTCAACCTGGAGTTCCATACCAAGATGAACAGCATTGGCGGCGAAGTGCTGGAAGGCATCAACAAAGCCATCGATATGGCTGAAAAAGATTACAAAGGCCTGGTGGTTTCCAACGAAGGAGCCAATTTCAGCGCGGGAGCCAACGTGGGCATGATCTTTATGATGGCGGTAGAGCAGGAATACGACGAGCTGGATTTTGCCATCCGCCAGTTCCAGAATACCATGATGCGGATCCGGTATTCTTCCATACCGGTAGTGCTGGCACCTCACAATATGGCCCTGGGCGGCGGCTGCGAAATGTGCCTGCATGCCGATAAGGTAGTGGCGCATGCCGAGGCTTACATAGGCCTCGTGGAGTTCGGAGTAGGGCTGATTCCCGGCGGCGGCGGTACAAAAGAGTTTGCCGTGCGGCTTTCCGATTCCCTGCATGAAGGCGATGTGGCCCTGAATGCCTACCGGGACCGTTTCCTGACAATCGGGCAGGCAAAAGTTTCTACCTCGGCCGAAGAAGCCTTTGAGCTGGGCTACCTCCGCAGGGGAACAGACAAAGTAGTGATGTCGCGCAACCGCCTGCTGGCCGAAGCCAAAGCCGAATGCCTGAAGCTGGCCGATGCAGGATATGTGCAGCCTCCACGGCGACGGGACATAAAAGTGCTGGGCAAGCAGGCGCTGGGACTGGCATACCTGGGAGCCAACTCTATGCTTACCGGCAATTATATCAGCGAGCACGATGTGAAGATATCGCAGAAGCTTGGGTATGTACTGGCCGGAGGCGACCTGTCGCAACCTACCCAAGTAAGCGAGCAATACCTGCTGGACCTGGAGCGTGAGGCCTTCCTGAGCCTGACAACAGAGCGTAAGACCCTGGAGCGCATCCAGTCCATACTGACCGGCGGCAAAGTGCTCCGTAACTAATTATTCCATATCGTAGCTGTAGCTGCAAAAAAAAATAAACACAAAATGAATGCATACATAGTAGCCGGGTACAGAAGCGCGGTTGGCAAAGCAAACCGGGGAGGCTTCCGCTTTACACGCCCCGACAGGCTCGCCGCCGATGTCATCAGGCGCCTGATGGCTTCTGTGCCGCAGATCGGCCATGAGCTGGTCGACGACCTGATCGTGGGCAATGCCATGCCGGAAGCAGAGCAGGGGCTGAATTTTGCCCGCTTCATCTCGCTGATGAGCTTTGATACCGATAAAGTTCCGGCCATGACGGTGAACCGCTATTGCGCCTCCGGCCTCGAAACCATAGCCATCGCCGCCTCCAAGATACACAGCGGCCTGGCCGATTGCATCATTGCCGGCGGTTCAGAAAGCATGAGCCTGATCCCTATGGGCGGCTGGCGGGTAATACCCGATGCGGATACGGCGCTGGCCCATCCCGATTATTACTGGAACATGGGCCTTACCGCCGAGCAGGTGGCCAAAGAATATAAAGTAAGCCGTGAAGACCAGGACCAGTTCTCCTATTACTCTCACCAGAAAGCAATCAAAGCAATTGCGGAGGGCAGGTTCAAAGAGGAAATAGTACCGGTTACCGTATCGGAAACCTATGTCGGCAGCAATTGCGGTAAGAAGAAGACCCGTGAGTTTACCGTGGATACGGATGAAGGCCCGCGGGCGGATACTTCTATCGAAGCCCTGGCCAGGCTGAAGCCTGTATTTGCGGCAGGAGGAAGCGTAACGGCCGGGAACTCTTCCCAGACAAGCGACGGGGCTGCCTTTGTAATGGTCGTAAGCGAGCAATTCCTGAAAGAGCATAACCTTACCCCCGTAGCGCGCATGGTAAGCTATGCCCCGGCCGGTGTACCGCCGCGCATTATGGGCATAGGCCCGGTTGAAGCAGTGCCTAAGGCGCTGAAGCTGGCAGGGCTTAACAAGAACGACATCAGCCTGTTCGAGCTGAACGAGGCCTTTGCGTCCCAGTCGCTGGCCGTGATCCGCGCGCTGGACCTGGACCCGGACCTCATCAATGTAAACGGTGGCGCTATAGCCCTGGGCCACCCGCTGGGCTGCACCGGCGCCAAGCTGACAGTGCAGCTGATGAATGAGCTGAAACGCCGCCGGCAGAAATACGGCATGGTAACCATGTGTGTCGGAACAGGGCAGGGAGCAGCCGGTATTTTTGAAATGCTGTAAAAGCATCCGACCGGATCTTATGCCCCTGTCCGCTTTGTAATCATATAAACCAATCGGTCGGCCCCAGGGGCCTGACAGTTTAACTTTTAATATCTAAAGAAATGAGTACAGAAACAGCAAAGAAATCCGCTGTCAGAGGCGGCGAATTTCTGATCAGAGATGTGGCTGCACAGGACATCTTTATACCTGAGGATTGGAACGAAGAGCAACAGATGATCGCTGAGATGTGCCGCGATTTCCTGAAGCAGCATGTAGACAACCAGCTGGACCGTATCGACAGCGGCGAGGAAGGGCTGATGCCTTCCCTGCTGGATAAGGCCGGGGAGCTGGGCCTCCTGGGCATGAGCGTCCCGGAAGAGTACAACGGCATCGGTAAGGATTTTGTAACCTCCATGCTTACTACCGAGGTGCTGGGCGCAGGCCATTCGTTCGCCGTAGCGCTCTCGGCCCATACCGGCATCGGTACCCTGCCAATCCTGTATTACGGCAACGAAGAGCAGAAGAGGAAGTATGTAAGCAAGCTGGCCACGGGCGAATGGAAGGGCTGCTATTGCCTCACAGAGCCGGGAGCAGGCTCCGATGCCAATTCGGGCAAGACCAGGGCCACATTGTCGGCCGACGGGAAGCACTATATCCTCAACGGGCAGAAAATGTGGATTACCAATGCAGGCTTTGCCGATGTATTCACCGTGTTTGCAAAAATAGATGACGATAAGGACCTGAGCGCTTTTATCGTGGAAAGGAATTTCGAGGGCCTTTCCCTGAATGCGGAAGAGCGCAAAATGGGAATCAAGGGCAGCTCTACCCGGCAGGTTTTCTTTAACGACTGCAAGGTGCCGGTAGAGAACCTGCTGTCTGAAAGAGGCAACGGCTTTAAGATCGCGGTAAATATCCTGAACCTCGGCCGTATCAAGCTGGGCGGCGCTGCCATCGGCGCATCCAAAGAGGTGATCAGCAAAGCGGTGAGATATGCCAATGAGCGGGAGCAGTTCGGGCGGCCCATTTCCAGGTACGGCGCCATTAAGTACAAGCTGGCGGAACAGGCCATTCGTACTTATGCTTCCGAGGCCGCTACGTATCGCGCCAGCCAGAATATTGAGGATGCTACGAAAGCCTACACCGAAAGCGGGATGGACGCTGCACAGGCCAAGCTGAAGGGTACGGAGCAGTTTGCCATTGAAGCGGCTATTATTAAAGTACATGCCTCCGAGGTGCTGGATTATGTAACAGACGAAGGCGTCCAGATATACGGCGGGATGGGCTACAGCGCCGAGGCGCCTATGGACCGGTCTTACAGGGATGCCCGCATCAACAGGATATTTGAAGGAACCAACGAGATCAACCGCATGCTTTCCGTGGATATGATGCTCAAACGTGCGCTGAAAGGAGAGCTGGACCTGATGGGCCCCGCGCAGAAGGTAGCCGGCGAGCTGATGAGCATTCCCGACTTCGGCGCAGAGGAAGATGGTCTTTTTGCAAAAGAGCACAAATATATCTCCGGCTTTAAGAAGGCAATACTGATGACGGCAGGAGCCGCCGTGCAGAAGCTCATGCAGTCCCTGGGCAAAGAGCAGGAAGTGATCATGTACCTGGCCGATATGCTGATCGAACTGTATGTAAGCGAATCCGTGCTGCTTCGTGTGGAAAAGCTGGCAGGGAAGGCAGGTGCTGAGGCTGCCAGGGCGCAGATAGATATGGCCAGGGTCTATATTTTCGACGCTGCCCAGCGCATCCATACCGCAGGCCGCAATGCGCTCAATGCATTTGCCGGCGGCGATGAGCGTCGTATGATGATGATGGGACTGAAGCGGTTTACCAGAACAGACGATTTCAATACTACCGAAGCGCGCAGGAATATCGCTGCCCGGCTGATCGAAGCAAATAAATATTGCTTCTGACATTCTGTTGCAGGAGTGCTCCGGCACTCCTCTTTTTATCGCCCATAAGCAGCGTTGGCCTATATCAATCATGTACGCGGCCTGATATCCGATTTATTGCTAACCACAAAAAAGACGACAATGAAAAGAATCTGCACCTTAACCGCGACTGCCCTTACCGCCTCTTCCCTGGCTTTTGGCGGCAGCTTCCAGCTCAACCTGCAGGGCATACGGCAAACCGCAATGGGAGGCACGGGCGTAGCCTGGCCCTGGGATGCCTCTGCGGTCTTTTTCAATCCCGGCGGCATATCCCGCCTCAAAAGCCTCGAGGCCTACGGCAGCATCAATTTTGTTACGCCGAACGTGAAGTACGTACAAACACCCACAGGCGGATACACTGCCAGCTCCAATACGCATACCACCACTCCTTTTGCCGTTTACTTCGGCGGCCCTGTAAAGAAAGGAAGCAGGATAGGCGTCGGCATCGGCGTCTATACGCCCTTTGGCAATAAGCTGGACTGGGGCAATAGCTGGACCGGCCGCTATGTCGTGGAGTCCATCTCGCTCAAAAGCATTTTTATACAGCCAACCGTAAGCTACGCCATCAACGATATTATTTCTGTAGGCGCAGGCTTTGTATACGGCTTCGGGACCGTAGATATTACCAAGGCGATACCGATCCAGGATGCTGCCGGCAATGACGGACAGGCCTCGCTCAGCGGCAACGCCAATGGAGTGGGGTTTAACCTCGGCGTCCAGGTCCGGGCTACGGAGCAGCTGCAGTTTGGCGTATCCTATCGTTCCAAGGTAAACATGAAAGTAAACGAAGGCGATGCCATGTTTACCGTAGCGCCCTCGGTGGCTGCCAATTTCCCCAACACGATTTTCTCCTCCGAGCTGCCGCTGCCCGAGATACTGACCGTAGGCGCCGGCTACCGGGTTACCAAAGATCTTACGCTGCAGGCCGATATCGTACTGGCAGGCTGGAAGACCTATGATTCCCTGAGCTTCGATTTTGCAGAAAACAAAGCTGTGCAGGATACGCACGATCCCCGCGATTATAAGAATACGGTAGCGTTCCGCCTGGGCGGGCATTACCAGATCGGGCAATTTGCCGTAATGGCCGGCGGGGCCTATGATCCTACGCCGACGCGCGATAACCTGCTGTCGCCCGATGCGGTAGACGCCAACAGGATCACCCTGTCCTGCGGCGCTACCTACCAGCCGCTGCCCCGGCTGAGCATTATGGCTGCGTTGAATTATACCACCACGCCTAAAAGGACTGCTTCCTACGATCCGGCCGGTATGCAGGGCGCGTACCAGATCAAAAGCCTGCTGCCCGCTATCGGTGTTTCCTATTCTTTTTAACTGCTAACCTTCCAGAGAGATGAAAAAAGCATATATACTTATTGCCGCCGCCGGGATGCTCGCAGCTGCATCCTGCAAATCCAGGATAGAGCCGGAAACACCCAGCGCCGGGGAGGCCGACTTTACTACCTATGTAGCCATCGGCAATTCCCTTACCGCGGGCTTCTCGGATGGCACGCTTTACCGGAGCGGCCAGGAAAATTCTTATCCCAATATGCTGGCCGGGCAGTTTCGCCTGGTAGGAGGCGGCGATTTCAGGCAGCCCCTGCTGCCGGGAGAATACGGGTGGCCCTCTGTAAAAAGGGTGTTGGGTATCCGTACAGACTGTACAGGTGCCGCCGGCCTTACGCCCGTGTTTTATACGGGGGGCGCCGATACAGCGGGCAGCGCTGCCAGTATTGCGGCAGGCGGGCCCTATAACAATGTGGGCATTCCGGGCATCCGCTGTATTGACTACGCCCTTACGGGTTACGGTCTGCTGAATCCTTATGCAGCCAGGTTCTTTTCCAACCCCGTCGGGCAGAAACCATTGGACGTGGCCTTGCAGCCTGCGCCTACTTTCTTTACCATGTGGCTGGGCAGTAACGATGTGCTGGGCTATGCCACTGCCGGAGGGGAGGGTACGAACGGGGGAGTAGGGCTGAACGATATATCGCCGTTCGTGGCTTTCAAGGTAACTTACGACACCACGGTGGCGGCGCTGGCCGGTACCGGGGCTAAAGGCGTACTGGTCAATATCCCCGACGTAACCTCCGTTCCGTTTTTTACAACAGTGCCTGCCAGAGGCCTAGTACTGACCGAGCAGGCGCAGGTAGATGCCTTGAATGCCGCCTATGGTTCTTTGGGCATGCAATTCAGCCTGGGCGCCAATTATTTTGTCATTGAAGACGAAACAATACCTGCCGGCCGGAGGCAGATCAGGGCCGGAGAGTATATACTGCTGACGGTTCCGCAGGATTCGCTGAAATGCGCTTTCTGGGGCACCCAGGTACCCATCCCCAGGCAGTATGTGCTTACGGAGGATGAGGTAGCCAATGTAAGGGAAGCCACGGCCGCCTTCAACCAGGTAATTGCCGAGAACGCTGCCAAATACGGCCTGGGGCTGATGGATGCCAATAATTACCTGAAAACCCTGCAAAGCGGCATTACCTGGAACGGCGTTACCTATACGCCCACTTTTGTGACCGGCGGCGCCTTCTCGCTGGATGGCATACATCTTACTCCCAGGGGGTACGCGCTGGTGGCCAATGAGCTTATCCGGGTGATCAACCAGACCTATAAAGCCACCATTCCTGCTGTGGATATCAACAAATATGGAGGCATACGCTTTCCTTAAATTACCCGGTTTTCCTTCCCTGTCAGGATCCACCGGAGATTGCGGGGAAAGAAAGGGTAGCCGAATGCAATATTTATGGACAGATTTTTTTTGGAAACGAAGGTACTGTGGGCGCAGATAGACGCGAACCGGCATTTGCGGCACAGCGCCTACGCCGACTTTGCTGCCCAGGCCAGGGTAGAAATGCTGGAACGGCTGGGAATGGACAGCAGGAAAATGCAGCAGGAGAAAATAGGCCCCATCCTTTTCCGGGAAGAAACGGTATACCTGCGCGAAGTAAGGCCGGGAGATACCGTAAAGGTCAGCTGCCAGCTCAGCAAATGCAGGGCCGACGGTTCCAGATGGTCCTTCGTGCAGGAAATATACAGGAGCGATGAGGTGCTGGCGGCAAGGATCAGCGTGGACGGCGCCTGGATCGATATGGAGCAACGAAAGCTGACTGCACCGCCTGCCGACTTTAACCGTCGCTTCCTGGAAAGCCTGCCCAGGACGGAGGACTTTGTGCTGGAAGCGGTGCCGGATAAAAAACAGGAGCAATCATGAACCGCTTACAACAGCAGGTGGCGAAGGCCCGGCGTTCCGGGCTGCACCGGTGGCTGCTCAACCGCGTATTGCTGCATACGGTGCCTTTCAACAAGCCGCATGGCCTCCGGGTCGTGGATATCGGAGCAGACGGCATGGTTGTTGCAGCCCGTAACAGGCGTTCCAACCGGAATCATATCGGGGGCATCCACGCCTGCCTGCTGGCCACCCTTTGCGAATATGTTTCGGGCCTCAGCCTGCTGCTGAAGCTGGACCCCCGCGCTTACCGGATCATCCTGAAGAGCATCTGCATGACCTATCATTATCAGGCCAAAAAGGATGTGACCGCGGCCTTCAGCTTGCCGGAAGACATTTTTCAGCAGGAAGTTCTTATACCGCTGCAGCAGGGCGATGCCATCTTCCGGGAGTGTGAGGTGGAAGTCTATGATACGGATCGTAACCATATCTGCACCGGGAAGATCAACTGGCAGATAAAGCCCTGGGATAAAGTAAGAACAAAATCATAAAAGGAAATATTAAGTTTCTGCTTTTTTCTGAACCTAAAAATCATTTGCTATGTTTAAAAAGACGATCATGCCCGCAGTGCTTGCCCTCGCTATGTTCTTTGTTTGTGCAAAGACCGGCTATGCCCAGAAAGACAAGATCGAGGGATTCTGGCTTAACCAGGAAAAAGAAGCCAGGATAGAGATATACAAAGCGAAGAATGGTAAGTTCTACGGGAAGATAGTATGGCTTAAAGAGCCGACGCGGGACGGTAAGCCCAAAACCGACATCCACAATCCCAAGGCGGAACTGCGTTCCCAGCCGATTGTGGGGCTGCTGATCCTGAAAGGTTTTGAGAAAGACGGCGATAAGACTTATGAGAACGGCACCATCTACGATCCCAAGAACGGTAAAACCTATAGTTGCAAGATCACTTATGAGAATGCCAATACGCTTTCCATCAGGGGATATATCGGCATTTCCATGCTGGGACGCACTACAACCTGGACCCGGTCGCAGTAATGACAAATGTCATTAATAAAAAAGAAAAGAGCCGAAGTCGCTCCGATAGTGCTAACTTTAAAAAAATTCAATGGAACGCAACGAACAATTTGAAACCGCAGTGGCAGAAAGCAAAAGCCTCCCTGCCCGGCCCGACAACGAAACCCTGCTGCGCCTTTACGGCTTATACAAGCAGGCAACATCGGGAGATGCGCCGGAAAAAAGCGGGTTCAATATGTTTGACTTCGTTGCCAAAGCCAAATATGAAGCATGGAAAAAGCTGCAGGGAATGGATCCCGAGGCAGCGAAACTGCAGTATATCGAACTTGTGGCAGCACTGAAGGCAAAACCATAGATGGGCTCTGAACCTTTTGCAAATTCGCCGGTTCTTGAAAAGAACGTTTTTTTTAAATTCAAAGCATGCCAGCAATTATTACCGGTACCGGTAGCTATATCCCGGAACGGGTTATTGACGAAAAAGAGTTTCTTCAGCACGAATTCTATAATGCCGACGGAACGCCCATTGAAACGCCGCAGGCCGATATCATAGAGAAATTCCGCTCGATCACCGGGATCGGGCAGCGCCGCTATGCGAGGCGCGATCAGCGCTCTTCCGATATCGGCACCGAAGCGGCACTCGCAGCGATCGCCGATGCGGGAATCGATCCCGAAACCCTGGACGGCATTATTGCAGCCCATAACTACGGCAATATTCCCGATGGCGAGCGCCAGTCGGATACGGTGCCGAGCATTGCTGCCCGTATCAAACATAATCTGCGGATCCGGAACAGCTGGTGCGTGGCTTTTGACATACTGTACGGCTGTCCCGGATGGATACAGGGCATTATTGTGGCAGCACGCTTAATGAAAGGCAGCGCCTCGGGCCGGTACCTGGTGATCGGCACCGAAACGCTTTCAAGAGTGGTGGACCCGCACGACCGGGATTCCATGATCTATGCCGACGGGGCCGGCGCCGCCGTATTGGAGTGGAGCGGGGAGGAAACACCGAGCGGTATACTCGGTATGGCAAGCCAGTCGTTTACCTACGACGAAGCCTATTACCTTTACTTCGGAGGATCATTCAAGCCCGGCACGGAAGCAGGCACCCGGTATATCAAGATGCAGGGGCGGAAGATCTACGAGTTTGCCTTAACCCATGTGCCTTTGGCCATGAAGGCATGCCTGGACCAATCGGGAGTTCCGATCGGCGAAGTAAAGAAAGTATTTCTGCACCAGGCCAACGAAAAGATGGATGAGGCCATTATCAAGCGCTTCCTCAAGCTTTGCGGCAAAGACGCCGTGCCCGACCGTTTTGTGCCGATGAGCATCCACTGGCTGGGCAATAGTTCGGTCGCAACGGTGCCTACCCTGTTCGACCTGGTGCGCAAGGGAAAGCTGGAGCACCATGAACTGCACAAAGGCGATGTGGTCCTCTTTGCCTCTGTTGGCGCAGGTATGAACATCAACGCATTCACCTACCGTATCTGAGCAGGGACCTAAAAACAAACCGTTTATGTCGTTATTCCGGAACAGGACCTTTTTCATTACCGGCGCCAGCAGGGGTATAGGAAAAGCCATTGCGCTGAAGCTCGCCGCTTCCGGCGCCAATATTATCGTTGCCGCCAAGTCGGTAGAGGAGCATCCCAGGCTGGGCGGTACCATATTTTCCGCAGCCGCGGAAATAGAAGACGCCGGCGGTAAGGCCCTGGCAGTGCAATGCGATATAAGGGACGAAGCCATGATACTCGACGCAGTGCGCAAAGGAGCTGCGCACTTCGGCGGCATTGATGCCGTGATCAACAATGCCTCTGCCATTTCGCTCACCAATACCGAAGCTACCGAAAGCAAGCGGTTCGACCTGATGCACGACATCAATGTAAGAGGCACCTTCCTGGTCACGAAGCACTGCATCCCGCATCTGCTGCGGTCGAAGCAGGCGCACATACTTACTTTATCGCCGCCCATCGATCTTGCCCCCAGGTGGCTGGCTGCCCATATCGCCTATACGATCAGCAAGTATAACATGACGATGCTCGCCATGGGCTGGGCCGAAGAGTTCCGCCAGGAGGGCATCGCTTCCAACTCGCTGTGGCCGGCGACCACCATCGCTACTGCGGCAGTCAACAACCTGCTGGGCGGCGAGTACCTGATGCAGCGTAGCCGGAAGCCGGAAATACTGGCCGATGCTGTGTATCATATCCTGCAGCAGCCGGCTTCAAAGCTGACGGGGCGGCAGCTGCTGGACGAAGAAATACTCAGGGAAGCAGGTGTTTCGGACTTTGATCATTATGCAGTGAACCCCGGCCAGCCATTGCAGAAAGATCTTTTCCTGTAACCCATTTGCCGCCTTTCCGAAAAACGGTACATTTACAGCCACAAATCAAAAGAACATGTCTGTACACAGCGAAGTGAAGCGCGTGACCACCCATACGCTTCAGAAAATGAAAGAGCGCGGAGAGAAAATATCCATGCTCACGGCCTACGATTATTCCTTTACGCGGATATTCGACGAGGCCGGTATCGATATTTTGCTGGTCGGCGATTCTGCTTCCAACGTAGTGGCTGGTCATGAAACTACTTTGCCCATAACCCTGGACCAGATGATATTCCTGGCTTCCAGTGTAGTGCGCGGAGCCCAGCGCTGCTTCGTGATCTGCGATCTCCCCTTCGGCACTTACCAGGGCAACAGCAAGGAAGCCCTCAACTCCTCGATCCGTATCATGAAAGAATCGGGAGCGCATGCGGTCAAGCTGGAAGGAGGCGCAGAAGTGTGCGAATCCATAGCCCGTATCGTATCGGCCGGTATACCGGTTATGGGACATCTCGGTCTTACACCCCAGTCTATCTACCAGTTCGGCACCTACAGCGTTCGGGCAAAAGAAGACGCGGAAGCGGAACTGCTGGTAAAAAACGCCCATGCGGTGCAGGAAGCAGGGGCATTTGCCCTCGTATTGGAAAAAATACCGGCTGCTCTGGGCAAGCGGGTAGCGGAAGAGCTGAAGATCCCCGTGATCGGTATCGGGGCGGGAATGCATGTAGATGGGCAGGTGCTGGTTATGCACGACATGCTGGGTATTACTAAAGATTTCTCGCCCAGGTTCCTGCGCCGTTATCTTGAATTGTACGATGCGATCAAGGGTGCAACAGCCCGGTATATCCAGGACGTAAAATCCAGGGATTTCCCCAGCGAAAAAGAACAATACTGATATCTTTCCTGTACAAAGCACGGCGGGGCTGTCCGACATGGGGCAGCCCCGCCGCTTTTTGCCTGCAGGAAGCGTATAAGCCCTCAGCCATGGTATACCCTGGACGCCATGATCTTCCCTCCCGAGATTTCCAGCACTTCGGCTACCTGCATATCTGCTTCCCCCGGTACCTGCCGTGTATACTCCATAAATACCCGGGTTTCGGTTGCGGTAAGGCGTTCGGCCCGGTAATGCAGGTCCGGCAGCCGGTCAAAGGCATCCTGCCACCATGTGCGTAGTGCAGGTTTCCCCTTGATCCAGCCGCCGGTGTCGGGTTGCCGTGTCTTTAATTTAGGACTGTAGTGCTGCGCTTCCTCATGGTACAGGCTGAGCAAAGCCTCGAGGTCGTGACGGTTGAAAGCATCGAACCAGCTGCTGGCGATCGATTCAGTAAGATTTGTTCCCGGCATCTTTTTTACTGCAAAGCTAACCGGTAAACGGGATGTTTGCTCTCCCTTCCTCTTCAGGTCTGCATCCCATGCATACAGGTTCGTGCGCCTTTAAGTATGCAGGGACAGGAAGAGGCCCGGTTCATATCAAGGTGTTGTTAATGTTACGGGGCATAAAAACAACCTGTAAAGGCTTCTTGTTTTATCTGTGGGAGCGGCCGTAAGCCCGGTGCCTATAGGGAGCATCCGGACAGGTACGGCAGATTACCCGAGCGCACTAATTAATAACCAAAACACAATATTATGAAACCGTATTTCGGGGCAGGATGGCTGTACGCAGTCTTTCTGGTGGCCGGCATCTCTGCCGGTGCACAGGCACAGGAATCGTACTTTTATGACCAGCCTTATAAAACACGCAGCAACGGTACTTTTGCAAAGGGCCGGCAGATATTCAGTTTTGGCTACGGGCTGGGCAATATTTCAGGAACAGGCTACCTGAATATCAACCTGGACGAGAAAATCAGCCATACCAATATCGGGCCTCTTTACCTTAAGTACGAATATGGCCTTGCCGACGAGATAGGCCTGGGAGTATGGGGAGCCTACGCCTACTCGAAGGATGTGATGAACCGGGCCCATCCCAAAGAGCATTATACCAATGCCGTCAGCTTTGGCATCAACGGTTTTTACCACTTCAATAAAATAATATCGGTGGAAAACCTGGATCTGTATGCCGGCCTGGGCTTCGGGTTTAAAAGTGTCAGCGTGCGGTCGCAGCCCAGCGACGGATCGGCTGCAGCCAGTAAGGTCAGCGACAATGCCGGGATCTTTTCCCTCAGGCTGGGCGCACGGTATTATATCATTAAAGGTTTCGGCGCCTTTTTTGAATTCGGTCCCGATAAAATGAGCGTGCTGAATACAGGAATTTCTTACCGGTGGTAAAGCCTTACCGTTCGTAAAGCTCTATCGGCAGCCCGTCCGGGTCGGCAAAGAATGTAAATTTTTTTCCGGTAAACTCATCCGTCCGGATGGGCCCGGCGTCGATACCTGCTGCCGAAAGCCTGCTCACGGCGGCGCTGAGGTCATCTGTTTCGAAGGCAAGATGCCGCAGCCCGCAAGCTTCGGGTTGCGATACCCTGGGGGGCGGGTCCGGGAAAGAGAAAAGCTCGATAATATACTGGTCGTGAAGCGCCAGGTCCAGCTTGTAAGAGCGGCGTTCTTCCCGGTAAGTTTCTTTCAGTACGGCGAGGCCCAGTATCCCGGTATAAAATGCCCTGGAGCGCTCGTAATCGGAGCAGATGATCGCTATATGATGGACGCGGTTAAGCTGCAGCATGGTCGGTCAGTTTAAATAAATAATGAGGCTTATCCTCCTCCTGAACGGTGGTAAGCAGTTGCGTGGCTTACAAAGCATAAGCGCAGGGAACCTGAAAAATAAGCAGCATTCTGCTTAATTTCACTGCATAATCGGAAAAAGTTGCTTTTATTTACTGCCCGTGCTAAAAGATATGCTGCTGCTCATCCCGTCCTTGCTCTTTGCCTGCGTCCTGCCTGCGCAAACGCAGGCGGAATACCAATGCCATAACGCCCGGAAAGGTCCGGTGCCCGGAGGTCCGCAGCACCCGTCGATAGCCGATAGCCGGGAAAACGATTATGATGTTACGTATGTAAAGCTGGATGTCAAAGCCGATAACCGCAGCAATTACCTTGAAGGGCGTGCCTACACGCGCGCTGCCGTTACGGCAGGAAGCATGAATGCCTATGTGTTTGAGCTGGTGCCCGCATATACCGTTGATGAGGTCCGGGTCAACGGCAGCATTATGCCCCTGACTACTTCAGGCCCGGTAAGGATCGTACAGCTTCCGGCGCCCTTGCCTGCCGGCGCTTCTTTTGAGGCAGAAGTGCATTATCGCGGACAGGCCGCCGTGGGCGAGGGCTTTTTCTCGGCCGGGATACGAACGGAGCTGGCCCCCGCCTGGAACACCCAGGTAACCTATACGCTCAGCGAGCCATTTGCAGCCCGCGACTGGTGGCCCTGCAAGCAGTCGCTGCAGGACAAGATCGATTCTTCCGATATATGGATCACGGTGCCGGATAGCCTGAAAGCAGGGAGCAATGGTATATTGGAGCGGGTAACTCCTTTAACCGGGGGCTTTTCCCGCTATGAATGGAAGAGCCGCAACCGTATTGATTATTATCTGCTCTCCTTTGCCGCAGGCGTCTATACCGATTATTCCTACTATATGCATTTCGATGGCAGCAGCGACTCCATGCTGGTGCAGAACTATGTGTATGCCAGCCGGGGAGCACTGGAAAGCTATAAAGCCCAGATAGACTCCACTGCGCTGATGGTCAATTATTTTTCCGGCTTATTCGGCCGTTATCCTTTCTGGGAGGAGAAATACGGGCATTGTATTACGCCGCTCGGAGGAGGTATGGAGCACCAGACCATGACCACGCTCAATAATTTCGGCTCGGCGCTGGTAGCGCACGAGCTGGGGCACCAGTGGTTCGGCGATCATGTGACCTGCGGCACCTGGAGCGACATCTGGCTCAACGAAGGCTTTGCCAGCTATCTGGCCTATCTCTACAACGGCTATGCCCATGGCGACGCTGCGGCCAGGACCGATATGCACAGCATCCACAGCAATGTACTGGCCGAGCCGGCAGGCTCCGTTTATTGCTACGATACGACCGATGTGTCCCGCATCTTCAGCGGGCGGCTCAGCTACAGCAAGGGAGCGGCTGTAATCCATACCCTGCGGTTCGTGTTCCGCAACGATTCCCTCTTCTTTGCGATGCTGCGCGATTACCTGCAGCTGTACGGGGGGCACACCGCAACCACGGAGCAATTCAAGGCACATGCCGCTGCATATTACGGCAGCGACCTCGATATCTTTTTCGACCAGTGGATCTATAAGGAAGGCTACCCGGTCTATACAGGCAGCTGGAACCAGGTAGCGGACCGGATGATCGTTCGCCTGGTGCAGACCACATCGGCGCCGGGTTCAGTAGCACTGTTCCGGACACCGCTGGAACTTCGCTTTATGGCGGCAGACGGGACCGACACCCTGGTACGGGTGGAAAACGACCTGGCAGACCAGCGATATGTATTCGGCTGGCCGGGAAAGGTGATAACCGGCATGGAAATTGATCCGCAAAATAATGTGCTGAACCGGGTAGACGACCTTGTCCGGGATTATGCGCTGCTATCGCCGGCAGGGCCTGATACCACGCTGTTCCTGGTCTATCCCAATCCATCCGGCGGGAACTGGCAGGTAGCGGGCATTCCCCCGGGCTGTACGCTCCGCCTTACGGATGCATCAGGCCGGCTCTTGTGGAAAGGTAGTGCTTACCGGGGCAGCAGCGTGAGCATAAACCAGCCTCTGATCGCCAGAGGGGTCTACTTCCTGCATCTCTATAAGGAAGGGGTGACCAACCGTGTGCTGAAGCTGGTGCGCAGCCGTTAAAAGCACGCGCTTAAATGGCCAAAGCCTCTTTATTATATTTGTTTTTATAGGCAATAGGGGAGAGGCCGGTAATTTTCCGGAAAGTGCTGCGGAAGGCTTTTACATCTGCATAGCCTACATCGTACATCACTTCGTTGATGTTTTTCCGGCCCGTTTCCAGGTCTTTTTTGGCTGCCTCTATCTTTACCCGCTGTATATATTCCGTAACCGTATTGCTGGTTGCCTTTTTAAAGCGGCGTTCCAGGCTCCTGCGCCCCAGCGCCAGCATGCTCGCCAGCTGGTCTACGGTGATCTTTTCCTCGAAGTTACGCTCGATATATTCCTGGGCTTTTTTGATGGGCTCGTCTTCATGGGCTTTCTGGCCGTTGAAGATGATGAAAGGCGATTGCAGGCTCCGGTCTATATCGATCATGAAGGTTTTGGAAATAAGTATGGCCATGTCGCGGCCCGCATACTTCTCTACAAGGTAGATAAGCAGGTTGAGATAAGAATAGGCGCCGCCGCTGGTATAGATGCCATCCTGTTCGGTCATGATCTTATCATCGACAAGTTTTGCCTCGGGGAACATAGCGCGGAACTCATTGGCAAACCGCCAGTGGGTGGCGCACCGCTTGCCGTTAAGCAGCCCGGTAGCCGCCAGGAAGAAAGTGCCGATGCAGAAGCTGGCCAGCTCTGCGCCCTGCCGGTACTGGTCAATGATCCAGGGCAGGAAATCCTTGTTCATCTCCATGGCCCTGGCAGGATCGCCCATCAGGGCAGGAATAATGATCAGGTCCGTTTTGCCGATATCCCCGATCAGCGCATCGGGTTTGATCGTGTACAAGCCATTGCGCTGGCTTGCCGCCTCGGTTAGGCCCACAAGCTGTATCCGGAACAAAGGCTCTTTTTCCATGGCAGCACAGAAGGCGTTCACTTCCGAAAATATCTGGTGGGTGCCTTCTATATTGGTGATGCTTGTATGCCCGTTGGGCACAATGATGGAAATATGTTTCATAAAACAGGAAAATAGCGGATGGTATGTCTATTGGTGTATATTATCATGTCTGATAAGACGGCCCATAGGGTAATCGATGTTGATAATAGTCAACTAAATTAGGAAAGAAATTGAAATCCGCGGTTATCTTCCTGAAAACAAAAGGTGAAAATTTCCTGCCGCAGGATACTGTTACGGAGCTACTACGGTTGCACGGCAGCGGCTAACCCGGGAGGACGGCGCTTCCCTCCTCTCTGAGCACTTCGATCCTGTTGCGGTATTGCTCGCCCCATGCCGACATGGCTGCCAGCAGCGGCTTCATGGATTCCCCGATTTCGGTAAGCCTGTACTCAACGCGGGGGGGCACTGCAGCATAGACAACCCGGTCGATGATCCGGTCCTTCTCCAGCTCACGCAGCTGGGCAACCAGCATCCGCTCCGAGATGTCGCCGATGGAATCTCTCAGCTCGCTGTACCGCATGGGGCCATAGGAGAGCCGGCAGAGTATAGCCGGCTTCCAGCGGCCGCCTATGATGGAGAGCGAAACCGCCATAGCGCAGCTTTCCTTGATGCGCCGTTCGTTCAATGCATTGGTGGAGCTTTCTTTTCTCATAGCTTACTTTTTTGTCAGTACCTAACAAATTTATATGTACCGGCAAAGTTAAACATTGGCTGCTAATTTCGCTGTACAAAAAGAATAAAGATGAAAAGATTACATCAGAAAGTAGCGCTGGTTACCGGCGGAAGCCGCGGTATAGGAGCCGCCATCAGCCAAAGGCTGGCTGCGGAAGGCGCCAGTGTGGTACTGACTTATGCCCGTTCGGCAGAAAAAGCAGAAGCCGTTGTTGCCGACATTGTGCGCAACGGCGGCAGGGCCCTGGCGCTCCGGGCCGACAGCAGTGACCCGGCTGCCTTAACAGGGGCAGTAAGCCGCACCATATCCGAGTTCGGGGGTATCGATATCCTGGTAAATAATGCCGGGATCTTTATAGGCAAGCCCTTTACTGAGCATACGCTCGAAGATTACAGGCGCATTATGGCGGTCAATGTAGACTCCGTTTACATTGCGGCGCTGGAAGCCGCCCGGCATCTTAAAAGGGGAGGGCGGATCATTACCATCGGCAGCAATATGGCCGATAATGCCGTATCGGCCCAAACCACCCTGTACACCATGAGCAAATCGGCCCTGACCGGCTTTACCCGCGGACTGGCGAGGGACCTGGGGCCGCAGGGCATTACGGTGAACCTCGTACAGCCCGGCCCGGTCGATACGGATATGAACCCTGCCGACGCGGAGCTGGCGGGCTTTATGCGGCCGAGGATTGCGCTGGGCGAGTACGGCAAGGGGGAAGATATTGCCGGACTGGTTGCCTACCTTGCCAGCGAGGAGGCCCGGTACATTACAGGCGCCTCGCTTACCATCGATGGCGGGTTCAATGCCTGATGCTGCGGGCAGCAGTAAAAAAAGCGAAGGCCGGTATGGTTACCGGCCTTCGCTCCAATAAGGAAGTTGTTGGTATAAGATCAGCCCTGCTCTGCGGCCGTATCGGCGGCCGGGTTGGTATCGCCGGTTTTGGCAGTGGCGCTTTCCTTGTTCTTCAGCGCTTCGCTTACGGGAAGGCTGTCGGCCGCGGGGTACACATCGGCCGCCTGGTGGTCGTCGTAGGGACGCTTGCCGATGAGGCGCTCCAGGTCGTCCTTGTACAGCACTTCTTTCTTCAGCAGCTCTTCGGCAAGGGCCTTCAGCTCGGTCATATGGTTGCGCAGCAGTTGCTTGGCCCGCTCGTATTGGGTTTCGATCACCGTTCTTACTTCGCGGTCGATCATTTCAGCGGTGGCTTCCGAATAGGGTTTGCCCATGCTGTACTCCTGCTGTGAGTCGTGGAAGGAAACGTTACCTACCTTGCCGTTCATGCCATAGATCGAGATCATGGAGTAGGCCATCTTGGTGATGCGTTCCAGGTCGTTCTGCGCACCGGTAGAGATGCGGCCGAAAATGAGCTCTTCGGCTGCCCGGCCGCCGAACAATCCCACCAGCTGGTCGTTCATCTGCTCGGTGGTATAGAGGAATTGCTCCTTGGGCAGGTACTGGGCATACCCTAAGGCGGCCACGCCACGGGGCACGATCGATACTTTTACCAGCGGGTGCGCATGTTCCAGGAACCAGCCGCATACGGCATGCCCGGCTTCATGGAATGCAATGATCTTTTTCTCCTCGGGAGATATGATCTTGTTCTTTTTCTCCAGGCCCCCGATCACGCGGTCGATGGCGTCGTTGAAGTCCTGCATCCGCACTTCGCTCTGGCCTTTGCGGGCGGCGATGAGCGCCGCTTCGTTACATATATTGGCAATATCGGCGCCTGCAAAGCCGGGTGTCTGCAGGGCCAGCTTTTTGATATCGAGATCCGCCGCTTTTTTGATCGGCTGGAGATGCACGTTGAAGATCTTTTCACGGCCGTTCACGTCGGGCACATCGATGGATATCTGCCGGTCGAAGCGCCCGGGGCGCAGCAGGGCGCTGTCGAGCACATCCGGCCGGTTGGTGGCGGCAAGGATGATGATGCCGCTGTCGCCGCTGAAGCCGTCCATTTCCACGAGCAGCTGGTTCAGGGTATTTTCCCTTTCATCATTGCTCATCACCGCGTTTTTGCCGCGGGCACGCCCTATGGCATCGATCTCGTCGATGAATACAATGCAGGGAGCCTTGTCGCGGGCCTGCTTGAACAGGTCGCGTACACGGCTGGCGCCCACGCCCACGAACATTTCCACGAAATCGGAGCCGGACATGGAGAAGAAGGGTACCTGCGCCTCGCCCGCCACGGCTTTTGCCAGCAGGGTCTTACCGGTGCCGGGAGGCCCGATGAGCAGGGCTCCTTTGGGTATTTTGCCGCCAAGCGAGGTGTACTTTTTGGGATTCTTAAGAAAATCCACGATTTCCATCACTTCTACCTTGGCCTCGTCCAGCCCCGCCACGTCGTTAAAGGTAATATTGACCTTGGTGCCTTTCTCAAACAGCTGGGCTTTGCTCTTGCCGATGCTGAAGATGCCGCCGCCGGCTCCACCGCCGGCAGGCCCCATTTTACGGAAGATGAAGATCCAGAGGATCACCATCACGATAATGAGCGGAAAGGCTCCTGTCAGGAAGTCGCGCAGGAAGCTCCCCCTGTTCTCCAGGAAGATGGGGACCTCTTTCTGGCCTGCTGCCACGAGCGGCTTCATGGCTTCTTGGAAGTTGCGGTCAAAGACTTCGTAACTGCCGATATTGAACTTGAAATTGGGTTCGTCGGTATTTTTGCCGAAAATAGGCTGCTGGTTGTTCCTTGGCGCTTCGGGAGTATTCAGGTATACTTCCGCAATTTCCTTGTTGACCACCACTACTTTCCTTACTTTCCCCTTATCCAGATAATCCTGCTTGAATTCCAGGAAGGAAATGTTCTTTTCGGCAGACTGCATTCCCGGGCCGAAAATATTAAGCCCGAACAATGCAACCACGATAAGGCCGTAAATCCAGTACATATTGAATTTAGGCCCTTTTCTTTTGGGGTTGTTATCGTAACCCGGGGGAAAATCGCCCGGTCTGTTCTTGTTGTTTTCCATATGCTCCAAACTTTGTCTACCGCATGCCGCAGGCATGGATAAACGATTCTCTGTACGCCCGCCTGTATCTTACAGGCTTCAAATCTGTTAAAAAAAACGCTTCTTATTCCGAAGCAAAGCCAAAGCCCCGGCTATACGGCCGGGTGCTTCATTTGTTCCGCATCCATCCAGAGCCCTTCAAGATCATAAAATTTACGCTCGTCGCGCTGGAATACATGCACTACGATGTTCACATAATCCACCAGGGTCCACAGCTGCCCGCTCTCCGTATGATAAGGCTTTTCGCCGCATTCCTTGCGCACTTCCTCTTCCACGTTGGCCGCGATCGCATTGATCTGGATATGCGACTGGGCCTCACAGAGGATGAAAAAGTCGGCCACGGCTTCGTCTATCTGGCGCAGATCCAACGAAACGATGTTTTCCCCTTTTTTATCCTGGATGGCTTTTAGAATGGTTTGAAATAACCTGCTGTCACGATTGAGGCGAATGTCTGGTTTGGTCCGGTTTTTCAGCGAACTGATAATTTTCTCCAATGCTTAATGCTGATATTCGTTATTGATATTATATTGCGTTCAAAATTAAGGAAACTTTTGGCACAAAATGCAGAAAATACATTTCCCGCCTGGCTTCATTACTTCGACCAGTTAGATAGTACCAACAATTATGCCATGCGCCGTATCGACGACGGATTGGCACAACACGGAGAGGTGATCCAGGCCGCTTTCCAAAAAGAAGGGAAGGGCCAGCGCGGCAAAAAGTGGGCCAACGATCGGGGCAACCTCATGATGAGCCTGATTGTGAAGCCCAATGTGCCTGCCGACCGCCAGTTTGTACTGAGCATGGCCACAGCCTGCACCCTTGCAAGGTATTTGCAGGCGATCGGAAATGGATGGCAAGTTGCCATAAAATGGCCCAATGACATCTATGTGAATGACAAAAAGGCATGCGGCGTGCTGATCGAAAATATCTTTCGCGGTATGGATTGGGCCTATGCCGTGATCGGCATCGGGCTGAACGTGAACCAGGCCTCTTTTCCCCGAGAGCTGGGGAATGCCACTTCGCTGGCTATGGCCTCGGGCCGCACTTTTGATCTGCGTGAAATAATGACCGATATCCGTTCGGGGCTGCTGAACCGGCTGCGGCAGCTAAGCCTTGAAACCTACCCGGCCCTGCTGCAGGAGTACAACCAGCACCTTTTCCGGCTGGATAAGAAGACCGGCTTCAGGGAAAGAGCGTCGGGCCGTTGCTTCGAGGCCTACGTAGAGGAGGTAGACGAAGCAGGGCGCCTTGTACTGCTTTCGCACCAGGGCATCGAAACCTTTAATTTCGGCACGCTGGACTGGGTGCTTTAATGCTCTGTAAGACGGTTAAGCTGTATATCCTTCAGGTGAGTAAGCACATGCGGAGGCAGGGCAGAGCTGTCGAGGGGCAGATCTACCGAGCATCTCTCAAAATCCCGTACATGCTTTACCCGGTCAAATATCTCGTACAAGGCAATGGGCTCTTCGTTGAAGGAAACGCAAGTGCTTACAAGATTCATCTGGTCGATCCTGAAATCCTTGTGTTTTAAGCCATTGCTCGCATCCCTGAGCTTTCCGATAAAATGTCGTTGACGGATAAAGGTAGTGCTGTTCATAATCATAAACACGAAGTCGGCGTACGACGTGATCTTCCCGTAATACAGATGATTGTCTTTCCCTGTGCGCTCTACCAGATATTCTCCCCCTGATTTATAAATCTCCATTGCGGAACGCCATACTCTTTCTCCCTGTCCGCCGCCCGAATCGAGAGGAAGGTTACGGTTATAGCAATACCAGTAGCCGGTAAGATGGTCCAGCAATGCTGTATTCGGTGGTATGGAAGGTATGTTGATCTTTAGCTCGTGAAAACTAAACTGGTCGGTCGCATTGTTCAGAAAATCCATGTAGCCGTTGTACCCCAATAGCCGGGTAATTGTATTCAGCCTGGAAAAATTGGGACTGCTGATCGTTGCTATGGATTTCCTGCTTTTCCAGGCACGTAGCTTCCTGATGACGATATGTTCGTACAGGTAGTGATCGCCGAGTAACGAAATGCCGGCCGGAAAATCGCCTTTCCCCTTCTGTAATTGGTTTAATTCAGCTGTAATGCCTGCCCATTCTGATTTTGAGATGTCTTCCCAGCTGTTCTTTTTCAGGAAATGATAGCTAAGGTAGTTCATCAGCCGTTCCAGGTGCTGTAATTCTTCCCGGCTCATAATAATACGGTTTTAAGACGAAAATAGGGCTTCCTACGACAACTGCAATATTTCTATCCTATGTTTTTGACACAGCTTTGGTACAAAATAAGGCCTTATGAAACAAACCAGGCATGCACAACCGCCGGGGTTTACACCCAGCCAGGAAGTACTCTGGCAAAAAATACAGGAACACCGTTTTGATGATCCGGATTCTGCTTTTCCCTTTTCTGCAAGGCTTGCTGCTGAAGAGGGATGGGACCATGAGTTCGCAGCGCTGGCAATTGAGGAATACCGCAAATTCATTTTCCTTTGCTGCATTGCGCCAGAGGGTGCTGCTCCCTCAGCTATTGTTGATAAAGTATGGCACCTGCATCTAACCTATACGGTGGACTACTGGGAGGTATTTTGTGCGCAGGTGCTTGGGCGCAAGCTTCATCACTATCCATCCAAAGGGGGGCGAGGCGAAAGGCAGAAGCATACTGCCTTGCGTAACACCACCCTGGCACTTTACAAGGATATCTTCGGTGCGGCTCCGCCAGCCGCTCTCTGGAGTATGCCGGCTGGATGGCCGGGCCGGGCCCTGAACCGCGTACCGGAGAAAACGAAGCTGCGGGTATGGCTGCTGCTCCCCCTTCTGCTACTGGCTGGTTGTAGTGAAGGGGCTGTCATGGTGGCCATAGCCGGACTGTTCCTGTTCGCCCTGGTACGTCAGATATTCAAAGCAGCAGGGGAGGGTGAAGCAAGTACAACAAAGAAAACGAAGCAGGAACAACAAAGCAGCTGTAGTGGTGGAGGCAGTGATTGCGGCAGCAGCGATTGCGGTTGCAGCTGCGGAGGCTGCAGCTGCTAATAATCTATAAATCTGAAAAGAAATGCCAGAGGAGTTCAACAGGTCAGGCCGGGGCGATAGCCCGGCTTTTACTGGCTTTGCCTGCTGGCACCTTGCCTGTTAATCCTCTCTGCTGCGCGTCTGATGCAGGGCGCAGTACGAAACATACTATTGGTATCTGCTGCTTTTATGGTTCATGGTATAATCCATTGTTATGGTTATGGCGTAAAAAAGACGGCGGCCGCTTTAATGCAGGCCGCCGTTTACCTGTAACGTATCCTTTATTTCTTCAGGTCCTCTTTCACTTCTTTTGCTTTTTCATCCACTTTCTGGGCTCCTTTCCTGGCAGCTTCTTTCACGTCCTGGGCGGCTTCTTTAGCCCCCTCTTTCACGTCCTGCGCCGCTTCCCTGATATCCTGCTTGGCTTCGTTGGCGGCAGCCTTGATATCGCTGGTCGCAGTATCGAGCTGCTGGCCGGGCGTAGGTTCCGTAGTGGTGGTAGTGGTGGTTTGCGTGGTCGTTGTGCTGCCGTCCGTCGCTACCGTGGTATCGGTATCGGTTTCGGTTGTGGTGGTTTCCGGGCCGCAGGAGGCCAGGGCCAGGGCAGCAGCTGTGGCAAATACCAGGCTTAGTCTTTTCATAAAGATTAAATGTTTTAAGGTTTCACAACCACAAAGATGCAGAAAAAGTTTATAGTTAAGTCCTATCCTTTTTGTAAAAAATCGTCAATAACCGAAATGGTTTCTGCGATGGCCTGTTCCAGGTCGTCGTTGACGATGATGCGATCGAAGCGGTCGGCAAAGCCGAGCTCATAGGCTGCCTTGTCCAGCCGCTCTTCCAGCGTTTGCGGGGTTTCGGTGCCCCTGGCGGTGAGCCGCTCCCGCAGGGCATCAATCGACGGTGCCTTGATAAACAGGGAAATAGACTGCCGGGGATATTGCGACTTGATATTGAGCGCGCCCAGCACGTCGATATCCACCAGCGGCGCCTTGCCCTCGCTCCAGATGCGGTCTACTTCCGATTTCAGCGTGCCGTAATACTTGCCGGTGTACACCATTTCCCATTCCACAAATGCATTCTCCTCGATCTTTCTTTTGAAGTCGCCTTCGTCCAGAAAGTAATAGTCCTTGCCGTGCACTTCGCCGGGCCTGGGGTTGCGGGTGCAGGCCGATATGGAAAAAGCCAGCTGTGGTACCCGCTGCAGCAGCTGCTTTACGATTGTAGTCTTGCCTGAGCCGGAGGGCGCAGTGATAATGATGATCTTATTCAAGATACAGCCTGAGGTTGAATGTGGATTACTTTTTTGCCTGGGTCTTCGTGCTTTTGGTCTTCGTACTGCCGGCCTTTGTGCTTTTTGAGGCAGAGGCTCCGCGGTCTATATACTTCTCCAGATCGGCGGCCGCCAGGGCGGTATTGGCATATTTGCCCAGCACTTTGCCGTCGGGGCCGATCAGGAAGGCCTGCGGTATGAATTCTACGCCATAGATGCCGGCGGCTTCGCTTTGCCATTTTTTCAGGTCGCTCACGTGGTTTTCCCATACAAGCCCGTCGGCGGCAATGGCCCTGACCCAGGCTTCCTTACTGCCGTCGAGCGATACGCTGAAAACGGTGAAGCCTTTGGGCGCATTCTTGAACTTCATGGTCTTATAGCGGTTATAGGTGGCTACAAGCTCGGGATTGGTGGCCCGGCAGGGACCGCACCAGCTTGCCCAGAAATCCAGCAGCACATAGCGTCCCTTGCTGACCTCGCTGAGCGAAAGAGGCTTGTCCTGGGGCGTATTGTAAGTAAGATCGGGGGCGGGCTGTCCTACCTTTATTTTAGTGTTTTCGTATTGCGCGCTGGCAGAAAATGTAAACAGCGTGGCGGCGGTCAGCAGACTCAAAAACGTCTTCATACGGTTGCTTATGGCATCAGGACCCGATGCCCGGTTTGATTCGATAAAAGTAAACCTTGCAGCTTGCTGCAAGGCTCACAAAAGTAGTGTATTTTATCATTGTATGATGGCTATTCGTAGCAGCCGATGGACGGAGGGTTGCCCCTCGGGTTGCCGTCGAGATCGGTGGTAATGCCGGGGATAGCCGTGCCGGCATGCTTGGCCGGCGATGTTTCCTGCAGGTGGTAATCTCCTTTGGGCTGGTCTGCATACAATGGATCCTGGTTCAGGAGCACATTCATTGTCTGCACAAATTCAGGGATGGGGTCCGTTGTTTTAAGCAGGGAGTGCCCGAGCGTGACGGCGGCGCTGTGGTCGGGCTTCCGGTCGAAGAAAACTTCGTTCTCCAGTGACCCGTATACGATACAATTCCGGATATCGGCCGTAAGGTTGCCGCTCAGGTAGGTGGTTTGAGAAGTGGGGTAGTAGTTGAGCACGGCCATGCTGATATGCTCTGTATGAGAAAGGTACTGGCTGCCGTAGGTGCCGATGGTGCAGTGGTATACGCGGTACCTGCCGCCCTGGAAGAACATGACGTTTTCTGCGCCGCATTCCACGATACGGCAGTTGCGGGCATCAACGGAGCCGCCGAAGCTCAGCAGGCCGTAGCCCTGCGAGCTGCGGATCACCGAGTGGGAGATACTGAGCTTCGGAACACTGCTCAGCACCGTATCGGGATCTACCTGGATGGTTGCGCCCATAATGGTGCCTTCCCCGAAAGGATTGTTGGTGGAGGCGCCCCCGTTTTTGAACACCGCATAATTGATCTCGTTATTGTAGCTCTGCTGCAGGAAGTACAGGCCTCCCCACTGCCCCGGCAGGTCTATGTAGTCGCCGATCCATACCAGCGGGTCGAGGCGGTCGCCCTGGAACACTACGCTGTCGGTCTGCGTGCCGTTGATTTTAAGGGTGCCTGCCACAAAAAGGCGCGAATCGCGGTGTACGTATATTTTTGCTCCTGCGGGTATGGTCAGGGTCTGGCCTTCGTCGACCAGGGCGTTGCGCAGGATCACATAAGGCTTGTCGGTAAGCCAGGTCTGCGTCTGCAGGACGCTGTCCACGATATAATAGGCATTCTGCCCGTAAGCCATGACGGGAATGGAGAATTCCTGGCCGTTCAGGGTGGCGATGAGCTTGTCTTCTACCACAAAAGGCTTGTCCTCGTTTGTGGGGTCTATTGTTACGGCAGCAAATACCCATACGCTGTCTTCGCCTGCAATTTCCACATCCCAGACCTCTGTGCCGGGCGTGCCGTTGACATTGATCCGGTAAGGCGACTGCGCACCCAATCCCAGCCGGATGCTGAGGCTGATCTTATCCTTTTGCCTGTTAATGATCCGGACGCTGCGCGTGGCGCTGCCCTGCTGGGTAAATACGGTATCGAACAGGAGCGTATCTACCGAGAAGGCTACCTGGCCGCCGCTGGTCAGGAACTTTTCCTTTTTGCAGGAAGCGGAAAGGAACAGGGTCAGGAACAGGGCCGAAACGGGTAACAGCCAGGATAGGTATTTTCTGCTTTGCATAGCTGCAAAAATGGGATAAAAATAGATAACGGCGAAATAAGCCCTTTAGTATCGGGCATAAAAATCCCCGGGCTTACCGGCCCGGGAAATAGGAATTACATCAGGCCGGTCAGAGGGTTTCCAGGGCGGCGGCTTCCGATGTTTTCTCTGCCTGCAGCGCGGCAGCCTTGGCCCTTTCTTTTTCCTGCATAATCTTTACCGGGCTGCCGAAAAGGAAGAAGAGCTTGCGGCGGAGCCCCTTGGCATGGCGCACATCGTTGATCATATCCTTTACTTCGTGAAAGTTGATGAAGAAGGGATTGGCCTTGTTCCCGATATTGGTGGTAATGCCATAGATCACTTTTTCGTTTTCGGGCTCGTAGGTGTTCCATATCCGGTCCCAGAAAATAAAGGTAGCGCCGTAATTCTTATCAATATACTGCTCCTGCGAGCCATGGTGTACCCGGTGATTGGAGGGAGTGGCAAAGATGTACTCTATCCATTTCGGGCATTTGCGGATGTATTCGGTATGTACCCAGAACTGGAACAGCACCGCCACCTGGTTGGTTACGAAGAAGATGATGGGGTGAAAGCCCATAAAGGCTATAGGCAGGAAAAAGATCACTTTTATATGCTGGATCCAGCTCAGGCGGAAGGAAACGGCCAGGTTGTAATTTTCCCCGCTGTGATGCACCACATGGGTAGCCCACCAGAAGCGCTGCTCGTGCGAGATGCGATGGGCCCAGTAGCTGCACAGGTCGTAAATGATATAGCAGGGAATGAACATCCACCAATAGGAATCCCAGCGCCAGGGCGCTAATTCATAGTTCAGGGCCATGCGCCAGGGCACCAGGTTATATATAGCCACTACAAGGTACAGCAACACCACTTTTACACCGGCGCTGACAACGAGGTTGCCGATCCCGACCAGTATGGAACCGATGGTTTCTTTTTTTTCGTAATACTTCCGGTCCTGCAGGTAAGAGATCAGCATTTCCAGCAACGAAAAAAAGATCATGGCAGGCACGGCCCATACGATCAGGTTGGGTGCGTTCTGTTCTACCTGGTGGATCAGGTCCATCGGTATTTTGTCGGCACCAAAAAGCGATAAAAACAACATCAGCGGTAATTTTTTTACGGAGAGTATTTTACAACAATAGGAAAAAATGCGCACTTGAGCAATCCTTTCCGGGCCTCATACCTGTAAACGACAGAATAAAACGACGCGTCCTGCGAGGCATCCTTTATGCCGTCCGGAAAGCGGGCAAATAAAAGACAGGAAATGAATGCTGGGAATGATGGGAATAGATATGCCGGTTTTATGATGAGTGTATGGCTGCCGCCTGTAGCAGTAACAGGCCGCAGGATAAGCGTATATACTTTTAAAATAGTTTTAAAAATAGCGGCTTGCCGACATTCTGAGCTATTATGCGGTCAGGCCGAGTATTTCCACCGCATCCTTGTAATACTCGCTTGTGGTGTTCAGCAGCTCGTCGCCGTTGGTATGGCTGATGAAGATCTGCGATAGGGAAAACTGCTGCAGCAGGCCGAAGAGCCGCTTCAGCCTTTCCCGGTCCAGCTTTTCGAAAATATCGTCGAGCAGCAGCAGCGGATGTTTGCCCTGCTGCAGGAGCCAGTGTATGTGCGCCAGCTTGAGGCTGATGAGGAAAGATTTCTTCTGCCCCTGGGACGCATGCGCTTTAAGTGGGTTGCCGCTTATGGTAAATAGCCAGTCTTCGGTATGCGGGCCCGTCAGCGTGCGCCTGTATTCGATATCGCGGCGGCGGGAATGCTGCAGCAGGGCCAGCAGCTGACCGGGAGCGGCCGACCGCCGGTATTGCAGGTCTACCTGCTCGGCTCCCCCGCTGAGAGCGGTATAGTAGCTCTGTACCCGCGCTGGCAGCTGCTCTGACAGCTGCTCCCGCTCCCGGATCAGGCAGGCTCCATGCATTGCCAGCTGCGCATCATAGATATCCAGGAGCTCGTGGTTAAGCTGCTGCGCCTGGCGCAGCAGCGCATTGCGCTGTACGAGCACTTTCTGGTACAGCAGCAGGTGCTCGAGATAGTCCCGGCTGCTCTGCGACAGCAGCCCGTCCATGAATTTACGGCGCAGCTCGCTTCCTTCATTGATGAGCGCTATATCGTCGGGGGCAATCATCACAGCCGTATACCGGCCTATATGCTCGGTGATCTTTTCGTATAGTACGCCGTCATGCTCGATCGTCTTTTTCCCTTCCTTCCATTTGCATACCACCTGTCCGCTGTCGAAACGGCCGTCGATGCGGAAGCCCTCGGTGCCGTACTGCACATTATTGCTGTCGCGTGACTGGAAGTAGCTTTTGGTATAGCAGAGGTAGTAAATCGCGTCCAGCAGGTTGGTTTTCCCGCTGCCGTTCAGGCCGGTGATGCCCGTAACAGGTGCCGTAAAACGAAATGAGCCGGAGCCGAAATTACGAAACTGGGTAAGCGATATTTTCTGTAAAAAAGACAAAGGACAGTGGTGTGGTTGCCATACGCCGGTATCTCCTGGAAATGGTGCGCAGCAACAGTTTTAACATGATATAGATCAATTATTTCCCTGCAATCGCTCCCCGGCGGTAATTTTGCCCCCGGTCAAAGCATTTCTGCAAAGTTTTTATATTTTCGCACAAAAATAGCTAAACTGTGCAAACACAATTCGGGAAAGAAGTTTATCTGCAATGGTATGAGAGCATGTTGCTCCAGCGCCGTTTCGAAGAAAAGGCAGGACAGTTATACGGGATGCAAAAGATCCGTGGATTTTGCCACTTATATATAGGACAGGAAGCGGTATCTGTAGGCATTATGTCGGCGATCCGTGAAGATGATAACCTGATTACCGCTTACCGCGACCACGGGCTGGCTATTGCCAAAGGCATCAGCGCCAACGCATGTATGGCCGAGCTGTACGGCAAGGCTACCGGCTGTACCGGCGGGAAAGGCGGCTCCATGCACTTCTTCTCCAAAGAAAAAAGGTTTTTCGGCGGCCACGGCATCGTTGGCGGGCAGATAGGCCTGGGAGCCGGTATTGCTTTTGCCGATCAGTACAATAACAACGACCGGGTGACCGTTTGCATGTTCGGCGATGGCGCTGCCCGCCAGGGCATACTGCACGAAACTTTTAATATGGCTGTGCTCTGGCAGCTGCCGGTCATTTTCGTCTGCGAAAACAACCACTACGCCATGGGCACTTCGGTAGAGCGTACTTCCAAGGTGCTGGATATATACCGCTTGGCAGATGCCTACGACATGCCCGGCGATTCGGTAGACGGTATGGATCCCGAAGCAGTGCATATCGCCATCGAACGCGCGGCCAAACGTGCAAGGGAGAAAGGCGGCCCCACGTTCCTGGAAATAAAAACCTACCGCTACCGTGGCCACTCCATGAGCGACCCGGCCAAATACCGGTCTAAGGAAGAAGTGGAAGAGTACAAGGAGCAGGACCCCATCGAAAAGGCGCTGAAAAAAATACTGGAAAACAAGTGGGCTACCGAAGAAGAGATAGAGGCCATCAATGAAAAAGTGCGCGAAGAGGTAGAAGAGTCCGTACGCTTTGCAGAGGAAAGCCCTTATCCCGACGACAGCGCCCTGTACGAAGATATCTATGTACAGGCCGATTATCCCTTTATCAAAGATTAAAAAGCAATGGCGCCTGCGCCAGGACCGGCGCAGGGTTCACTCCGGCAACCGGCTGGTACTTCGGTAGCGGGCAAGATTTTGTCCGCTACTTGACAAATTGAGAATTTATTTTACCTTTGCGCACTGAATTATATTTATTTTAGCATCTGAATTAATGGCAAACACTTCCAGAACAAATCCAGGCGAAGCCCAGATCGTGAAAGAGCAGGCGACAAACAGCAACCAGGACAGCCTTCGCAAAATGCAGTCTTCCTTTGAGCGGAACCAGAAAGTAATCGTTGGCGCTGTTGTGGCGGTAGTAGTGCTGGTGGGCGGGTACTTCGGCTACAAGCAGTTTATCCAGAAGCCTAACGAAGAGAAAGCCGCCGCTGCCTTGTTCAGTGCCGAGCGCTGGTTTGAAGTGGATTCGCTGAACTATGTCCTGAACGGCGACGGCCAGCACCAGGGAGCGCTTACCGTGATCAAGAAATATGGCAGCACCAAAGCCGGCAACCTGGCGCGCTACTATGCAGGCATGAGCTACCTGCGCAGCGGCGATGCTAAAAATGCCATTACCCACCTGGAAAAATTCGACGGGAAGGGCACCCCCCTTCAATACATGGCTTACGGCGCTCTGGGCGACGCCTACATGGAAACCAGCAATGTAGCCAAAGGCATTGAAATGTACAAGAAGGCTGCCGGCAACGAAAAAGATAATTTCATTTCTCCGCTTTACCTGTTCCGCGCCGGCCTTGCCAGCGAACAAAGCGGGAAAACGGAGGAAGCCAAGAAGATATACCTGGAGATCAAAGCCAAGTACCCGTACAGCCAGCAAGGCCAGCAGGTGGATAAATACCTGGCCCGCCTCGGCGAGCTTACCGTAGACTAAAAGGCAAAGACTTTCACCAATAAAAAAAAACTCCTGTCGTCGCCCGACAGGAGTTTTTTTGTGCAGGTATATGCTTGCCTGCGCCTGATATCTCAGCATGTGCAGCTGTAGAGGTTTTTGGAGTTGCTGCATTTAACCTGGCTCAGGCAGGTAAACGGGTCTACCTCGGAAGCGCCGCCGCCTCTTAAACGGGAAGCCTGCACTGCCGCCAGCGGAAGAACGGTTTTCTTCCGGAGCGCCAGCTTAACGCGCGCATGTTTCTTTTTCATAAGGCAGGTGTTTGGATGTGGTTTAAAAAGTAACTACCAATCGGGGCAGGCGCAGGTAATGCAGGGCTGCAGGTTGGTACAGCCTACCGACGGCGGGCATTTGGCCAGGGTGTTGACACCACCCGCAACCTGCTGCTGTGCGCCGGGGTGCAGGGGCAGGATTTGTTTCTTTTGTAAGGACAGCCTGGGCTTCAAGGTTTTCTTCTTCATAAAGCTTCGTTTTTTTAAGGGTGAGCAATGATTAAAGTTAATAAAACAGACCGCCTGTGCGCCCCTTCGCCGGGCGGATAAAGGCACCTTTATGTATAAGGGACTATGTGCCAGACATCAATGTGCTGTTAATTCTATGACAAAAAACTGGCTCCTCACTCATGAAAAACATTACAGGGCCTTGGCTGCACAGCTGGCAGGCCTCTTGGGTTTTGGGTCAAAACATATAAATTTGCCGCAACGATGCATGCCTGAGCTCTATGCGGATATACAACCCCAAGGACTGGTACGAAGTCCTGTTTCATATTCAGAAGTCGGACACGCTCCGGCGCTTGTTTCCCTACATGATCGCCATTGCGCTTTTTTCCCTGGGTATTGCTTACTGGGAAATCGAATACCTGCACCTGGGCGAGCACAGCTGGGTAAAGAACATCCCGGTAATGCACAATCTCCTCGGGTTTGCGATATCGATGCTGCTGGTATTCCGCACCAATACCGCGTACGACCGGTGGTGGGAAGGACGGAAGCTGTGGGGCTCGCTGGTAAACAACAGCCGTAACCTGGCGCTTAAGCTGAACGCGGTGCTGGACGAGGAGGATAAAAGTTCCCGCTCTTTTTTCCGCCAGACCATACCGCTCTATGCCACGGTGCTCAAGGAGCACCTGCAGTCGGAGGTAACCCGCATGGCGCTGGACGAGGCCGAGCACCCGGAGCTGGAACGGATTGATACCCGCAAGCATGTGCCCAACCAGGTTGCCGGCCTTATGCTGCAGCGCATCAGCAACCTGTACCGTCAGGGCAGGATATCGGGCGACCAGCTGATCACGCTTAACGGCGAGCTGTCTTCTTTTACGGATATATGCGGGGCCTGCGAAAGGATCAAGAACACGCCGATCCCGTACTCCTACAGCGCCTTTATCAAGAAGTTCATCTTCATTTATGTCATAACGCTGCCATTCGGCTATGTGTTTTCGCTGGGCTATTACGTAGCGCCCATCGTTACCTTTGTTTTTTATGTGCTGGCCAGTCTTGAAATGGTAGCGGAAGAGATCGAAGACCCTTTCGGCTTCGATCCCAACGACCTGCCAATGGATAAGATGGCCGCCAATATCAAAAAGCACGTAGGAGAGATCATCTGACAAAAGCTCACTTGGGCCGCCCTGCTCAGGTATCTTCTTTCTTTCCCGGACCGGCGGCGCTGTGGTCCGCAAAGGAGAAGCGCCTTAACTGCGGCGCCCGCCAATAGGTAAGCGCTACCACGATCAGCGTAAGGCAGCCTCCTACCACAATGGCCTGCACAGTGCCGAGCCAGCTTGCCATAACGCCGCTTTCAAAATCGCCCAGCTCATTGGAAGAGCTGATGAACATGGTATTTACGGAAGATACCCGCCCCCGCATGTCGTCGGGCGTAACCAACTGGAGAATAGTGCCCCGGATCACTACACTTACCGCATCGAACATGCCGGAAAGCACCAGTATGCCGAAGGAGAGGAAAAAGTTGCGTGAGATGCCGAAAATGATAATGCTGAGGCCAAAGCCCGCTACGCAGGCAAAGAGCTTTTTTCCCGGATGGGTACGCAAAGGAATGAAGGCAAGCAGGCCCAGGGTGACCAGCGCCCCGATACCCGGCGCAGCCCTCAGGAAGCCGAAAGCCGTGGCGCCGCTGAAAAAGCTGCCGTCGTCGGGGAAGAACTCCTGCTGTACCGCAGGCAGCAGCGCTACGGCCCCGCCGAACAGCACGGAGAACATGTCGAGGCATTGAGCGCCGAGGAGGGCAGGAGTCCTGAATACGAACTTCAGGCCTTCTCCTATGCTTTTAAGGATCGGTTCCCGTGTTTGTTTCAGGATCGGTTTCGGCCTGATCAGCAATACAGGAATCAGCAGCAGCAGCTCTATAAGCGATACCAGGGCCGAAGCAATGATAATACCGCCGCTGTTGGCTTTGAGCTCGCTGATGCGCAGCAGGTATTCCGGATTGCCGGGCTGCTGCAGCAGGTACGATGGTATTTCCGGCGAAAAGAAGGCGATCGTGGTTCCTGCCACCAGCGGCCCCAGCACCGCGCCTATCTGCCAGGCCATGCTGCCCCAGCTGGTAGCGTTGGGATACATAGGGCGGGGCACCAGCTGTCCCAGCAGGGAGAAGGAAGAAGGCCCGAGGAAAGACCGGAGGATGCCGCCGCAAAAAATCACGAAGAAGATGGCGCCGAGCCGGAGGTCATGCCCCAGGTGATGCATGGCAAAGGGGGTGGCAAGATACAGCACGCCGAGCCCCAGCACGATGTAGCCTGTAATGGCTTTGAGCAGCATGCCTTTCTTTTCCCGCTGGTCTACGATATGCCCCGAAAAAAGCGAGCAGCTGATCACGGGGATCACTTCGGCAAGGCCTACAAAGCCCAGAGCCAGCTTGCTCTGGCCTGTAAGGTGGTATACCCAGTAGCTTACGATGGCAAACTGCATGGCCAGGGCAAAAATGAGGCCGAAGCGGATACAGAGATAGTAACGGAATTCTTTGACGCCCAGCGCGGGATTTTTCTGCAGAAATCTATCGGAGAAAGACAAGGGGATGCTTTTTTGCAAATGTACAATTCCGCTTCCTGCCTGCGGGGGTAAATCTGCTAAAGAGAACGTTAAGCTGCGGCAGCCGGGCAAAGTAAAAAGGCAGCCGAGAAACAGCGCCGGGGCGAGGTGCAGCGACCAGAAAGTATAGCCGGCCTTTTTCCGGAAGGCCTGGCCCCTGCGTCGCTCATTGGCGGCCTGCCGGGCAAAGCAGAGGGGAAAGCGCCAGCAGGATGCCGCCGCATCCGGACAGCAGGCAGAGAATGCTCAACAGGGAATGCCGGGTATAAAAGCGGAGCGGCAGGATACCTGCCGCTCCGCCTGGTAATATGATATCATGCTGCGTTTTCCACAAGGTCTTTTTCCACCACGAGGTTCTCGATAATAAACTTCTGGCGCTCGGGAGTATTCTTGCCCATATAGTCCTGCAGCAGCTTCTGTATATGGGCATCTTTGGTGATGAGGACCGGCTCTTTGCGCATGTCCTCGCCGATAAAGGTTCCGAACTCTTCGGGCGATATCTCGCCCAGCCCCTTGAACCGGGTAATCTCCGGCTTGCCGCCCAGCTCCCGTATGGCCGCCTGCTTTTCCGCCTCGTCGTAGCAGTAAATGGTCTTCTGCTTGTTGCGTACCCGGAACAGGGGCGTTTCCAGGATATACACATGGCCGTTCCTGACCAGGTCGGGGAAGAACTGGAGGAAGAAGGTCATAATGAGCAGCCGGATATGCATGCCGTCTACGTCGGCATCGGTGGCGATCACTATGTTGTTGTAGCGGAGGCCTTCCATGCCTTCTTCGATATTCAGGGCGTGCTGGAGCAGGTTGAACTCTTCATTTTCGTATACTACTTTTTTGGTCAGCCCGAAGCTGTTCAGCGGCTTGCCCCGCAGGCTGAATACAGCCTGGGTTTCCACATTGCGGGTCTTGGTAATGGAGCCGCTGGCCGAATCGCCCTCCGTAATAAAGATCGTGGACTCCAGCTGGCGCTGCTGGAACACTTCCTTGTTCTTTGCGGGAGGCTCGGCATTGAGGTGAATGCGGCAATCCCTTAGCTTCTTATTGTGCAGGTTGGCTTTTTTGGCGCGCTCATTAGCCAGCTTGCGGATGCCGGAAAGCTCTTTGCGTTCCCTTTCGCTCTGCTCGATACGCTTTTTCATTGCCTCGGCCACAGCCGGGTTCTTGTGCAGGTAGTTGTCCAGCTCTTTGGAGAGGAAGTCCAGCACAAAGCTCTTCATGGAAGGGCCGTTCTCGTATGTGGTCAGGGAGCCCAGCTTGGTCTTGGTCTGTGATTCGAATACGGGCTCCTGTACCCTTACCGAAATAGCGGCGCAGATGCTCTGGCGGATGTCGGCGGCATCGTAATCTTTCTTGAAGAAGTCCCTTACCGTTTTTACGAAAGCTTCGCGGAAGGCGGCCTGGTGGGTACCGCCCTGGGTGGTATGCTGGCCGTTCACAAAGGAGTAGATATCCTCGCCGTAATCGCCGGTATGGGTCAGCGCTACTTCGATGTCTTCGCCTTTCAGGTGAATGATGGGGTAGCGGATCTCTTCCGGGCTGGTCTTGTTGGTCAGCAGGTCGAGCAGGCCGTTCCGGGAAATGTATTTCTTATTATTGAAATAGATGGCAAGGCCGGCATTCAGGTAGCAGTAGTTCCATACCTGGTTCACCACATAGTCATGGATGAAATGATAGTTCTTGAATACCGAATCATCCGGGACAAAGCTTACGGCGGTTCCGTTCTGCTCCCTGGTTGCAGTTTCCTTATGCTCTTTGATGAGCTGCCCTTTTGCAAATTCGGCGGTTTTGGCCTTCCCTTCGCGGTAAGAGGTAACGATGAAGCTGCTGCTCAGGGCATTGACCGCTTTGGTACCTACGCCGTTAAGGCCAACGGACTTCTGAAAGGCTTTGCTGTCGTATTTGGCGCCGGTATTGATCTTGCTGACCACATCCACCACTTTGCCCAGCGGGATGCCGCGGCCATAGTCGCGGACCTGTACCAGGCCTTCTGTAATATTGATATCGATCTGCTTGCCGAAGCCCATGGTGTATTCGTCAATACAGTTATCGACCACCTCTTTCAGCAGCACATAGATGCCGTCGTCCATGCTGCTGCCGTCGCCCAGCTTTCCTATGTACATACCGGGGCGGAGCCTTATATGTTCCCGCCAGTCGAGCGACCGGATGCTGTCTTCGTTGTATTCTGCCAATGCTTTTTCTTCTGCCATAACTGATGCGCTTTATTCAAAAGGATGCGCAAAAATAAGAAATGAAAGCGGGTTCTGGGAAGAGTCGCAGTTAAGCTATAATACATTAATACAAAAAATACATAACCAACTGTATTAACTGTATATGAACTCTGCCGGTTTCTTTGGGCAGGATAAGAGGAATGTTTACTTTTGTTGAACTTATCTGGTTAAAAACTTATTTAAAAACGTGTGTATGAGATTATCACTATTAAGCAAAAAAACATGGATGCTTGCGGCAGCGGGATTGGGAATACTGGCCGGTTCGGAGGCCACTGCTCAGCTTACCCTGACAGGGACCAGCTATACCCAGGATTTCAATAACATCGGCACGGCCCTGCCTTTGGGCTGGTCAGTCGATACCGGAGCTACATCCTCTTTCCTGGGATATAATATCAATAGTGCATTTATTGCCACGCCGGCTGCCAATACTGCCTGGAGCAGCACTGCCGGCGGATTCAAAAATTACGCTTCGGCTACTGCCTTCCCTAACTATGCTGCCGGAACCGTAGCGCTGCAGACCTCGGAAACAAACCGTGCGTTGGGTGTACGGCAGGTAAGCGCCACCGATTCCCGCGTGGCTTTCGTGCTTGAAATTGCGAATACCTCCGGGCTGAGCAACTTCAATCTTTCCTTTAAACTGCAATCGCTCGATTCCGCCACTGCGCCCCGTATTGCTACCTGGACCGTGGATTATGCTACCGGAAGCAATCCCACTACTTTTACTCCGGTGGCTACAACAGGCACCATGACCACGGGCGGCGCTACTTATTCTAATAACACGATCACCGCCAGTTTCGGCACTGCTCTGGACAATCAGGCCGGTCCCGTATATATCCGTATTGCGGTGCTGAATCCTACTACCGGTTCCGGTAACCGTCCTTCCACAGCCATTGATGATTATACTTTGACCTGGAATGGCTCCGGTACTGCTACCAATATCCTGCTGACTTCTAAAACACCTACAGGGCCTAATGTTCCGCTGGCTACACCAGCCCTGACGCTTAAGTTCGATAACCCCATTGCAGCCGGTACCGGTTCCATCAGCCTGTATAAGAGCGGTAACCCCACGGCGGTGTACAGCCAGGCTTCTTCGGGCGCAGCCATCGGGCCCGACTCCACCGCTACCTTCAGCGGCATAGTCCTGGAAAACAACACCCACTATTATGTATTGCTGGACGGAGGCGCCTTTACCAAAACGGGCGGTACCCTGCCCAGCCTGGCCATCACCGATACAACCAGCTGGACATTCACAACCGTGGATACCGTAACGCCTCCCCCGCCCACACCGATGACCACGCTGGACGAAACCTTTACCGGTTGCACCAACAATGCAATGGGCGTGTTTGTACAGTACAGCGCTGCAGGCAACAAAACCTGGCGCTGCTCTACCTTCGGCCATGGCGACAGCGCTTCGGTATACATTAATGCAGGCTCTTCTTCCGGCTCTGAAGCGAGCGAAGACTGGCTGATCTCCAAGGCTCCGTTCGACTTCTCCGCAATGACCGCTCCCGAGCTGAGCTTCTGGCAGAAAAGACGTTTCGGAGGCAATGTGATCCGTACGCTGAAATACTCTACCGACTATACCGGCGGTAACCCCGCCGATGCAACCTGGAACGACATTAATGTGCCGGCGCTGGGCTCCGACCCCTCTACCGAATGGTCTAAAGTAAGCGACATCAGCCTTACTTCCATCAAAGGAACGCCCTTTTACCTGGCCTTTACCTATACCTGCGGCACCGACAGCGCATACGAGCTGACCTATGACGATGTCCTGGTAGAAGAAGACGGGCCCATAGGCATCTTCGGCCCCAGCCGCGGACAGCTGCAGCTCAAGGTGCTGGGCGATGCCACAGCCGCTGCCATCAACCTGGGCATCAGCCTGGAAAAACCGGAGCACCTCACCGTACAGCTGTACGATATTACCGGTCGCCGTGTATACAGCGAGGCCATCAAAGCCCTTAGCGGCCAAGGCGTATACACGCTGAGCAATACCGGCCTGAAAGCGGGAATGTATGTGATCCGCGTCAGCAACGGTAAAGATTCCGGTGTAATCAAAGTAATGGTTAAATAAGCCTCCCGCTTCTTGCCCCGATAGCGCTTCTGCGGAAGCGCTATTTTTTTATCTCCTTCAAATTAAATGCCCTTTACGCTGCGGTGTCACATAGTAAAATGCTACTTTTGCAGCCTGAATAACCAAGTTAAAAAATAAATAGTCATATGAGTAAAGGTCCTGTTTCCCAGTTCATCCAACATCATTATCGCCATTTTAATGCTGCTGCCCTGGTGGATGCGGCGAAAGGTTACGAAACGCACCTGCTGGAAGGCGGTAAGATGCTGGTGTCGCTTGCCGGCGCCATGAGCACTGCCGAACTGGGTATCTCACTGGCCGAAATGATCCGCCAGGATAAGATCCATATCATCTCCTGTACCGGCGCCAACCTTGAAGAAGATGTAATGAACCTGGTGGCGCATTCGCACTATAAGCGCGTGCCCAACTACCGCGATCTTACGCCACAGGACGAATGGGACCTGCTGGAAAATCATTACAACCGTGTAACCGATACCTGCATTCCGGAAGAAGAGGCCTTTCGCCGCCTGCAGAAGCACCTGGAGAAAGCCTGGAAGGAAGCAGAGGCGGGGGGCGAACGTTATTTCCCCCACGAGTTCCTGTATAAAGTGGTGCTGAGCGGCGAGCTGAAGCAGTATTACGAGATCGATCCGAAAGACAGCTGGATCGTGGCCGCAGCAGAAAAGAATATCCCGATTGTAGTGCCCGGATGGGAAGACAGCACTACCGGCAACATTTTTGCCAGCTATGTGATCAAGGGCGAGCTGAAAGCCAGCACCGTAAAGAGCGGTATCGAATACATGGTATGGCTTACCGAGCTGTACCGCGAAATGAGCAGCGGCAAAGGGCTGGGCTTCTTCCAGATCGGCGGCGGCATTGCAGGCGACTTCCCCATCTGCGTGGTGCCGATGATGTACCAGGACCTGGAATGGCATGATGTGCCTTTCTGGTCTTACTTCTGCCAGATATCGGACTCTACCACCTCCTATGGTTCCTATTCCGGCGCTGTACCCAACGAAAAGATCACCTGGGGCAAGCTGGATATCCATACGCCCAAGTTCATAGTAGAGAGCGATGCCACGATCGTGGCTCCGCTGATCTTTGCTTACCTGCTGGGATGGTAATATGCAGTATTTTGTATCGGAGCGCGGCTCAAAGCCGCGCTCCGATTTTCGGCAGAATTTCGAAAAACCGCACTATGAAAAAAGCAATGAATATGATGGCGGCAGGCCTCCTGGCCGTTTCCTGCCTGACCGTTTCCTGCGAAAAGGACCCGCAGCAGGCCAGCCCCTATGATATCCATATCCAGGGGATCAATTTTACCAATATGGATGCTGCTCCCGCAGGGTCTGTGGGCACGCCCGACGTACACACCACTTCCGGCAGTTTCAGGATGTATCTATACCCTAATCCCAGCATGAACCACATGAGCCTGGAGCTGGTGGTAGATAACCCGCAGCCTTTGACGCTGACGGTAAAACTGGTACATGCGCTTTATGCAGGGGCGCCGCAGGATGCGATCGTGGAAAATGAAATGCTGGCCGGCACGGTGGCCATGAGTGAAGTGCGTGAACTGGAGGCTGCCGCGCCGGGCAGCGGCTCGGGCGGTATAGGCGGGATTGTCCAGGGACAGCGGGTACATGTGGATTTCGAGGTTGACCGGCTGCCAAGGGGCTTTTACCGGGTATATGTAACGCTGAGCAGCGGTGAACAGTATTGGGACAATGCCTGGATAGCCAGGTAAACGAAACGATTTTATTAACGAAAACGGCAGCGGTATCGCTGCCGTTTTCGCTTAGGAGGCTTTGAGGGCTCATGGTAATGGGGACAAACTGTTTATGGCGGCGGCCCGAAGCAGCTTCTTTTGGGCCCTTTCTTCCAGATTTCTTCTTCCCCGAAACGGCACCTGCCCTGCATTTCCGGCTGCGTACGCGGCAGGAAAAAGATACGATTAATTTTTGTTGTATTATAACAGTAAAAATATTTTATCTTAGGAAGGTGCATCGTTTATTGCAAATAATTTCTTTTATAAAAGATATTGCCCCTGTATTGCTGCTGATACTGGCAGGGCTGCGCCCTCCTTTGGTAAGGGCACAGGCGCCGTACCCGCGCTCCTGGAACCTGAATACAAGCACCGGGCTTCCCAGCAACCATATCTATACCACTGCTACCGACCACCTGGGCTATCTCTGGATCGCCACACCCAAAGGCGTGGTACGCTATAATGGCTACGACTATACGGTATTCGACATGAGCAAAGGGCTGCCTACCGACGACAACTGGTTCCTGACGGAAGACAGGGCCGGACGCATGTGGCTCTGTAATGCCTCGCATGAGCTGGGCTATATCCGGAACAACCGCTATTATGCCGTTGTCAAGAACAGCCCCGAGCCTTATTACTTTACCTATATGGCCCGCTACCGGGACGGGTTCATAGCCGTCAACAAAGGCAATGAGCAAAGCGGGACCTGGCAGGTCGTTTCCTATGCGGAGGATACCCTGCATATTACCCATACTACCATACCGCTTATTTTGCCCCTGTTTATGAACGAGCAGGAGCTGCTGATCAGCCGGGATAAGATCGGGAACTGGTTTGCTGCCAGGCAAACGGATAGCGGGCTGGCGCGCTTTTCCCTCAGCCGTTTTTTCCTCGATAACGCGAGCCTGAGGTCAAACATGCAGCTGATGCTGTTCGGCAGTTACTGCTGCTTTTACCGGGAAACGCATTCCTCCCTCACGGCGGTCCATACAGATTCTCCGCGGGTACTACGGCTGCACTGCCCGGAAGGCATCCTCTATACCTATGCGCACGGCGGCCTGCTTTACCTGCTCGGCACCCATAGCGTGTACGTGTACGACAGCCTGCTTCGCTTAAAGGAACAGCACGCGCTGCCACAGCTTACCAATAACCAAAAGCAATTTGACAGGAACCCGTTCATTTATTACAACCACCCGGTGTGGGGACTTACGCTGGGAACCTTTGACAAAGGCCTTTATATCAATACCGGCCGCGCGCCGGATTTTATCCCACTGGAAAAGCAGCCGCTGGAAGGATATCACTTTATAGGCAGTGTTTCCGATACGCAAGGATACTGGTGGAACATAGCTGCGCGGCAGATGATGCTGTACAGCGCCCACAGCCCGCCGGCAGTCCGTAAAATGAAAGGCATACGGGATGTGCAGCACCTATTTCGCCATCGCCCGGACAGCGCACTGATCACAGCCAATGGCGATCTTTACTGGCTTACCCCCAACGGCCTGGAGGCAATGACCTATAAAGGGAAGGGGGGCATTCCTTCGTCTTTTGCCACGATAAGACACGGAACAGATACGTTCTTTTCCCTGACGCGGGGAAGCCAGTATTCCCTGTTCCGCAGCACATTGCATGATAGCACGCAGCTTACCTCCACCCGTTGCAAGAACATGGTATATGACCCATTCCGCAAAGGGCTGTGGCTCTTCCGGAACCAGCAGTTCATTTTCTATGACATAAAAACCGGCCTGTTCCGCAACTTCGACCATACAAAAGTACGCAGCATGGGATTGAGAAAAATCGAGCAGATCGCAGTAGACGAAGCCTATGGCAACATCTTCATCAAAGATTACGATCAGCTTTTTTGGCTGAACGAAGAGCCGGGCAGGGCTATCCCTTTATTCCCTTCTATCCGCTGCAGCGATGCTATCCTGCTGGTACAGGGTAAACGACTCCTGCTTGCCGGCCGTTTCGGGCTGCTCAGCGCCCGCATTGCCGGCAAAGGAAGACTGAAGGACATCTCGGTACGCCCAAACAAAAAAGACACCTACTACCAAACGGTTTACGACCTGCAGCTGCTGGGTGAAAAAGCTGTCATCAATACCGATAAAGGAGCTTATGAAGTAATGCTGGCGCCACGGGCAGCGCTGCAGCCGTTGCCCGGGAAGCATTACCGTTTTATCCTTTACGCTAACGACAGCGCCCGCATAGTGCAAAGCGGAGATACCCTGGTGCTGCACGCAGGCTGCGCCTCGCTGCTGCCCGATGTGATCAATCCCGGGGGCACCGGCCGGCTGGAGCTTTCCTGCTACGACAATACCCGGAAGAAAACCTGGACCGGCTCCGCGGGTACAGCGATAAGCCTGGCAGGGCTCAGGCCCGAAACCTTCCATACGTTCCGCCTCAAGGCAAGCGACCAGCTATGGCAAAGCGAAGAACTGGTGCTGCATCTCTACCTGGAGCCGTACTGGTGGCAGACTTCCCTGTTCCGGTACCTCCTTATCCTGCTGGTCCTTGCCGCGGCCGGCGCAGTTATTTTTGCCGTAAGCCGCATAGCCGTCCGGCGGCAGCTGCGGCGGCAGCATATGCTGGAAATGGGGCTTACAGGGGTACATGCACAGATCAACCCGCATTTTATATTCAATTCGCTGACCACTACCCAGTATTTTATAAAGACCAACCGCATCGAGGATGCGTACAGGCATATCAACCGGTTCTCCAGGCTGCTGCGTAATTTCCTGCAAGCTTCCCGTGACCAGTACATCTCTATCCGGGAAGAAGTGCAGCACCTGGAAAACTATATCGAGCTGCAGCAGGCACGTTTCACCGAACGTTTTGACTACTTCATTACACTGGCGCCGGATGTAGACCCAGAACTCCGCATTCCTTCCCTGCTGTTGCAGCCGCTGGTTGAAAATGCCATACAGCACGGGCTGCTCAACAAGAAAGGAAAAGGAAACCTGAAGCTTTCATTTGTTATGGAGGGGCGTAACCTTACCATCTTCATTGACGACGACGGCATAGGCAGGGAGCAGGCAAAGCATATACGTTCTGCCCTGAAAAGCGTATCTTACGGAACCGACCTGATCCGGAAGCTGATCTATATATATGGAAAATATGAGAAGCTGAAGATCGACCTCAGCTACACGGACAAAACATTGCCGGAAACAGGAACACTGCTCCGGATCACGATTATATACCCACCCGCATGAAACACCTTAACGCCATCATTATCGACGACGAGCTCAATGCGCTGCGCCTTCTGCAGCTGAGCCTGCAAGAACTCTTTCCCGATATACGGGTAGAAAAAACATGCTCGGTATGGGCGGAAGCTTTGCAGGCGCTTAAGCAAAACCGTTACGACCTGATCTTCATCGACATTATGATGCCCGGCAAGAGCGGCATTGAGCTGGTGCGCATGCTGCCGGGCCTGAGCGGTAAGATCATTTTTGTGACGGCGCACCAGCAATATGCCCTGGAAGCCTTTCGCTGCTACGCTTTCGGTTACCTGCTGAAGCCGGTCGACGAGGCCGAGCTGCATGCGGTGGTAAGCAGGGCCGTAGCCGACCTGCAGGCAGCTGCATTGCCTGCCCGGCACGCTGCAACCGGCGGTATGCTGGGCATACCGGGCAGCAGGGGCATCGACTATATCATGCTGGAGCATATTCTTTACCTCCGGTCAGATAATAAATGCACGAAAGTGGTCCTCAAGGACAAGACGCTCGTAAGCTCCTATCATATAGGTAAGTTCCATGACTTCCTCGCGTCCGGCGAGTTCTTCCAGGTGCACCGCTCTTACATTGTGAACCTCCGGGCGGTAAAGCGCTATGTGCACAACGAGTCCAGCCTGGTCATGACGGATAATACAGAAATACCCGTAGCCCGTTCTGCCAGGGAAAGCCTGCTGAAACAATTTGCTACTCTTTCCCGCCTGCCCTGACCCCGCCGTATCAGCCCGTGCTGCCATTCAACAGACCATAACCGCCATCCGGCAGATGAAAGCATCCGCCGGCACGATCGTGCCGGTCATGGGGTATGTGCATTCTTATATTTGGCACAACAGGTTTGCAGCGCAATGAAACCTGCCGGCTAATTCCTGCCGCCGACGCTGCGGCAGGATAAGCACCAATTTTTTTGAACATCTAAATCATAGTATTTATGAAAAAAAAACTGACACTGATTACATGGCTGCTCCTGTTCTGCTGCAGCGGCCGGGCGCAGATACTGGAAACTTATATCGGCACTCCGGACCGGAGCGAGATTGCCCTCGATGTGAAAGGCCTGCCCGACGGCGGGTCGGTCATTGTAGGCTATTCCACCCTGCTCGGGGGCGGGAAGTACGACTACCAGCAATCGGATATGCTGATCATGCGCGTAGATGCGGCAGGCAATGTAGTATGGAACCGGAGAATGGGTGTTGACAACAAGCTGAGCGATAAACTGGTAAGGGTCATTATCGCCAAGAACGGCGATATCATTACCGTAGGCCATATGGGGCTGGAACCCTACTTTTACGGGGGAACGGCGGTCGGGAAGGCTACCATTATGCGCATCGACCCAAATACCGGGAATATTATCTGGATACAGCGCATCATGAGCCCTACCGGCAATAAGGATCCTAAAGGAGATGTATATGAGGATGTAGTGGAGCTGGACAATGGCAATATATGTGCCGTAGGTGTCCGCGACTGGCAGCCTAAGTATGCCGACGGTATGATCACGCTGTTTGATCCGGGTGGGAATGTGCTGTGGCACCGCGTAGTAACTCAGGAAGGCACCAGCGGCTTTTACGCGGTAACCCAGCAGAATGACAAGATCTACACGGCAGGCCATTTCGAGGGGAACAGCCTTAATGACCTGTACGTTGCAGAATTCGACCCGTCGGGCAGTATCAACTGGTTCAAACAGTACGACTATAGCATCTATCACCCGGTGGCCAGACAAGATATACGGTGCAACTGGGCCAAGGAAATACACATCATGGGAGATTACCTGAAAGTAGCCACCACGGTTTCCGACGACTCTCCCATGGGATTTGAGATGTCCGGTATACTTACCCTGAACAGCGCAAACGGGAGCGTAATGGGAAGCAGCATATTCAATGAGCCGGGGCAGTCGCATTCCAACCTGGGCGCAGTGGAGTACCTGAACCCCAACGATGCCATCTTTACCACCAACCCGGCCGCACAGGCCATCAATCCCGTCTATCCGAACCCTAACGGCACGGTTATCAATTTATCGGACCCGCTCCTTGCCGGGGTTGACCCGATGCTGGCCACTGTCAGCGCTACCTGGAGGCCCCTCTCGGCCGGGGAGCAATACCTGAGCGGGGAAGATATAGCGGGCGGCGAGGTGTACTATGCCGGCCTGGCTTTGAACAATCCCAAACAGTTTGGGCAGCACGACATATTGTACCTGAAAACACCGTTGGGCATCCCCGATGCCAGCAAGATGACCTGCCCCTCCCAGAAACCGCGGATGTCGGGCCAGCAGGTAGATGTCGAAGAAAGAGACTATGAGCCTCGCCTGGAAGAAGAAGTGGCTATAACAGACATACCCTTCGAGAGCACGGAGGATCCGCTTAAGACAGAGCCCGCCTGCGATCCCTGCCAGCCCTTCACTTATTTGCAGTCGAACCTGGTAGCCTATTACAACTTTGCCGGCGGCTCTACCGCCGATATGAGCTTCAACGGGCACAATGGTGTAACGGTAGGAGGAGCCGTACCTACTACCGATGTGGCCGGGAATCCCAATTGCGCGTACGAATTTCACGGCCTGCCCGGCGAGTACATCCAGGTGCCTTCCAGTGCCGCATTTAACTTTGCAGCAGCCCCCTTCACTATTTCGGCATGGTACCGCCCTGCTGAAACATTGCATGGGAAGTACGAGCTGCTCGTGGGCAGAGGCACAGGGCTGCACTGCCCCGATATGTCGGGCGACTACTCCCTGGGACTTTATGACTGCAGGAAGCCGGTAGCCGGTATTAACCAGACTGCGCTCTGGGATATTCATGCACAGCTTATGGGGGGCGACTGTACAGTACAAACAAACTACTATCATGCCGCCGGCTGGCAGCACGTGGTGGCGGTATTCGATGTAGGGCCCTCAGGCACTATTATCCCGGTACGCATCTACTGGAACGGTTTCATGTCGTCTAATCCTGTAGGCGTCTGCGGCCCGCCGACCGTCAATGCCGGCAATATCTACATCGGTACAGACTTCAAGGGTAAGATCGATGATGTAAGGATCTACAATGTAGCCTTCTCTACTTCAGATGTAGGATTGCTTTACGGCTATGGCATCATGGGCTGCTGCCCGCCACCGGCTCCCGGCCCGCAGGGGAAGCCAGGCGCCGAAGAGGAATCGCCGATCGGGGCAGTCGGCGAATTAAAAGCTTTCCCCAATCCCTTTAACGATCAGGTCGATGTTACCATTCCTGACCGGTTCAAGGGCGGCAGCCTGGCGCTCTACAACTACCTTGGCCAGAAGGTATGGAGCCGCGAGATAACCCAGGGAAGGGAAACGCTGGATACGAAGGGACTTGCCAACGGGCTGTACATCATCGAATGTGTGTCCGGCAAGGAAAGCAGCAGGCAGAAGCTGATCAAGCGGTAAAAACACAGGGTTATTGCGCTGCAAACGGGCAGCCGGCCAGCTTACTGGCCGGCTGCCTGCTTTTTAGGCCGGTGGATAGCAGCGCCGCATCTGCCGCAAAAAAAAGGCGGCCTATCGTGAGGCCACCCTGTTATCCGGCAAGCGCCGCATCAGTAACGCAGCAGCCATTCTATTTTTTCTTTTACCTTGTCGGCATTGGGCAGCATTGCGGCTTCCAGTCCTGTATTCATGGGTACGGCAGGCAGGTTGAGCGCGCCGATGGTCTGTACCGGTGCGTCCAGGTTGCGGAAGCAATGCTGCGCGATTCTCCCGGCAAGCGCTTCGCAGAAAGAATTGTTCAGCTGTTCTTCGGTCAGCACGATGCATTTGCCGTGCCTGTTTACCGTACTATATACCAAAGCCTCATCCAGCGGGTAAATAGTGCGCAGGTCCACGATTTCCACGCTGCCCGGGAAATGCCTGGCCGCCGCTTTGGCCCAGTATACGCCCATACCGTAAGTGATGATGCAAAGCGAATTGCCATTTTCAACCTGCTCTTCGTCAGCAGCCAGCACTACATTCCCTTTTCCGAAAGGCAGTACATAATCTTCGTCAGGCTCTATGGTCCTGGCTTCGTCGGTACCGGGTACTTTACTCCAGTATAAGCCCTTGTGCTCGAGCATCACTACAGGATTAGGATCGAGGAAGGCTGCTTTCATAAGGCCTTTCATGTCGGCCGCATTGGAAGGGTAGGCGATCTTGATACCTTTGATGGTGGCAATGGTACTCTCCACGCTGCCGCTGTGGTAAGGGCCGCCGCCCCCGTAAGCGCCGATAGGCACTCTTACGATCATGTTTACCGGGAACTTCCCGCAGCTCAGGTAAGACGATTTGCTGATCTCGGTAACCAGCTGGTTGAGCCCCGGGTAGATATAATCGGCAAACTGCACCTCTACGATGGATTTCAGCCCGAGCGCGCTCAGGCCCACGGTGGAACCAATGATGTAGGCTTCCTGTATTGCCGTGTTGAATACCCGCTCATCCCCGAACTTGTCTGCCAGCGTGGCGGCCTCGCGGAACACCCCGCCCAGCCTGCGGCCTACATCCTGGCCGAAGAACAATGCTTCCGGGTGCTTTCTTAATATTTCCTCCACCGCATGCAGAGCGGCGTCTACCATTACGGTCCGGTCCTTTCCTGCGGGGGTGCGGGTGCCCTTTTCCTCGGTTACAGGGGTAGGAGCAAACACATGGTCCGACACCGTTGCAGGGTCCGGTTCGGGCGCAGCTACCGCCATTTCAAACTCACGGGCAATAAATTCTTTTTCTTCTTCTTCTATGGCATCCAGCGTGGCCGCGGCTACGCCCCGTTCCAGCAGCAGCGCCCTGAGCTTAGGCCCGGGATCATCCTTTGAATGTTTGGCGAGGTCTTCCTCGCTGCGGTACCATTCCTTGCGTACGCCGGAAGTATGGTGGCCGAGCAGCGGCACCTTGGCATGTACCAGCACCGGGCGGCGCTCTTTACGTACCAGCGCAATGGTTTCCTGCAGGCATTTATAGGATGCTTCAAAATCGCTGCCATCGACGCGGACGCGCTCCAGCCCCTTAAAGCCGGCGGCATATTCGTAGGCATCCATAGTACGGGCTTCGTCGCTGCTCACGGAGATGCCCCAGTCGTTGTCCTGTACCAGGTAGATCACCGGCAGCTTCTTCAATACGGCAAACTGGAATGCCTCGCTTACTTCGCCTTCGGTAACGCTGCCGTCGCCGAGCGAGCAGATCACCACGGGCGGTTCGGGGAAGTCGCGCAGCTGCTGCGATTCTATGTAAGCAATGCCCTGGGCCACGCCGGTGGTCGGGATCACCTGCATGCCGGTAGCGCTGCTCTGGTGTATGATCTGCGGTAAATTTTCCCGGCGGCTGTTGGGGTGGTTATAATAAGCCCGCCCGCCGGTAAAAGGGTCGTCCCCCTTGGCAAGCAATTGCAGCATCATCTCGTAAGGGCGCCAGCCCATGCCCAGCATCAGGCTTTCATCGCGGTAATAGGGACTTACATAATCGTAGGGTTTGAGCAGGAAGCCGGCTGCCAGCTGTATAGCCTCATGCCCGCGCGAAGTTGAATGCACATACTTGCATACGGAGCGGTTATTTTCATAAATATCGGCCATCGCCTTCGCGGTCATCATCAGGCGGTAGGCTTTCAATAAGATATCGTTGGAAAGCATGATTCTTTTTTAGTGCCCGCAAAGATAGTAAAAACGCTTCAGGGAGGTGAGCGCCTACTTACATTTCCGTTAGTTGCATGCGAACGGGACGGTTCCGGCCACCGTTTGGGGATTACTATGACAAAAGCGTCTGCCTGGTCCGACCGGGTTATGTAATTTTGACCGCCTTTTTCCTGCAGAACCGGTATTCAGAAGCATGAACTGAAAAAATGGCAAAAAAACGGCGCTGGCACATTTTTGGTTAGGGAAAAGACGTAGAGCTATCTGGGCTTTATTTCCTTATCTTTTAAATAAACATTATTAATAATTTATTACTATGGCTAAGAAAGCTAGTATTACCCCCCTTCACGACAGAGTGATCGTGAAACCAGCAGCTGCTGAAACCAAAACTGCCGGTGGCATCATTATTCCGGATACCGCTAAGGAAAAACCGCAACGTGGCGTAGTAGTGGCCGCAGGGCCGGGTAAAAAAGATGAGCCCGTAACGGTAAAACCTGGTGATACTGTACTTTATGGCAAATACGCCGGTACCGAGATCAGCATCGACGGTGAAGACCTGCTGATCATGCGCGAAAGCGATATCCTGGCTATTGTATAAAAGCAAGGTGCCCGGGCAATGCCGGAAGGCGTCTGCTCTGTTTTATTCAAGGCCGGCCGGTAGGATTCCGGTCGCCGATTTTCAAACTCTTCAAATTATCCAATAAAATGGCTAAACAAATCCTCTTTAATATCGACGCCCGTAACAGGATGAAAAAAGGCGTTGACACCCTGGCTGACGCCGTAAAAGTAACCCTCGGGCCCAAAGGCCGCAACGTAGTGATCGAAAAGAAATTCGGCGCTCCGTCTGTAACCAAAGACGGTGTAACCGTTGCCAAAGAGATTGAGCTGGAAGATCCCATCGAAAATATGGGCGCCCAGATGGTAAAAGAAGTAGCCAGCAAAACTGCGGATATTGCAGGCGATGGTACCACTACCGCTACTGTGCTGGCCCAGGCCATTATCGGCGAAGGATTGAAGAACGTTGCTGCAGGCGCAAACCCCATGGACCTGAAGCGTGGTATTGATAAAGCGGTATCTGCCGTAGTGGCCAACCTGAAAAAACAGGCCCAGAAAGTAGGCAACGATATCCAGAAGATCGAGCAGGTAGGTACTATCTCTGCCAACAACGACAACGAGATCGGTAAGCTGATCGCCGAAGCCATGGCGAAAGTAGGCAACGAAGGCGTGATCACCGTGGAAGAGTCCAAGAACACCGATACTACCGTAGAAGTAGTGGAAGGTATGCAGTTCGACCGCGGCTACCTGAGCCCTTACTTCGTGACCAATACCGAGAAGATGCAGGTTGAGCTGGATAATCCCTACATCCTGATCTTCGACAAAAAGATCAGCACCATGAAAGATATCATCGGCATGCTGGAAAAAGTAGTACAGCAGGGCCGCCCGCTGCTGATCATTGCAGAAGACGTGGACGGAGAAGCGCTGGCCACCCTGATCGTGAACAAACTGCGCGGCTCCCTGAAGATCGCTGCCGTAAAAGCTCCGGGCTTCGGCGACCGCCGCAAGGAAATGCTGCAGGATATCGCTGTGCTGACCGGCGGTACCGTGATCAGCGAAGAGCAAGGTTACAAACTGGAAAATGCCGAGTTCGGCTACCTGGGCCAGGCCGAAAGCGTAACCATCGACAAGGACAACACTACCATCGTGGGTGGCAAGGGCAAGAAGAACGACATCAATGCCCGTGTTAACCAGATCAAAGCACAGGTAGAAACAACCACTTCCGACTATGACCGCGAGAAGCTGCAGGAGCGCCTGGCCAAGCTGAGCGGCGGGGTAGCCGTACTGTACGTAGGTGCTTCTACCGAAGTGGAAATGAAAGAGAAGAAAGACCGCGTGGACGACGCGCTGCATGCTACCCGTGCTGCAGTAGAAGAAGGAATCGTGGCCGGCGGCGGTACCGCTTATATCCGGGCTATCGACTCCCTGACCAAGCTGGAAGGCGACAACAACGATGAGCAGACCGGTATCGCTATCGTGCGCAGGGCTCTCGAAGCGCCGATCCGTACCATCGTAGCCAACGCAGGCCTGGAAGGCTCTATCATTGTACAGAAAATCAAGGAAGGTAAAGCCGACTTCGGTTTCAACGCCCGTACCGAGCAGTTCGAAAAACTGTTTGCCGCCGGTGTGATCGATCCTACTAAAGTAAGCCGTGTGGCACTGGAAAATGCAGCGTCTATCGCTTCCATGCTCCTGACCACCGAATGCGTGATCGCCGATAAGCCGGAGCCGAAAACAGCAGCACCCGCTCCGGCAATGCCGGGCGGTATGGATATGGGCTACTAATCCTTTCCGGGTACCCAATCATACATATACAATACAAAGCCCCGCCTGCCACAGGCGGGGCTTTTCGGTACGGCAAACTTTCCGCTGTTGCCCTCTAAAAGCCAGACGGCCTGGCAGCAATGCCAGGCCGTCTGTTCTATAACCGGCTCACCCGGGTCTATACTACGGTAAGCAAGGCGTAGGTATAAGAGAAGCGGGCGCTTTCGGGAACCATGAGGAACACTTTTTCGCCTTTTTTCAGCTTTCCTTCATTCATCAGCTCTTCCAGCATAAAGTAAGGCGATGCAGAGCCCACATTGCCCAGGCGCGAAAGGTTGGTATACCATACGTCCAGCGGCAGATCAATATTGCGTTTTATCAGTTCCTCGTGTATCTTCATCCGGAAGAACTCGGATGAAAGGTGGGGGAGGAACCAGCTAACGGAACGGGTATCGAAGTTCCTTTTCCTGATCACCTCTTCCAGGAAATCCACACCGCGCGGTACTATATGCTCGCCCAGCAGGCGCGTATCCTGCTTCATGGAAAACACGCTTTGTTCCAGCCATTCGCTGGTGGGCAGGTCATTGTATCCCGTAAGCTCCTTGCCCTCTTTCACGCCTCCGCTGTACATGCAGGTTTCCAGTGAGCCGGCAAAGGAAGTCATGTCGATCCATTCTACCTTGAGCGATATGCCCTGCTCGTTGGGTTTGTGCTCAAACAAGGCAGCGCCGGCGCCGTCGCTGAGCATCCAGCGCAGAAAGTCCTTTTCGAAAGCAATAAACCCGTTTTCTTCTATTTCCTTTACTTTATCGATCTCCGCCTGGAACTTATCGGCGGTAAGCATCTTCGACATCCTTTCCGAGCCGGTCGATACTGCATGGCTGTGGTCGCCCGCGGCCACGGAGAGATAGGCATATTTGAAAGACTGCATGCCGGTATTGCATGCGCCGGAGAAAGAAGCGATTTCCACGGGAGGCAGGCCCAGCACCCCGTGCACCATGGAGGCGTGGGAGGGGAGCGTCTGGTCGGGCGAAGTGGTGCCGCAGGCCAGCAGGTCCATTGATCTCATAGCCTCGCCGTTATGCTGAAAAAGCGCCTTTACAGCTTCGGCAGTCAGCTGTGCATTGCTTAAGGACGCACGGCCTTCCCTGAAAGCATAGTGCCGGCTTTTAATCCCGTTATTCCTTAATATGATAGAGCGTACTTTGGAGGGTCTGCCATCTACTTTTCCCAGGACGGATTCCATCTCATCATTACTCACCGGCTCATAAGGTAGGAACTTTGCCAACCGGGTAATATAAACTTCTTGCATTATAATGATCTGTTTTCGAGTAAAATGCTGTTGTAATTCGGGTTCAAATAACGTAAAAAAAAATGAAAGCGCAACTTGCCCCCAAGATGCGGCGGCAAAGATAAGATAAAGCTTTAAATGAATCAGTTGCCCTGTTTTACCTGCTTCAGATAGTCTTCGGCCATTTTCCGGTAGTAAGGCCGGAGCGCGGGAGGTGCAGTGCGGTACAGATCCAGCAGGGACTGGCGGCTTTGCAGGTATTGCTGCAGCTCGGGGGGCATGGGGCGCTGTGCATCCCTGCCGGCGTCGGCAGTACGCTTGTTGTCTTCCTCCTGTTCGCGTATCGATTTTTCGGCTTCGAGCAGCCGGGTCATGATCTCCTGGTGCCGCCGCCATAGCTGCGACCCCGTTTGCCGGTTCACCAAATCGGTTTCGTTCTTGTCCATCGCTTCCTGGATGGCCCTCAGCTCGCGGGTGCTCCCGTTCATGCCCTTGCTGTTGAGCAGGCTGGAGAGCTGCTGTATCTGCCTGCGGAGCGCGGCTTGCTGCTGGGCCAGCCGGGCCAGTTGCTCGGCATTCCCGTACTCGCCTTCATTGCCGCTTTCGCCCTGGCCCTGGCCCGAGCCGTTCTGGCCGCCTTGCCCCCCTGGCCGATTGCCGCCTTCCTGCTGCCCTTTGCCGTTTTTCATGCCTTTGCCGAGCTCCTGCTGGCCGGTGATAATATCTTTCATCATCTGACCGGCATCGCCGCCATTGCCTTTTCCCTGCCGGGGGGCGCCCTGGCCGGAGCCCGAAGCCTGCGCCTGTGCCTGAAGCAGGTTTTCCAGCAGTTCATTCAGCAGCAGGGCCAGGTTGTTGGCGCTGGTCATGGCATATTGCTGCCGGGTTACGGCCTCGCTCAGGCGCCTGCCTTCGAGCGCGGTTACCGTACTGTTGATATTCGCTTCCAGGTCTGTTGTTTCCTTGTTGACCGATGCCGCGATCTGGAACACCCTTTTGCTTAAGGCAAAGAGGCTGTCCTTCATCATACGGGCATTGCTCTTAAGCCGGTCCTGCTCCCTGGCATTGACTACGTAATTAGGGCTGGAAAGCGGCGTGGTCTTGACCTTGCTCATGAGTTGCTCCTGGTCGAACGAAAAGCGCATCAGGTTGGTGAGCAGCTGGCGTGTGGCTTTAATGTCGATGTCGATCTGCTCGGCATCCATGCCGTTGGCCATTTGCTGCATAGAGGAGGCCATCTGCTGCAGCTGCTGCGCGGCCTTCTCCTGCGATTGGGCGGCCTTTTGTTGTTGTTGCTGCTGCAGCTGCTCCTTGCTCTGCTGCATCTGGTTGCCCGCTTTTTCGCCCATTTCTTCCACATCGTCTACTTTTTTATCGGGCCGCTGCTGCTCGTTGTTCAGCTTGCCTATCTCTTTCATGTCCTTTTGCAGCAGCTCTTTCAGGGCTTCCTGTATAGCCTGCTGCTCTTTGGCCAGTTGGCTGTTGTCTTTCTGTCCCGATTCCGTCTGCCGCTGCAGTTGCTGTTCCTGCTGTGCCATTTCCTGCAGCTTACGGGCAGCGTCTTCCATCTTCATCTGCAGGTCGAGCTTTTTGATAAGTTCCTGGATGCGCTCCATGTCCATATTGAACAGCTTGTTCTGCTGCTCCATCTGCTGCAGGTTCTGGAAGGCGTTATCCTTGTTCATGCGCTGCATCATCTCCTGCAGCTTCTTGAGCTGCTCGGCCAGCTCTTTGTTCAGCAGGTTATCCAGCTGCTTTTGTACTGCATCCTGTTTCTGCCGGATATCTTCGCTGTAGTTCTTTTGCTCGCTTTGCTTTTTCTGCTCTTCGAATCGTTTTTTTACGGCTTCTACCTGGTTCCTGAGCTGCTCCTGCTTGCCTGCCAGGGATTTGATCTGCTGCTGTTTTTCCCAGCTCATATGGTCTGACTGAAGCAGCTGGTTCTGCAGGTCTTTCATTTCCTCCCGGAGCTTCTGCGCCTGCTCTGCACTGGAACTGAGTCCCTGGTTGATCTGCCTGGCATTCTGATCCATGGCAGAATCTACCTGGTCGAGATCGAACATGCGATAGGTATAAATGTCGCTGCGCCCGCTCTTGCTGCCGTTGACGGCATCGTTATCCCAGCATTCCACATAGTAGGTTACTTCCTGACCCGGCTGAAGGCCCAGGCTGCCGAAGTCGAAATATTGCTGAAACGGGATTACATTGCCGGCCGTGGTTTTCAGGGGGATGTTCTTTTCCCTGACAAGGTTTTTCTGCCGGTCGGTAACGGTGTAGTGAAAGTACAGGCGCGAAATGCCGTAATCGTCGCTGGCATTGCCGGTAAGCAGCACCTGCTGGCCGGTAATGCTGTCTTTTATTTCCTGCAGCTGCACCTGGGGATGGAGGTCGGCAATCACCTGCATGCGGTAGCTCAGGGAGTCGGAGCGGGGCATCTGTTTGTTGGACAGGTAGAGCGTATAGCCGGTATCGCGCAGGAATTGGGCCGCCGCTGTCCAGTTCCCGTCCTCATCCCGCCTGAAGGGAGTTTCGGGACCGCTGCCCATGCTCATGCTGATAAGGTCTGTATGCCGGGCTTTCAGCGACCATTGCAGCCGGGTGCCGGCCGGTACGCTCATGTCGCTGAGGCTTTGCAGGGTTTCGTTCTTCTTCCCCGTGTAGACAGGATAAAGCACGGTTACCCGGAAGGCTTCCAGCATGGGCTTCTCGATTACCGAAAGCTTGTAGGGAGCAGAGGTAACTTTGGCTGCCGTGAGCCTGAAGTCGATAGACTGCGCCACGCGGTTGAATGTATAGCTGTATTTTGTCTTGCTGAGCTTTTTCATTTCCAGCTGCTCCGATCCTACCTGCACATACACCTGCCCCGGGAGCTTATCGCCGTGTACTTCCGCTTCCAGCGTATAGCTGCCGTACATCGGTACTTTCATCTCCTTATTGGTTACGGAAAAGGTGAAAGGGGCGGGCGGCTCAAAATCTGTGGCAGGCTGCATCAGCCGCTCGGAGGCGTCGCGGAATATGCCGGGCGCCAGCGCCAGGATGAGCGCCGCCACAGCGGCGGGGATGAGAAAGTAGGGCAGGTATTTCCTGTTTTTGCGCAGGTCTACGGCCTGGCCAAAAGGCACTACGGCGATCTGTGCCGCCTTCTGGCTGATGCTGGCGTCGATCAGCTCACGGCTTTCGCTGCCATAGCTGTTCTGGCGGAGCTGCAGGATATTCAGCAGCTTATCGCTTACTTCGGGAAAGTGCCGGCCGATGATGCCTGCGGCCTGCTCATGCGAGATGACCCGGCCCAGCTTCCGGATCTTGAGCAGGGGCACGATGATCCACAGCACGAGTGTAATAAGCCCGGCAGACAGCAGCAACCCTACGATGCCCAGCTTCAGCCAGGAGGGGAAGTAGAGAAAGTATTCGCCGATAGTGATCAGCAGAAGATAAATAAGCAGGCACGACAGAAAAATGAGCCCGCCCCTCATCAGCTGGTTCAGGTAGTACTTACGGGTAAACGCATCGAGCTTCTGTATCAGTAAATCGTAGTTGTTCATGGGTCGTGTGTCCTGTTGCCATCGCATCGCCTGTCTTAAAAATGCATATAGATGTAGTCGCTGGTCACTACATTGCTTTTGTTGCCTGCGTCGTCCTGGATATAGATGCTGTACCGGGTTGTATCGCGCCGCTGGGCAAGATGCGTTGAGTCGAGGTACGCCACGAAATAATTACTGCGCAGATTGACGGTGATAAAGCCTTCGAGCCCGCCTTCGGCAGGGCGCATATAATCTTCGATATAGGGGAAGGCCTGCTGATAGGTATAAGGCGCGCTGCTGGTGTCACGTTCATCCTTCAGGAAAATATTGAAGGGGCCGGCATCAGGGTTGGGATTGGTGCCGATGTCGCCGTCGCCGTCGGTGAATTCCAGGTCGATCTTTACCATTGCGGCGGTATCTGCCAGGTCAATGGTATTGGGTGTGGTTCTTAGTAAGTAAATTTGCGGTTCGGGCGGATACTGGTCGGGCTTCTTCTCGCAGGAAGCGCCCCATAAAACTGTGCCTGACAACAAAAACAATAGCCTTTTCATCCTGGATATGTTGCTTTTTATGGCCCGGCAGCAGGAGCGCACTCCGATCGTCTGCCGCAGCCTCTTGTAAACCGGTCCTATTCGTTATCAAATTTAGTAAATGTCTATCAATATTGAACATATTATTCAGCAGGATAACTGGCCGGACCTGGTCCCTGCGGAAAGCTTCGAATCCTATGCCCTGGCCTTGTTTCGTTACCAGTTCGGTAAGCCCGGCATTTACCGGGATTTTGTACATGCGGCCGGTTTCGACCCCGATAAAATCAAGAGCCTCACGTCCATTCCTTTTTTGCCTATTTCCTTTTTTAAGACCCATACGGTCGTTTCGGGCAGCTTTACGCCGGAGCTGGTGTTTGAAAGCAGCGGCACCACCGCTACACAGAACAGCAAGCACCTGGTAAAGGATGCGGCCTTGTACCGGCGCAGCTTTTTGCTGGGGTTTGAGCATTTTTACGGCGCTCCTTCTGGTTACGTATTCCTTTGCCTGCTGCCCTCTTACCTGGAGCGGGGCAACTCCTCGCTTGTGTATATGGCCGATGAGCTGATCCGGAGGAGCGGGCAGCCGGAAAGCGGCTTCTACCTGAACGAATGGGCGCAGCTTGCAGCCTTGCTGCAGGAGCTGAAACAAAAAATGAAAAAAGTAATGCTGCTGGGCGTCACCTTTGCCCTGCTCGATTTTGCAGAAGCATATCCTATGGATCTTTCCGGCGTTATTGTGATGGAAACCGGCGGCATGAAAGGACGCCGGGAGGAATGGACGCGCAGCCAGGTGCATGGTTTCCTGGGGGAAAAATGGAACCTGGACAAGATCCACTCCGAATACGGGATGACGGAGCTGCTTTCGCAGGCCTATTCCGCGGGCGACGGTATTTTTTATCCTTCTCCTTCGCTGCGGGCGCTGGTGCGGGACGAAAACGACCCTTTCGATATAAAGACCGCAGGCAGCGGATGCCTCAATATCGTAGACCTCGCCAATGTGCATTCCTGCGCTTTCATCGCCACGGACGATATTGCCCGGCTTGCGCCCGGCGGCAGCTTTGAAGTAATGGGGAGGCTGGACCATTCGGCACTGAGAGGGTGCAGCCTCATGGTGGTGTAAATTCTGAAAGGATTATGCCGGACCGGTCTGGGAAAAAGGAAGCGGCTGATTTATCCAGCCGCTTCCCTGTGCACATTAACATCCGGCCTTATCGTATCAGCGTTACATTGCCCTGCCGGGTAAATGGCTTGCCGGCATCGGTCACGGCTTCGATGGTGTAGATATATACGCCCACCGGCTGCGGCTGGCCGTTGAATGTCCCGTCCCATCCTTTGTCAATATCCCTGCTCTCGAATACCATTTGTCCCCAGCGATTATAGATATGGAAGGATCTGAGCTTTGCTATGCCTCTTGCGGAGGGCTTGAATATGCTGTTGGGGCCGTTGCCGGCAGGTACAAAGGCATTGGGCATATCGATCAGGGTGCCGTCTACCAGCACATCCATCGAGTCGGATACAATGCAGCCTTCTTCCGTTTTTGCCGTTACAAAATAGCGCGTCCTTACTTCTGGGCTTATTTCCGGGTCGGCAATATCGGCGGCGCTCAGGCCTGAAGGCGGGAACCATTGGAAATAGAGGGCATTGGTTCCCGGGGCTGCGTGATAGGATTCGCCCGGATGCACTGTTATGCTGTCGGGCAGGGTAAGAACGGCTGCAGGATAGACAGCGACCTTAACCTTTTGGGTATCGGTGCAGCCATGAATATCGCGGGCAACCACCTGGTAAGAGGTCGTAGTCTGCGGAGCGGCTACCGTGTTTGCGATCGTTGTGTCGCTGAGCCCGTAGGAAGGGGTCCAGCGGTAGCTTGTACCTCCCGAAGCTTCCAGCTGTATGCTTCCCGAAGGGCAGATGCCGGTATCGCTGGTATTGACGGAGCTGAAGTTGCCGGGGAAAACGGTTACGCTTATGCTGTCAGAAGCCGTACAGCCGATAGATGTGGAAGCGGTTACCACGATCGTGGCCGAAGTGTCGCCGAAGTATGCGTTATTGGGCTCATCGCTGTAAAGCAGGTCGCCGGCCGGCGACCAGGAATAAGTAAAGTCGAAGGTAGGAGGGTTGGCTATTGCATGCAATACGATGGTATCGTACTGGCACATGGAGATGCGGTCGGCATGCAGCGTAATGCCCGTGGGGTTAGGCTGCACATCAACCGAAAGCAGCACCGAGCTGTCGGTACAGCCGGGATAAGAGGCGGTAAGGGTGTATACCGTAGGTGAGGACGGCGAGAGTACCGGCTCTTTGATGTTCGGGTCGGATACGCCGCTTCCCGGCGCCCAGGTGTAGGTATATTCGTCGCTCCCGTTTACTACCGCCTGGAACGAAGCGCCTTCGCAGATGGCGGTATCATTGTTAAGCAGGTCGAAGCCCCGGAGGTTATGGACGAAGACAGAATCTTTTGCCGGGCACATCGAGGTATTGGTACTGCCCACGGTGACCACATAGGTAACGTCGGTGGCAGGATTGGCCAGCGGCTGCGCTATGGCAGCATTATTGAGGCCGGAAGCGGGGGCCCACTGGTAGGTATAGGTAAGATTGGGATCGTTGTTGGCAATCACCAGCGGAAGAATAATGCCGGTATTGATGCAGGTAACCAGGGAGTCGGCCAGCTGCAGCACAGGCTGCGCCGCTGCCTGGAACGTAATGGAGTTGCCTGCGGGCTGGTTGGAGCCGCAGCTGTCCTGGAGCGTATTGCCGTCGCTGCCGTTCTGGGCGCTCAGGGTATAGGTGCCGCTGGCGGTAGCGGGCGCCGCAAGGGTCAGTACAATGGTGCTGGTATAGCCAGCGGGCGTGCAGCCCACGCCGGTAGCATTGGTAATGCTTAAAGGTCCCGGCCCGCTGATGGTGAAGTCGGAGCCGTTGGCCGCGATCGTATTGCACTTGACCGGTACGGTGGTTTGTACGGTAAGCGTAGTGCAGGCCAGGGAGGCGCTGGTATAGGCAGCGCTTGCGGGAACGGTAAACGTAAGCGAGTCGGGCAGTGCCAGCGCCGTACCGCAAAGGTTCAGCAGCGTGTTGTTGTCGGTGCCTGTATTGGCCCGTATGGTATAGGTGCCCGGTCCGAGCGCCGGTGAAAAATTGACCTGGATATCCTGGGTATATCCGTTGAGCCCGGAACAGTTAAGGCCGCTCGCACTGACAATCGTACCGGAGCTCAGCTGGAAATCGGAGCCGTTGGCCGCTATGGAGCTGCAGGCGATGGGGGTGTTCAGGTGCACGGTCACGCTATTCTTGTAGCTGCATACCGAAGCGGGCACAAGGTTACTGAAATGGGGCGGCGTATTGTCGAAGAACACTGCAGTAGAACCGGCGAAATTGATCGTGAACCCTGAGCTGGGCCCGCCGCCGCTGCCAAAGTTATTGACCATAATCAGGTATACGTCGCCTGCCGCCGCAGTGATCTGCTGCAGAAAGGGGCTGCCCGTGGTGCCACCCGCCACGGTGGTGAGCGTAGACGTTGTGTTCAGTCCTACCACCCCATTGTTGAACACCGGCGAGTTGTTGTTGAAGTTGCAGCGTACAACCTGCGATTGCTGTATATTGCTGCAGTCGCCGTTGGTGATGTTGACAATCGCAAAATCGTAATCGTCGGCCTGGTCAACCGGTGTAATGGTAAATACGATAGAGCCGGGAGCGCTTACCACCAGCTTCAGCCATACGGAGTTGGACTCTCCGCTGTTGCAGGGCGTAGTAAACAGGTCGGTAACGCCGCCCACACCCTGGTAGCTGTAAGGGGTAAAGAAAGTATTGCCGCATAGCTGAAGGGCATTGCAGGCATCCTGCTCCGGCTGGTTGGGCGGCAGAAGCTGTGCGCCGGCCCGCAGGGCCAAACAAAGCAGCAGTAAGGGCGAAAGGAGTTTTGTGATTTTCGTTTTCATATGGTATCAATGGCGCTGCAAATAACAAAAAATGTTAAAAAAGCAGCGATAATTTGCATTATTTGGCTTTTTTGTTTTCTTAAGGGCAATCAACCGGTATAGATGCCCTGTAAGCGGCGTAAGGTTGGTTAGCTGCGGTTATATATTTTTTACCTGGGTTTCCCTGCACTGTAAATTCTGCGCTTCGGTACCGCTATCTTTTGTTTATTTGCAAAAATGGAACCGGACCTTCCCGGTCCGGCTTATGTCTATGCGTACACTGTTAGTAAATATAAAAGGCCTGTTGCAGACCGAAACAGGAAACGAACGGAAACCAAGAATATACGGGCCGCAGATGGCGGTGCTTCCACAGCTGGAGCAGGCCTGGCTGCTGATCGAGGACGGCCGTATCCACAGCTTTGGAAAAATGGACGACCTGCCTGAAATGCAGGCGGATAAAACGATAGATGCCGCCGGTAGGCTGGTATTGCCCGCCTGGTGCGATTCGCATACGCATCTTGTGTTTGCGGCACCCCGTGAGCAGGAATTCGTAGATCGTATCAACGGGCTTACCTATGCAGAAATAGCGGCCCGGGGCGGAGGCATACTCAACTCGGCCAGGAAGCTGAACGAAACGGATGAGGAGCAGCTGTTTGACCAGTCGCTGCAGCGCCTGGAGCAGGTAATAGCCCAGGGTACGGGCGCCATAGAGATCAAAAGCGGGTACGGGCTTTGCCTGGAAGGCGAGCTGAAGATGCTGCGGGTGATCCGCCGGCTGAAGGAGCAGGCGCCCATTCCCGTGAAGGCAAGCTTCCTCGCGGCGCACGCCTTCCCTCCTGAATTTAAAGAGAACCACCAGGGATATATCGATACCATTATCCGGGACATGCTGCCCCGCGTGGCAGGCGAAGGCCTGGCCGACTATATGGATGTATTTTGCGAGCAGGGCTTCTTTTCAGTAGCAGAAACGGAGCAGTTGCTGGAGGCGGGCCTGAAGCACGGGCTTAGGCCCAAAATCCATGCCAACCAGCTTCACCGCTCGGGCGGGGTGCAGGTGGGAGTGGCTTATAATGCCGTCAGCGTGGACCACCTGGAAAGCATGGGCGCAGAAGAGGTGGAAGCATTACGGGGAAGCAATACCATACCAACCTTATTACCCGGCGCGGCCTTTTTTCTGGCCATGCACTACCAGCCGGCGCGTATGCTGATCGATGCCGGTCTGCCGGTAGCGCTGGCTTCCGATTACAATCCCGGCTCCTGCCCTTCCGGTAATATGAACCTGCTGCTATCGCTGGCCTGCACCCAGCTGAAGATGACGCCCGAAGAGGCGATCCATGCACAAACCCTGAACGGTGCGGCCGCTATGGAGCTGGAAGCAGAAATGGGAACAATCGCGGCAGGAAAGCAGGCAAAGCTGATCCTGACCAGACCGGTGCCTTCCGTGGCTTACCTGCCTTACAGCTTCGGGGAAAACTGGATAGAAAGCGTGATCGTATGAGCTGGGCATAACAATTTTTTTCTTTTGACGCAATATTCAGATATATGACGTATATTTACGTCATAAAAATCATTGTCATGAAGAAAAAGTTACTCGCCCTTTCAGGGTTCCTTTTAGCCGCGTTTACCGGTAATGCACAAAGCAGCCTTACTGCCGACCTGGAGCTGATCTTCAGGGATACGACCAGGAATTTTATCATCAATCCCGGCGACAGTGCCAATATCGGATTTGCAGTGGTCAACCACGGGCCTGAGGATATTGATACAAGCGGCTATGTGCTGTTCAGCATGACGACTATACCGCCTAATTATTTTTTGATAGTACAGAACGATGACGGCCAGCAGGAGCCTATCCCTGACGAGGACACTGTTTTATCCAGGGGAATCCTGTTTATCAACAACGAGTTTCTTGAAGAAGATGTGGTAACCGATTACTGCTATTTCCTGCGTGTAAACGAAGATCCGGACTCCTTCGTGTATGACCCCAACCAGCAGAACGATACCATCTGCTTCTCCGTAACCTATAAAGGTACAGGGGCCACTTCCATAGCTGCTAAAAGCGCTGCCCCGGCCGAAGTGACGATCTATCCCAACCCCGCTGCCGGCCGGGTAAGCCTCGGGATAGGCACCCCCGAAAGGCAAACGGCCCGGATAAGGGTGTACGGCATCGACGGCAGAACGGTGCATGAAGCAGAAGCGATCATAAGCAAAAACGATCCGGTGTGGCTGGATATCCGGGGCTGGACAAAAGGCCTGTATTTTGTAGCGGTACGCACCGGGCAGGCAACCTATACAGGCCGGCTTGCGGTGGAGTAGCCCTTTATACAGGGGGTATATAAAAAGAAAAGCAGCCCTATCAGGGGCTGCTTACTTATTATATCATCTGCCACATGTATGGCAGAGCATTTAACGGAGGTCCACCACTTCCACACCCGGGTTCTTTTTGGCATCCCAGGTAAATTCGCTGTCTGCTACCTTGGCATTGGGGGTTACACCGGAAATGGTGTAGCCGTAAGAGCCGCCGTTCTTGTCGTACATGGTACCGCCGGTGATCATGGTAGATGCCTTATCTACATACAGGGTCACCTTTTTGAAGGCCCGCGCGCTTACCGGCGTCATTTCGATTACGTCTACTTTTTTGCCCGCTACTGTTTTCTCTCCTGCATAAGCGCTTTTATACTCGCTGTTGTAAGAGCCTGAGAATAGTTTGGCGGGAGAGATGCTTTGCGAATTGGGATCATAGCTGGCTACCTGCACTTCTTTATTGGCCTGCAGGTAGGTCCACACGCTTTTACCGTCGCTGATGATCTGCTGGCCGGTCATATTTACCCGGTACTTATTGCCCTTCATCAGGAAGGTACCGCTTTTGGAGCCTTTGGATTTGCCTTTGGCATCATAGATAGTCAGGGCAAAATTTGCCTTCAGGGAGCTCATGGATTTGAATTTGGCACTTACCTTATCCAGTATCGCCCTGGCTTTGGCATCCTGTGCGCCTGCTGTAAAGGAAACGAAGGTGGCCGCGGTGAGCAGCAAAGCAAAAAACTTTTTCATATCTGTTTGTAGTTTGTATATAACCGGATTAAGCACGCGTATAGCGGCTACGCGTATCTTTTTTCGGCTGCAAAAGTGCAGAATAAAGAACAAATACGGGCGAAAAAGTTTAAGTAATGCCGGTGTAATAACTTTTCATTATGAAAAACGCTGTCTATGAAGCTATTGACGGTAGTACAGCCTGCCTTTACGTACAAACCCGACCAGTCCGTAGCCCGGAGCCAGGTACGCTTTTTGTATGTGATGCTGCCCGCTGCCGGTATCGGCAGGATTTCGCGTCTGAACGATCACATTCCGGTAGCTGCGGCCTCCAAGCGTAAGATTGCTTAAAATGCTGTCGCGCTCCATGGCAGGCCCGGCTTCCGTATGAGGCATGTTCAGCAGGGGATAGGTATCGAACGAGCCCTGAAAGTCGCCCAGCCGGTAATACAGGGAGCGCCTGTACTCCTCTGTTTGCATGAAATCGCTCCTGATGCTCAGGGTGTAGCCATAGCCTCCCAGTACCTGTGTATCAAGTGTCTGATACCGGGCAGAAGCCCTGGCGGCGCAGTCTTTTACATAGCATCCAACCCCAGAATTACGGGAGGGCTCCGTATAAGCCGCGGTCGCTTCCGTTGCGCTCACTGCAAAAGTAATGACGGAAGGGTCCCCGGAAATTTCAAAAACCAGGATGCTGTCGGCCGTATCAGGCAGCCAGTTGCTGCGTTCGGCAGGATCAAAAGCAGGACAGCTGTTTTCATGGCAGCAGGAAGCCAGCAGGGTACACGGAAGCAAGAGGGACATGATACGTTTCATAGGGGACTGCTGTATGTTTTGCCCAAGTAGCTACGATGGGGAACGGCTCTTATATAAAGACAGGATCTTCCTGAAAGACGCAAAGGAAACAGCCTGTCTTGGGTTGGGGCATGATTGGTATTTCGTAATTAAATTGACCTGCATGCCTTATAGAAGAAAAAGCGCTCCCCGGATTACCGGGGAGCGCTTGGTATTATTTTGAGAAGGGTTGACGGCCCTGCAAGATGCTTAGGCTTCAGCAGCTTTCTTGCCTTTTGCTTTGGTCACTACTTCCTCTTCAATGTTCTTAGGCGCCTGTGCATAGTGGCTGAACTCCATGGTAGAGGAGGCACGGCCGGAAGACAGGGAGCGCAGCTGGGTTACATAGCCGAACATTTCGCTCAGGGGAACTTTAGCTTTGATTACCTGCAGGTTGTTGCGGGTATCCATACCTTCCAGCATTGCGCGGCGGCGGTTCAGGTCGCCGGTTACATCACCCATGTACTGGTCAGGAGTCAGCACTTCTACTTTCATGATCGGCTCCAGGATGATGGGCTTGGCCTGGCGTCCGGCTTCACGGAAACCGGATTTGGCGCAAAGCTCGAACGACATGGAGTCGGAGTCAACCTGGTGGAAGGAGCCGTCGAAGATACGTACGCGCATGCTTTCTACGGGGAAGCCGGCCAGTACACCGGAGCTCATAGAGGTTTCAAAACCTTTCTGGATCGCCGGCACGAACTCTTTGGGGATAGCGCCGCCGAAGATGTCGTTGATGAACTGGAAGTTGCCTTTGCCTTCTTTCAGGAATTCCTCGTCAGCAGGTCCGATCTCGAACTGGATGTCGGCAAATTTACCGCGGCCGCCGGATTGCTTCTTGAACACTTCGCGGTGAGTAACCTGCATGGTGAAAGCTTCTTTGTAAGCAACCTGGGGAGCGCCCTGGTTCACTTCTACCTTGAACTCGCGCTTCATACGGTCCACGATGATCTCAAGGTGCAGCTCGCCCATACCGCTCAGTACGGTCTGGCCGGTATCTTCGTCGGTTTTAACGCGGAGGGTGGGATCCTCTTCCACCAGCTTGGCGATAGCCATGCCCATCTTGTCCACGTCGGCCTGGGTCTTGGGCTCCACGGCGATGGAGATCACGGAGTCGGGGATAAACATGTTTTCCAGCACGATGGGGTGTTTCTCATCGCACAGGGTATCGCCGGTCTTGATATCTTTAAAGCCTACCGCAGCACCGATATCGCCAGCTTCGATAAAGTCGATCGGGTTCTGCTTGTTGGCGTGCATCTGCATGATACGGCTGATACGCTCGTTCTTGCCGGAACGTACGTTCAGTACATAAGAGCCTGCATCCAGGTGGCCGGAGTACACGCGGAAGAAGGCCAGGCGGCCTACGAACGGATCGGTCATGATCTTGAAGGCCAGGGCAGCGAAAGGTTCTTTTGCATCCGGCTTACGGATCAGTTCTTTTTCGGAATCGTTCGGGTCGGTACCCTTAATGGCTTCTATATCTACAGGAGAAGGCAGGTAGCGGATTACGCAGTCCAGCATCTTCTGTACGCCTTTGTTCTTGTAAGAAGAGCCGCAGAGCATCGGGATAATGCTCAGGTCGATGGTGGCTTTACGGATCGCTTCGTGGATCTCTGCTTCGGAGATGGAGTTGGGATCTTCGAAGAATTTCTCCATCAGCTTATCGTCGTACTCGGCAACGGCTTCCACCAGCTCAGCGCGGTATTTGTTGGCTTCTTCCAGCATGTCGGCAGGCACTTCGCCTTCGGTATAGGTCATACCCTGGGTAGAGTCGTCCCACACGATAGACTTCATAGTGATCAGGTCCACCACACCTTTGAAGTTGTCTTCAGCTCCGATGGGCAGCTGCAGGGGCACGGCTTTGGCGCCCAGCATATCGCGCACCTGCTGTACCACCATCAGGAAGTCGGCGCCGATACGGTCCATCTTATTAACGAAGCCCAGGCGGGGTACGCGGTAGCGGTTGGCCTGGCGCCATACGGTTTCAGACTGGGGCTCTACACCGTCCACAGCGGAGAACAGGGCTACCAGACCGTCCAGTACGCGCATGGAACGTTCTACCTCTACGGTAAAGTCCACGTGGCCCGGAGTATCGATAATGTTGAATTTATATTTTTTAGCATCGGGAGTAGGCTTTCCCTGTACGGTAGGGAAGTTCCAGAAGCAGGTTGTAGCAGCCGAAGTAATAGTGATACCACGCTCTTGTTCCTGAGCCATCCAGTCCATTGTAGCTGCACCTTCGTGTACCTCACCAATCTTGTGGTTCACACCGGTGTAGTACAGAATACGTTCTGTGGTAGTGGTTTTACCCGCATCGATGTGCGCGGCGATACCGAAATTGCGCTGTAAGCGTAAATCTGCCATGACAGTTTAGATTAAGAATTTAAATTTTAAGGGTGCAAAGGTAGGCTTTTTATATTAATGTATGAAAAGGATTTTATCTGAACCAAAATGAACTTTTTGCTAATTACGGCAGCTTTCGGTAGTGTGCCGGCCTGTAATATATTAATTTTTATTATGCATGATATTCCGGCATGTAGTATTATTTATTTTTTTCAATCTAATAAGGGTCGTAAGAGAAAAATTACGCGGAAAGTTAACCCTATCCCGCCTGCCCTTGCTGCTGGCCGGGGCAATAGTCTGCCTGTGCTGGTCTTCATTTTATTGCATTTTCGGAAATGCTGGATAATGCCGGCAGCTATCTTTCATTGCGTTTATGCTGCTGGTGTTGGTGCAGCGGTTGGTGAAAAGTATATCTGTACGGACATTATGGTTAAGATGGCTTTGCTGGCGTCCCTGTGTGCAGGTTTGGGGAGTAAAGGGGGAAAATAAGCCACTATCCGTATGCAGACCCTTTCCTGGCCGGAGGCCTGGGGTTGGGGCTTCTTTTTACCTGATCCATTTCCTCCTGAAGCCGGTAAGGCTCTTTTACGACCGGCTGAAGCTGTCTTGCGTACTGATGCTGGTATGGTCGCGCTCCGCTTATTTTGTTTTCCATTATAAAAGCAATCTACCCGGGCTGCTTTTTTTAGCAGCGATGCTTCGGCTGGCCGGTATTTTTATTACCGGGAATGGAAGGGAGCTAAGCAAGTATCCTGCGCTGGCACAGGAGGGAGCATTGATCTTTGAAAGTGAAAGTACCATACCCGACAGCTGATTAAAAATCAAAGAGGCACACGCTTTTTTCTTTACCTCCACCACCATAAATTATTCATGATCTCAGGAGTGCCGAAGTTGAAGTAAAGCCCCGTTTTACCGTCACATTCTTTCCTTTTACGGTCGCAGGAAGGCAGAAAGACGATAGCTGAATAAGCCAACCATAAAAATCGGGCCTTGATAATTCTGCTCATGGCATTGGGTAATTATTCTTTTACATAGAAAGCAAAGCTAGTTTTTTCAAATGCCTCTCTATTCCAACTACGTGGATTTTCGTCAGCGGCATAATCTAAAAAATAGCTATTACCATT